>Ga0335071_10001238_pt1 | contig 27687 bp, 26 predicted proteins | sample Lox_Sample_15_FD_206724 | JGI IMG/M metagenome (GOLD analysis project Ga0335071, IMG submission 206724) | Soil microbial communities from Loxahatchee National Wildlife Refuge, Florida, United States - Lox_Sample_1.5 | ecosystem: Environmental > Terrestrial > Soil > Wetlands | place: USA...
ACCTCGCGGGCGCCATGGCCTCCAGGACCTCGAGGTTTCGCTCGAGGCTCACCCCGCGCGGATCGAAATTGCCCTCGAGGAAGAGCTCGGTCAGCCCCGCTTCCGCGTAGCGTCCGATGTCCTCGCGGATCTCCGCGAGCGTGCCCCAGAGCGGACGCCGGTCCTTGCCTTTTGGGCTCGCGTGGAGCTGGAAGCTCCCGCGCGAGACGATCTGGAGCGTGGCCGGATCGCGGCCGGCCTTGGCCGCGGCCGCCTTGATGTCGGCCACCAGCGGCGCCACCTGCGGGAGCGGCACGTTGCCGCCGTTGAAGCCGTCGTAGGTGACGGCGCGGCGGATCACCGTCGGCCCATAGCCGCCGATGGTGATGGGCGGGTGCGGCTTCTGCACGGGCCGCGGCGCGACCAGAGCCCTCGGCACGCGGTAGAACTCACCAGCGAACTCCACGGGGTCCTCCGTCCAGATGGCCTTGAGGCAGCGGAGGAACTCGTCGCCGCGCTTTCCGCGCGCCGCGTAGGGCACGCCGGAGGCCTCGAACTCGTCCATCGACCACCCGAGGCCCAGGCCCACGTCGAGCCGGCCGCGCGAGACCACGTCGAGCGTGGCGAGCTGCTTGGCGAGGAGCACCGGCGTGTAATACGGCATGATCAAGACGCTCGTGCCGAGCCGGATGGTTCGCGTGCACCCGGCCACGTAGGCGAGGGAGACGAGCGGATCCATGACGCTCTCGAATGACTTGGGCCAGGGCTGCCCCGGCAGCGGCGGGTAGTCGTTCTGCGGCTTGATGGCGTAGAGGAGCCGCTGGAACACCCAGAGCGAGTGATAGCCGAGGGCCTCCGCGCGCTGGGCGACCAGGATCTGATTGTCGGGCGTGGCCCACGCGCCGGCCATGGGCAGGGCGAATCCGAGCTTCATCGTGTCGTCTCTCCTAGCACAGGTGCGGGAGAAAGCCTAGCGCAGGTCGCGGAAGAAGGCGCGCAGGTCATCCACGAGGGCCTGCGGCTCTTCGAGAGCGGCAAAGTGGCCGCCGGACGGCATCACCGTCCAGCGGCGGATGTTGTAGACCTTCTCCGCCCACGACCGCGGCGGCCGCACGATCTCCTTGGGGAACGCGGCGTACGCGGTTGGAACCTCGACGCGCTGGCCGTCGCCGATGGGCCACGGCGCGTGATAGCGCGCGTAGTAGGGCCAGAAGGACGAGTTGATGGCGCCCGTGACCCAGTAGATGGTGATGTTGGTCAGGAGCTCGTCCTTGGTGAAGCGCCGCTCCACGTCGCCGCCGCAGTCGCTCCACGTGCGGAACTTCTCCACGATCCAGGCGGCCAGGCCTGCCGGCGAGTCCGTGAGCCCGAAGGCCAGCGTCTGCGGCTTCGTGCCCTGAATCCACTGATAGCCCGTCTCCTCGCGGAGCCACGTGCCGAGATCCTCCAGGTAGGCGCGCTCCTCCGGCGTGGGATTCGTGGGCCGCGGCAGGTCGCGGCGCAGCGAGAGGAGGTTCACGTGGATACCCGCGAGGTGCTTCGGATGGCTCACGCCGAGCCGGGAGGTGATGAAGCCGCCCCAGTCGCCGCCCTGCGCGGCGAAGCGGTGGTATCCGAGCACGTCGGTCATCAGCGCGGCGAACGCGTCGGCGATCTCGCTGACGCCGAAGCGCGGCTGGCCGGGGGCAAAAGAGAACCCGTAGCCGGGGAGCGAGGGCGCCACCACGGTGAAGGCATCCCGCGGATCGCCGCCGAAGCGCGCCGGGTCGGTGAGCATCGGAATGATCTTGTGGAACTCCCAGACCGAGCCCGGCCAGCCGTGCGAGAGGAGCAGGGGCAGGGGCGCGGGCCCGCGGCCCTCCTCGTGGATGAAGTGAAGGTCGATGCCGGCCACGGGCGCCTTGAACTGCCGGAAGCCGTTCAGCGCCGCTTCGTGCTTCCGCCAGTCGTACCGGTCGCGCCAGTGCGCGCAGAGCTCCTGCACGTAGGCAAGATCGGCTCCGAACGCCCACGGCGCGCCCGGCGCCTGGTCCGGAAAGCGCGTGCGCCGGAGCCGCTCGCGGAGATCGCTCAGGGTCGATTCGGGCACATCGATGCGGAACGCGGTCGGCGCCATGGGCTTCCGTCCTCTCGGGTTCGATGCTGCGGGCCCCCGGCCCGCGCGCGGCCAGTGTACCGGCGATTGCCGAGCCAGGCCAGCGCCCTCAGGGGAACGATGTGGGAGAGGCGTGGGTTTTCCGCTAAGATACCGCCGTGGCGAAAGAGACGGGACTGACCTGGGACGTGACCCGCATCCTGTTCGCGGTGGTGGCGATCGGCGGACTGCTTGCCGCGAGCTTCTGGGTCCTCAAGGCATTTCTCCCCTCGGCCATCTGGGCCGTCATGATCGTGGTGGCCACGTGGCCGGAGATGCGCGCGGTCGAGCGGCTCTGTCGGAACCGACGCGGCCCCGCCGTGGCCGTCATGACCGCGCTCATGCTCGCGATCATCCTGGTGCCGATCGGCGTGGCCGTGACGGCGCTCGTCGATCGGGCCGACGAGATCATCGCGTGGTCGACGACCCTGACGCACTTCACGATGCCGGCGATGCCGGCCTGGGTGGGGAACCTGCCCCTGGTCGGCGGTCGCATCGCCACCTGGTGGCAGAGCGTGGCGGCCATGAGTCCGGAGGACGTGGCGAGTCGCATCACGCCGCATCTCACCCAGATCGGCGCCTGGCTCCTCGGGCAGGCGGGCACGGCGCTCGCGCTGTTCGTCCAGCTGCTCCTGACGATGGTGTTCTGCGCGGTGCTCTACGCCAAGGGTGAGGAAGCCGCGGAGTGGAGCCTGGCGTTCGCGCGCCGCCTGGCGGGCGAGCAGGGGGACAAGGCGGTCCGTCTCTCCGGCCAGGCCATTCGTGCCATTGCCCTCGGCATCGTCGTCACCGCGCTGGTGCAGTCCCTCATGGGGGGCGTCGGCCTCTTCGTCGCCGGCGTGCCGCACGCCGTGATCCTCACCGCGGTCATGTTCCTCCTGGCGGTGGCGCAGATCGGGGCGATACCCGTGATGGTCGGCGCCGTCATCTGGCTCTTCTGGCAGGATCAGACCCTCTGGGGCGCCGTGATGGTGGTGTGGTCGATCATCACCGGCACCGTCGACAACTTCATACGACCCATACTCATCAAGAAAGGCGCCGACCTTCCCCTGCTGCTCGTCTTCACCGGCGTCGTCGGGGGCCTGCTCGCCTTCGGCATCATCGGACTTTTCGTCGGGCCCGTGGTGCTCGCGGTGAGCTACACGCTGCTCCTGGCCTGGGTGGACGCCGGAGGAGACGCCGGAGCCGAGCCGGCGCCGTAAGCTGCCGCCCCGCGCCGGCCCCGCCGCCGGTCGGCCCATCTTGCCCCGCCGCGTCATACGAACTTCACTTGCACGGATCGACGGCGGGGCGTAGCCTGTCACCCATGCGTTACCGGCTCGGACTCGTTCTCGCGGTCGGTGTGCCGCTGCTGACGCTCGCGGCGCTCGCGCACGCGAGCCCGCCCGATCCGACCTGGCAGCCCGGCATCTACGACGATGGGGATTTCGATGACGTGATCGACCTCATCGGGACGCTGAGCGGTACGCCGCCCGCTGCGTCGCCGAACATCTCCCATAGTCCGGGCCTGATCACCACGCTCCTGGTCGGTCTCGAGCCGCACGTCCTGCCGCCTCGCCGTCTGCGGTCGGACGACACCCGCAGTCCTCCGATCTCCTGAAGCGCGCCTGACGTCGTGACGCGGCTGGGAGCGGGGTTCTCCCGCACCCGCACCGTGGCTCCCGTCAGCGCTCCCTGAAGGCATTCTTCCCGAAGCCGCTGGGGAGGGGGTCCGTTGTTCCCGTTCCCGAGCCCGAGTGGTGAAGCGATGTGGTTCCCGAGAGGAGGAGTCCATGGATCGGTCCATTCGGTTGGTGACGCCGTCGGGGAAGGGAAATCTCTGGGCCATCGTGCTGGCCGGCGGCGAGGGTCTGCGCCTGCGGCCGCTCACGCGGCATCTCTACGGGGACGAGCGCCCCAAGCAGTACGCCGCGGTGGTGGGCGCCCGCTCGCTGCTGCGCCAGACCCTGGATCGCGTGGGGCTGCTCGTGCCGGCGGAGCGGACGGTGGTGGTGACGCTGACGGATCACACGCGCTACGTCGAGGCCGAGCTGCGCGGCGCGCCGCGGCCCCACGTCCTCGCCCAGCCCTACGATCGCGGCACCGCGGCCGGCGTGCTCCTGCCCGCTCACTGGATCAAAGCCCAGGATCCCGAGGCCACCGTCGTCGTCTTCCCGTCGGATCATTTCGTGCTGGAGGAATCGGCCTTCATGTGCCACGTCGCGGATGTGGCGCGGGCGGTGCGGCACCGTCCCGAGTCCATGATCATCCTGGGCGCCGAGGCCACCGAGCCGGAAGCCGGGTACGGCTGGATCGAGCCCGGCGACACGGTCGCGTGGACGCCGCGGGGTCCCCTCCGGCGCGTGCACCGGTTCATCGAAAAGCCGCCGCTGGAGGATGCGGACATGCTCTTCCAGGCCGGCTGCCTGTGGAACATGTTCGTGTTCGCGGCCCGCGTGCCCGCGCTGATCGAGGCCGGGCGCATCGGCGTCCCGCTCCTGCACGATCGGCTGGCCCGGCTCGAGCTCTTCCTGGGCACCCGCCACGAGCCCTGGGCGATCCGGCAGGCGTGCATGCTGGCGCCCACGGCGAATTTCTCGCGCTCCGTGCTCGAGGACGAGTCGCTGTCGCTCATCGTCTCGAAGGTGCCGGACCTGACGTGGTGCGATCTCGGAACTCCGGAGCGCGTGGCGCGAACGCTCCGCCGGCTCGGCGTCTCGCCCGCCTGGCTCGCGAGCTAGCGGCGTGTAAGAACTACAACCGGGCGATGCAATAAGCACCGGGTAGTTCTTTCCGGGCGCTTCTCGTATGAGCGGAACCTCGCCCGGATCCGAGGATTGCGGGCGGCGGATGCGATCCGTGCGACGGCATGCCGGTTGCTTGCACGGTCGGGGCATGGCCGCCTTCTCTCGCCGGCGCCGCCGCCGCGGTTGAGCTACGCGCTGTTGCCGGCGGCCATGCGCTCCCATCTGGGCGGCATCGATTTGGCCGTGGATCTGGGCACGTCCAACACCAGGATCTACGTGCCGGGCCTCGGGGTCGCTCTCGACGAGCCGTCTGTCGTCGCGCTGCAGGACGACGTCGTGGTCGCGGTGGGTTCGCGCGCCAAGGCCATGATGGGCCGCGTGCCCGAGCGCGTGCACGTCGTCCCGCCCCTCCGCCGCGGCGTCCTTGCCGACGTGAGAGCCGCGCGCCACATGCTCAGCCGGTTCATCAGGGGCGTCGCCGGGCGCTGGCACGTCCTGCAGCCGCGTCTCTCCGTGATCGTGCCGTACGGGACCACGCAGGTGGAGAAGCGGGCGGTCGAGGAGCTCGGCCGGAGCGTCGGGGCGCGCAAGGTCTATCTGCTCGAGGAGCCGGTGGCGGCGGCCCTCGGGGCAGGCCTGCGCGTCTCGGAGCCGGGTGCCCACACCATCGTGAACATCGGCGGCGGCACCACGGAAGTGGCGGTGATGTCACTCTCCGGCATCGTGGGCTGCGAGTCGATGCGGTTCGGCGGCGACGATCTCGACGAGGCGATCATTCAGCACGTCCGCAAGGGCCATAGCCTGCTCATCGGTCCGCGCCAGGCCGAGGAGCTCAAGATCGCCGTGGGCTCCACACCGCCCGGGGCGGGGGACGCCGATGACGCCTCGCTGGTTCGCGCGGTGAAGGGCCGGAACCTGATCAACGGCCTCCCCAAGACGATCACCGTGTCCGTTCAGGAGCTGCGCGAGGCCCTCCACGAGCCGTCGGCGGCGCTCCTGAAGATCGTGCGCTCGTGTCTCGAGCGCATACCTCCGGAGCTCTCCGCCGATCTGGTCGACACCGGCATCGTGCTCACGGGAGGCGGAGCCCTCCTGACCGGCCTCGCCGCGGAGCTGCGGAAGGTGACGCATCTGCCCGTGCAGGTGAGCGACGATCCGGCCCGGTGCGCCGTCGTGGGCGCCGGCCGCGCCCTCGAGCAGGCCGGTCTCCTCCGCGCCACGTCGATCTCGTCGTCGTGACCTCCCGCGCGCTCCTTGCCTGGTGCGGGAACATGTGCTCGACCATTTTCCCGATCGCTCGGCAATAGGCCCGGCCTCCGAGCGGCTTCGGCCATGGCCGGCGGGAGCGCGCGCGTCGGTTCGGGAACGCCGGGGCGGGTCGCGGTGTCTCGCCTCCCGCCGGCTCAGAAGACCGGCCGCTCGACGTAGGTCCCGAAGACGGCGCGCAGGCGCGCGACGATCTCGCCGAGGGTGGCGCGCGCCTTCACTGCCTCGATGGTCAGCGGCATCAGGTTGGCGTCGGGCCGCCCGGCTTCAGCGGCCAGACGCTCGAGGAGCTCGTGCACGCGGGCGCTGTCGCGGCGCCGGCGCGTCTCCTGCAGACGCGCGACCTGCCGCGTCTCCACGGCCGCATCCACCTTGTGGATGGGCACCGGCACGGGCGCGGCGGGCTCGACGAAGCGGTTGACGCCGATGAGCGGCTGCTCGCCCGACGCGCGCCGCCGCGCCGTCTCGTAGGCGGAGTCGGCGATCTCCTTCTGGAAGTAGCCGTCCTCGACGGCCTTGATGGTGCCGCCGAGCGCGTCGACCTTCGCGAGCGTCTCGAGCACGCGCCGCTCGATCTCGTTGGTCAGGGCCTCGATCAGGTAGGAGCCGCCCAGCGGGTCGATCACGTGGGCGACACGGCTCTCCTCGGCGATGATCTGCTGCGTGCGGAGGGCGAGCTTCATCGCTTCCTCGGAGGGGATCGCGTAGGCTTCGTCGAGCCCGTTGGTGTGCAGCGACTGCGCTCCGCCCAGCACCGCGGACAGGGCCTGCAGCGCCGTGCGCACCACGTTGTTCATGGGCTGGGCCCGCGTGAGGGTGGCCGCCGCCGTCTGGCAGTGGAAGCGGAGCCGCATCGACTCCGGCTTCTGCGCGCCGAAACGCTCTTTCATGATGCGCGCGTAGATCCGCCGAGCCGCGCGGAACTTGGCGATCTCCTCGAAGAAGTCGTTCTGGGACACGAAGTAGAAGGCCAGGCGGGGCGCGAACTCGTCGACGGGCACGCCCGCGCGCGTCACCTCCTCCACGTAGGCGACAGCGTTGGCCATCGTGAAGGCGAGCTCCTGCACGGAGGTCGCCCCGGCCTCCGAGATGTGATAGCCACTGATGTTGATGGGGTTGTAGCGCGCCATGTTCCGGGCCGACCACACGATCATGTCGCGCATGATCCGCATGGAGGGTCGGATGGGGAAGATCCACTCCTTCTGGGCGATGTACTCCTTGAGAATGTCCGCCTGCACTGTGCCGGAGAGGCGGTTGAGATCGAGACCCCGGCTCCGCGCGAGGGCCACGTACATGGCGAGGAGGATGAACGCGGTGGGATTGATGGTCATGGAGACGGAGATCGTCTCGAGGTCCACGCCCGCGAAGAGGGCCTCCACGTCGTCGAGGGTGTCCACGGCCACGCCCTCGCGCCCCACCTCGCCCAGCGAGCGCGGATCGTCGGAGTCGTAGCCCATGAGTGTCGGCATGTCGAAGTCGACGGACAGCCCCGTCTGGCCCTGCTCGATCAGATAGCGAAAGCGCGCGTTGGTATCTGGGCCGGTGCCGAAGCCCGCGATCTGGCGCATGGTCCAGACGCGCCCACGGTACATGGTGGGATAGGGCCCGCGCGTGTACGGGTACTCGCCGGGCAGCCCCAGGTCCTCCACGCGCAGATCGGCCACGTCTTCGGGCGTGTAGACGCGCTTGAGCGGCAACCCGGACAGCGTGCGGTACTCCGGGCGCGCCTCGGGCTGGCGGTCGAGGAAGGCGCGCAGCGTGCCGCCCTCCCACGCCTCGCGCAGGGCCTGGGCTCTGGCAATGGCCTCGCGGTCGAACATCTACGTCTCCTTGTCGAGCGCCTGGCGGTAGAGGTCGCGATCGTCGATCACCCGCCGGGCCTTGAACTCGGTCCGGGGCAGGGTGCCCGACGGCACGATCTCTACCACAGGATGCACCCCCAGGCGCGTGCGAAGCTCTTCGCGCATCCGGACCCGGAGCGCTTCCAGCCGGGCGGCGTCCGTGACATGCGCCGCCGCCTCCGCGCGTACGAGCAGCTCGTCCATGATCTCGCGGCGCGAGACGATCACCCGGAACTCCCCCCCGAAGCCGTCGACGCCGCGCAGCGTGTCCTCGATGGCGCTCGGATAGACGTTCTCCCCGCGCACGACGATCATGTCGTCGAAGCGGCCGTAGAGCCCGTGGGGCAGGCGCGGGTACGTCCGCCCGCACGGGCAGGGCTCGTCGGTCCACCGCGTGCGATCCCCCGAGACGAGCCGGATCATGGGCTGCGAGGTCCGCTCGAGGTGCGTGTAGACGGGCGTGCCCTCGGCGCCGTAGGGCAGGGGCGCGAAGGTCTCGGGATCGCACACCTCCGTGTAGACGAGATCCTGCCAGAGATGCATGCCCGTGCGATGTCCGCACTCGCCGTTCGTCATCCACGGGCTCATCTCGGCCATGCTGCCCATGTCGACACAGATGCCGCCGAAGGTCTCCTCGATCAGCCGCCGCGTGGCGGGGATGCCCGCGCCGGGCTCCCCGGAGAAGAAGAGGATGCGAAAACCCAGGCTGCGGGGCTCCACGCCCTCCCGCCGGGCCGTCTCCGCGAAGTGGAGCGCGTACGACGGCGTGCCGTAGAACGCCGTGGGCCGGAGCTCGCGCGCCCAGCCGACCGCGGCGCGCGTCTGTCCTTCCACGCCCGCGCCGAAGGGAAACGCCGTCGCGCCGAGCCGCTCGACGCCGGCCAGCGCGCCCCACGAGCCCATGTAGAGGCTGAAGAAGGAGCAGATCATCACGCGATCGTCGGGACGGATGCCCGCGCCCCACAGGATCCGGGCGTGCGCCTCGCCGATGCGCGTCCAGTCCTCCGCGCCCACGCCGAACACCGTCGGCCGTCCGGTCGTGCCGCTGGTGCCGTGGATGCGCGCGACCTCGTGCGGCTCGATCCCGAGGTAGTCGCCGTAGGGCGGGGCGGCGGCCTGCGCCGCGCGCAGCTCGGCCTTGTCGACGACGGGGAACGCGGCCAGATCGTTCAAGGTCGCCAGCGTCTCCGGCGACACGCCGGCCGCTTCCCACTTCCTCCGGTAGAACGGGCAGCGCTCCCACGCGTAGCGCACTTGCGCCTTGAGCTTGGCGAGGATGAGCGCATCGCGGGCAGCAGGCGGCGCGCACTCGATCTCGGGCAGCCAGCAGGGCTCGTCGGGGGCGGGCCGGTACGCGGGATCGTAGCGCGGCGGCCAGGCGTGGAGGTCGACGCCGCGCACGCGCCGAAGGTGGTCCAGGTCGGGAGCGGCCATCGCGCGCGGCGGGTGACTCAGCCGGCCGTCGGCCTGGCCGCGAGCGCACGCACGCGAGCGACGACCTCGTCGGGCGGCGTGTCCTGCAGGATGACGTCGCCGACGCCCAGCTTCCGCAGCTCGGGCACGTCCTCGTCGGGCACGACGCCGCCGACCACGAGGCGCACGTCGTCCGCGCCCGCCCGGCGCATGAGCTCGAGCACCCTGGGCACGAGCGTCATGTGGGCGCCCGAGAGCAGGCTCACGCCGAGGATGTCGACGTCCTCCTGCACGGCGGCGGCCACCACTTCTTCCGGCGTGCGGTGGAGGCCCGTGTACACGACCTCCATCCCGGCATCCCGCAGGCAGCGCGCCACGACCTTGGCGCCGCGGTCATGGCCGTCGAGGCCGACCTTGGCGATCAGCACGCGGATGGGACGTCCGGGGGCGGCGTTGGCGCTCACGGGTGCATGATCCTACACCCGGGCGCGGCGTGCCCTGCCGACGTCTTCCGCGTGCGCCGCCGCCGGCAGGCCGGCGGCGGGTGTCTCCGCGCTTCCGTAGGCCGGGACGGGGCCGGTCGGCGCCGGGGCGTCGAGCACCTCGCGCACCTTCGCCGCCAGGGCGTCCGGCGTGAACGGCTTCGAGAGGAACGCCATGCCGGCGCCGAGCACGCCGTGGCGCACGATCGCGTCGTCCGTGTACCCTGACATGTAGACCACGCGCATGTCCGGGCGCAGGGGCTGGAGTCGCTGTGCCAGCTCGCGGCCGCTCATCTGCGGCATCACCACATCCGTGAGCATGAGATGGATGGGCCCGCGATGCCGCTCGCTGATCTCGATGGCCTCGGCGCCGTGGCGCGCCTCGAGCACGCGGTAGCCGTTCATCTCGAGGATCTCGCGCACCACGGCGCGGACGCGCAGTGCATCTTCCACGAGGAGAATCGTCTCGGAGCGCACCGGCACGGGCTCGGAGGCGAGAGCCGGCTCGAGCGGGACGGCAGGTGCGGGGGCCACCGGCCTCAACGGCACCGGCGCCGCGGGAGCGGGCGCGGCGGGCATCGCCGGCGCGGCTGCGGGCGGTGGGGCAGGAACAGATGGCGCGGCCACCACGATGGGCGGAGCGCCCGCCGCCGGCCGGGCCGTCGGCGCCGCGGCCGGCGTCTCCACCTGCGGCAGATAGATCCGGAACGTGGTGCCCTGGCCCACGTGGGTCTCCACCGTGACGGAGCCGTCGCTCTGCTCGACGATGCCGTACACGGTGCTGAGCCCGAGGCCCGTCCCCTTGCCCGGCTCCTTGGTGGTGAAGAAGGGCTCGAAGAGATGAGCCTGCGTCGCCTCGTCCATCCCCATGCCGGTGTCGCTGACCTCGAGCAGGACGTGGGGCCCCGCGGGCGGGCTCGCCGCGCCGGGCAATCCCGGCGCCTCGCCCGCGCGGACATTGGCCGTGCGAATGGTGAGGCGGCCGCCGTCGGGCATGGCGTCGCGCGCGTTCACCGCGAGGTTCATGATCACCTGCTCGAGCTGGCCCGGGTCCGCCTTGATGCGCCCGAGCGCCGGCTCCGGCACGGTCACGAGGTTGATGGTCTCGCCGATCAGGCGCTGGATCATGGTCTGCATGCCCGCCACGATGCTGTTGAGGTCGAGCACCTTGGGAGCCAGCACCTGCTTGCGGCTGAAGGCCAGGAGCTGCCGCGTCAGCGTCGCGGCCTGGTCGGCCGCCTCCCGGATGCCCTCGGCGTTCTTTCTGAGCGGGTGCGCGGCCGGCAGCCGGCGGAGGATGAGATCGCCGTCGCCGCGGATGACCATCAGCAGGTTGTTGAAGTCGTGCGCGATGCCGCCGGCGAGCTTGCCCACCGCGTCCATCTTCTGGGCCTGCCGGAGCTGGTCCTCGCTCTGCCGGAGCGCCTCGTCCGCGCGCTTGAGCTCGGTGAGATCGACGGTGAGCCCGCGAAGCTGACCGGGGCGGCCGGCCACCGCCGGCACGACGTGGACGATGTCGCGCAGCCACACGGTGTCGCCGGTGGCGCGGACGGCACGGTACTCCAGCTCGTGATCCTCGCCGCGGGCGAGCGCCGCCCGGCACGTGGCCATGACCTTGGCCCGGTCCTCTGGGTGGATGCGCCCGCTGAAGAAGTCCGGCTCGTCGAGCCACTTCTCCGTGGGGAAGCCGAGCACGGTCTGGGCCCGCTGGCTCACGAAGGAGAAGCGCAGGGTATCGGCGCTGGCTTCCCACACGATGGCGTCGAGGCCCTGCACGAGGTCCTGGAAGCGCTTCTCTGATTCCTTCCGGGCGGCCTGCAGCCGCTCCTCTTCCGAGAGATCCTCGACGATCAGGAGCAGGCGCGCGTCCTCCTGCTCCTCGATGCGGATGCTCGTGATGGTCACGCGCACCCGGCGAGTCTCCTGGCGGTGGAGGAGGTAGAAGTCGAAGGGCAGGTCGCTCTGGGCGGCGCCGGACTGCATCACCTCGCGCGCCCGGCGCACGAGCCCGTCGGCGCGCACGAGGTCTTCGAGGCGGCGGCCCAGCGCTTCCTCGCGGCGCAGGAAGAACGACTCGAGGAAGGAGCGGTTCGCGGAGAGCACGCGAAGATCCGTCGCGAGCACGAGGAGCCCGGACGGCACCGAGGCCACGATCTTCTCCGCGTAGCCCTTCAGGTTGAAGATGGCGCGCTCCTGCTTGATCTGCTCGCGCAGGAGCGTGGCGCGCTGGCTCTGGCGCCACAGGCTGAAGAGGAGACCGGCCAGGGCCAGCGTGAGGAAGCCGGCGGCGAAGCCGGCCAGGCGACCGGCCTGGTAGAAGTCCGCGAGGGCCTCCTCGCGATCGACCTTGACCACGAGGCCCCATCCGGGCGGCACGATCCAGCGCGTGGCGGCGAAGGAGGGCGTGGCGCGATAGTCGAGCAGCTCGCTGAACGTGTCGCGGCCCTCGGCCGCGTGCCGGGCGAGCGGCACCAGCGTCTGGAGCGAGCGATCCACGGCGGACCAGCCGGCCGAGTCGCCCTTGAGCGGCGAGACATAGGACGGCTTGGGCCCGTCCACCCGGAACAGCAGCGTCTCGCCCGTGCGCGTGGGGACCGTGTCGTCGGCCAGGAGCGGGAAGAGGCGGGTCTCAGGGCGCATCAGGAGTGTCACGACGCCCATGGCCGGCCGCGACGAATCGGCGCCGCCGTCGGCGAAGACGGGCACGCTCATGACGAGATACTTGCGCGAGGCCTCCTCGACGAGGTCCACGTGCATGGTACGGCTCTTGACCGCTGCCTGCACGGCTTCCGCGCTGTCCCGTCCCAGCTCGCCCGCGCCGGTCGAGCGCGCCAGCACCTGGCCCTGCGGATCCATGAGCGCGATGCCCGCATAGCCGTAGGCGGCCGCGACCCGATCGAGCTGCGCCACGATCTGGCCGCGCACATCCGGGCTGCGGGGGCCCTCGAGCATGAGCGAGCGCACGGCGGGCGATGAGGCGAGCACGTCGGCGTCGGCACGCCGCCCGCGAAACCAGTCGGACACGAGGCGGGCGCGGCCTTCGGCGATGGTGGTGACGCGGGCCTGCCACTGAGCGAGCGCGCTGTGCCGCTCGCCCTCGATCTGGAACCAGATGAACGTCGAGATGAGCGCGGTGCCGAGGAGGAAGGCCGCCAGGTAGCCCCAGGGGAACCGCTCCCGGGCCGGCCCGCGGGCCGGGCGCGCAGAAGCCGGCAGGGTCCCCCCGGCGGCGGCGCGGGGCGGACGGGAGAGATCGTGCCGGCTGTTCATGCCCAGGGCTCCAATGCGGTCACGCGATCGCGGAGCCTCCGAGCGCTTCCACGGCCCCGTCGGTTCAGGTTACGAGAGTTTGAGAGGGTAGGCAAGGTTTTGCACTTCAGATGGCGCGTCTCCGCGAGGCTCGGGCCTGGAGCTGCCGGGAAGCAGGAAGCTCCCTGCAGCGTCGCCTATTTAGACGTGGTTGCGGAGCATCAGCTCCTTGGGGTGCGGCGAGAGGTAGACCTGGTCGGCGATGTAGTCGACGCCGAACTTGGCCACGTAGTGCCTCATGAGAGTGATCGGCGCCACCAGGGGGATCAGGCCCGCGCCGAAGTCCGAGATCAGAGCCCCCAGTTGTCGCGGAGCCCGGGATCGGCCAGGCGACCCTTTTCCTCCACGGGCAGGAGAGGATAGGCCTCCAGGAGCCGCCGGGCGAAGAGGCCGCGGCCGCTCTTCGAGGGCATGCCCGCCTCCGTGTAGACCTTCACGCGCTCCATGCCGCAGGACGGCGACGCGCGCTTGAGGATGTACCCGTCCTTCTTGTGCCGGCCGTCGTAGCGCACGGGCTCGCCGAGCAGGCAGGCGGAGATGCCGACGCGGATCTCGAGATCGGGCGATCGCCAGGCCGGGGAAGATGGCGCGCGCGCTTCCTTCATCGTGCGTTATTGTATCGGACATGCCGACCATCGAACCCGGCCGCCTCGAGCGCACGTCGACCAGGATCTTCGAAAGGCTGGGCGCGCCTCCGGCTGATGCCGCGTGGATCTCGCGCCTGCTCGTTCTCGCCAACCTCCGCGGTCACGACTCGCACGGCGTCATCCGCATCCCGCAATACGCGGACGGCGTCAAGGCGGGCGGGATCGATCCGAAGTCGCCCATCACCGTCGTCGCCGAGACGCCCACCATTGCCCGGCTCGACGGAGGCCGCGGCTTCGGGCAGGTCGTCGCCCGGCGCGGCACGGAGATGGCCATCGCCAAAGCGAAGGCATCCGGCCTCGCCGCGGTGGCGCTGTCGCGCACCACGCACGTGGGGCGGCTCTCCGACTACGCCGAGATGGCGGCGCAGCAGGGACTCGTCGGCATGCTCTGGGTCAACGCCGTGCACGGGCTCAACGTGGCGCCGTGGGGCGGCGCGGCGCGGCGCCTCGGAACCAACCCGCACGCCATCGCCGTCCCGGGCCCGGACGGCCCCGCGATGGTCCTCGACTTCGCGACGAGCGTGGTGGCCGAGGGCAAGATGCGGGTGAAGAAGAACCGCAAGCAGCAGGCGCCGCCCGGATGGTTCATCGATGCCGACGGGCGCCCGGCCACCGACCCCGAGATCTTCTACGGCAACCCCGTGGGCTCGCTGCTCACGGCGGGTGAGCACAAGGGCTTCGGGCTTTCGCTCGCGGTGGAGATCCTGGGCGGCATCCTGTCGGGCACCGGCGCGGCCGGTCCCGGACCGGGCCTCTTCGCCAACGGCACGCTCATCGTGTGCCTCGACGTGGCGCGCTTTCTCCCGCTCGCCGACTTCCACGCCCAGGTCGCCGCCTTCTTCGGCTTCGTCAAGTCGGCGCCGCTCGCGCAGGGCTCCAGGGAGATCCTGATTCCGGGCGAGCCGGAGGCGCGGCTCGAGGCCGAGCGTCGCCGCGACGGCATTCCGATCGAGGACGAGACCTGGAATCAGATCGAGCGCGTGGCCGCCGAGCTGTCGGCCGCGTAGCGCCCCGACCGGGGCGCCGGCCTACGGAAAGAGCCGCTGGAAGTTCTTGTAGGCGATCTTCTCGGCGACGTCGGGCGGGAGCTGCTGGAGGAAGCGGCGCGCCTCGCCGGCCATCCCGACGACCTGCTCCCACCGCGACGTGGTCCAGGTGTCGCTGCCGATCATGAAGCGATCGGCGTGGCGGATGAGGAGGGCGCGCCACGCCGGATCCAGGGTGCCGCCGGGCGCCACGTCTCCATAGCGGTAGGAGAGATCGGCCCAGAGGTTCGGCTGCTTGTCCATGAGGAGGCCGACGGCGGCCGCGCCCGACGACATGCCCGCGTGCGCCCAGATGATCTTGCTCCGGGGCTCGATGGCGAAAAGCTCGATCACGGCCGCGTCGTCCGAGTGCGCCTGGAGATAGAGATCGCGCTGCACCGCGATCTCGGTGATCCGCTTCAGCACGGGGTTGCGATTGCTCGAGCCGTGGATGTGGAACTCGCCGATGCCCTTGTGGACGCCCCGCTGGAGGCGCTGCTCGAGGTAGGGAATGATGGACGGATCCCGCCACCACGTGCTCATGTCGTCGCGCGTCCGGTACGGGCGCAGCATCGGCACCACGCGCTTCGGATCGCGGTCGTAGAGCTTGAGAGTGCCGTCGTCGGGCGTGCTCGACACGAGCGCGCGCGTGATACCCGCCTTGTCGAGGATGGCTACGATCTGGTCCGGCGTGTAGACGTTCCAGTCGGGGGCGCTGTAGTGGATGTGCGCGTCGGCCAGCGGGGCATCCGCCGCCGGGGCGGGACCGGTCCACCCGACGAGCGCGCCCAGGGCGAGAAGGATCGCGACCCAGTGCCTCATTGACCCCGGAGGCTACCACAACTTAGGATGCCGGCGGGGAGGGCTCCATGCTCGACGCCGTCGGCATGAACGAGATCAACAAGATCTTCGCCGTCATCGACGCCATGGGCGTCCATCGCGAGCACGTCGTCATTCCGCTCGGCACCGGCAAGGGCCGCGTGCGCCGGCTGCCCAGCGGCAAGCTCGAGATCATCGTGGATGCCCTAACGCCGATCGACGAGTGGCTGAAGGGCCTGCCCGACCTGATTCGCGCCGCCCAATCGGCGTGAGGGCGGCGCCGGCTCGACGCCTCACATTCCTGCCGTTGCTCGCCGTCGTCTTCTTCAACGTGAGCGGCGGCCCCTACGGTGTGGAAGACGCGGTCTCTGCCTTCGGGCCGGGGCTGTGCCTCCTGCTGCTGGCCCTCACGCCGCTCCTCGTCGCGTGGCCCTTTGCCCTCGCCATGGGCGAGATGGGCGCCGCGCTGCCGGCCGAGGGCGGCTACGTCGCCTGGGTGCGCCGCGCCTTCGGGCCGTTCTGGGGCTTTCAGGTGGGATGGTGGAGCTGGGTCAACAGCTTCGTGGACGTGGCGGTCTACCCCGCGCTGTTCGCCGACTACCTGCGCTTCTGGCGTCCCGAGATGTCGACGCTCGAGCGCTCGGTGCTGGCGCTCGCGTTCGTGTGGGCGCTCACCGCCGTCAACCTGGCTGGCGTGCGGATCACGGGCTGGGGCGCCGTCGCGCTCGCGGTGGGGGCGCTCGCTCCCATCGCGATGCTGACCGTGGCCGCGGCGGCGCGCGCGCAGGCAGCTCCGTGGTCTCCGTTCGCCGCGTCCGCGCAAGGCCCCGCCGGTGGATGGTGGAGCGGAATCGGCGTGGGCGTGGCCGTGATGATGTGGAACTACTCCGGCTGGGACACGCCGAGCACGGTGCTGGGCGAGACCCACCGGCCGGAAACTTCGTACCCCCGCGCCCTGGGATGGGCCCTGCCGCTGATCGCGATCGGGAACATCGTGCCCGTCGCGGCCGCGCTGTCCGCCGGCGGCGACTGGCGGAGCTGGCAGACGGGATACTGGCCTGTGGTGGCGGCCGGCGTCGGCGGGGCAGGGCTCGCGCACGCTGTCGTCGCCGGCGCCCTTCTGGCCTCCGCGGGACTCTTCCTCTCGCTGGTCCTCACGAACTCACGGCTGCCCTTTGCCCTGGCGCTCGTGGGCCAGCTGCCCCGCTGGCTCGCGGCGACCCATCCGCTGACCGGGGTGCCGTGGGCCGCCGTGCTCGTCTCGAGCGCCTGCTACAGCCTGTTCGCGCTCGCGTCGTTCAAGGACCTGATCGTCCTGAACGTCTGGCTCTACTCGCTCACCCTCCTGCTGGAGCTCGCGGCGTTCGTCGCGCTCCGGTACCGCGAGCCCGCGCTGCCGCGGCCGTGGCGCGTCGGCGGCGGCGCTCCCGGCCTCTGGCTCACGGCGGCGCTGCCCTCGGCGGCGGCCCTCATCGCCATGGCGACTGCCGGATGGAAGAACACCGCGGCCGGCGTCGCGGCGGCCCTCACCGGGCCCGCGTTCTGGTGGTGCCAGAGGAAGCGAGGCTCGTGAGGGCGAGCGCGGCCGCCGCCTCGAGCGCGCTCGCGCGCGGTGCGCTCGGCGCGATCCGCATCCCGAGCCGGCGCGCGGCCTGCCAGAGCTTCTCGCGATAGGCGCGATCGTCCAGGAGGCTGCCCGCCCAGCTCACGGCGATGGGCTCCGGAAGACGCGCCGCGGCGGCGGCCTCGCGCATCCCGGTCGCCAGCGCGAGCGCGCCGCGCGCCACGCTCAGTCGGGCCGGTCCATTGCCGCGGCGGGCGAGTGCCAGCACGCGGGGCGCGAGCGCGGCAATTCGCGCCACCGCGTCCGGTGCGCGCGCGAGCCGCCGCGCCCGCACAGGATCCCCCAGGGCGAGCCAGTCGCGCGCGAGCGCGAAGGCCGAGCCGCCGTCTCCGAAGAGCGGGCCCAGGCCGCCGGCGCGGATCCACCGTGCTCCCGTGGAGCGCGCGAGCACGATGGAGCCCGTGCCGGCGAGGACGAGGAGGCCGGCGCCGTCACCGATGGCGCCGCGGTACGCGGCCTCCACGTCGGACAGCACGCTGACGGAGTTCCCGAGGCCATGGAGCTGCCGGGCCGCGGCGCGACGCTCCGGAGGAGTCCAGACGCCGCGCGCGGCCACCACCACGTGCGCGACGTGCACCGGACGGAGGCGCCGGCGCCGCCACACCACGCGAAGATCTGCGGCCAGATCGCCCCGCGCGCGTGTCCGCGTCGTCCATCTCCGCCCGCGATCGTCGCGCGCGAGGACGCGCAGCCAGGTGCCGCCTGCGTCCACCCCGACCGTCCATGTGCGCGTCATCAAGGGCATTTTCGCTCGGTCACGCCCATCTGCACCGCTGAATTCCCAATCCTCGCCAGCCCCTGCCTTCTGTGCGACACTGTGCGTTACCCCTGTGAGGGGTCGATACTGCCTGGGAGGAGAGGGGAAACCATGTTGAGCTTGATCGCGACCGTGTTGCTGGCTGCCGCCGCCGTTGTCGGTGGCGCCAGCCCAACGGAAACCGTCCAGGGGGCGGTGCAGCAGGTCTTCACGCAGGACGGGGCCGTCATCAAGAAGGTCTCGATCGAGGAGCGCCGCGCGGACATCCGGAAGGTGGCCGAGGGACTCTTCGACTTCCAGGAGATGTCCCGGCGCTCGCTGGGCCCGACCTGGGACAAGGTCTCGCCGGCGGAGCGGGACGAGTTCGTCCGGCTCTTCACGAATCTCGTGGCGAATGCGTACATGGGCAAGATCGAGCAGTACACGGGCGAGCCCATCAAGTACGAGGGCGAGCAGATCGACGGGAGCGAGGCATCCGTACGCTCCCGCGTGGTGACCCCGAAGGGCGCGGAGATCAACCTCGACTATCGGCTCTACCGTGTGGACGAGCGCTGGGCCGTCTACGACGTCAAGATCGACGGCATCAGCCTCGTGGCGAGCTACAAGGCCCAGTTCGCGCGCCTGCTCCAGCGCGGCTCCTTCCCCGATCTCCTGAAGCAGCTCCGCCAGAAAGCAGGGTCTTAAGCTCGGAGGGGGGTGGGAACCCCCCTCCGAACCTCCCCCTCGAATGGCGCGGGCGAAGCCCGCGCTCGAAGCGGCCTGCCCAACACTGGGCGGATTCCTTGCGATTCGCCTTCCGAGTTGGCAGGGATCTCAAAGCGCCTGAGTAATAATGGCGCGAGCCCATGGCCGAGGGAACCGGTCTCACGTGGCCCGACTTCGCCGTCCTGGCGGCGTCGCTGGCCGCGCTCATCGTCATCGGCGGCGCCTTCAGCCGCGAGCAGCGCGGCACGGAGGACTTCTTCCTCGCCCGCCGCCGCATCCCGTGGTGGGCCGCCTGCCTGTCCTTCCTCGCCACCGAGATCAGCGCCGTCACCATCATCTCGGTGCCGGCCACGGCCTACGCGGAGAACTGGGAGTACGGGCAGTTCTTCGTGGGCTCGAGCCTCGCCAAGTTCGCCGTCGCCTTCCTCTTCATCCCCGCCTTCTACCGCTTCAACTGCACGACCATCTACGAGTTCCTCCTGTTCCGCTTCGGGCAGGCGAGCCAGGTCACCGGCTCGGTGTTCTTCTTCATCACACGGCTGCTGGGCTCCGGCGTCAGGCTCATGGCGGCCGCCCTGGCCGTGGCCGTGCTCATCGGCTGGCCGCTGTGGGCGACCATCACGCTCTTCACCGTCGTCTCGATCGTGTACATCGCCCTGGGGGGCGTCAAGGCCGTGGTCTGGACCAACGTCTTCCAGGCGACCACCTTCCTCGTGGGCGGCGCGCTCACCGTGGGATTCCTCGTCTGGAAGATCGACGGCGGGCTCTGGGCGATGCTCGGCACGGCGGCCGAAGCCGGCCGCCTGAGCGTGATCAACTGGGGACCCGCGCCGGGCGCGCCCGACTTCTGGCGCCGCGTCCTCGCGGATCCCAACATCTTCTGGCTGGCCATCCTGAACGGCTTCGTCGGCTCCATGGCCGCGTTCGGCACGGACCACGATCTGATGCAGCGGCTCCTCACCGTCGAGACACGAGGGGAGAGCCAGCGCACGCTCTCGCTCACGCCCATCGGCACGCTGGTCACGCTGCTGCTCTACCTGGCCATCGGCGCGGGGCTGTTCGCCTTCTACGCCCAGCATCCCGGTGCGGCGCTCCCGCGGCCCGACGAGATCTTTCCCTTCTTCATCCGTACGGTGATGCCCGAGGTCCTGCGGGGGATCATGCTGACGGCGATCGTGCTCGCCTCCATCGACTCGCCCCTCGGCTCGCTCTCCGCCTCGTTCGTCACCGACCTCTACCGGCCGCTCATCGTGCGCGGGCGCAGCGATCGCCACTACCTCCGGGTGTCGCGCGTCGCCGTGGTCGGTTTCGGCGTGGCCCTGGCGCTCCTGGCCTGGGGCTTCTCCTTCTTCGACAAGATCCTCTGGCTCGCCTTCAAGATCGCCGGCGTGACGTTCGGCTCGCTCCTGGGCGTGTTCCTCCTCGGGCTCGTCACCCGGCTCCGCGCGAACCGGGCCAACGTGGCCGCCATGGTCATCATGGCCGCCGTCAACCTGGTCCTCCTCATCCTGTCCGAGACGGGCGTCATTGCGCTCGCGTGGTCGTGGCTCGTCATCCTGGGCACGGCCGGGACCATGCTCCTGGCACCGCTGCTGGCTCCGCTGCTCGATCGCCCGGCGCCGTCCCCGGCCTGACGAGGGCGGCGCGGCGGGGTAGAATCGGATGGTGAGCGCCGAGAACCACGACGACGCCCGCATCCGCACCCGTGCAGGTTTCCTCTCCCTGCTCGTCGCCGTCATCCTGCTGGCCGCCAAGTACCAGGCCTACCGGATGACAGGATCCACGGCCGTCCTCTCCGACGCCCTCGAGTCCATCGTCAACGTGGTGGCCGCGCTCTTCGCGCTGGGAGGGCTCGTCTTCGCGGGCCGGCCGGCCGACCGCAATCACCCGTACGGGCACGGCAAGATCGAGTTCTTCTCCGCGGCCTTCGAAGGCGGCCTCATCGCGTTCGCCTCCGTCCTCATCGTCTACGAGGCGATCCGCACGCTCGCGGCGGGGCCCGAGGTCCGGCAGATCGGGCTGGGCGTGCTCATCGTGCTCGTCTCGGGCCTCGTCAACCTGGCCCTGGGCGTCTATCTCGTGCGCACCGGTCGCCGCTACGCCTCGCTCACGCTGGTGGCCGACGGCCAGCACGTGCTGGCGGACAGCTGGACGAGCGCCGGCGTCATCGTCGGGCTCGGGCTCGTTCATCTGACGGGCCGGGCCTGGCTCGACCCGCTCGCGGCGCTGCTCGTGGCCCTGTGGCTCATGTGGACCGGGTTCCGTCTCGTGCGCCACGCCGCGGGCGGCCTGCTCGACGAGGAAGACTCGCTCCTGCTGAGCCAGGTGCTGGTGGCGCTGCAGCGCTACCTGGGCGGCGGGGTCATTCGTGTCCATCACCTGCGCGCCATTCGCTCCGGGCGATTCCAGCACGTCGAGGCGCATCTGGTGGTGCCGGAGTTCTGGAGCGTGGAGCGGGCCCACGACCTGTCGGAGGACGTGGCCGCGCGCGTGATGCGCGATCTCGGCTCCGAGGGAGAGCTGGTCTTTCACACCGATCCGTGCCATCGCATCTACTGCGCCGTCTGCGACGTGGAGGACTGTCGCATAAGGCGCGAGCCGTTCCGCGAGGTGACGGCGCTCACGCTCGAGGAGGCGGTGCGCCCCGACATGCCCCACCCGGCGCCGCCGGCGTAGCCAAACTTTACGAATCCTGCGTGTCAGCGCCGGCCGCGGAGCGCAATTCCCTGTCGTTGCAGCCTTCAGGGGTCCGGTACGGAGAATGCTTCCCTTATCCTTCTGGAAGGAAATCCGTCGTACTGACCCGAAGGAGGCGTTAGATGAAGCGGACACTTTCGGAGCCGACCACGCGTCGCGGGAGCATCGACGAGCTCGACACCCATCTCCTCACCAGCCTGGAGGAGCGTCAGGATAGGCTGTACGCGATCCTGAGCAAGACCACGCGGTACCGGAACATCCTGGGGGGCGAGGTCAAGAGGCTTCGCTCCGGGAGCTCGCCGGAGATGGTCCGGCCGCTGGTCGCCCAGTGGGATCACCTGCGCCGCGAGATCAAGCGCCTCGCACAGGAGTTGTAGTACTCGGGGGGCTGCGCCCATCTTGCCGGATCTGACGGAGAGCGCGTAGTCTCGCGGGTGTGAACCCGCTGCTCGGCATCCCGCTCGGCCTGGCGCTCAGCACCGCGGCCGGCCTGCGCGTGTTCGTGCCCCTCCTCCTCACCTCGCTCGCGGCACGCGCGGGCCTGCTCACGCTGACACCGGGGATGAGCTGGCTCGCCTCCGACGCCGCGCTGGTTGCCTTCATCACCGCGGCGCTCCTGGAGGTCGGCGCCTACTATGTGCCCTGGCTCGACAACCTGGTGGATACCTTCGCGGCGCCGGCGGCGATCACGGCGGGCGTGATCCAGATGGCCGCGGTCACGCCGGATCTGCCGCCCCTCCTGCGCTGGTCGCTCGCCATCGTCGCCGGCGGCACGCTGGCGGGATTCACGCAGCTCAGCACGACCCTGCTGCGGCTCAAGTCGTCGACGCTCACCGCGGGCGTGGGCAATCCGGTGCTGGCCACGGGCGAGCTGATGGGCTCGATCCTGCTGGTCGTCCTGGGACTCCTGCTGCCTGTCCTCGCCGCCGTCCTCGTCGTGGTGCTGCTCGTGATGCTGGTGCGCCGCCTGCTGCGCCGCCCGGAGCCGACCGTGAACGTCGCCCCGGGCTCGCCGGCCCGGCGGACGGGTGGCTAGGGCCCGACCTCGATCGTCACCTCTCCGAGGCCGTCGATGGCGAAGCGCACGCGGTCGCCGGGCGCGGGGAACTTGGTGGTGATGCTGCTCCCCGTCATCACGACCATGTCGCGCGCCAGCGTGCGCCCCTGGCGATTGAGGAGGTTGGCCAGCCAGGCCACGGCCTCCAGCGGATGGCCGAGGGCATCGCCCGTCTTGCCCTGTCCGCTCGGCTCGCCGTTGATCCAGCATCGGGTCGTCGCGGTCTCCAGATCGAGCGTGCGCCACGACGTCACGGGCGCCCCCAGCACGATGCCGCCGTTCCAGGTGTTCTGCGCCACCAGCGTGAAGGCATCCAGGCTCTTGTAGTCCGCGTTGCCGTCCTCGATCAGCTCGAAGGCGGGCAGGCAGGCAGCGACGCGGCCCGCCACGGAGGCGCGCGTCCAGGGGCCGCCGCTCGCGGGCAGGTCCTCGCCAATCCGCACGGCAACCTCGAACTCGATGCCCAGATGGTGATAGGCGGCGAGGCTGATGCGCGCCCCCGACGGGAGGATCACCGAGGAGAAGATGGCGCCGGCCACCGGCTGGTCCACGCCCGTCATCTGCTGCATGGCCTTCGAGGTGACCGCGATCTTCCAGCCGGCGATCTGCCCTCGCCCCGCCGCGGTCATGAGCCCGTGGAGCGCCCACTGGATGCGATAGGCGTCCTCGAGCGGCGCCGCGCGCAACGAGGCATCGAGCGGCCCGTAGCGCGTGCGCGACCGGAGAGTGTCGAGACAGGTGCGGGCGGCGGCGTCGATGGCCTGAGCGTTCAGCATGGTGTGCCTCTCAAATGGCGGGTGTAAGGAGCCGCGCGAGGGCCGCTTCGAGCTGGCACCGTCGCCAGCCGAACGCCGTGACGCCCGCCACGCCGGGCGTCAGATACTCGGCATCCCACGGATCGCGCATCAGGATGACGCCGAGCGCGGGCGCGGCGGCCTGCAGCGCCTGGAGGAGCGCGCGGTTCGACGCGTAGAGGTGCGCATCGTAGAGATAGAGGATCGTGACGTCGGCGCCGCTCGCCACCTGGGCGGCGCGGGCGATCTCGGCCTCCGTGGGCTCCACGCCGACGACCTCGACCGCGGGCTTGATGCCGTAGGGCGCATGCGCGCTCGTGACGTAGCGCGATTCGTCGAGCACCGCGTCCTCGATGGTGATCCGGTCCGCCAGCGACGACAGCCGCGGGAAGACGGCGACGGCCCGGCCGTTCAGGGCGTGGTGAAACGCCGGGCTCGGGGGGGCGACCACGGTCACGCCCCGCGTGGCGAGCGCCTTGGCGAGCGGCTCGCCGTCCCGCTCCGGCCTGGCCGGACCGCCCTCGAATCGCGTGGACCTCTTGGCCTGGAGCGCCTCCAGCCGCGCCACGCTCGCTTCGAGCGCGCGGCGGGGCAGCGACTCCGTGCGATACGCCTCGAGCAGCGCCGCGTGCGCCTCGCGCTGCCGCGCCGGGGTGTGGCAGACGAGCAGGAGGTCGTGCCCGGCGCCCGCCGCCCGCACCGTGGCCTGGCCGATCGGGCAGAGCTCGCCGATGGCGCCCATCTCGAGATCGTCGGAGACGATGACGCCGCGATAGCCGAGCTCTCCCCGCAGACAGCCTTCCACGATCGGCCGCGAGAACGTGGCCGGCATGCGCGGCGCGGGATCGAGACGGGGATAGAGCGGGTGCGAGGTCATGATGCAGTGCACGCCGGCCTCGATCGCGGCCACGAACGGCGGCAGGTGCCCGGCGCGCATCTCCGGCCAGTCGGAGTCGATGACGGGCAGGCCGAGGTGCGCATCCACCGGCGCGTGTCCCTTGCCGGGGAAGTGCTTGGCGCAGGCGGAGATCCCGGCCGTCTGGAGGCCGCGGATGCGCGCGACGCCGTAGCGGGCCACGAGGTCCGGATCCTTGCCGTAGGAGCGGATGCCGATGTTCGGGCTGTAGCGCTCGGTCAGGACGTCGAGCACGGGAGAGAAGTTGACGTCCACGCCCAGCCGGCGCAGCTCGCGTCCCTCGAAGAGGCCCTGGCGGTTGACGAAGCTGACCTCTCCCGCCGTGCCCGCCGTCAGGTTGTCGGGGAAGATGGTGACGCTGCGGCCCAGCATGATGATGCGGCCGCCCTCGTGATCCGTGGCGATGAGGAGCCGCCGTCCCAGCGCCTCCTCGAGGCCGGAGATGAGCCGCGCCAGACGCTCCGGCGTCTCGAAGTTGCGCCGGTAGAGCATGATGCCCCCGGCCTGCGTGTCGCGGAACAGGCGCACATCCGCTTCGGTCAGGTCGGGGCCCGGCAGGCCGAACATGAGTCGCCGGCCCACGAGCGCTTCGAGGCTCATCGCGTTTTCCCGAGGGGCATGCGGGGCCTCACGCGTAGAGGAGGTACGGCCGGCGGGCCCGGGCGAAGCTCGCGAGGCCGCGCCGCCAGGACGTCTCGAGGCGCTTGTGCGGGGCGCCGCGCTCCACGGCCCGGCGCATGGCCGGGCCGCCGGCGAGAAGGTCGATGGGAAGCTTGCGCCACTCGAACTCGTAGGGCGGCCTCTTCCACCTGAAATGGCGCGGCGCCTGCCGGCGCGCCTCGGCGAAGATGGCCAGGTACGTGATGACGGACCTGAAGCGCTCCGGATCGGTCACGTGCACCTGCACGCCTCCGCAGCGCCGGCCCTTCCACTTGTGGAAGGCCGGCTCGAAGCCGATGGCGCGAAAGCGCACGCCGGGCAGCCCGCGCCGCTCGAGCGCGCGCTCGAGGCGCGGCCCGTCGAGATAGGGCGCGCCCACCCACTCGAAAGGGCGCGTGGTGCCGCGGCCCTCCGAGAGGTTGGTGCCTTCGATGAGACAGCCGCCGGGATAGACCCGCGCCGTGTCGACCGTGGGCATGTTGGGCGAGGGCGCCACGAAGGGCAGCCCCGTCGCCTCCCACTGCATCGCGCGGCGCCACCCGAGCATCGGCACCACCGTGAGATCGCAGCCGATGGCGTGCGTGTCGTTCAGATAGCTCACCAGCTCGGCGATGGTCATCCCGTGCCGCGTGGGCAGGGGATGGAGCCCCACGAAAGAGGCGTAGCCCGGCTCCGGAATATTCCCCTCGAGCGTGAGGCCGCCCAGCGGATTCGGCCGGTCGAGGACGATCACCGGCAGCCCCACGCGCGCGGCCCGGCGCATGGCGAGGATCGTGGTCCAGAGGTACGTGTAGTAGCGGGCGCCCACCTCCTGGAGATCCACTACCAGCGCGTCGAGCCCATCGAGCGCGCGCGGAGTCGGCGCGAGCCGCTTGCCGTAGAGGCTCACCACCGGCAGGTCCGTGAGCGGATCGCGCTCGGCGCCGATGCCCGCGTGATCCTGGGCCGCGCCGGTGAGGCCGTGCTCGGGCGCGAAGAGACGGCGGAGCTTCACGCCTCGCATGGACTTGATGGCGCCCGCCGCGTGCTCGAGGCTCCGCGTGACCGAGGCCTGATGGCAGAGGAGCCCCACCGTGCGGCCGCGGAGGAGAGAGGGCAGGCGCGAGAGCAGCACGTCGAGACCCGGCAGCACCGCGGCCATGGATCCTTATAGTAGGGTAGGCTCTCACGCCATGACGAGGATTCGCTTCGACCGGCTGCCCACCGAGCGCCCCAATCCGAGAAGCCGCGCCCTCGATCGGCTGGCGCCCGCCGCCATCGCGCGGCTGATGAACCGCGCCGACCGGGATGCGATCCGGGCCGTGGGCCGGGCGGCGCCTGCCATCGGGGGCGCGGTGACCGCGATCGCGGACAGGCTGGGTACCGGAGGCCGCCTGATCTTCCTGGGCGCGGGCACCAGCGGCCGGCTCGGGGTCATCGAGGCGGCTGAATGTCCTCCCACCTTTAATACGTCTCCGGGGCAGGTGCGGGCGGTGATGGCCGGGGGGCGCCGCGCGGTGTTCCGCTCGGTGGAGGGGGCCGAGGACGATGCCGGGGCCGGGCGGCGCGCGGTCCGGCGGCGGGCGCGGCGGGGCGATGCGCTGGTGGGCATCGCCGCGAGCGGCGTGACGCCATTCGTGCGCGGAGCACTCGCCGAGGCCCGGCGGCGCGGCACCCTGGCCGTGCTCGTCACGTGCAACCCCGACGTGCCGCGCGCCGCCGCGGATCTGGTGATCGTGCTCCGGGTCGGGCCGGAGGTCCTCGCGGGCTCCACGCGGCTCAAGGCCGGCACGGCCACCAAGCTCGCGCTCAACACGATCACCACGGGGGTGTTCACCCGGCTCGGCAAGGTGCACGGCAACCGCATGGTGGACCTCCAGCCGCGATCCGCCAAGCTCCGCGCCCGCGCGGAACGCCTGGTCGCCGAGCTCGGGCGCGTGAGCCCGTCGCGCGCGCGACGCCTGCTGCTCGACGCCGGGGGAAGCGCCAAGGTCGCGATCGTGATGGCGCGCCGCGGGGAGCCCGCCGCCGCGGCGCGGCGCCGGCTCGCTGCGGCGCAGGGCTTCCTGGGCCGCGCGCTGGACGGCTAGCAGGTCCTTGCCCCCGCGGTTCATCACCGCCGCACGGCGGTATAAGATGGTGGGCGCGATGAAGACCAGGCGAGTCTGGGCCGTCCGGCTGGCGATTCTGCTCGCGGCGATCACCGGCCCGGCGTGGGCGCAGCAGAGCCCTCCCGCGCCGAAGGAAGCGACGGAGCCGATCATCAGACAGCTCGAGGCTTTCCGTCAGGGTAACTTCGATGCCGCGTACGCGTTCGCGTCGGCGGATATTCAGGCCGAGTTCGATCGGCCCGCCTTCGAGCAGATGGTGAAGGGGGGCTATCCGGAGATCGCGCAGTCTGCCTTCGCCTCGATCGTATCGTCGACCCTGGCGCCGGACGGCCACGCGTACGTCGCGGTGAAGGTCCGCGGCACCAACGGCAAGAGCATCGAGGCGTACTACGACCTGGTGCTCGAGAGCGGCCAGTGGAAGATCAACGGCGTCGCGTCCCGGCCCGATCCGGGCCTGGTCTGAGGGGAGCACGACATGGACTTCGACTTCACGCCGGAGCAGCAGCGCTTTCGGGCCGAAGCGCGGGCCTGGCTCGCCGAGAACGTGCCGGCCGATCTGAGGGGCCGCGCCTTCGCCTCGTCCCGCGCCGATCGGCACGAGGTGGACCGCCTGCGCGAGTGGCAGCGCACGCTGCACAAGGCCGGCTACGTGGGGATCGACTGGCCGCCGGAGTACGGCGGCCGCGGCGCCTCCATCGTGGAGCAGATCATGCTCTACGAGGAGATGTCGCGCGCGGAGGCGCCGC
>Ga0335071_10001239_pt1 | contig 27661 bp, 24 predicted proteins | sample Lox_Sample_15_FD_206724 | JGI IMG/M metagenome (GOLD analysis project Ga0335071, IMG submission 206724) | Soil microbial communities from Loxahatchee National Wildlife Refuge, Florida, United States - Lox_Sample_1.5 | ecosystem: Environmental > Terrestrial > Soil > Wetlands | place: USA...
TGATCGTTTACCCGCCGCGCACGTCCACGTTCCTGCCGGAGCAGAACATTTTGATCGGCAACGTGGTGCTCTATGGTGCGACCGGCGGAGAAGCTTACTTCAACGGCATGGCGGGTGAGCGGTTCGCGGTGCGGAACTCGGGAGCGACGGCTGTCGTGGAAGGCGTGGGTGATCACGGCTGCGAGTACATGACGAAAGGTCTGGTGGCGGTGTTGGGAAAAGCCGGGCGCAACTTCGCCGCGGGTATGAGCGGCGGTATCGCGTACGTGCTCGATGAGAAAGGCGACTTTGCGGAAAAGCGCTGCAACCTGGCGGCTGTGGATCTGGAGCCGGTGATGGAGAAGGCCGACATCGACGCGCTGCGTGGCCTGATTGAGAAGCATTTCGAGCACACCGGCAGTCCGCGCGCCAAATGGATTCTCGAGAACTGGAGCGCCATGCTGCCCAAGTTCGTGAAGGTGTTCCCGCATGAGTACAAGCGCGTGTTGGGAATTCCGCGCAAACCGGCGCATGCGTTTGCAGCGGCACAGACCACCATGGCCGCGCGGCAGGTGGCCCATGGGTAAAGATACCGGCTTTGTCGAGTTTGCGCGCGAGACGCCGCAGCGCCGGCCAGTCAGCGAGCGCGTGAACGACTGGTTCGAGATTTATCTCGATTTCCCGGAAGAGAAGCTCCGTACGCAAGGTGCGCGCTGCATGGATTGCGGCGTGCCTTTCTGCCACACGGGCTGCCCGCTCACCAACATCATTCCCGATTGGAACGACCTGGTGTATCGCGGCCGCTGGCGCGAGGCCATCCGCGTGCTGCACTCCACCAACAATTTTCCGGAGTTCACGGGACGCATCTGCCCTGCCCCGTGCGAGGCGGCGTGCGTGCTCGGGATCAACGAGCCGCCGGTGACCATTAAGCAAATTGAAAAGAACATCGTTGACTATGCGTTCAGCCAGGGATGGATCCGGCCGGAGCCGCCGGCGGTGCGCACGGGAAAGCGCGTGGCAGTGGTTGGATCGGGACCGGCGGGCTTGGCGGCCGCACAGCAATTGGCGCGTGCGGGGCACTGGGTGACGGTTTTTGAGAAGGCGGACCGTATCGGCGGGCTGCTGCGCTACGGCATCCCGAATTTCAAAATGGAGAAACATCTGATCGACCGGCGGATGGAGCAGATGACGGCCGAGGGTGTGGAGTTCCGTCCGAATTCGCATGTGGGCGGAAACGTGCCGGTGGCGGATCTGCGCAAGGAGTTCAATGCGATTCTGCTGGCGGGTGGGTCGGAATGGCCGCGCGATCTGAGCGTGCCTGGGCGCGAACTGCGCGGAATTCACTACGCGATGGAATATCTGCCACAGCAAAACAGAGTTTGCGAAGGCGACACGATTTCCGGCCAAATTCTTGCCACAGGTAAGCGCGTAGTGATCATCGGCGGCGGCGATACGGGCGCGGATTGCTTGGGCACCGCGCACCGGCAGAAGCCGGCCAGTGTGCACCAATTCGAACTGATGCCGATGCCGCCAAAGGATCGTTCGCCCCTGACGCCGTGGCCGCTCTGGCCGATGCAGCTCAGAACTGAAGGCGCGCACGAAGAGGGCGGGATTCGCGAGTGGAGCGTGGCTACGACGAAGTTAACGGGTGACGAGAACGGCAACGTGAAACAGTTGCATGCGGTGCGTGTAGGTCCGCCCCCGAAGTTCGAACCGGTGGCTGGCACGGAGTTTACGATGGACGCGGACCTTGTTTTGCTCGCCATGGGCTTCCTGGGCCCGGTACGCAACGGCATGATCGAGCAGCTCGGCGTGAAGCTGGATGCGCGCGGCAGCGTGGCGACGGACGAGAGCTACATGTCGTCGGTGCCAGGTGTGTTCGCGGCGGGCGATATGCGCCGCGGGCAATCGCTGGTAGTGTGGGCCATCAGCGAGGGGCGCAAAGCAGCGCGGAGTGTGGATCAGTTTTTGATGGGAGAGACGAAGCTCCAGTAGATCATCATTGCAGACCCAACCGCTCTCGATTGATTCGCTCAACAGCGCTGCGGATCGAGACATGTTCGCCGCGAAAAGTGAACGCATGGGTATTGGTCTGATAATAGCTCGCGTCCATTTGCTCCAATTTCTCCAAAACAACTCCAAGCAGATTCAGAACCTTGAGAACGTCATCTCGCCAGATCCGAGACGGAATCAAATTCAGTTCGAGAATGTTCGTCACTCTAGTTGTCGTGGTTGAAATAGAACGACGATAACGGTCTCCCGGTTTGCCAAGGACTAGGACAGGATCGCCGCAAAACCGCAAGTCCCCGTCTATGTCATCTATTTGTCCCTCCCACATATGATTGTGGGCAACCACATCTCTTGTCACGAAGAGTTCATCGATGCGCGCTCCTATATTGTCGCTAGCAGGCTTCTTAGGTAGTCTGGGGCCGGTTTGTGGCCTGCGTCTTTGCGAAGGTATCGTATGCGATTGGCCGCCGACTCAAGGATTAGTGCGGACAGAACAATGATCGCCGCGGAGTAACCATTCTCCCAAACGCTTGTTTGTACCTCATTTGGGTAGCCGACTTTGCCGTCGCCGAGTTCTTCAACCAAATCCAGCATGGGCTGAATCAACTGGAAACCGATGGAGGAAACGTAACCTCGTGAAGACATCTTTCGTGATGCCATCATGGTAGCAGCCTGGCTGCCACTTTAGAGCAAGGTGTCGTCGGCGCAAGAGGAGGGCATCGTAGTGGCAATGCCTGATATCCTGGAGCGAATGAGCCCGATGGAGGATGACGGCGGATTTGAGACACCCTACTCTACCGATGGCGTGGAACTGACTCTCATTGGCTGGATGCTATCCTTGACACCAGCAGAGAGGCTGGAGACGGCTCAGCAATACCTAGACTTTGTGTCTAAGACACGTAACCAGGATTGCCAAACCGCTCTTAGGGACTTCGACGAGCCATTTGATCTTGAAACTCTCATCGCTGTCAAAGAGGAACTCGGCAACGAGAAAGACCTCGCTGCGCTGCCGGTCCTACGCCGGACGCTCGAAGAATCACGCCGCCGCTGAATTCGGCTACGCCTGATCCACTTCTTCCGCTGCGCGGTTGGCGGATTCGAGCGCGGCTTCCTGGCCCCAGCTCATTTGGGCAGCGTAGGCACCGGCGAAGTGGACGCGACCTTCAGGACGCATGACCTCGGGCCAGAATTTCGCCAGTTCGCCCGGCCTGTAACTGGTTCGCTCGCACATTCCGGCGTAAGGGTCGGCCGCCCAATTGTAAATGAGCGCCTGCTCGATGTCGGCTGATTTGCCGGGATAGAGCTTGTGAAAGGCCGCCAGCGCGGAATCAGCCGTGGCTCCGGGCTCGGCGCCGCCGATCAGGACACCGCGGCGCGTGCTCACTTCGTCAGCGATGCTCCAGAGCTCGTTTAAGTGGGGATCGGGCGGTTCCCAGTTGGGGCTCACGCCATCGGTCTTCCAGAAACGCGTCCGCGATTGGAAGACCACGCGAGCGCGCGTGTAGTACGGCATGTTTTGGATGACGAAACTCTTAGCTTCGGGCCACGCGGGCGTGACGGGAATCTGTCGGAGCACGACGAGAGAGACGCAGCTCACCAGATGATCGGCGTCCATCTTTTTCTCCTGGCCGAATTCGCGGCAGGTGACGCTGACGCCGCCCGCATCGTGCCGGATCGCCGTGACCGGGCAGCCCAAGTGGACGCGCTCGCCCAAACGCGCCGCAAAGGCGTCTGTCATCTGTTGATTGCCGCCCTGAATACGATACAGCTTGGTGGCAACCAACTGCGTGCCACGTAGCTTTTTCACGGCGGCGCCCCAGATCCACCCGAGCGCAGAGCCCGATCCGCCGAAATGCGCGAGCGCGGCGGGGGATGCGCCTTCACGCTGCAGAAGATCGGAGACGCTCATCAGATCGAGCGCGTTCAACCCGGCTCCCAGCGGATCGGTTTCCTTCTGGATCTGATCGACGTATCGCTGGAGATAAAGCAGCGGCAGCTCCGGCCACGGGTGCGCAGCCAGAAAATCGATCTCCCGCTGGTTGAAGCCGAGGCCGTTGAGCGCAACGCGGCTGCGCAGATCGTCTTCCGTGAAAAGCTTGCCCTTGAAGAAGCGGACCATGTGGTCGCGGCGCGGGTATGCAATAGGGGTTAGCTCGAACTCGCGCAGGTAGCGCCAGTAGGCGGTGTAGCCGGGATAATAAAAGTGTTCTGCGCCCACGTCAGCGTAGAGGCCGTCTGCCAACGGATCGTGCATGGTGCGGACGTGACCGCCGGTTCTGCCAGTGGCTTCGAGAATCACGACGTCGTGCCCGCGCTTCATCAGTTCATAGGCGCAGGAAAGACCGGCAATGCCGCCACCCACGACGATGACTTTCTTCTTTCGGCCACTGGATGGAGGCATGGCAGCGGTCAAAGAACCGGCAATCGCCGTTCCGCCAATCTTCAGAACATCACGGCGCTTCATGCTCCACTTACCTGTTTCACCTGTTCCCATTGGCGCTTTGCGGCCGATCGCAGCACGGCATCGGTCACATAGTCGGTCGCCAGGGCATCGCGGAATGACGGCGCGGATGGTTTGCCGGTGCTCAGGCCTTCCAGAAAATCCGCCACTTGATGGATGAAGGTGTGCTCGTAACCAATCTGCAAACCAGGCACCCACCAGTGCTTCATGTAGGGATGATCACCATCGGTGATGTGCAGGGAGCGCCAGCCACGGAGGCGGCCTTCATCCCGGTGGTCGAAGTATTGGAGCCGATGCAGATCGTGCAGGTCCCAAAAAATGGACGCGTGCTCGCCGTTGATCTCGAAGGTGTAGAGCGCCTTGTGGCCGCGAGCGTAGCGTGTGGCCTCGAACGTCGCGAGCGACCCGTTGGCAAACCGTGCGAGAAACGCGCTGGCGTCATCGATGCCGACCTTCTCCACTTTCCCGGTGAGATTGTGCTTGCGCTCTTTGATAAAAGTCTCGGTCATGGCGGTGACCGTGTCGATCGAGCCGTTCAGCCAGAGCGCGGTGTCGATGCAGTGCGCGAGCAGGTCACCAGTGACGCCGCTGCCGGCAACGTTGACATCAAGCCGCCAGAGAGCCGCCCCACCTTGCGGCAGGTCTTTGGAAATCGTCCAGTCTTGGAGAAACTTCGCGCGGTAGTGAAAGATGCGGCCCAGGCGGCCTTCGTCGATCAACTGCTTCGCCAGGGTGACCGCCGGGACGCGCCGGTAGTTGTACCAGACCATGTTGGCGACGCTGGCTTTTTCGACTGCCTCCACCATGTGCTCCGCTTCGGCCGCATTGCGGCCCAGCGGCTTTTCGCAAAGCACCATCTTGCCCGCGGCGGCGGCGGCAATGGCGATCTCGGCGTGGGTATCGTTAGGGCTCGCAATATCGATCAGGTCGATATCGGAGCGTTTCACCAGCGTGCGCCAATCGGTTTCGACGGAATCGTATCCCCACTGTGCGGCGAAGGCCTTCGCTTTCCCGCCGTCACGCGCGCATATCGCTTTCAAGACGGGCTGATATTCCCGATCGAAGAAGCGATTCACCTGGCGGAACGCGTTGGCGTGCGTGCGTCCCATGAAGCCGTAGCCCACGGAGCCTATGTTCAGAGTTTTCGTCACGGTCAGTCCACAGGGAAGCGTTCGTGCTTCCGCACCTGCCAGGCCTGCCATAAATGGCGGCGCTCATGCGCGGCGAGAAATTCAAAACATGGGCCAAGGCCCATTTTGAGTGCCCGGATGAATGGTGACGTCACCCTGGCGCGAGCCAGATCGAGGCCGTTTGCGGCGCGAATGCGCTTGCGAAGATCGTCCTGCATAGTCAGAAAATTGGCGATGACGAAAGGAAGCGGCTGATCATCGGGAGGACGCGCAGAGATTGGAGTCCGCAGGCGGATGCCGGGCGGCGGCTCGGTAGAACGCACAAACCAGCGCTCGACGAAACCGTAACGAAACGGACCACGGCTGAGCAGGCGGTCGGCGCGCGCATTCTCCATTGCCTCGTCGATGATGGGAAGGTATTTTCCACCCATGATCACCAGGTGCACCAGGCATTGCTCGATCGACCATTGCGCGGCAACCGGCGACCAGTGAAACTGAACTTCTGTCATCCCGTTCAGGAGGCTGGCCGCATCGGCGTCGACGCCGTCGAGTTGCCGTAAACAGTCGGCCAAGTCCGCCACGAGCGGCTCTTCACCCGCGCCATCCAGCTTGGGCATGATCGAACTCATTGTCCCTTGGTCGATCCATCAATATACACCGTGCCGTCCCAGTTGTAACGGCGGCGCGGCGCGCCCGTATAATTAGGTATGCAGCGCTTCTGGCCGCTGGCGTTCATTGCGATTCCTCTTCTGCTGTTCAGCTCGCGGTCGGATTATTCCGCGGCGCAGCACAAATTCGATCTGATCGAAAACGGCAAGCTGCGTCCGGGTTCGCGGGTGAGTTTCACGGAGCGAGAACTCAACGCTTACGTGCAGCAGGAACTACCCAAATCAGTTCCGCAGGGCGTGCGCGAGCCGAAACTGGAGCTCGGCGAGGGCATGGCAACCGGCTCCGCGCTAATCGATTTTCTGAAGCTGGAACACGCCGCTGGAAATCCGCCGGGCTGGCTGATGCGGCAACTGCTGCAGGGAGAACATCCGGTAACGGTGACGGCGCGCATTACTGCCGCGAATGGGCGCGCTACCGTGGATGTGCAGAGCGTGCAGATTTCGGGCGTCACGGTCGAAGGCCGTCTGTTGGATTACTTGATTCGCAATTATTTGAACGTTTACTATCCCGATGCCAAAGTCGGCCAGCCTTTCCAAATGAGTTACCGGATTGACCGGCTCGATATACAGCCTGCCCGCGTGGACGTATTTCTGCGAAAATAGCGCGATCATGCGCTGTCCCTCTAGGTTCGTCGTTTTCCTGCTGTCTGTCGCGCTTTCTCTGGTACGGGCGGCTGATGTCGCGCCGCGGCCGGACTACGCGGCTGTCGCTCGGGCGCTTCAACCGTTCATCCAACACGAACTCGCCGAAAAGCAGCTCCCGGCGATTTCGATTGCGTTGGTAGACGACCAGCAAATCGTGTGGGCGCAGGGTTTCGGGTACGCGGATCCGGATGGCAGAGTTCCGGCGACGTCGAGCACGATTTATCGCGTTGGGTCTGTATCGAAGCTATTCACAGATGTTGGCATCATGCAGCTCGTCGAGCACGGTGAGTTACAGCTCGATGCGCCGATAACAGATTACTTGCCGGATTTCCGCCCGCGGAATCCATTTGGCAAGCCGATCACGCTGCGTGAACTGATGTCACACCGGTCAGGCCTGGTGCGCGAGCCGGGTGTGGGCCACTACTTCGATCCGACGGAGCCGACACTGGCCGCTACCGTGAAGAGTCTCAACGATACTTCACTTGTCTACGAGCCGGGTACGCATTCCAAGTATTCGAACGCCGGGATCGCGGTTGTCGGCTATGTACTTGAGACGCGCAAAGGAGAACCTTACGCGAAATATCTCAAGCGCGCCGTGCTCCAGCCGACAGGGATGGAGAACAGTGCGTTCGAGCCGGAGCCGCATCTCACGACCGACCTGGCCAAAGCCTTCATTTGGACCTATGACGGACGCACGTTTGCCGCTCCGACGTTTCAACTCGGCATCGGCCCGGCAGGATGTCTGTACACGAGCGTCACCGATCTGGGCAGATTTCTCAGCGTTCTCTTCGCGGGCGGCCGCAGCGCTAACGGCCAGGTTCTGAAGCGGGAAACGCTGGAGCAGATGTGGCAGCCCCAGTTTGCAGCTCCCGGCGAAACCGCGGGCTTCGGCATCGGCTTCCGCTTAACGAAGTTTGAGGGCCATCGCCTGGTTGGACACGGTGGCGCGATCTACGGTTTCGCAACGGAACTCGCCGCGTTGCCGGACGACAAGCTGGGAGTCGTCGCCGTCACCACCGATGACAGCGCAAATGCCGTGGTGAATCACATCGCGCACGAAGCGCTGCGACTGATGCTCGCGGCGCGGGAAAGAAAACCGCTCCACGAGATTGCGCGAACGCAGCCCGTCGACGCCGCGCTGGCACGCAAGCTGGATGGACGGTACGGCGAAGGAAGCGAAGCCATCGACCTGATCGAACGAAGCGGCAAGCTTTTCGAGTTGCCGCGCCGCGGCGGCAAGCAGGTCGAAGTCCGGCAAGCGACGAATGGCCTGATTCTCGACGACAAGCACGGCTACGGAATGGGGATCGTTCCGGAAAGCGGCGGCATCATGGTGGGCCAACAGCACCTTACGCGTGTCGCCGTGCCCAAGCCGGCGCCCGCCGCAGACCGCTTTCGCGGCTTGATCGGTGAGTATGGATGGGACCACGACACGCTTTACATTCTGGAGAAAGACGCCAAACTCACCGCGCTAATCGAGTGGTACGACTATTATCCGCTCGAGCAGGTTTCGCCGGATAGCTATCGCTTTACGAATTGGGGCTTGTACGACGGCGAAACGCTGACGTTCCATCGCGGCGCCAACGGCCGCGCGACTGACGCAGTGTTGAGCGGCGCGGTTGTTTTCAAGCGGCGCCCCATAGCGGGGGAGGATCAAAGCATTGCGCATATCGAAGCAGTGAAACCCGTCGACGAACTGCGCCGTATTGCGCGGGCCGCGCAACCGCCGCACGAGACGGGCGACTTTCGCAAACCCGATCTGGTGGAGCTCACGTCTCTCGATCCCACTATTAAGCTCGATATCCGATACGCGAGCACCAACAACTTTTTGCAAACAGTCTTCTATCCGCAGGCCCGAGCTTTTTTGCAGCGGCCGGCCGCGGAGGCCGTAGTGCGCGCTAATCACAAACTCAACGCCATGGGATATGCGCTCCTGATCCACGACGGCTACCGGCCGTGGTACGTCACGAAAATGTTCTGGGACGGCACGCCGCCAGACAAACACGAATTCGTCGCCGATCCCGCGCAGGGCTCACGTCACAATCGTGGGTGCGCCGTTGATCTGACGCTGTATGATCTGAAAACCGGCCAGCCCGCCGAGATGGTCGGCTTGTACGACGAGATGTCGCAGCGCTCGTATCCTGACTATCCCGGTAGCACCGCCCTGGCGCGTTGGCATCGACAGCTATTGCGACGGGTGATGGAAGAAGAAGGATTCACCGTCTACGAATTCGAGTGGTGGCACTTTGATTACAAAGACTGGCGGAAGTATCCGGTGCTGAATGTCGACGCCGGCGCGTTCTGACCGCAGGGCTCGTGCTACATTTGTCGTTTGACTGACATAGATTTCATGCGGCTCGCGATCGGCAAGGCTCGCCAGGGCATTGCGCTTGGCCAATCGCCATTCGGCGCCTGCGTTGCCCGCGCAGGTGAAGTGGTTAGCTGCGAGCATAATGTGGTGTGGCAGACGACAGACATCACGGCGCACGCAGAGATCCACGCAATCCGCGAGGCTTGCCGCAAGCTGGCGATGATCGATCTTTCCGGTTGCGTCATCTATTCCACCTGCGAGCCCTGCCCCATGTGCTTTTCGGCTTGCCATTGGGCCCGAATTTCGAAAATTGTCTACGGTGCGAGCATTCGCGACGCACATGCGAGCGGGTTTCATGAATTGCAAATTGCCAACGTGCGTATGAAGGATCTGAGCGGAAGCCAGGTCGAGATCGCGGGAGATTTTCTGCGCGACGAAGCCATCGCACTTTTTCACTTCTTTGACCAGCAAACCAATAAGCGAACCTACTAATCCGCTTCCGTTGTTGAAGCTGCTGCAACTAGCCGACAGCGCACTGCCGATTGGCAGCGCGGCGCATTCGTTCGGCCTCGAAACGTTGGTGGCCGAAGGGGTACTCACTCCTGAACGGCTTCGCGGCCTCTTGCATGACTATCTTGAGGAAACCGGAGTTCTGGAGGCTGTCTTCTGCCGTGCAGCCTATCGTGCCGACTGCCTCGAATGGGCCGCGCTGAATCAACAACTCAGCGCCCGTAAGCCGGCGCGTGAAAGCAGAGAAGCGAGCTTGACGTTGGGCCGGCGGTTTCTGCAACTCTTCAGCGCGCTCGAAGGATATGAGATTCCTGCCGGCGACGCGCATTACGCGATGGCTTTCGGCTATGCCGCCTGTGCGTTGGGCGTTGCAATAGAAGTTGCCGCGCCGGTCTACCTGCAGCAAAGCGTAACCGCCCTTGTTTCGGCAAGCCAGCGTTTGATGCCGGTCGGCCAGCAGCGCGCAGCGCATCTGCTTTGGGACTTGAAGCCGGCGATTCTCGCCGCAGCCGAGGCTAGTGCAGCGCTGGACGTCGGCGCCGTCGCTGCGTTCACGCCGATGGTGGAATTAGCATCCATGCGGCATGTTGCGCTCGAAACGCGGCTGTTCATCAGTTGACCACATGCCGCGTACCGACGGACGGCTCTCGCTGAAATTCGAGTACGATCCGGCGGTTCAGTGCACGCGCCTCCAAGTGATCGAGCAGCGGCAGCCGCTGAAAGTGGTGCGGGCGTTCGCACTCGATGGCGGCGGCGCTTTAGTCCATCTGCATAATCTTTCCGGCGGTGTGCTGGCGGGAGACCAGTTATCACTCGAAATTGATGTCGACGCCGGCGCGACCGCCCAAATCACGTCCACCAGCGCCACGCGGATATACCGCAGCGGCCCCGAGGCACGTCAGGCCGAGTTCGTCACGCACGTGCGGATTCGCGAAAACGCTCTACTGGAATATCTGCCGGATCCCATGATCCCGTTCGCCGGGGCCAGGTATTCACAGCGCACCGTGGTGCATCTCACCGATGGCGCAGGCCTGTTCTGGTGGGAAACGCTGGCGCCGGGTCGTGAAGCGCGCGGAGAAGTCTTTTCGTACGATACCGTCCACCTTAGCTTCGAACTGCGGGCCGGGAACCTGCCGCTGGCCATCGAGCATTCCGACCTCCGTCCAGCCGTGCGTCCACTGACTTCCCTGGCGCGTTTGGGACCGTACCATCATCTTTCCACCTTTTATATCTGCCGTGCCGGCGTGGCGGAGTCCTCCTGGTTTAACCTCGAAAAGCAACTCCTCGACATAGCAGAACGCATCAGTTCGCCTGTGATAATATGGGGCCTCGCGCGGCTGCCAGCGCACGGCCTCGTTGTCCGCGCGCTAAGCCAGAACAACCGCGATATCGCACGTGGACTGATTGCGTTCTGGCGTGTTGCGAAACAAGTTCTCTACGGCCGGGACGCCGTGATGCCTCGCAAGATTTACTGAATTTCCGGGAGGACTCTTTGCACCTTACCCCTCGCGAGCAGGAAAAGCTGTTGATCTTCGTCGCGGCTGAGCTTGCGCGAAAACGGCAGGCGCGCGGCTTGAAACTGAATTACCCCGAGGCGGTAGCTATTATTTCGGCTGAGATTCTCGAAGCGGCGCGTGACGGAAAGACTGTCGGTGACATCATGATTCTTGGCACTAAGATTCTGCGTCGAGGCGACTTGATGGACGGCATCGCCGAGATGTTACACGAAGTACAAGTGGAAGCTACCTTTCCCGATGGAACTAAGCTAGTCACTGTCCATGATCCGGTGGCGTAACTATGAAGCCCGGCGAATACTTACTCGAATCTGGTGATATTATCGCTAACTCCGGACGCAAGACTGTTACCCTGCTTGTCAAGAACACGGGCGACCGGCCCGTTCAAGTAGGCAGCCATTACCACTTCTTCGAGGTCAACAGCGCTCTGACATTTGAGCGTCGGGCCGCCTACGGTATGCGCCTCAACATTGCCGCCGGCACCGCATCACGCTTTGAGCCGGGCGAAGAAAAGGAAGTGACGCTGGTGAACTTCGCCGGAGCCCGCAAAGTCTTCGGCCACAATGCCCGGGTAAATGGAGCTTTGGACCAATGAGCCTCTCCATTCCACCCCGCACGTATGCTGACCTCTACGGACCCACGAAAGGTGACCGTGTCCGCTTGGCCGACACCGAGCTAATCGTCGAGGTAGAACGTGATTACACCACTTACGGTGACGAAGTAACTTTCGGCGGCGGTAAAGTAATTCGCGACGGGATGGGTCAAAGCAGCACGGTAACTCGTGAAGAGTCCGCCGGCGCGCTCGACTTAGTCATCACGAACGCATTAGTTATCGATCATTGGGGGATCGTCAAAGGAGATATTGGCGTCCGCGACGGTCGCATCGTCAAAGTAGGCAAAGCGGGTAATCCAGACACGATGGAGGGGGTTGATCCGGAGTTAGTGATCGGCGCTTCTACCGAAGTGATTGCCGGCGAAAACCAAATCGTAACCGCGGGAGCGCTGGATACTCACATCCATTTCATCTCTCCCCAGCAGATCTTTGAAGCCATCTCTAACGGCGTAACCACGATGATCGGCGGCGGCACTGGACCCGCCACCGGAACTAACGCTACCACGTGCTCTCCAGGCGCCTGGAATATCCACCGCATGCTCGAGGCCGCGGAGGCGTGGCCTATGAACTTTGGTTTTTTGGGAAAGGGAAACGCTTCCGCTCCTCTGCCGCTCGCGGAACAGATCGAAGCCGGCGCCTGCGGACTCAAGCTTCACGAGGACTGGGGTACGACGTTCAGGTCGCGATCCATACCGACACCATTAACGAAGCTGGTTTCGTCGAAGACACCATTCGGGCGATCGGCGACCGCACCATTCACACGTATCACACCGAGGGCGCGGGCGGCGGCCACGCGCCCGACATCATCCGCATCGCAGCGCAGCCTAATGTGTTGCCGTCCTCCACGAATCCCACACGGCCTTTCACTGTTAACACCATCGACGAGCACTTCGACATGCTCATGGTGTGTCATCACCTCAATCCGCAGGTCCCCGAAGACATTGCCTTCGCCGAAAGCCGTATCCGTCCCGAAACCATCGCTGCCGAGGATATCCTGCACGATCTGGGCGTGTTCAGCATGATGTCGAGTGATTCGCAGGCCATGGGCCGCATCGGAGAAGTGGTCACGCGCACCTGGCAGACGGCGCATAAAATGAAAGTGCAGCGTGGTCCGCTTGCCGGCGATTCCAGCCGTAACGACAACGCCCGCGTCAAGCGCTATATCGCCAAGTACACCATCAATCCGGCGATCACTCACGGCGTGGCAGCGCACGTCGGTTCCATCGAACCTGGCAAAGTCGCTGATCTCGTCCTCTGGAAGCCTGCCTTCTTCGGCGTCAAACCAGAGATGGTACTCAAGAGCGGATTCATCGCGTGGAGCGTGATGGGCGATGCCAATGCTTCCATTCCTACACCGCAGCCCGTGCTCTATCGGCCCATGTTTGGAGCGTTTGGGCGTGCCATCGCATCCACCGGCCTCGCGTTCGTTTCCAAAGCCGCCCTCGAAGCTGGAGTGCCCGCGAAGATCTCGCTCGCGAAGCGTGCAGTCGCAGTCGAAAACTGCCGCCGCATCGGGAAGAAAGACATGATCCACAATTCCGCCATGCCGAAGCTCGAAGTCGATCCCGAGACCTACGAGGTTCGCGCAGATGGTGAGTTGCTCACCTGCGAGCCGGCCAGCGTGCTACCACTGGCCCAGCGTTACTTCCTGTTCTAATGTGAATTCGATGCGTGCATTTCGTATTGGCGTCGCAGGACCGGTCGGCAGCGGCAAAACAGCGCTGGTCGATTGCCTCAGTCGTGAACTTTCCGGCCGCTACGGCGTCGGTGTGGTGACTAACGATATTTATACGAAAGAAGACGCGGAGTTCCTGATCCGCCAGGGCACGCTGCCGGCAGAACGCATCCGCGGCGTTGAAACGGGCGGCTGCCCTCACGCCGCGATTCGCGAGGACGCCTCCATGAACCTGGAAGCCATTGCCGATCTCGAATCCAACCTGCCGAACCTCGAGCTGATTTTCGTGGAAAGCGGCGGCGATAATCTGGCCGCCATGTTCAGCCCCGAACTGGTCGATGTGGCGATCTATGTGATCGATGTGGCCGGCGGCGATAAGATTCCGCGTAAGGGTGGTCCCGGCATTACTCGTTCTGATCTCCTTGTGATCAATAAGATCGATCTCGCCCCGTACGTCGGCGCATCACTCGAAGTGATGGATCGTGACGCTCGCCGGATGCGTGGCAGCCGCCCATTCGTGTTTACAAATTTGAAGAACGGCTCGGGACTTCCCGATGTCATTTCCTGGGTGGAACATCATCTGGCCGTTCCCGAACGCCGCGAGTTGATCAACACCCACGCACCTTATCACGGGCATCCGCACACTCATTCTCATTAGCAGATCACGCGCTCTGCTTGACCACACGATGGCGGTTTCGACGACGCAAAATGCGCTGAGTCTATTGCGTCAGGACGTCACGGCGCCTGCTCTCGTTCGTTCTTCAAAGCGATTACTATCCGGAGTGGATCCCGCTTGCGCAGGCGCCGATTTCGCGCCCTAAAAGCGCATTGACGGAGGCGGCGGGCCGGAGTAGGCTAGAGGTGTCGGGGTTGGAATGACACGCTACGTGCCGGCTCGGCATTACCTCACCTTCGGACTCACGGCACTGGCGCTCGCGGCGTTCTCGGGCTGGCTAGGCCGCGATTTGAAACCAGCATTTGTTGCTGCGGCGCTGTTTTTGGTGAGCGCCGGACTGCTACTTGCACTGGCGGTTCGGCCAGCCCTCGAGATTCACGAAGAGTATCTGGCCATCGGCAAGCGGCGCATCCTTTGGATGGACATCCGCCGGCTCGATCGCACCGGTTGGATCTCGCCCCTTATTCTGCGCATGACGCTGTTTGACGATTCGCGTCTGCTGCTGATTTATCCCGGGGACCTGGAATCCTGCAACGGCCTGCTGCGAAACCTGCGCCGCCTCTCGCGCGACGCGTTGATCGATGGCGTTCCCTACCGGCAATATTGGGGCGAAGCTTTGAACCCCGGACCGGAACGCCGCCAGCTTCCGTCCCCGCGCTATCGCCTGCTTCGGCCCGAAGATGAAGCCGAGGTGGAAAAACTCTATCAGCGGCTGAAAACGGTCGGTCACCTGGACCAGAAGAACACCACGGACGAGAAGTAGTTCGTGGTCCGCCGCCATTCCCTAAGGAACAAACTCCTCGTAGCTGTTGCGCTTGTTGTCATCCTGGCGCTTACGCACTCTGTGTGGATGAGTTGGATGGGCGGATGGCTGGTGCATAGTGATCCGCCTTTCCGCGCAGACATCATCGTCGCGCTGGCCGGCGATGCCTATGGGCATCGCATCATGAAAGCGGCGGAACTCGTCAAGAACGGCTTCGCGCCCCAGGTGCTGGTGAGTGGTCCGCCCGGATTCTATGACATGCATGAGTGCGACCTCGCCATTCCGTTTGCCGTCCGGCACGGCTATCCCGCCGCCTGGTTCATCCCCGCGCCTCACAATGGCCATTCCACGGAAGAAGAGGGCCGCGCGTTGTTGCCGGAATTGATCCAGCGGCACGCACATCGTGTGATCGTGGTGACCACCGACTATCATTCCGCGCGCGCTCTGCGCGTGCTTCGTAAAACTTGGCCTGGCATCGAAATTCGCATGGTCACGGCTCCGGATGACTTCTTCACCGCCGATGGCTGGTGGCACAATCGGGAAGGGCGCAAGACCTTTCTCTTAGAATGGACCAAGACGGTGACAAGCCTGGTGGGAATCTGAGCCAATGCGGGAATCGTTTCAAGCCTTGTGGCCTTATCTGAGGCGGTATCGACGCGGTTTGACGCTAGGCATCGTCTCTCTCATCCTGAAGGACCTGGCCCATGCATCCATCCCCCTGGTGATCGGCTTCGCCATCGATGCGCTCACGGCCGGCCGCTCGTTCCCGGCGATCCTGCGCTTCTGCCTTCTGTTGATCGCGCTATCTGCCGTTCGTGGCCTCTTCCAATTCTGGATGCGCGTGATTCTCATCGGCATCTCGCGCGACATCGAATACGACTTACGCAACGACCTCTTCGGCCACCTGGTCTCGCTCTCTACCGATTTCTACGCGCGCCAACGCACCGGCGACATCATGGCGCGCGCTACCAACGATCTCAACGCCGTTCGCATGATGCTCGGCCCCGGGATTATGTACTGGGCCGAGACCAGCCTGACGTTCGTCCTGGCCATCTCCGTCATGGCCTTTAAGGACTGGCGGCTGATGCTGCTGGCTGTGCTTCCCGCGCCGCTCGTGAGTGTTGCCGTGACCCTGTTCGGCCGCGCCATTCATGAGCGCTTCGAGGCTATCCAGGCGATGTTCTCCGATATCAGCAGCCGTGTACAGGAGAACCTCTCCGGTGCCCGCATGGTCCGCGCGTTTGTGCAGGAAGCCGCGGAGCTCCGGCGTTTTGAAAAGCTCAATCAGGATTACATTCGCCAGAATCTCCGGCTCGTCCGCATCTCGGGATTGTTCCAGCCGCTGCTCGAAGGCCTGATCGGCGTCACTTTTTTGGTGGTGCTGTGGGCGGGCGGGCGCCAGGTGCTTCAAGGACGCATCTCCATGGGCGGCTTCATCATGTTCAACACCTACATGGGCATGTTGGTCTGGCCTATGATCGCGCTGGGCTGGGTAGTGAATCTGATGCAGCGCGGCACCGCTTCCATGAGCCGCATCAACCAGATCATGCATGAGCGCCCGACCATCGCCGCTCCTGCGTCACCCGTGCCACTAGCTCATTCGCGGGGCGAAATCGAGTTTCGCGGCGTGAGCTTGGATTACCCGAGCGGCCACGCGCTCCAGCATGTCGATCTGCTGATCCCTGCCGGCGCCACTCTCGCCGTAGTCGGCCACACGGGAAGCGGCAAGAGCACGCTTGTCGGCTTGGTGCCTCGGCTTATGGACCCGACGGCGGGCGCCGTTTCCCTGGACGGAATTAACCTGCGCGATCTCGATCCGTCTGAACTGCGTCGCCAGATCGGCTTTGTGCCACAGGAGACGTTCCTGTTCAGCGCCACACTCGCTGAGAACATCGCCTTCGGCGTGGAGCACGCAACCATGGAGCAGATACGCCGTGCCGCTGAGCTCGCGGGGCTGGCCGGCGATATCGAATCGTTCCCCAACGGCTACGAAACCATGGTCGGCGAACGCGGCATCACACTCTCAGGCGGACAGAAGCAGCGCACCGCCATTGCTCGTGCATTGCTCCGCAACCCGCGCATCCTGATTCTCGACGACGCGCTCTCGAGCGTCGACACTCTCACCGAGGAGCGAATTCTCAATGGCCTCTCCGAAGTGATGCACGGCCGCACCGTAATCCTGATTTCGCATCGCGTGTCCACCGTTCGCCAGGCGGACTCGATTGTCGTGCTCGAGAAAGGCCGCATCGTCGAGCAAGGCACCCATGCCGAGCTCGTCTCCTCCGGCGGCTACTACGCCGATCTCTCGCAGAAACAAATGCTCGAAGAAGAGCTGGAAGCCATCTAGGTTTACTTCGCCCGCGCCAGCAAAGTAACTGCGCAAGACACGAGTATTCTCATGCACCTCGCGCATGCATTTGGATGACCACGAAATCCGTGAAGCGTCTCTTGCTCTGCCTTGCCTCACATTTTGTAGGGGCGAGGCACGCCTCGCCCTGCGTCCTCGATACGACCGGGCCGCCCATCCCGAACTGTCCGCTTCCGGGAACCGGCACCTCAAAACCGCACACCCCTTGACATTCTACCCAAGTAATTTTATGCTTCACCTAGAATGTCTACCGAAACGTCAAATGACAAGCTCGAGCTCCTTCAGGGTACCCTCGACATGCTCATCCTCCGCACTCTTCTCTTCGGTCCCGCCCACGGCCACGCCATCGCGCACGCCATTGAAAGCGGCTCCGATGACGTCCTGCAAATCGAGCATGGCTCGCTCTACCCTGCCCTGCACCGCCTCGTGAAGCAAGGCCTCATCTCCGCGAAGTCCGGCACATCCGAAAACAACCGCCGCGCCAAGTTCTACAGCCTCACCGCCCGCGGCCGCCGCCATCTGCATGCGGAAAACACCAAGTGGGACCGTCTCACCGCCGCCATCGCCCGCATCATGCGCCCGGCGGAAGAGGAGGTTTAGCCATGTTCGGACGTGACCGCGCTGAGCAGGATCTTGACGACGAAATCCGCGACTACATCGAGCGCGAAACGAAGGACAACATCGCCCGCGGTATGCTTCCCGCCGAAGCCCGCCACGCCGCCCAGCGCAAGTTCGGCCGCCCTGTCCTCAACATCAAGGAAGATACGCGCGCCGTCTGGGGATGGGTCTGGTTTGAGCGCCTCTGGCAGGATGTTCGCCACGGCACCCGCCTGCTCGCCAAGAATCCCGGCTTCACCGCCATCGCTATCGCCTCGCTCGCCATCGGCATTGGCATCAACTCCGCCATCTTCAGCTTGGCCGACGCTCTGTTGCTGCGTCCGTTGCCCGTTCCCAACTCCGGCAGTGTCGTCACCGTCGATTCCACGAATCTCGACGGAGCCGGCCGCGTCTCCTACCGTGATTACCTCGATTTCCTTGATCACAGCCACAGCTTCAGCGGCCTGGTCGCCTCCACCGAATTCACCGTCGGCATTACCCCGCGTCCTGATTCCCTGCCCAAGATGACCATGGGACTGCTCGTCAGCGGCAATTTCTTCAGCGTCCTTGGTGTCGAGCCCGAGCTCGGCCGCGCGTTTCTTCCTCAAGAGGACCAGGTACCCGGACGCGACGCCGTCGTCGTGCTGAGTCATGAGCTCTGGATCCAGCAGTTTGCCGCCGACCCCGCCATCATCGGCCGAAAAGTTCGATTGAGCGGCATTGAATTCACGGTGATCGGCGTCGCGCCCGAGAAGTTCACCGGCCTCGATCTCTACGTTCACCCGACCTTCTATGCCCCCTTGATGATGGCCCCGCGACTCACTACCAGCTCCGATGACCACATGCTGGAATCTCGCAGCCAGCGCAGTCTCACCATCAAAGGCCGCCTGCGCCCCGGAGTCACCCTCGATCAGGCCCGCGCCGAGCTCCAGGTCATCGCCAAAAATCTTGAGCGCACCTACCCCGATACCAACCGCAATATCGGCGTGCTGGTCAACACGGAATTACAGGAAAGATTCCGCCAGGATTCGATCGATTCCCAGCTCTCCGAAATGCTGCTCGCGCTCGCCGCCGCGGTTCTCCTGGTCGCCTGTGCCAATGTCGCGAGCCTGCTGCTCAGCCGCTCCCGCGTCCGCTCACGCGAAATCGCGTTGCGCATCGCCATCGGAGCTGGGCGTTCCCGCCTCATCCGCCAACTGCTCACCGAGAGCTTGCTCATCGGACTGGCCGGTGGCGCCCTGGGCGTCGCCGTCGCCTATGCCGGCGTCTCCTTCTTCGGCGGCCTCGAAGTCCCCTCCGATCTCCCCATCAAAATCATCGTGCAGCTCGACCACCGCGCTCTCCTCGTCTGTCTCGCGGCTTCCGTCATCAGCGCGCTTCTGTTCGGCCTGGTGCCCGCGCTGCAAACCACACGCCCCAATCTGGTCGATGCCCTCAAAACCGCCGGAGCCGACACTCCCGGCCGCCGCCGTCTCTTCGGCCGAAATATTCTGGTGATCGGCCAGGTCACCGTATCCATGGCCCTGCTGCTCGTTTCCGCCACCCTCTACGATGGCTTCCGTTCCGTGCTCAGCGACGGTCCCGGTTATCGCACCGATCATCTTTTCATGATGAGCTTCCAGCCCGGACTGGTCCGCTATAACCAGGCTCAGGCGCAGCAGTTCTTCCAACAGGTGGCGGAACGGGCTCGCAATGCCGCCGGTGTCAAACGGGTCGCGCTCGCTAGCGTCGTTCCCATGGGGACCGACCAGGATATGGTGGCGATTCTCCCCGAGGGCTATACGTTTCCTAAAGGCAAAGAGAGCGTCGGTGTCTACTACAACAGCATCGGCGGGAATTATTTGAGCGCCATGCACATCCCCGTCGTAAGCGGACGCGATCTCCGCGCCACCGATACCGCCACATCTCCCCACGTCGCCGTCGTCAATGAAGAGCTCGCCAAACACTATTGGCCCGGACAAAACGCCGTCGGCAAGCGTTTTCGCCTGGATGACAGCAAAGGACCGTGGTTCGAAATTGTCGGCGTGGCGAAAACTACCAAGTACATCTGGTTCGCGGAACCGCCGACCGATTTTGTTTATCTACCCTTCACCCAGCATCCCCGCGATCGCATGACGCTCCTTGCCGAGTCTTACGGGGATCCCGCTTCGCTGCTCGCGCCTTTGCGCGAAACCGTTCGCAGCCTCGACGCCAATCAGCCTATTTTTGACGTGCGCACCATGGAGTCTCTCTATCGCGCGCGCGCCATAACCAATACCGGCATGATCATCGAAACAATCGGAGGTATGGGACTGGTCGGTTTGATTCTGGCCCTCGTCGGTTTGTACGGTCTGGTCTCCTATACCGCCAGCCGCCGCACCCGCGAAATCGGCATCCGCATGGCCATCGGCGCCCAGCGCACCAGCGTCCTCCGCATGGTCATGCGCCAGGGCTTCCGCCTCTCCCTGACCGGCGTCGTCATCGGGCTGATTGCCGGTTTCGGCGCCGAACACGTCATGAACGCCATTCTCCAGGATTCCCAGATCGATTGGCCCATGTACTTGCTGATCGCACCCCTGCTGCTCGCCGTCACCCTGCTGGCCGCCTACATCCCCGCCCGCCGCGCCTCCCGCGTCGACCCCATGCGCGCCCTGCGCTACGAGTAGACGTGCATGTTATATACAAGGCAGGATCGCCCTATCTCGTTAGCACAAAGCCATTTGTTTGAAACAAACATGATTTTGCAAATCAAACCCATTCCCATTTCCGGACACCCCCGCAGGGGCCGGGCACGCCCGGCCCGATCGCCCCTGGAGACCTGACATGCCTTCCTTGTTCCGTAAACTAGCCGGGCTCTTTCGCCGCCGGCAGAACGAAAACGACCTTCGCGACGAGCTCGATTTCTACCTCGACGAAGAAGCCAAGCGCCTCGAACAGCAGGGCCTATCCCCGGACGAAGCCCGCCACGCTGCTCACCGCAAGCTCGGCAATCTCGCGCTCGTGCAGGAAGACACCCGCGCCACCTGGTCCTGGACCTTCCTCGATCAGCTCTCGCAGGATCTCCGCTACGCCCTGCGCACCATGGCCGGCAACAAGGCGTTCACTGCCCTGGCCGCTCTCTCGCTCGCCCTGGGCATCGGCGCCAATACTGCCATCTATAGCTTTCTCGACGCCCTTCTACTGCGGTCGCTGCCCGTCGCCGACCCCGGCTCGCTCGTCGTCCTCCGCTGGCATTCCAGGCCGGGCGCCTGGCGCACCGACGATTTCGTCATGCAAGGCACGCATGGCGAAGTCTACGACGACCCATCCGATACCGTCAGTGACCTCTTTCCCTATCCCGCTTTTTCCTTCTTCCAGAAAGCCAGCGCCCCCGTCTTCTCCGACGTCTTCACCTATTGCCACACCCGCGAAGTCCGCACTTTGAATCTCTCCATCAAAGGCCGAGCCGAAGTCGCCAGCGGCGAGCTCGTCTCGGGCGATTATTTCCACGGCCTTCGCGTCAACCCCGCCGCCGGCCGTCTCATCTTTCCCGATGACGATCGTCTCGGCGCTCCCGCCGTGGCCGTCGTCAGCCACGCGCTCGCCGAGAAGCACCTGGGTGGTGCCGATCACGCACCCGGCCAGTCCATTCTGATCGACAATCTGCCCTTCACCGTGATCGGTGTCGCCCCGCCCGAGTTCTTCGGCGTCGATGCTTCACGATCCCCCGACGTCTACCTCCCCATGCACACCAACGTGGCCTTGGGGGCTTCGGATTCCTTCGGCGCCACCCAAGCCGAGTACCTCGACCGGAACGACTATTGGATCCAGATGATGGCCCGCCTGCGTCCCGGAGTCACTCGCGCACAAGCGCAAGCCGTGCTCGCCCCGCAATTCAACCAGTGGATCGCCACCACCGCGCAAAACGCCAAACAGCGCGCCAACCTTCCCTGGCTCGCCGTCGAAGAAGGGGCTACCGGACTCGATACCCTTCGCCGCCAGTTCTCCAAGCCGCTCTTCGTTCTCATGACCCTGGTCGGCCTCATCCTCGCCATAGCATGCTCCAATGTCGCGAACCTGCTCCTCGCGCGTGGCGCGTCCCGCCGCCGCGAAATCGCACTCCGGCTCAGCCTCGGCGCCGGCCGCGCCCGTGTTATCCGTCAGCTTCTGACCGAAAGCATCCTGCTCTCCGCCGTCGGCGGCGCATTGGGCGTTTTCTTCGCCGTCATAGGCGTTCGCTTTCTGAGTGCGTTGCTCGCCACAGGCCCGCGCGCCGTCACCATCCAAGCCGATCTCAACTGGCATGTGCTCGCCGTCGCCATCGCGCTCTCGCTCCTCACCGGCATCCTGTTCGGTCTTGCCCCCGCGCTCCAATCCACGCGTCTCGATCTCGCATCCGCCATCAAGGAATCCCGCCTCAGCGGCAACCGCGCCCGCCGCGCCTTCCGCGGCATCGGTATGAGCCAGGCCTTGGTCGTTAGCCAGTTCGCCGTCGTCCTACTCATTCTGGTTGCTGCCGGCCTCTTGGTCCGCACGCTCTCAAATCTCGCTTCCGTCGAGCTAGGCTTCAATCGCGAACACCTCCTGCTCTTTCAAGTCGACGCCCGCAAAGCCGGTCATCGCGATCCCGAAATCGGCGATTTCTACGCCAATCTCCGCCGCCAGCTCGCCTCGATTCCCGGCGTCCGCAACGCCACGCTCGCCGAGACTTCGCTTATCAACGCCGGCACTTGGCTGGCCGTCACCCTGCCTGGTGTCCAGCCCACCGATGGCGTCGCCGTCCTGCCCTCCGGACCTGATTTCCTCACCGCCATGCAGATCCCGCTCCTCGCCGGCCGCGATTTCAGCGATCGCGATCATCGCTCTTCTCAACCCGTCGCCGTCATCAATCAGCGCTTCGCCCGCCAGTACTTCGGCAGCCAGAACCCGCTCGGCCGTCACCTCATCCTGTGGCAGCGTCCCAATAAACCCGGGCGTGACATGGAGGTGATCGGCGTCGCCCGCGACGCGCGCTACGGTGGAATGAGAACCGACTTCCGCCCCGTCATCTACATCCCCTACGATCAGGGCTACCCCGAACCGAACGACATGACCTTCGCCCTCCGCACCTCGGGTGACCCGTTGGCGTTCGTCAATGCCATACGCGACACCGTCCGCCGCGCCGACCCGCGCATGCCCATCTCCAACGTCGAAACCGAAACCGCCGAGATCTCCTCCGACATGCATCAGGAAACCATGCTGGCCGACCTGTGCACAGCCTTCGCCCTGCTCGCACTGACGATTTCGTGTGTCGGCCTCTACGGCACCATGTCCTATACCGTCGCCCTCCGCACCGGCGAAATCGGCGTCCGTATGGCGCTCGGCGCCCATCGCCGCGCCGTCGTCTGGATGATCCTGCGCGAAGTCGCCATGCTGGCATGCGCCGGGCTCGCCATCAGCGTACCCGCCGTACTTATCACGTCGAAATTCATCGCGTCTTTCCTCTTCGGTGCGAAACCCAATGACCCGCTGGCGCTCGCGGCGGCTATCGCCGTCCTCCTCGCTGCCGCCCTGCTCGCCGGTTACATCCCCGCCCGCCGCGCCTCCCGCATCGATCCCATGATTGCCCTCCGCTACTCGTAATGGCCGGGGACACCCGGTCTTCTTCATCGCTCTGTTATCATCTGATCCATCATGCGACTTTTTCTCCTCGGCGCTTTCGTCACTGCCGCCTTGGCCCACGCCCAATCTCCCGTGCGCGTCGCCATCGCTGGTTTAAATCACGGCCACGTCTCCGGATTCCTGGAGCATGCCGCCAAGCGCACCGGCGACATCCAAATCGTAGGCATCTACGATCCCGATTCCGCGCTCGTGGCCAGCTACGGCAAGTCGAACAACTTCCCCGATAGCGCCCGCTTCACTGACCTGGCCAAGATGCTCGACACCGCCAAGCCCGAAGCCGTCGCCATCTTCAGCGATACCTACTCGCACGCCGCGATTGTCGAAGCCGTCGCTCCGCACCATATTCCGGTCATGATGGAGAAGCCGCTCGCGGTCGACATGAAGCAGGCGCACGCCATCCAGACCGCGGCCGAGAAGTATCACATCCCCGTCATCGTCAACTACGAAACCACCTGGTATCCCAGTCATGGTGAAATCTGGAACATGATCCACGAGCAGAAGCGCGCGGGCGACATCCGCAAGATGGTCGCCATGGATGGTCACGAAGGACCGAAAGAGATTCACGTCGAGCCCGAGTTTTTCGCCTGGCTGAGCGACCCCGTGAAAAACGGCGCGGGCGCCCTTTTCGATTTCGGCTGCTACGGCGCCAACCTGATGACGTGGATGATGAACAATCAGCGTCCCCTCAAAGTGACCGCCATTGCGCAGACCGACAAACCTGCCATCTACGCGCACGTCGATGACGAAGCCACCATTCTCGTCGAGTACCCGAAAGCACAGGGCATCATTCAAGCCTCGTGGAACTGGCCGTTCAGCCGCAAGGATTTCGAAGTCTACGGCGAGCGCGGATACGCCATCGCCACCGGCGGCAACAACCTGCGCGTCCGCATGCCAGGACAAGAAGCCGAGGAGACCCGCACTCCCGCCCCGCGCAAGCCCGAAGAACGCGATTCCATCTCATACCTCGCCGCCATCACGCGCGGCCAGATCAAACCCTCCGGCCTCTCCGCGCTCGAAAACAACATGATCGTCACCGAAATCCTCACCGCAGCCCGCGAATCCGCGCGCACGGGAAGAACAGTGACGCTGCGGTAGAATCGAGTCAATGCGGCTCACCGCACCGCTTGTGTCCGTGTGGGTCGTGGTCGCGTCTGCTCAAGACCCGCAATTGGAAGCACTGCACGCGACGTTGGTGACTCTGCATGCGCACGCCGCCGAGGCAACGATCGAAAACTCCGGGGCGCGTCCCGAATTGACGCTTGCCAAGCACCAGCTCAGGGACTGGATCGAAACGCAACTCGGCTCGCTGAAAGACCTCGCGCTCGCGGACACACTTGCGGTGCAAATCAACAAAGCTCTCGCGTCCGTCAGTGCCTCGAACTCAGCAGACGACCAGAATCTGCTGGGGGCTCTCGGCGAGGTCCGTCTCAGTCATGAATCAGGGCTGCTTATTGTCACCACCGGGATAGGCATCATTTGCCAGTATGACGAGTCAGCATACGCCTACAAGCGAGTCAACGGACGCTGGCAGCGAATCTGGGAATCGGAGCAGAACGACTACTCTCCGAACAAGTACGCGCCCCAGTACATATTCGCCGTGCACGTGTTGCAACCCATCAGGCACTGGCACCAGGAGGGTGCACCACTTGTGCTGACCCTCGGGAATCACTGGGGCTGTGCATCCAGTTGGCAACGGGTTTATTACCGGGTTTGGCGGCTGGATCCTGCGGGCTCTAAACTACTGATCGATGACTCTGAGGTTGCTTTCCTGCGTGCGGACAATTACGCCGAAGGCAGCATCGCCCAAGATCGGACGATGGAGAATCCGCCGGTTGACGTACTGATCGAATTTACGGAAAGAAGCATCGATGCCGGAGTCCACAATCGAGAGGGCGTCCATCACTACTTGATTGCCGGAGATCAGGTCCGCCGTGTAGATCCCGTTGCTCTTGGCCCACGCGACTTTGTAGATGAATGGCTGACTCGTCCCTGGAACGAAAGTGCTGCCTGGTCCGCGTCCCAGGCCTTACAGTCTTGGCACCAGAGGCTTCATGCCGACTGGGTTGGAGGAGAGTTCACCTACCCCACCATGCATTGTCAGGCTCCGGATCTCTGGCAAGTCGGCTTCGTGCCCAACAACCTCGAGAAGAACATCGCCGCGGAACCAGCCGTCTACTTCCTTGTTCGCTGGCGTCCTCCGTACCACTTCACGATGGCCGAAATCAGCGGCCAACCCTGGGCCAACTGCACACAGGAAGACCGCGATGCTGACGAGTGGAGGACTCTCTTCTCCACTCAGGAATGGCGCCAGTAACCCTCACTCGCCGGCGGTTCCCATGATCGTCACCGAAATCCTCACCGCCGCACGCGAATCCGCGCGCACGGGAAGCGGTGATCACAGCGCCGGTAGCTTGAGATTCGTGGTATCCAGCAGCTCCAGCTTCAACTCCTGGTGCTCGGCCGGACCCACGTGCACGAGTCGCGCGGCCTTGGCAAGAATCGCCGCCGTTCGCGCGTCTCGGTACGCGACTTCTTCGCCGCTGGTCAGCGCGATCGCGAGATAATCGCCGGCGGCGATCGTTCCAAGACTGTACGATCCGTCGCTGTCCGTCTGATCCTGCCGGTACGCCCACCGCTGTGCCGGATTCTTCGGCATGAGCAGCACGAATGCCCCGACATAGGGAGCCCCGGCGTGCTCGACCGTGCCTTCGATCGAGGATGACGCCCGGCTCGCTACCACGTTCAGTCGCACGGCCGCGCCCGGAGCAAGGTCGAAGGTGAGCGGCAACTGCGCGCCCGACGGCCCTTCCAGGTAGACCGGCAGATAGTCACGGGAGATCGACGTCACCTCGTAGCGGCCCGCTGGAAGCCGCTTCAATGAGAACTGATGGTCTGCATCCACCTCCCCACTGATCGCGGTGCCCTTTTCGTCATGCAGCGTCACGAACCGGGCGTCGGAAGCGTCCGGAGCTTCCCCGTCAACGATCATCCGGCCGGAGAACGAGCCAATCGGCGAGGGCCGGAGCTGCACTTCCACATCCGCCGCGCCGACTTCCACTTCCTGCCGCATACTCCAGCTCGCCGCGCCTTCATTGGCCTGCGATGACGCCACAATCTCGTACGAGCCCGCGGGCACGTTGTGGAACTCGAAAGCGCCGTCCTGATTCGGCCATTCCCGCAAGAACAGCATGTGGTGGTCCTGGATCTTCTTGGAGAGGGAAACTACACCGCTGCTCACATCCGTAGCGCCGCTGATCGATCCCTTCACCGACACCGCCTTGGCGAACGGCAGCGCGATCGCCACTTCGGTTTCGCCGCCGGGCTCCACGCGCACGGTAGCAGCTTGGTCTACGGTGCGCGCACTCGGATAGCACGTGGTCTGAAACGCCGTGCCGCGGAGGTTCGGGTCGGGCGAGAACGAAATGGGGGCAGGTTCCGGTTCGGAATCCGGCGGCGGTTCCGCTGCTTCGGTCTGGCCAGAAGTTTGCGCACGCACTGTCCGGTGACGAACCCAACGACGCTGTTCAAATCCTTCGAGCTGGATCACCGAATCCGCGAACCAGGGCCGGCCCATGGCGCACACGTAGTAGTTGCCGCGCTGCAGATTGCGGAACCGGAACTCGCCGCGCGCATCCGCCCGCATTTCGCCTTGCCGCAGGATTTTCCGTTCGCCCCCGAGAATCATCGACCGGTAAATGTCCACCAGGGCGTTCGCCACCGGTTCGCCGTCTTCGTCCTTCACCAGACCCGTGATGGCGCCGCCTCTCCATGCGGCGAAGACGATGTGGCGAGTGTCCTGATCGTCGCGGACCACGATGGCGCTGCTCACCGCCGAAAAGCCGGCTTCCTTGTAAAATTGCGGCGGATAGCCCGGCCTGCTGATTTGCAACGAGTATTTATCCGGCTGGCTCACAGCAAACGAGAACCTGCCATCTTCCCCGGTCATGAGGTCGGTCTTTTGCTCCCGGTGCTTGGCCAACGCCAGGGTCACGCGCACGTGCGGAATGGCGGCGCCGGACTTCGCGTCCACCACCACGCCCTCTACCAGGTAACTGCTCGCACCGGCGAATTGCGCGAAGCCGGCAAGGAGCAACGCCGGCAATGCTCCGTTCATTGCGCCTC
>Ga0335071_10001240_pt1 | contig 27645 bp, 27 predicted proteins | sample Lox_Sample_15_FD_206724 | JGI IMG/M metagenome (GOLD analysis project Ga0335071, IMG submission 206724) | Soil microbial communities from Loxahatchee National Wildlife Refuge, Florida, United States - Lox_Sample_1.5 | ecosystem: Environmental > Terrestrial > Soil > Wetlands | place: USA...
TATCGAGAGGCCCCCAGGCCTCAACGAACGTGACTTGACGGCCGATTTTCCATCCCCACGGAGGAGCAGCGCAGCGCCCCTGATTTGCTGTCACGTTAAATTGGAATGTGTAGTGGTGCAGTTGGTTTTGGAGCTGCAGCGATGGATCAGCTTTGGGCGTTGACATTTCAGGCGGCAGCGTCGAGCGCGGTAAGCTCACCCCAGACCGCGAAGCGATCGGCCATCACCTGTCGGTAGTCGGCCGCCGACAACAGGTGCCGACGGACCCGAAAATGTGGCGAAATGCCGCTGAACGCAGACAGGAACCGTTGGGCATGCCTGGCTGATTTGAAGCGTTTCATCGCCCGCTCGCGTTGCCGGGTGGGCTGGTGGGAGTTCTCGGCGCGATTGTTCAGGTACTTCGACCGGCGATGGGCCACCGACGGCATCACCACGCGGTGGGCGGCCCCGTAGCTGGCAGCTTGTCGGTCACCAGCACCCGCGGCACGTACCGCAAGCCCTTGAGCAGTCGGCGGAAGAACTTCTTGGCGGCCTTGGCATCCCGGCGAGGTTGGACCAGGATGTCGAGTACGTTGCCGTGCTGGTCGACCGCGCGCCATAGGTAATGGATTTTGCCGTTGATCTTCGATGAAGACCTCGTCGAGGTGCCATTTGTCGCCGGGGCGGGGGCGCCGACGGCGCAGCTGATTGGCGTAGGCCTGCCCAAACTTGGCACACCAGCGCCGGATCGTCTCATAGCTGACCACAACACCACGCGCCAGCATCAGCTCCTCGACCGCACGAAAGCTCAGCGAGAACCGAAAGTACAGCCACACGCAATGGTTGATGATCTCGACCGGGTAGCGGTGGCCCTTGTATGACGCCGTTGCGGTCCTCACCCCACCAATCTTTCCAGGTCGCCAACGCTCACTAACGTGACAGTGCCTGGTTGAAACATCGAGTCCGGCCACGCAGCAGCGACGTCAAGCGCCGGAGCCACGTTGGTGGCCCACCAGTTGTGGTGGTCTGGACGAGTGGCGCGGTTTCGCCACCGGTCGGCAGCATGGTGCAGCCAGGTCAGCAGAATGGCAACGCGCTCGTCGACGCGTTCATCTGATGTGCTGACGGTGGCCGATGTCCGCGTCCTGCCCGTCGCGTGCGACACGCAGCGCATTACGTTCGCGGTCTGAGAGGCCGCCCGCCCGTAGCCGCTCAGCGACCACTGTGCCCAGATCAGCTCCCTCCACCTGGCAGCTCGCGGTCAGGATCAACAGGTACTCATCGATCAGCGCCGGCTGGCCCGGCCGCGCCCCGCCCCAGTCCACGATGCCGGTCACCGGGCCCCGCACGCCGGCCACCCGAACGTTGCCGGGGGTGTAGTCGCCGTGCGTCCAGCTCATCGGCATGCGCCGGCCAACGAGGGCATCCCGTAGCATCGTTCCAAGCCGGTCCACCTCGGGAACCAGGCGGGGATCTAGCCGCTGGCACATGTCCATCAGGCCCGCCAGTGGTTCGACGGCCCATCGCCGCAATAAGCAGACGTTGTCGACGACGAAAGTGGCCGTCCGTCGGTTTAGCGGTGCAATGGCACACAGGGCCCCATCGGTCAGCTCCTCGACACGGTTCGGGCGGCGGGCCAGCACCTCCGCCATATCCATTCCCGGCCGATAGGCTCCACGGCCACGGTCGCATCGGTGCGCTCGTCGAAGGCTAGAACCTGCGGCAGCAGTTCGCGCCATTCTTCGTTGAGTCCCGGGTGGATGGCGAGTTCGACGAGCACCCGCCGCTGTGTGCGCTTCACGAAATCCTTCACGATGGCGACGATGCCGCGAGATAGAAGGTTGTCGAGGGAGTCGGCGAAGAAATCGACATGCTTGCGCTCGCATATCAGCGGCGGTTCCAGCCGGATGACGTTGCGATTGTAATCGGTGAAGGCGACCAGCACGTTGTAGTCGCGCAGAAGGAGCGAGCCGACGAAGCCGGAGAGCGAACCCTTCAGCTTGTCGTCAAGCAGCGCCACCATCGGACGCAGCACCATCGGCAGCGCCTGGCTGAAGTCGTGGAACTCCAGGCCGATCATTAGGCCCTTTCCGCGGACGTCCTTGACGATGTTCGGATACTTCGCCTGTATGCCCTTCAGCCGCTCGAGCAAATAGTCGCCCGTCGACGCCGCGTTCTCGATGAGGTTTTCATCGTAGAGGACGTTGAGCGCTTCGATCGCCGTGATCGACGCCTCGCCGATGCCGCCGAATGTCGCGGCCGCGTGGATCATCGCCGTCTTCGGCGTGCCATAGGCCTTCATGTAGATGTCGCGCTCGGCAATCATCGCGCCGACCGCGGCCTTACCGCCGCCGAGCGACTTCGCCAGGGCCGTCACGTCGGGCACCACGCTGTAATGTTCGAAGGCGTAGAAGCGGCCGGTGCGGCCGTACCCGCACTGCACCTCGTCGGCCACCCAGATCACGCCATACTGGTCGCAGAGCTTGCGCAGCTTCTGCCAGAATTCGGTTTGCGCCTGGATGATGCCGCCGCCGCCCTGCACGGTTTCTAGCACGATCACGCCGATCTGCGGATCGGAGCGGAAGGCGTTTTCGATTGCCTGGATGTCGCCGAACGGCACCTTGATGTTGCCGCCGACCAGCTTAAACTCGCCGCGATACAGCTCACCGTCTGTGATCGATAGCACGCCCTTGGTCTTACCGTGGAAGGAGTTCTCGGCGTAGACGATCTTCGGGCGCTTGGGTCCGGCGGCGCGCTCGGCGACCTTCAAAGCCGCTTCCATAGCCTCGGAGCCGGTTGAACCGAGAAACACCATGTCGAGTTCGCCGGGCGAAATCTGGGCCAGGTTGTAGGCGAGCGCCGACGCGTATTGCGACATGAAGGCGATGGCGATTTCCTGCCGCTTCTCCTCCTGGAACTTGCGGCGCGCCTCGAGGATGCGCGGATGGTTGTGGCCGAAGGCCAGTGAACCAAAGCCGCCGAAGAAGTCGAGGATCGCGCGACCGTTCTGGTCGTAGTAATACATGCCCTCGGCGCGCTCGATCTTCACCTTGTGGAAGCCGAGCAGCTTCATGAAAAGAAGCTGGCCGGGATTGACGTGCGCCTTGAACAGATCGGTCATGCGCGCGACGTCCATCGACTTCGCCTGCTCGACCGTGATCAGGTCAGGCTTCGCGATGTGAGTCGGCGCCAGCGATGGTGCGTCGATCAGCGTGCGCGGTTCCGCCGGTTTGGTCATGATGGTCATGGGATGCTCCTGTTCGGCGGATTCTATTCTGCGGGGACGTGGTGGCCTTGGGGTTGCTTCAGCGTCGACGAAACCTGCTGTGGCGCTTGGCCAATCGCCTCCCACCAGCCCTGACGACCGTTTGGTACAGGCGCGGCCCGCGGCGGTGCGCCGGTGCGGCGTGGACATTCGCAGACCGCGGTCCCGGTCGTCCTTTGCCGACGCTTTGCCCACGTTAGCCTAGGAACGCGGTCCAGGGTTGATTAGCTCAGTGCGTTAACCGCCGTCTGCCTAAGGTGCCATGTCGCTCCTGATGGAAGCAGACCGACTCGGAAGTCGGCCGCGGTTACGACAACCCCTGAGTGCCACCGTTGTAAATACCGACGATGCACCTGAATGTGCGGAGTATAAACCCGGATCGTGTACTGCCAAGATGGGCGACGGCGCAGCTCGCATGAGCACGCGTCGTTTTCGTTTCTGAGGTATGAGTTCCGGCAGCGAGCGGCGCGGAACAAGCACGGGCAGCGGTTCAGCGCGTTCTTGCCCGCGATCAGCAAACAAGCCTTGAAACGGCTCGGGACTGAGGTGCGGTCGTGGCACTGGGCCAGCTGCTGCTTCGGATCACGTTTTTTCAGTTGTTCGACGCATATCTGCTCCCCCTGCTGCCCTTCGCCCTGATTGTGGTCAGCCGGCGAACGGGAGACTGGTTGGATCGGCTCGCGTGGCCGACCGGCGCGCAAGCGCTGGCGCTGATGGTGGTGGGCGCGTTGTCGGTGCGTGGCATGCAGTCGAGTGCGCAGGCGATCTGGGCGGGGAGCGACAGATTGCTGGCGCAAGGCGTGCCCGCCGAGCAAATCAGTTCGAGCTGGGAGTGGGCGTCCTACAATGGGCGCATTTGAAAACTATGTACGCGCCTATGGAGGCCATCCGCCCGGGAACAATCCGCGGGATGGCTACTTCGCCGATTGGCTGACAAAAATCGATAAGTCCGCGTTGTATTACGTGACGTCGAAAGAGCAAAGAAGCGGCCAGCTTCAGCTGGTCGCGACTCTCCCGTACCGCAACATGCAGCTGCATGAGCAAATGGTTTACGTGTACAAACGGCCCAGCTGAAGCCGATCCAGGATCGCGTGGAGTTCAGTTCACACGCCTTTTATTGCCCATCAGTCAATTTGATTTCGGAAACAGATTGACGCGTTATGACCTGAGTTGCGGTCGCCCGCTCCATCCTCGTCTCATCATTTGGCAGCCGCTTTTCGACCCCACCGCACGAATTTCACGACCTGGGATCCAACTACCACGCCAGCCGCATCAATATCGAACGCGGGATGTGTCGACGCCCGAATTTTGACCCCCTTCGACCGACTCTCGGCTGTGAGCCGAGAGGAGAAGGGAGTTGTTGTCAGTGGAGGATCGGGCTGAGATCCGCAGGCTGCATCGAGCGGAGGGGTTACCGATCAAGATGATCGCCAGGACGTTGGGGATGTCGCGGAACACGGTGCGGGCGGCGCTGACTTGCGAATGGGCCGCCAAAGTATGAGCGCAAACCGGCGGGTTCGGCGGTGGATGCGTTCGAGGACGCGATCCGCGCGCAGCTCAAGGACGTGCCGACGATGCCGGCCACGGTGATCGCTGAGCGGGTCGGGTGGACGCGTGGGATGACGATCTTCAAGGAACGGGTCCGCGAATTGCGTCCTGCCTACCTACCGCCGGACCCGGCGGGCCGCACGACCTATGAGGCCGGAGATATCGCGCAGTGCGACTTGTGGTTCCCGCCGACCACCGTACCGGTCGGATACGGACAGAGGCGCGCCCCGATGCAGCTTCCGGTGCTGACGATGGTGTGCGGCCATTCGCGGTGGCTGTCGGCGATCCTGATCCCGACGCGGCGTGCCGAGGACCTGTTCGCTGGGTGGTGGTACCTGATCCAGGCACTTGGGGTGGTGCCGCGCACCCTGGTCTGGGACGGTGAGAGCGCGATCGGGCGGTGGCGGTCGGGCAGGATCGAACTCACTGCAGACTGTCAGGCGTTCCGCGGGGTCCTGGGTGCGAAGGTGGTGGTGCTCAAACCCGCCGAACCGGAGCACAAACCTCAGGTTGCATACTGCACTCCTTTGCATTGATGTGGGTGTGATTTTGTTTGTGCTGGTCAGCACGTTTTGAGGGGTCGTCCGCGTTTGGGTGGTTGGGGCGGGTTGGTGGGGTCGGGTCGGTGGTAGAGCATCTCGCCTTTGTCGTTGTAGCGCAGCCCGCTGACCAGTCCGGCGCGCCACCAATCTTTGACGGTGACGGGTCGGATGCCGAGTTGGTCGGCGAGTTCAGCGGCGGTGAGCATGCCGGCGTCGCGCAGGCGCTGGCGGCGGCTGGGTAGCCGGTAAGTATGGATGATGTTGTCAATTATTTTGTGGTGGAACGGTTCTCCGGTGCCGGAGACGACGCCACGCTGGTTGAGGATGTCGGCGATTTCGCCGCTGATGTGGTGGTCGAGCAGTTCGTTGATGGCGGCGATGACCGCGGTTGGTGTTTTGCGTTGTTCGGCCGAGGTTTTCGGGGTGGGCATGGTGAGGGTGGTGTGCTGACCGGCGGGGAAGCGCACGTGGGCGCTGATGGTGTCACCCTGGCGCTGCACGGTGACGTCGGTGAGCAGCAGTCGGGCGATGCGTTTGCGCTCCCGCGCTGGGGTGGTGGGGTCGTGCCAGATCGCGGGCAGGTCGGTGACGAGTTGGTTGATCCGAGCGCGCTGCTCGTCGGTCAGCTCGTTGGAGTATTGGTCGCGGGCCTGCTGGTAGGCGTGTTGGGCGTCGTTGAGGTCGCGCAGCGCGGTGTTCCAGTCGGCTTCTAGGCTGTCGGCGACGAGCCGGTTGGCCGGGTCGACCGCCAGGTAGCGGCGGCGGGCCAGGTCGGCGTGGTAGCGGGCGCGTTCGACGTGGGCGGCGCGCATGCGGTCGGCGTCGGCGGCGCGCTGGTGCACCTCGTTGGCCACGGCCAGGGCGGCCTCCACGGCCAACGGGGTCAAGGTGTCGAGCAGCAGTTGGCCGATCCGGTCGTCCAGGTCGGCGCCGGGGATGGCCGCGCAGATGCGTTGGGCTTTTTCGATGCCGTCGCGTTGACACATGTAGCTGGGCAACGGCCGGCCGCGGCGATGGTGATAGCGCACGGTCATGCGTGTGCCGCAGCGGCCGCAGACGATGATGCCTTGCAGCAGCGCGGGGCCTTCGCGGGCCGGGCCGGCTGATCTATCGCGGCCGTGGGCGGCGGCGTTGGCGGCTAACCGAGCTTGGTTGGTCTCGAACTGGGCGAGTGTGATGTAGCCGGGATGGGCGTCTGGGATGAACGAGACCCATTGCTCGCATCGCAGTTTCACCGATGACCACTTGCCGTTAGGGCGGGGCTGATGAGCGTAGCGGCCGTAGACGAACGCACCGGCATAGCGCGGGTTATGCAGCACCCGCAACACTGTGTGATGGCGCAGCGGCTTCCAATCCAGCTCACCCTTGCGCGGGCCTTTGAGGTGGCGCCATGGAAATAGCAGGTCGGCGTCGCGGAAGGCCTTCACGTACGCGGTGGCCGACCCGGTAGCTGCGAAGGCGTCAAACAGGTGCCGCAGCGCCTGTTGGACGGCGGTGTCTGGGTCGAGGACAACGTGCCCGGATCGGTCGTGGACGAGTCCGACCGGCAGCGGCATCTGCAGTTCACCGCGGCGGGCCTTGGAGAGCACCCCGCCGCGCAGCCGGGCCTTGATGAAATGCAGTTCGGCTTCGCTCATTTGGCCTTTCATGCCCAGCAGGAGTCGATCGTTGAACTGGCGCGGGTCATAGAGGCCATCCTCGTCGCAGATCAGGGTGCCGGTGATGCCGCACAGTTCGAGCAGCTGGTGCCAGTCGGCGGAGTTGCGGGCCAGCCTCGAGCATTCCAGGCCCAGCACGATCCCGGCCCGGCCCAGCGACACCTCGGCAGGTGCTGAAAGCCTTCCCGGTCGGCGGCGCGGGCCCCGACTGGCCCTGGTCGATGTCGATCACGCTGATCTGATCGTCGGCCCAGCCCAACGCGATCGCGCGGGTGCGCAGATCGTATTGGCGGTGCGCGGACTCGGTGTGGTGGATGACCTGCTTGAGGGTGGACTGGCGCACATACAGCACGCCGGCTTGGCTAGATGAGCCGCGGTCACCTTGGAGGCGGCGGTGTCGCTGAACACGGATAGAGGTTCCTTTCGCGGTGAATACGGCGGTCGGGCAACGGGTTTCGGTGGTGGACAGCACCGCGTTCGGGGTAGGCGCCGGCGAGAGCGACCGCGGCCAGCGCATCGACCAGCTCGGCGCTGACCGCCGCCGGCAGGTCCGCCGCGGCCGCCGCCGGTGAGCCGGGCGTGGCGGGGACAGCTTGGTTGGCGCTCACCTCGGTCACGGCGCGCCGCCACCCGGTCACGCCCCAGCGGGTCAGCACGGCGAACCCAAGCGGGAACGCCTCGGCGCGGGCGTGCAGCGCGGCGTGGCGAAGCTGCTCGTAGCGGGCGTCGAGCCCGTCAGCGCGGCCGCCGTGGCTGTTCACTGTTGCCTGCTCACCGGATGGGTCAGTGGCTTTTGGATTGCTGGTCTCGGTAACGGGCCACCGCACGCTCGATGGACCGCGGGTGCACCGGCACGCCGAACCGTTCGGCGATGGGGGCGACCAAATCCGCCGGCCGCAGTGCCGGGTCTGCGGCCAGCTGGGCTTCGGCGAACGCGCAAACCTCGGCGGTGATCTTATGCCCGCCGCGCGGACCTGGCTTACCGGCCGTCAGCCCATCCAGACCCTGCTCGTCGAGCGCGGCGGCCGCCTGGTAAAACGATGGGCGCGAATACCCGAACGCCTCGGAGGCCGCCGACACCGACACACGGTCGACCCGAACCCGGCGCACCATCTCGTATTTGACCTGCACCGCATCGCGGGCGTCGAAGAACTCCTTGGAGGTGAACACCTCATCGGTCACCCCCTCCGGATGCGGATTCAAACACCGCGCCTCCCGCAATGCCGTTACCTTTGGGTCTTCGACCCCGCGCCGTCGCGCCACCGGCCCTCCGATCAGTCGTTGTGTTAGATAAATTATGCCGCCAAACTCCAACGGATCACGCACGACACGCCAGCTGCAAACAGGAAGACTCAAGCAGTACAGACTGCAAGTGCCCCATCAGGACCAGTCCCTGGTCTCACCGCCGCATATGCTACGGCATAATCTGGTTAACACTCACGGCGTATTCGTCTTGACAGCCCGGTGGCCCTCACCTCCGGCCCGCAAGTCGTCGATCAGGTCGGCGACAGCCAGTAACCCGTTGAGGGTGAATGGGCACCGGCCAGCGGCGATCCCGACGAAGGGATCCACCGCCGCGGCATCAGTCCAGGCAGCGGGAAGCGAGAACAACCGCCCGTCCTCGTCTCGCATATGGACCCGGTCCTCACCCCAGTTCTGCCGATGCTCCACGAACTCGAACTCGCGGCCAAACAATGGATGAAACCGATGAGTGACGCCAACTTTTCGGAAGCGATCATCGGGATCAGGTGTAGTCGACGACGTTGTCCAAGGGCATCATCGAACGCGGCCCATGACTATCTGGAGCGCTCGTTTCTGCCAGGCCGAACCTTCAACGGCCCAGGGGATTTCAACCACCAACTACAGAAGTGGCTACAGGTCGTCAACGGCCGGACCCGTCGCGTGTTGGGCTGCGCCCCTGCCGACCGGATCGGCGCCGACCAGCAAGCCATGCTGACACTGCCGCCAGTGGCACCAGCGGTGGGATGGCGGTCGGCCACTCGGTTGGCCCGCGATCACTATGTGCGGTTGGACTCCAACGACTACTCGGTTCACCCCGCGGTGATCGGCCGCCGCATCGAGATCGTCGCCGACCTCGATCGTGTCCGGGTGTTCTGTGACGGCAAGGCCGTGGCCGATCACGAGCGGGTGTGGGCCTCGCACCAGACCATCACCGACCCAGAGCACCGTGAGGCGGCGACTATGCTGCACCGCAACCGGATCGGTGCACTGCGGCCCGTGCGCGAGGTTGACGACAAGATGGTAGTTGAGCACAGGTCCCTGGCTGCCTACGACACCGCGCTGGGTATCGACCGCGGCGAAGGCGGGTTCGCCTCATGACCACCAAAACCACCAGGGCGGCGTCCACGGCGCCGTCGAGCAACCGGGACCTCACTGCCGAGATCAGCTTTTTGACCCGCGCCCTGAAGGCACCCACCCTGCGTGAAGCGGTGGCCAGGTTGGCTGAGCGGGCCCGCACCGAGTCGTGGACCCACGAGGAGTTCCTGGCGGCCTGCCTGCAACGCGAGGTCTCCGCACGGGAATCCCACGGCGGTGAGGGCCGTATCCGAGCGGCCCGCTTTCCATCCCGAAAATCGTTGGAGGAGTTCGACTTCGATCATGCTCGTGGACTCAAACGGGATCTGATCGCCCACTTGGGCACCCTGACTTTGTCATCGCCAAAGACAACGTGGTCTTCCTCGGCCCACCCGGGGCTGGTTAACATTGCGCATTTCTCCTATCAGCTGTGTCGAATAGTCCAGTTTGGTCGGGTTTGACCTGGATACGCAGGCCTTTTCGGCGTCCGCGGTTGACGTGGACGGCTTGGAGTTCGCCGCGTTGGACCTTGTGCAACACGGTTTGTCGGGCCACGCCGAGGGCCTTGGCCGCGTCGTGGAGTCCGAGCCAACCCTGGGGTGCTTCGGGTTGGATTCTGTCGCGGAGTGCTTGGTCGATGCGGATGCGCCACGGCGCGCCAGGGGTGATCTGTTCGGCGGTGATAAAGCCATCACGGATCCACCGGTAGAGCATGACTCTGCTAATGCGGAGGATTTTCTCGGCTTCGGTGATGGTGACCACGGTGACATCCTCGTTGCGGGGTCCGACATCGGGCTCGGCGGGCGGCTGGTAGACGGGGATGGCATGGTTGGCGCGCAGGATCGCCACGCGTGCCCGGGTGAAGGGCAGCCCGGTGGCGGTGCGGCGCTTCTGTTTGGCCAGGATCGCCGCGATCGTGCGGTCGTCGTAGTGCTGGGCGAGGCGTCGTACCAGGGCGATGGTGTCCTCGTTGGTGACGCGCACGCGGCCACCGGGCTTGTTCATCGGCATCGCGACCTCGGTGACGGCTCCGCCCTGCCAGACGATGCGCAAGTCGGCGATGCGTCGCTGGCCGTGCACGGTGAGGCCGACCTCGGCGATCACAGCGCGAATGAGTTGTTTGCGCTCGCGCGCTGTGGTGGTGGGTGCGTCGAAGATCGCGCGGATGTCGGCGCCGGCGGTGGCGAGCCAGGCCAGTTCTTGGTCGGTCAACGCGACCGGACGACGGGCGCGTTGGGCGGTGAGATCGTTCTCGGCGGCACGGACCGCGGCCAGCTTGGCTTCCAAGTTCTTCTCTAAAGTCCTAGCTACCAGACGGTTCTCCGGTTCGACATTGTCAAACTGGCGCAGCGCGCGGTCGGCCTCGTAGCGGGCGCGTTCAACGGCCAGCTCGAACACCGCCAGGTCGTGTCGATAGTTGGCGTTGGCCTCGGCCACGGCTCGGGCGGTGGCCGTCAGCGCCGCGGGCTGCAGTACGTCGAACATTTCGTCGAGCACGCGGTTTTCCAGCCGGATACCGCCGATGCTCTGACAGACGTGCTCGCCGGCATAGAGCTGTTTGGCGCGACCACATACGTAGCGCGGACAGTTGCCCGTGGTGCCCGAGTAGCCGGTCGCCATGATCCGCCCGCAGCGCCCGCACCGCAGCAGCCCCTGCAACAGGGCCCGGCCTTCGCGCACCGCGCCCCCGGCCAGTTCTCGGGGTCGGCGCCAGTTGCGGCGCAGCCGTGCGGCGTTGGCCTCATACGTCTCCCAGCTGATGTATCCAGGATGGTGATCGGGGATGAGCACCTCCCACTGCTCGCGCGGCACCAGCCGATCCCGTGACTGGATGGCCCCGGTGTCCGGGTCGATGCGTTTTTCGGTGCGGGTGCGGCCGAACACAAACGCCCCGGCGTAGGCGGGGTTGGTTAACAGGTCATGCACAGCCGGGTAGCTCGCCGGTGCCCAGGTGATGCGGCGGGAGCCGTGGGCCAGGCGCGGCAACAGTACCCTATCTTCGCGCAGCCCGATCAGCACCTGGCGCGCCGAGCCGAGTTGATCGAAGCGGCGAAACACGGTGGTGATCGCCTCGCGCACCGCCTCATCGGGGGTGAGCACGACCCGGTCGTCTTCGTCGTAGTCCAGGCCGACTGGAAGTCCCTGCCGCAGTTCGCCTTTGGCCGCTTTATGTTTCAGGCCCGCGGTCAGGCGGGATTTGATCAGGTGCAGTTCGGCCTCTGACATCGTGCCCTTGAGCCCGAGCACGAGCCGGTCATTGAAGTCGGCTGCGTGATAGACGCCGTCGGCGTCGGCGATCAGCGTGTTGGTGATCGCGCACAGATCCAGCAGCTGATACCAGTCGGCGTTGTTGCGGGCCAGCCGCGACACCTCGATGCCCAACACGATCCCGACCTTGCCCAGACCCACGTCGGCGACCAGCTCCTTAAACCCCAGCCGCCCGTCGGTCTGCGTACCCGAGCGGCCCAAGTCGATGTCGATCACCACCACCTGGTGGGCAGGCCAGCCCAGCGTGACGGCCCGTTCCCGTAATTCGTATTGACGGGCAAGGGATTCGGTGTGTTGCACCATCTGCGTCGCGGTGGACTGGCGCACATACACGTATGCGTCCCTGGATCGATGCGAGGCGGTGATCTTGTCGGTCGTCAACAACAACGCCGGTGCCGACACGCCCGGCTGAACGCTGTCACGCATCGCCAGCCCCCATCACGACGCAGCTATCCGGGTCGACTAGTGCGCCTTTGGCGATCATCCTGGCCAGCAGCGCCAACACCTGGCCGCGGTTCTCCTCTGGCAAGGCCTGCCACCGACAACCCGGCACCGGCAAATCGAACAGACCCAGTGAAAGCTGGCATGGGCCAGCTACTCTCAATACGCGCAAGTTGGTTCACCTCTCCTGTAATCGTGGGCGCGATCAGGGACGAGGTGAACCTACTTGCCCTTCATCAACTAATCCCGCAACGCGCGACTCGAAAAACCGCTGCGTCAGCCGGTGCAATTCCCGCAACCCCCGCCGCGTCCAACACCGACACCGCACCCTCCACCACACCGCCGCCAAGCACATCCGTCGCACCCGCGCGGATCGTGCCTGGCGAGCCGTCCGGCAGCTCCACCACCAGCAGCAGCGCGCCGTTCCATCGCTTAAACGACCGCGCCGCCAGCAGACGCCCGAACAACGGATGCGTCTCCGCGACAACCCGCACTTCGCACGGCAATACCGCACGCAACTGTTGCAGTCTGTCGCCTTCACTCCAGGCACCGGCAAAACCCACCTCGCGATCGGACTGGCCATCCGGGCCTGCCAAGCCGGCCACCGCGTCCTGTTCGCCACCGCCAGCCAATGGGTGGCACGACTGGCCGAGGCCCACCACGCCGGCCGGCTCCAACCGGAATTGGTCCGGCTGGGCCGCTACCCGTTGCTTGTCATCGACGAGGTCGGCTACATCCCCTTCGAACCCGAAGCGGCCAACCTGTTCTTCCAACTGGTGTCCTCCTGATACGAGCGAGCCTCCCTGATCGTCACCTCCAACAAGCCGTTCGGCCGCTGGGGTGAAGTGTTCGGCGACGACGTCGTGGCCGCCGCCATGATCGACCGCCTCGTCCACCACGTCGAGGTCATCGCACTCAAAGGCGATAGCTACCGGCTCAAAGACCGCGACCTGGGCCGCGTTCCACCAGCCGGAACCACCGAAGAATAACCACCAACCATCCGGACCAATAATCACTGTCAGTTTTCACGTGCCGTTGACAGCAACAATCAATTTTCAGGAGAAGGTACTTGGCCGCGCCGGCCCCGGTAACCATCGAAAGATGCGGCCCCATGCCTGGGTCGCAAGCCCGGCCGGTATGTCGCTGCAGGCGAAACGCTCCAAACGGCCACTGATTCACGCTTCGGGGGTCAATTGCCCAGGTGTCGGGGCACTGATCAATGAGAACCGCTCGTTGTCCTTGGCCGACGTTGACGGCTCGATGAGCGCGTAGAGGGCGTTCTGGGCTGCAGCAGAACGGTCTCGGTTCCGGCGCACTGCCGTAGCGCTGTGAGATGGTCATCGATTTGATGGCCTAGTACTTTCATCAATGTGTAAACGCTGACGTGTGAACAGGGCCCGGTACCTCGCTGCGGCGTTGTCCTGGCATCAGGATGGCTGCCGCGCCGGCATCTCCTGGGAGGAATCGGTTAACACCCATTGGATGACGCGTCTCGCGTCCCGCGCCTCATCATCACCGTCGCGATGTGCGGCCAAAGTAATCAGAGCTTTCCATAGCGCCCAGCCACGGCCCCGTTGCCAGGTCGCGGAGTCTGCCCGGACAGTGCTGCGAAACGCCTCGCGGCTTTGACCTGACAGCAGCGTCCACGCGATCGCCATGTCACACGCCGGATCGCCTACGCCACATTGACCGAAGTCAATTACAGCGGCCAGACGGCCTTCCCTGACCAGAAGATTTCCCGCCGCGACGTCGCCGTGGAACCAGACAGGTGTGCCCCGCCAGCTTGCTTTGAGCGCAGCGTTCCAAACGTCTTCAGCCGCACGGCTAGGAATATGGCCTTGCAACGATCGAATCGCCTCGCGCGTTTCTTCGTCGTAGACCTGAAGAGGTGCACCTCGGTAGAAGCTGTGTCGCCCCGGCGGGGGGCCACCGGAAGGGTCTATCCGCTGGAGAGCGCCGATGAACTCGGCCAGTGCGACCGCGAAATCGGTCAAGTTGACGATCTGGGCAGTAAGTGCGCTCTCCCCGTCCAGCCATCTGAGAATCGACCACGGATAAGGGAATTGGTCATCGGGGGCGCCTATCGCCACCGGGTGGGGGATCGGCAACGGCAACTTCGGCGCAAGTTGCGGGAGCCAGCGGTGTTCCTTTTCCACTTGCGACATGTATCGGGCCGCGCTGGGCAGCCGGACCTTGAGTTCGTCGCCGAGCCGGAATGTCCTGTTGTCCCAGCCACCGGGTTCGACGGGGGTTACCGGCAGCTGAGCCCACTGCGGGTACTGCTTGGCGACCAGTCGCCGAACCAGGGCAGCATCAATAGCTACTTCAGGATCGTCTGCGTACCAAGCCGCGTCGGCGGACCCGTCTTCGTTCATGGCCTGATCCTTTCATGTCGCCGGCGCCGTTTCCGGCGTCGTCGCCGATCATCATGCAGGATTTCAGGGGCGAACGAACGCGGCGGGAAGCCAGAAAGCCCCGCGACATCGAGGCCCGCGGCATCTACAGTGCTCCCGCTACCAAGGCACAGGGCCGTCGTCAGCAAAGAAGCCACCCGTCGGTCCGTCATCGAGTAGCGTCGCCAATTCGACGATGACGCGTGCCGCCAGCTCGACGCTGCGGGTGCCGCGAAAGTTGTTCATTGCGGTGGCCGTGTAGCCCGGCGTCGCCGAGTTGATTTTGAGGCGGGCGAGCTGCGGGTCGCGTCCAAAGGCTCGTGCGTACTGGACGGTGAGCATGTTCAAAGCGGCTTTCGAGCTGGTGTACGCGAGTCGGCGATCCGCGTCGCCAGGTAGCTCGACCCCAGCGGCGGTCAGCCCGAGCGAGGCGGTGGTGCTGGCGACGTTGACAATCCGCGGCGCCGGCGAGCGGCGCAGCAGCGGCAGGAAAGTGTGGATGCTGGTGACCACACCAAAAACATTGACTTCGAAGATGTGACGCAGCTGCGCCGCCGTGACCGTGAGCGCCGGCCCTTCGGCGATAACGCCGGCATTGTTCACCAAGATGTCGAGCCGCCCGTGGCGCCGTTCCACCTCGTCCGCAACATCTTCGACACAGGCCGCATCGGTCACGTCCAGCCGGACGGGCGTCACCCTGATTCCATCGGCGGCCAACTCCTGCGCCGCGGCGACGCCGCGCTCGAGGTCGCGGCTGCCTAACAAGACCTTGACTCCCTGTCGGGCCAGCTGACGAGCGGTTTCTTTGCCCAGCCCCCGGTTGGCTCCGGTCACCAGCGCCAGCGCGTCCACTGTCAGCGACCCAATAGTCGTCGAAGCCAGTCAACACGCGCCCGCTTGGCCGCCTGCGACACTGCGGCGTCGGGCACCCAATGGTCGAAACTGTGAAAGGCGCCGCTCCAGACATGCAACTCGGCCTGGCCACCGGCCTGCCAGACGCGGGCGGCGTAGCTGACCGCCTCGTCTCGCAACGCCTCGACCGATCCGACGTCGATAAACAGTGGAGGCAGATTGCTCAGGTCCGTTGCCCGCTGCGGTGCCGCGTAGCACGACACATCGGGGCCGCCCCGTTTGTCGCCGAGCAGGGCGGTCCAGCCGGCCCGGTTCGATAGTCCGTCCCACAGACCGGCTTGTTCCAGCTGGCGTAAGGAGGGAGTGCCACATCGGTCGTCGAGCATGGGGCATTGCAGAATCTGGCCCAGCAGACCAGGACCTCCCCGGTCGCGCGCCAGCAGCGCTAGCCCGGCCGCCAATGCGCCCCCGGCGCTGTTGCCGCTCACGATGATGCGCTCAGTGTCCAGCCCGAACGCGGCACCACGCTCGGTGACCCACGCTAATCCCGCGTCGCAGTCGTCGAGCGGCGCGGGATCGGGATGCTCGGGGGCGAGCCGGTAGTCCACGGCCACCACCGCGATCTGGAGCTCCTGTGCCCGGTCGAGCTCGTCAGACAGTTCGATCGTGCGGTTATTGCCAGCCACCATCCCGCCGCCGTGGGTGTTGTAGATGACCGGGTGTGGTCCCGCCAAGGCTGTCGGCCTACAAATGAGAAGCTTAACGTCCGGTGTGCCGGGCTTCCCCGGAACTGCCCGCTCGTGCACATCGAAGACCCCACCACGCCGGATGGCGTCATCGGTCAGGCTGCCCGCTGCGGTGCGTGCGCGCCGGTCGGCGATGAGCTCGGGCGTCAGCGGCGTCGGCAGGTTGTCGAGTATCGCCTGCAGTGGCGCCGCGAGCTGCGGATCCAGGGGTGGAGGAGGCCCTAGTCGCGGTCTCACGTCGCCGACTTTGACGGCTCGCAACAGCGCAGGTGCGAGCCACGTGGGTGTTGCAGGTGCAAGCTGCGATACAGGCAGCGCCGCTGGGCGTTGGAATCCTGGTAGGCAGTGCGGCCGTGGGAGATTCGGCTGTTGTCCAATACGATCGCCTGACCCGCCTCGAGCTTCAGCTGGGCGAAGTGCCGGCTGCCGGGTAGCGCCGCAGCGCGGAGAAAGTCCACTCCGCGCTGCAGGTCCATCTGGGCAACTCCTGGCGGCGACCCCCACCGGTCCGTCTCGGTGACACAGTAACGGCAAATCACTCGGCCGTCCCGGACGGTGAACGCGGGCCCGGCATTGAAGTCGGTGCAGTTGTTGATATTGGCTTGACGGATAAGTGCTCCTGGCGTAGCCAGCGCCATCGCCGCCGCCAAGTCGACGCCGGCCAACTCGGCGTAAGCTGCCGCGGCATTGAACAGAATTGTGTCACCGCCCTGGGCGGCAGGGCATTCGCACAAAAGCAGCGACGCCTTGACGTAACCGATGTCCTCCAGCGTGCCGTCACAGTGCAGCTGCTGGCGCACAGTTCGCCCGAAAGAAGGATGCTGGGCGTATACGGTGTCGGCGTTCAGAGCAGCGGAGATGCGGGCGATCGCATCACCTGTGGCGCCATTGATTCGATACAGCCCAGGTACAAGTGGGTCTCCCAGGTCCAGGGTCGCGGCGAGCCCTAGCAGTGCCTCCGGCGTTGCGGTTGCCGCCGGCAGCTGCACAATGGCGAATCCGTGCCGGTCGTATCGGTCGACGATGCACGCCAATTCCCTGGGCGCAGCGCAAAATGCTTCCGCCAGCGGCACCGGGTCGGCGGGAAGCCCCTCGAACGTGATCCTGACCAGCCTTGCCGCGGCGAGGACTTCATCGGCAGTGACAAAAGCCTGCATGCTGTCGGTTCCCCTAGGCGGTAACGGTTGTCGGCCCGGTCTTAAGCTGTGGCGACAACACCTGGTGCACCATGGGCGGGGCGGTGGGGCGCTCGGCGCCAATAGTGAACGCGGAGCGAGTGGAAGCGATCGCGGTGGCGGCGTCGACGCCGCCACTGTGGTGAACCTCGGCGAGCGGATCCCCGCGCTCGACGTAATCGCCTACGCGTCGTCGAAGCAAGACGCCCGCGGCATGATCAAGCGGCGTGCCCTGCACCAGGCGGCCGGCCCCCACCCGCAAAGCGGCGTGACCGATGGCGCGCGGGTCGACCGCCGTGACCCAGCCTGGCCGGTCGGCGGCTATCGTCGCCACACAAGCGGCTGTGGGCAGTAGAGCGGGCTGCGCGAGGACATCTGATTCGGCTCCCTGGGCGGTTGCCCAGCGTAGGAATTGGTCGTAGGCCGCTCCACTGTCCAATGTGTCGGCCAGCCGACGGTCGGCGGTGTCGTCGTTAAGGTTGGGGTCGGCGAGCTGCAGCATCACCCGGGCTAGCATCCGGCAAAGGCCCGATAGCCCGGGAACGTGTTCGCCGGCCAGGACGGCAAGGGCCTCCTTGACCTCGAGTGAATTCCCGACCGCGAAGCCGAGCGGTTGACTCATGTCGGTCAGCACGGCCCGGCACGGCATGCCGAAGCTGTAGGCGACCTCGACCATCGTCTCGGCAAGCCGCAGCGCTGTGGCGTGATCGGGCGTCAATGCGCCCGCGCCGACTTTCACGTCGAGCAGTAGGCCATCTGCACCGAAGGCGAGCTTCTTGCTGATGACGCTCGCGGCGATCAGCGGGATACTGTCAACTGTTCCGGTCACGTCGCGCAGCCTGTACGTGGCACGATCCCCTGGCGCGAGGTCGTCGCTCTGGCCAGTGATAACCATGCCAATATCACGCAGGATGCGCCGCACCGCATCGGCGCTGAGATCAACCCGCAAGCCCGGGATCGACTCCAGCTTGTCTACCGTTCCGCCAGCATGCCCGAGACCGCGTCCACTCATCTTGGCGACCGCTACCCCGCACGCCGCCACCATGGGCACGACCACCAGGCTGACTTTGTCGCCGACGCCGCCGGTGCTGTGCTTGTCGACTATCGGACGGTCCTGGCCGCCGAGCCGCAGCCGTACCCCGCTGTCGACATAGGCGCCGGTGAGCGCCGTGGTTTCGGCCAGCGTCATGCCCTGGCAGGCGACCGTCGCGAGCCAGGCGGACATCTGGTAGTCCGGGAGCCGACCGGCCACAAAATCGTCGATGAGGCGGGCGATCTGTCGGTGCCGGAGCGGCTGACCTGCCCTCTTCTGAGTGATGGCCTCGATGAGGTGGGCAGACGCGTCAACTGACGCGAAAGACCCATTGGGTGCGCTGTTCATCGCCCGTGTATCGCCGCAGCCCACCGGAGCCGGTCGGCTATTGTGGCGACGCCTTCTTCGCTGATGGTCATGGGCGGCACCGCCATGACGGCCCCACCGAGCAGTCGCAGCAGCAGTCCTGCTTCCTCGGCCCGGGAGTGGATCGCGGCGGCCACCTCCGGCGATGAGGTTTCCACGACGGCGATCAGGCCGATGCCGCGCACGTCGGTGACGTCCGGCGAGTCAGTCAGCGGCTTGAGCTGGTTGAGCAGCGTCGCGCCGAGCCGTGCAGCCCGCCCAACCAGGTCATCGTTTTCCAGCAGATCCAGGGTCGCCAGTGCGGCCGCGCATGCGGCCGCGTGTCCGCTCGTGGTATGTCCATAGCGCAGCCCGCCGATGACCGGCTCCCGGGTGAAGCTGTCATAGATCCACTGTTGGGCGGTGACGGCGGCGATCGGGAGATAGCCGCCGGCCAGTCCCTTGCTGGAAATCAGGATGTCGGGTGCGGCATCTTCGTGCTGGAACGCGAACATCCGGCCGGTGCGACCATAGCCGGTGAACACTTCGTCGAGGATCAGCAGCGTGTCGGCGGCGTCGCACAGCTGCCGCAATCCCGCAAGGAAGCCCGCGGGTAAGACGACGCCGCCACCAACATTGATGAACGGCTCCACCATGACAGCCATCGGTTTGTCGTCCGGGCCGCCGTCAAGTGCGCGCTCAAACACGGAGAGCAGCACCGGCAACGACGCGGGTTGGCGGAGTTGGTGCGGCGGAAGCGGCAGATCGATGTGGGTGACCCGCAGCGGGGCCTCAAACGGATGCTCGACGCGTGGCAGCCCCGAGGCGCTGCGGGCGAGCACCGTCGATCCGTGGTATCCCTGCGTGAACCCGACGATCCGCGACCTCGGGTCGCCGCGGTGCGACCAATAGCCGTGAGCGATCAGGGCCGCGGCCTCAACACCTTCGGATCCGCTATTGACAAACAATGTCCGGGACAGGGTGTCGGGAAGGTAGGAGGCAAGCCGTTCGCCCAGCTGTCCCGCGAGGTCGTGGCTCGCGATGGAGATATCGAGGCCGTGGAATCGAAGCAGTTGCCGGCTGATGGCCTCCACCATCAGCGGGTGCGCATATCCGCAGGTGGCGTTCAGCGACGACGCGTCGATGTACTCCTTGCCGTCGACGTCCCACACGCGGTAACCATCGCCGCGGGACATCATCAGTTGCGCGCGGTCGGCGGCTATCGGCGACCACGGGTGCCATACGTATCGCCGGTCGCGGTCGCGCGGATCGATCGGTGGGGCGGTCATGGCGCGCTTGCTGGCCGGGTTGTCGCCTGAGGTGTCAAGATGCTCTGCAGCAGGCGATAGGGCGGCTCGGCGACCAGGTAAAAGTGGTCACCAGGGACGACCTGCTCACACAACCCGCCTTCGGTGAGTTCGCTCCATGGGCGCCGATCGGCATCCTTGTCACAGTCGCCGACGATCGTCGTGACGGGGCACCGTACCCGCGGGCCGGGCTCGCTGCAGTAGGCGTGAAACATCCGAGAGTCGCTGCGGACGTAGGGCAACACAAGTTCTTGAAAGAGCGGGTCAGCCGCGAGTTCGGGATCGGTCCCGCCCAGCTCAACGAGGCTCTCCGCGGCGGTGACAGCATCATCGTCAGGGAGCTCAGCGCTGCTGGGCGACCCATCGGTGGCGTTGCGGGAGCCGGAGGCAAACAGGTGCGATAGCCGGATCCCGCGGGCCTCCAGTGCGCGCGCCGTCTCCAGCGCGACCGCTGCGCCCATGCTGTGGCCAAACAACGCCAATGGTGCCTCGTCGAGTGATGCGACCGCGGCAGCGATCGTGTGGGCGAGGGCTCGTAGGTCGGTCGGTGGCGGTTCTTCGATGCGCTCCGCGCGTCCCGGATAGCAGACCGCGTGGACTTCGATGTCTGGCAGGTAGTTGCCCCAGTCGCGGAAGAACGCGGCCGATGCTCCCGCGTGTCCGAAGCAGACGAGCCGGTGGGCAGGATGCTGACATGGGACCGCGCACCGTAGCCAAGTGGCGGCCGGTACCGTGCTGGCAGGACGCTGCCGACGCTCTCGCGCGGCCCGCAAGCGCTCGGCCGCCGCCCGCCGACGGTCTGCGTGCGGCGTTTCTGAGCCGGGTGCGCCCTCGCGGACCAGTTTGGCCTGTGCCAACACCGTGGTGTGCCAGTACAGCGCGACAACCGATGGCCGGGTCCCCGTGTGCCGATCCAGGGCGTCCTGTAGCCGAAACATCGCCAGCGAGTGTCCACCGAAATCGAAGAAGTTGACGTCGGTTGGCACCTCAGGGACCTTGAGCACTTCCTTCCACGCAGCGGCAACACGGGCGGTGAGGTCATTGTCGGGCGCGTGCATCGGCCCGCCGATGCCCATCTCAGGACCGGAGCGCCGCTTGTGGTCGGCGGCGGCCAGCGCGGCTCGGTCGATCTTGCCGTTTATCAAGCGTGGAAGCTGGCCGACGACCCGTATCGCGGCCGGCACCATAACAGTCGGCAGTTGATCGCTGAGCCGGTCCCGCAGCGACGTGCCGCTGATTTCCGGGGAGGCTAGCACGAAACCGGTAAGCAACGTGTGCTCGCTGTTGGCCACCACTACCGCGTCCCGTACCCCCGGCATCGACCGCAGCACCGCTTCCACCGCTCCCAGCTCCACACGACAAACGCGGATCTTGACCTGGTGATCGCGGCGCCCCAAAAATTCCAGCGTGCCCTCAGCTGTCCAGCGGACGAGGTCGCCCGTTCGAAACATGCGGGCACCGTCGATCCCGGCGAACGGATCGTCGAGGAAGGCCGGCGCCGTTGCGTCCGGCCGAGCGAAGTAACCGCGCGACACCCCCTCCCCGCCGACAAACAGCTCGCCCTGCAGGCCCCGGCTAACCGGTCGTAACGCATCATCAAGTACGTACAACCGGGCCCCGGGAATCGGGCCTCCGATGGAGATCGGGCCTGGCGCGTCAAAACGCTGGTAGCTGGCCCACACCGTCGTTTCGGTGGGCCCGTACTCGTTGACCAAGGCCACGGACGCTGGCCACAGCGTGAAGTGGCGGTCGACGATGTGCCGGGCCAGCGGCTCTCCGGCCACGATCACCGTCTGCAGTGACGACAACTGCGTGACGCCCAGCCGCTCGGCGGCGTCCAGCAGCAAGCCGTAAAGGGAGGGGATGCACAGCAGATGCGTTACTCGGTGACGGGCGACAAGCTCGACGAGCCGCAGCGGGTCTTGCACCTCGGCCGCGGTCGCCACCACCAGGCGGCCGCCAGTCGTCAGCGTGGCCCACAGGCCCGCGACGGATGAGTCGAATTCCAGCGGCGACACCAGGAGGAAGGTCTGCACACCCGGGTAGACGCAGCAGCGCGCCAGCGTCGAGGCCGTCAGCTGGTGGTGCTCCACCAAGACGCCTTTCGGCTTCCCAGTGCTCCCCGAGGTGTAGATCAAGTAGGCCAGGTCCGCGGCGTCGGTCGGCGTAAGCGGCCAGGCCGACTCTGTCGGCTTTGCCAAATCGTTCGCATCAATGACCGGGATCTCTAGACCAGCCAGCCCACCGCCGGGCGTCCCGCTCACCACCGCGGCGCGGACGGCGGCGTCTGTGCACACTTCGTTAATCCGCGGCTGTGGGTGCATCGAGCTAACTGGCACGTATGCCGCCCCCGACTGCAGGACGCCCAGCACAGCAGCAACCATGGCCGCCGAGGGTTCGCCCAGCACGGCGACTCGGTCGTTTCGCCCAACCCCGCATGCTGCCAGCCGCTCCGCGATACGGCCAGCCCAAGCGTCAAGCTCACCGTAGGTTAAGGAAGTCTCTCCGCTGAGCACCGCCGTTTTCCCCGGCGTCGAGCGCGCGAGTCTTGCCACCGCGTGATGGACGGGTAAACGCAGGCCGGTCGGTAGCGGGCTGCCACACCCCAAGCCGAGCACTTCATCTGGTTGGTCGTCGATCTGATCAACGTGAAGGGCGGCTTCTTCGGAGGAGGCGAGAACCGGTTCCAGTGATGACAAGTGAGCTCCTGTGCCGAGTCGTCGAAATATGCCTCCGTGGTGGCGGCTTGGCTGCGGTGGCCGACGCCCGCGCCGGTCTGGCCGACACCTGGGTCAAACGATGCACTGCAAGATGATGCACTTTAATACAGAATTTCGATCACGTCAGTACCGGCGTAGCGCTGATAATTGCGGCGCCCGCTACGGTGTGATTCATGAAGGTGGCGGTTGTCGGCGGCGGGTCGACATACACGCCCGAACTGGTCGGCGGCGTGGCCGGTGACTTCAACGGGTTCAGCCCGGAAGAGATCACGCTGATCGATCCCAGCTCCGAACGACTAGCGGTGGTCGGCCCCTTCTGTGCGCGGATACTCCAAGCCGGCGGCCACAGTGGGCGAATCCGCTGGACCACTGATTTAGACGATGGACTCGATGGCGCAGACGCGATCATTCTGCAGCTGCGTGTCGGCGGGCAGCAGGCGCGACAACGCGATGAGAGCTGGCCACTTGAGTACGGCTGCGTGGGCCAGGAGACCACCGGTGCCGGCGGGCTGGCCAAGGCGCTACGGACGGTCCCCGTCGTCCTTGAAATCGCCGAGCATGCGCGCCGGCGCGCCAACCCGAAAGCTTGGATCGTCGATTTCACCAATCCGGTCGGAATCGTCACTCGCGCTTTGTTGGACGCCGGTCACCGGGCGATCGGTCTGTGCAACATTGCCATCGAGTTCCAGCGCTTCGTGGCAGGCTTGCTGGGTGTTCCGCCGCACACGGTCGCACTCGACCACGTCGGGTTGAACCATTTGACTTGGGAGCGCGCGGTTATCGTGGACCGCTGCGACCGACTGCCCGATCTGATTGAGACCCACGGCGAGCAGATCGCGGGCCGAGCAGGGTTGCCGCTGGCCCTGATTCGCCAGATCGGCGCCGTCCCGTCGCCGTACCTGCGATATTTCTATTCCCACGCCGAAGTGGTGGCGCTGCAGCGAACGAAGCCGACACGCGCGGCCGAAGTCGCCGAACTGGAGCGACAGCTGCTGACCCTCTATGCCGACCCCACACTTGACCGCAAGCCGGATTTGCTTCACCAGCGGGGAGGGGCGCACTACTCGGAGGCGGCCGCAGCACTGCTTGACTCCTTGGGCGCGGATCGCCATGACGTGCAAGTTGTCAATGTGCGCAACGCCGGAACGTTCAGCTTCCTCCCTGATGAAGCGGTCGTTGAGGTGTCCGCCGAAATCGGCGCCCAGGGGGCACGCCCGGCGCGCCCGGCCCAACTGGCTCCGCTGCTTCGTGGCCTGATCGCGCACGTGGCTGTATACGAGGAGCTGGCGCTGGACGCGGCACTGCACGGTGGTAGGCAACGCGTCGTCGCCGCGCTGCTTGCGCATCCGCTCATCGGCCAGTTCGACGTGGCGTGTGCGCTTGCCGATCGGTTGATCGCGGAGAACGCACATTACCTGCCGTGGGCAGGATCGGTAGGGTGACAATGAATTTCGACCGGCCGCGCGACGGCCGTGACCTTCCGGCCGTCCTCGCCATCGACGCCGGCAATACCAAGACAGATGCGGCCTTGGTGAACTCGGACGGGACACTCCTGGCCAGCGCCCGGGGGCCAGGTCTGCGGCCACCGATCGACTCGGAGAGCTCGCTGCGCGCGCTCTCCAAGTTGGTGGAGCGGGTTCGACAGCAAGCAGGTCGCGATGGGCCGCCGGTGGCCCGTCACGTGTCGGCATGCATGGCCAACCTGGACTTCGAAGAGGAGGAGGAGCGACTGGCCCTGGAGCTGGCCGCCAGAGGATGGGGCGTGACCGTCAAGGCCGTGAACGACACGTTCGCGGTGTTGCGTGCGGGGCTGGATCTCAGCGCTGAACAAGCGGCGGCCGGGGAGACACGGAACGCGTCGGCTCGTCCATGGGGGGTCGCGGTGGTCTGCGGCACGGGCATCAACTGCGTGGGAGTGCACCCAAGTGGCCGGCTGTTCCGCTTCCTTGCGCTCGGCGATATCAGCGGTGACTGGGGCGGCGGCGGGTTCCTGGGCCGGGCGGCGCTTTGGTCGGCAATCCGTGCGGAAGACGGGCGCGGCGCCGACACTAGCCTCCGTGACGCGGTGGCGGCCCGGTTCGGCGTTGCGTGTGTGCATGATCTGGCCATTGCCCTTTACCGAGGCGAGGTTGAAAGCAGCCGTCTGTCCCAGCTTGCTCCGCTTGTCCTCGCCGCTGCGGGCACGGATGACCTGGTTGCCCGCAAGCTTGTGGTGCGCCTGGCGCGCGAGGTCGCAACGATGGCGCTGGTCGCGATCCGGCGTCTGGACTTGGCCCTGTGCGATACGCCCGTGATTCTCGGCGGCGGTGTGTTGACCTCCAACGACGCCCTTCTCATCGGGCGCATCCGCACGCAGATCGCCGCGGAGATACCACGCGCGCAGGTAAGTATCGTTACAGTCCCGCCGGTCGCCGGGGCAGCTCTGCTTGGGCTTGACTACATCGGAGCGGCCCCTCAGGCCGAGCGCCCGTTGCGCGCGGCCTACGGCAAGACCCGCCAGGCGGCGGTGGACGGCTGACCCCGGGGTGGTTGGGTCAACACATGCCCCAGGTTGGACCGGCGACGGTCTTGGTTACCCTGTCGATCTCCGCGTGGATTGCGTCGCGGTACCGCTTCGAGAACGACGAAATCGACGGCAGAACCCGGCAGTTTTCGACGCTTTTGTCCGCGTAAGGCAGCGCCAGCCCGACCAGAGGGAGTACCTCGACATTGCAGCGGTTATCGAATCCCGCGGCAAGCTCCGGGTCGAGCATTTGGCGTTGGGCGTCGAGAACGGCGCCGACAACCAGTACGTCCTGCCCGCCCATTGACCCGCGCACGCTGCCCAGCGTGTACGGGTCACCGCCGCTGGCGGTGCGCAACTGCGTCATGAAGTCAAGGAACAGCGAGTTTGCCTCGATGTCGCCGAACGCGTGTGCCAGTTCGACGTCCACCCGTGGCCACTTGTGCAGGAAGCGGCGGTAGTTAGCCTGCTCCGTTCGGCGGTTCGCCGCCTGGTTGCGCACGTGCGGTAGGTGGATTGCGTAGACATCGTTGCACAGGATTATCGGGGTACCGCTGGCACAGATGCGGTAACCCCACTCGAGGTCATCGACTCCCCAACCGTGGAAATCCGGCCGCTACGGCCACGGGCATATGTTGACTGCCAAGGGTCTGCGCTATGGAGTGAACGGTGGTCCCGGTGGTGGCGCGGTGGTCCTCAACGGCGCGAGCGACCACGATCGAGGTCGTCACAGCGCGATGATGCGTACCGGCAGGTGCTTGGGCCCGCTTACGCTGATCGAGCGCACGGGCACTACCGGCCCAGACAGCTCTACGTGACGCGTTGTCTCTAGCAGTTCGGTGAACAGCAGTCTCATCTGCGCGCGCGCCAGGATGCCGCCGATGCACAGGTGGTCGCCACTGCCCAGGGCGAGGTGATGGTTAGGCCGCCGTGCGATGTCGAATCGGTCAGGATCGGCGAACCCGGCAGCGTCGCGGTTGGCCGATGGCAGCCACACCACCACGCGGTCACCCGCGTCCAGCGATTGGTCCCCGAGCCGGGTCCGTTGGGTCACGGTCCGCATGCTGTGCGTCGCGGAGCTGGTCCAGCGTAGGACCTCCTCAATCGCCGTCGGCAGCAGCGCCCGGTCCTCCCGCACGCGCCGCCACTGGTCTGGCTGCTCAAGGAAGGCGAGCATGCCACTGGCAATTGATAACCCGGCGTTCTCCGTGGCCCCGACCACGTTTTCGACGTTAGCAAAATCTCTTGCTCGAGCAGCAGCTCACCCTCAACCGTTCCGATAGCAAGCATGCTCATCAGGTCCTGCTCGGGATTCGCCATTCGTGCGTACATCAGGTCGATGAAATACCGCATCAGCTGCTGGTGCCCCGTCAGCGGCCTACCTGCCGCAAACACCTCGTTGGTCCAGCCGAGGAGCTTCTCGTGATCGTCGGCCGGTGATCCCAGCAGCCCACAGAGGATGGACATCGCCAGGAGCGTCGCAATGTCTTGCGCGAAATCGCATTCACCCCGTGCGAGTGCCTCCCCGATCAGCCGGCGAACTGTCTCGCGCATGGCATTCTCCAGCTCCCGCACGGAACGTCGGTTGAAGCTGCTGGCCAGCACCGAACGGAACTCGCCATGACGTGGCGGGTCGCTCAGGGCCAACGTCAAGCCGCCGCCGGGATCGTCGCCGAGCTCAGTGGGCCGCAAGAGCACGCCGTGGGCTGAACTGAACAGCTGTGGGTTGCCGTAGACGGTGCGGACGTCTTCGTACCGGGTCACCGACCAAAATCCGGGCAGTTCACCCGGCGGATGCCAGCACACCGGCGCGTGTTCGCGCATCCAGCACCACAGCGTGTGGGGTTCACCGGTAGCGTGCAACTCAGGATCGGTGAGCCGACTCGGTGACGCTGGTGGCTCGGTCATTCGGCAACAAGAGTCTGGAACCGGCCCACCTGCTCCTCGAAGTGCTCTACGACATCACGAGCAACCGACTCGGGCACCGGGTGCGCAGTCGGTGGACCCCGTTCTAGGCGGAGGGGCAGTGTCCGGGCTGGCTTATCGAAGCCTGCGGCACCGGTACGGTCTGGTCGTCTGTCAAGGGACATGAGGAACTGCCCAGTGGCGGTCATGAAAACTGCCCGCTGGCGGCCACGAGATCTGCCCGGTGGTGGCCACCAGACGTGCCCGGGGTGTGGTTAGGTCAAGGCGTTCACCCCCTTGCCGGCCATGGCCTGGGTGAGACGCACGCTCTCTCCGCTGGTTTGGCAGATGTGGGCGTGGTGCAGGAGTCGGTCGACGGTGGCGGTGGCCAGGGTCTTGGGCATGAGTTCGTCGAATCCGGCCGGGTGGAGGTTGCTGCTTAACGCGACGGAGCGTTTCTCGTAGGCGGCATCGACAAGCCGGTAGAGGCCTTCGGCGGCGTCGGCGCCGACCGAGAGCAGCCCGATGTCATCGACCTCGATTAGGTCGGCGCGCAGGATGCGGCCGATGGCCTTGGTGACGGTGTCGTCGGCGCGGTGCCGGCGTACGAGCGCACCGAGTTGTTCGAGGCTGAACCACGCCACGTGCA
>Ga0335071_10001241_pt1 | contig 27632 bp, 19 predicted proteins | sample Lox_Sample_15_FD_206724 | JGI IMG/M metagenome (GOLD analysis project Ga0335071, IMG submission 206724) | Soil microbial communities from Loxahatchee National Wildlife Refuge, Florida, United States - Lox_Sample_1.5 | ecosystem: Environmental > Terrestrial > Soil > Wetlands | place: USA...
GGTCACGCGCTGGTTCCGATTCCAGCCGGACCTCCAATGGGTCATCCGTCCGGGCGCGACCGGGACGATCCCGAACGCGCTCGTCCTCGGCGCGCAGGCGTCGATCGACTTCTAGAGACGGACTCGAAAGCGACCGCCTTCGCGGCCGCCGAATATGATGTCCTCGATGAAACGGGCCTGGCTCTGCCTGGCCGCGCTCTGGGCGGCCGCTGGCTGTGCGCACCACGGCGCGGCGCCAGGCGCGCCCGCGGAGCCCTCGCGCCCGTGGACGCCGCCGGCCGCGGTCGCCGAGGCGTCGCCGCCGCCGGCCGCCCCCGCCGTCGCGCCAGGGCGGGAGTACGCGCTCCCCGAGCTCATCGACGTCGCGATGCGGACGAACCCGGACACGCGCATCGCCTGGGAGGGAGCGCGCGCCGCCGCCGCGCGGCTCGATCGCGCCGAGAGCGACTACCTCCCGATCCTGGCGTTGAACGTCCAGGCGGGGCACTCCCGCATCGAGTCGCGCACGAGCGACGGGGGCGTCTTCACGTCGGGGCCTTCGATCACCCCGCAGTTGCTCCTCGCGTGGCGCCTGCTCGATTTCGGGCGGCGCGACGCCGACTGGGACGCGCGGGCGCAGGAGCTGCTGGCGGCGGACTTCCGGTTCAACCGGCGGCACCAGGACGTCGCGTTCTCCGTCGAGCGCGCGTACTTCCGTTTCGACGCCGCGCGTGCCGAGATCGTCGCGACCGAGGCCACGCTCGCGGCCGCGAAACAGGTCCGCGAGGCGGCCGACGCGCTTTCCCGGCAGGGGCTCGCGACGCGCACCGATGTGGCGGTGTCGCGTCAACAGGAGGCGCAGGCGCGGTACGAGGTCGAGGTCGCCCGCAAGCTCCAGGCGGACGCGCGCGCCGAGCTCGCGCGCGCCGTCGGCGTCTCGCCCGCGGCACCTCTCGACGTCACGCCGATGCCGGAGTCGGCCGCGCTGCCGGCCGCGCTCGACGCCTCGGTGGACACGCTCATCGCGGCGGCGCTCCGGGACCGTCCCGACCTCTCGGAGCTCGCCGCGACGGTGCGCGCGCGCGAAGCCGAGACGCGCCGGGCCGAGGCCGACTTCAAGCCGACGGTCGATGCCGCCGGCGCCGTTGGCGGAACGGCCGGGACCTTTCGCGCCGAGAACGGGACGAAGGGGTTCGACTATGCCGAGCCGATCTGGGGCGCGTTCGTCACGTTCAACTGGAACTTCTACGACGCCGGGAGGCGCCGCGCCCGCGTGCTCGAGGCGGAAGCGCTCCGGCGCGAGGGCGAGGCGGAGCTGGCGGCGCTGCGCCTCCAGGCCGAGGGCGACGTGTGGCGCTCCTGGGCCGACTACCAGGCCGCGCGCACGCAGGTCGAATTCGCGAAGGTCCTGCTCGAAGCCTCGCAGGAGGCGTACGACGCGGTCTTCGCGGGTTACCGGGCCGGGCTGAACTCGGTGACCGACCTCGTGCAGGTCGAGCGCGACCTCGCCCGCGCGCGCTCGACGCGCATCGACAGCCAGGCGCGGATGCTGGAGGCGGCCGCGAGCCTCACGCACGCCGTGGGCGCGCCGGCGCCAGCGCGGCCGGTGCCGCCGCCGGGGTAAACGCCGCCGCCGCGGAAGCGGCCTCGCCGAGGCGGGCGAGGCTGTCGGCCATCTGCGCGTAGGGCTCGAAGACTGCCGCCTCGGCGCGCAGCGCGTCGAGGGGAGGCGTCGTGACAGGCGCGGCGGGCCGTCCCGCCTCCAGGGCGTCGGCGAGCCCGTCGAGCGCCGACCCGAATCCGCCGCAGACGTTCCGCTCGGCGGCCTGGATCCCGGCCGGCGGTGATGCCGCCGATTCCTGCTGGCGGATCGAGCGCGTCGTGACGGCGAGCATCAGCGACTGGACCGGGGTCGCGGCGGCGAGCCAGGCTCTCTCCGGCGGCGCGCCGCGGGAACGCGCGACGGCCGGCTCGAGCTCGGCGAGCTCGAGGATGCCGAGGAAATCGAGGAGACGCTGCTGCGCGCCGGCGATGCCCGCGCGCAAGGCGGTGAGGCCGGCCACGCCGTCCGGCAGCGCCCGGAAAGCGGCGCCGAGCGGGCGGAGGGCGCGCGCGAGCGCGGCGCCTCGTCCCGAGACGGCGTACGAGGGCCACAGCAGCGCGCCCACGGCGAAGACGATCGCGATCGCGAGGAGGAGCGCCCGCGCCCGGGCCATGCCGGCGCCCGGATCGGGGAGGTCGTTGGTTCGGGCGAACGCGACGATGCCGTAGTTGATCGCGACGTAGATCCCGGCCGTCGCGAACCGCGTGCTGCGCTGTACCCAGGCGGCCGCGAAGAAGACCGGCGCGCTGACCGCGAGCAGCGTGGCCACACCGCGCATCGCCGGGAAACCGGCGAAGATGACCAGAAAGGCCGCCGTCAGGCCCAGGATCGTGCCCGCGAGCCTGAGGATCGTGTCGCGCACCGAGGCACCGATGGCACGCGCCTGCGCCGACGCGACGAAGATGAGGAACTGGTTCGTCGAGCGCTCCGCCCAGCCCGTGGCCTCGTAGAGCAGCGTGCCGAGGAGCCCCGCGATCGCGCCCTTCAACGCGTAACGCACGGCTTCGGGGTCGGAGAGCGGCGAGGAGAGGAAGAGCGGAGCCTTCGGGCTCGCCGCCGGCGGCGGGACGGCGCGGTCCGGCCGGCGCGGCCGTCCGAACGTCGCGAGGCAGCTGCGGGCGATCGACACGGCCTCGTCGAGCTGTGCCAGCGTCGCGGCAAGCCCCGTGGCTCCGGCGGGCGCGGACGGCGGCGCGGGCTCCGCCGGCCGGGCGTCGGGCGGCCGGCGCTCGCGGAGCGCCCGCGCCGCAGCGCGGCAGAAATCGCGCACGCCCTCCATCTGCCGCGCGACGGCCGGCGCGATCGTCGAGCCTCCGGCGGTTTCGAGCTCCGGCCCGAGCCAGCGCACCCCGGAGACGAGCCGCTGGACCGCGATCGTCAGGCGCACGAGCTCGTCTTCGTGGTGCCGCTGGAAGAGTTGCCTCGCCTCTTCGTTGCCCAGCAGACGCACCTGGGCCTCGAGGGCGGCGAGCGTCGTCAGCCCGTCGACGGGGCCGGCGCCGGTCAGGAGCCCGTCGAGGCCGTCCGCGGCCAGGCGCAGGCGTCCCGCCAGGTCGTCGAGCACGTTGTCCTCGGGGTCGTCCGGCTTCGGGATCATCTGGACGGCCAGCCCGAGGACGATGCCGAGGGTAGCCATGAACCAGGCCCAGAGGATCGGTCGGATCGGATCGCCGGCGACGAAGTCCGGCACGCCGAACGCGAAGACGACGCCGAACATGAGAGAGGCCATCGGCGCCGTCGTGCAGCGGTACCCGAGGAGGCTCGCGAAGAACACGGCGAACTGGGCGGGCAGCAGGAACCAGGGCTTGTCGCCGAAGGCGGCGATCGCGGCCACGCCCGTCAGGAGACCGAGGGTCGTCCCGACGAACATCTGGACGCCGTTCTTCCGGCTGGCGACGATGTCGGGCTGGTTCGTCAGGAGGACGTTGGCGATGGCGAGCAGCAGCGACGGAGGCCGGAGCGTCTCGCCGACGAGGACGACGACGGTGCACGCCGCCGTGACGCGCCAGGCGCCGCGCCAGCGGGCGGGGCTGGCCGCGAGCTCCGGGCGGAGCGTCGCGGCGAGGACGTTCAGGGCCGCGCCGGCGAGCTGGCCGGCTCGCCGAGGACGCGGACGACGGCGCTCATGCCCATGCGGAGCGGGTGGTCGGGATCGGTCTCGTCGACGCGGACGCGGACGGGGAGGCGGCGGGCCAGGCGCACCCAGTTCAAGGTCGGCTGCACTTCGGGCAGCACGCCGACCGTGGCGCCGTCCTGCGGTGCGAGGGCCCAGCCGATTCCCTGGACGGTGCCGCGGAAGTGGCGTCCCGGATAGGCCGGGAGGAAGACGTCCGCGGCCATGCCGGGCCGGATTCCGGCGAGCATCGTCTCGCGGAAGTACGCGAGGACCCAGGTGCGGCGCGTGTCGACGAGCGCGAACACCTGCTCGCCGGCCCGCGCGTACTGGCCCGCCGAGATGTTCAGGTTGGTGACGCGCGCGGGAAACGGCGCGCGGACCTCGCAATAGGCCAGGTCGAGCTCGGCCGCGGCGACGGCCGCCTCCGCCGCCTGCACGCGGGCGTTGCGGTTGCCGTACTGCGCGAGCTGTCGGGTCAGTCGCTCCTCTTCCTCGCGGGCCTTCTCGAGTTCCGCCGCCGCGCCGAGGGCTTTCGCGTTGGCCTCGTCGAGCCGGTCCTTGGTGACGTAGTTCTGCGGCACCATGGGCTCGAGGCGCTCGCGATGCGCCCGCGCGTAGGCGAGCTCCGCCTCGACGCGGCGCTTCTCGGCGCCGGCCGCGGCGATTCCTTTTTCGAGCGCGGCGTTCTCGCTCTCGACGAGGAGACGTTGGGCCCGGGCGCGCTCGAGCGCGACGGCAAACGGCCGCGGGTCGATGGCGAAGAGGCGCGCGCCCTCCGCGACCTCCTGGTTGTCGACGACGTCGAGCGCGACGATGGGTCCCGAGACGTGCGGGGCGATGCCGACGACGTTGACCCGGACGGCGGCGTCGTCGGTCCGCGGGTGCCGGAAGCTCTCGCGCGCGACCCGAACGCTCGCCAGAGCGGCGCCGGCGACGATGGCGAGGCCGATGAGGCCGCCGGCGATCCGGCGAACGGGCGAGGCGGCGGCGTCGTCGGGCACGGCGTCAGCCCTGGAAGAAGACGATCCAGAAGAGGAGCGTCGTCAGAAGGAGAAGGCACGGATAGATCAGGAGGAGCGGACCGAGATGGCGCTCGAGGCCGAGCCGGGCGAGGGTCGCCCTCAGGAGGGCCGAGACGGCGACCCCGCCGACGAGACACGCGACCCAGCCGGGAAAGTAGGAGCCCCAGAGGTTGATCGATGGGTCGCACGCCGCGGCCGACGCGAGGACCGTCAGCCAGGGGAAGGCTCGAGCGACGGCGCGGCGCAGGCTCACGGGTCTCCGCAGTCTATCGGCGGGCGCCGCTCAGGTGAAGAGGCGTGCGACCGCTTCGGCGATTGCGGGCGCCGCGGTCAGGCCGGGCGATTCGATGCCGACGAGGTTGACGAAGCCCGGCAGGCCGCGCGCGCTCTCCTCCGCGACGACGAAGTCGCGAAACGGGCCGCCCTCGACCTGCAGCTTCGGGCGGATGCCGGCGATGTCCGGCTCGAGGTCGTCGTCGCGCACGTCGGGCAACAGCCGGCGCGCGGCCTCGGCGAAGGCCGCGCGCTTGCCCGGATCGACGCGATAGTCGGCGTCGCGGCGGCCGAGATATTCGGCATCGGGGCCGAAGCGCAGGCGGCCGCCCGTGTCCAGGACGACGTGCACGCCGAGACTCTCGTGCGCCGGCACCGGATAGATCAGGCGCGACGCGAGATTCCAGCAGCGCGTCGCCGCCGAGAAATAGCTGCCCTTGCACCAGTGAAGGCGGTAGCCCGCGGCGTCGGGGTCGATGCCGGCGAGCGCGGCGATCCGGTCCGCCTCCAGCCCTGCGGCGTTGACGACGCGCTCCGCCGTGAACGTCTCGCGGCCCGCGTCGTCTTCGACCGCGACCCGATAGCCGCCGCCGTGAGGCTCGAGGCCGACGACGCGAGTGCGCGGCTGGAAGACCGCGGCCGCCGCGAGCGCCTGCCGGAGGAAGTGGTCCATCAGGGCGTGTGCGTCGACGATGCCTGACTCGGGGGAGAGCAGCGCGCCGACCGTGCGCACGTGCGGCTCGAGGGCGCGCGCCTCCGTCGCCGACAGCCGCGTCACCGGCACGCCGTTTCCCGCCGCCGTCTTCTCGATCGCGTCGAGGGCCGGCAGCTCTCCGGCCCGCGTGGCGGTGATGAGCTTGCCGAGGCGGGCATGCGGGATGTCGTGGGCGCGGCAGGCGGCGTAGACCCGCTCGCGGCCCTCGACGCAGAGCCGCGCCTTGAGCGTCCCGGGCGGGTAGTAGAGGCCGGCGTGGACGACCTGGCTGTTGCGGCTGGAAGTCTCCATGCCGTGCTTCGGGTTGCGGTCGATCAGGAGGAGGCCGGGGTGCGCGGGCGCCAGGCGCGCGGCGACCGCGAGGCCGACGGCGCCGGCGCCCAGGACGGCGATTTCGACGTCGGCCACGGCTCGATCTTAAGGCAGGGGTGAAGCGCGTTGACGCTGCCGGCACCGCGGTATACGTTGCTTGTTCCGGGGTGTCGCGTTGAAGCACTGGAAGGAAACCGCCGAGGTTTTCGGACGACTCGTCCGGCTGCCGGCCGAAGGAAAGAGGGCCGCGCTCGCGACGGTCGTGGCGATCGAGGGCTCGGCGTACCGGCGTCCCGGCGCGAAGCTTCTGATCGAGGAGGACGGCCGCACGCTCGGCTCGATCAGCGGCGGCTGCCTCGAGGGCGACGTGCGCGAGATCGCCCGGCCGGTGCTCGCCGAGGGGCGCCCGCGCCGGCGGCGCTACGAGACGGGCGCCGACGAAAACGCCGCGTGGGGCCTGGGTCTCGGCTGCGCCGGTTCGGTCGAGCTCTTCGTGCAGCCGGCCACCGGGGCGCTCGTCCAGGCCGCGCAGCGCTGCCTCGATCTCTTCGAGGAAGGCCGGCCGTTCGCCCTCTGCACGCCGCTGGCCGAAGGCACGGCGGCCGAAGGCCCGGTCGTGATTTCCGCCGACGGAACCTCGTCCGGCTCGACGGGCGATCCGGCGCTCGACGCCGGGATTGCCCGCTCCGGCGGCGCGTGGATCGCGAGCCGCGACTCCCGGCGGCGCGCCGTCGGGGGCGCCGACGTCTTCGCCGAGATCCTCGTCCCGGCGCCGCGCCTGCTCCTCTTCGGCGCCGACGACGACGCGCGGCCGATCTGCGCCTTCGCGGCGGCGGCCGGCTTTCGCGTCACGGTCGTGGATCATCGCGAGGCGTTCCTGGCGGCCGAGCGGTTTCCGGAGGCCGAGCGCCGCGTGGCACGGCGCCCCGAGGAAGGGGTCGGGGGTCTCCCCGTCGGGCCGCGCACGTTCGCGGTCGTCAAGACGCACCAGATCGCGCACGATCGCGAGTGGGCGCGGCGCCTTCTCGACGCCGGCACGGCGTCCGTGGGGCTGCTCGGCCCGCGGGCGCGGACGCGCGAGATCGTGCGCGCGATCGGCGCCGAGGGCGACGCGCGAGTCTTCGGCCCGGTCGGCCTCGACCTCGGCGCGGAAGGGCCCGAGCAGGTCGCCCTGTCGATCGTGGCGGAGCTGCTCGCGGCCGGCTCGGGCGTCGACCCGCGGCCTCTGCGCGAAAAGGCCGAGGAGATCCATGCCCGGTGAGGCGCGGACCGCGGGCATCGTGCTCGCGGCCGGCCGCTCGACCCGGATGGGGCGCAACAAGCTGGTGCTCGAACTCGGCGGCGAGACGCTCGTCGCCCGCGCGGTCAGGACGGCCGCGGCCGGCGGCCTCGACCCGGTGATCGTCGTGCTCGGCCACGAGGCGCCGCGCGTCGAGCGCGCGCTCGACGGCCTCCCGTGCCGGGCGGTCTTCAACCCCGACCACGCGCAGGGACAGGGGACGTCCTTTCGCGCGGGCGTCGCCGCCGTGCCGCCCGACGCCGGAGCGGCCGTGGTGCTGCTGGCCGACATGCCGCGGGTGACACCCGAGATGGTCCGCGCGCTGCTCGAACGCCACCGCGCCGGGGGAGCGCCGCTCGTCGTCTCGGAGTACGGCGGGGTGCACGCGCCGCCGACCCTTTACGGCCGCGCGCTCTTTCCCGAGATCCTGGCGGCGTCGGGCTGCGGCCGCGACGTCGTGCGAGGGCGCCGCGCCGAAGCGGCCGTCGTCGCGTGGCCGGCCGGGATGCTCGCCGACGTCGACGAGCCGGCGGACCTCGAGCGTCTGGGCGTCGCGGCGGAGAAAGCTTCATGCGCCCCGACCTCCTGACCCTCTGCGGCGATCTCGTCCGGCGCGAGGAGCCCTTCGTGCTCGCGACGGTCGTGCGCCGCCTCGCCGCGAGCTCCGCCCAGCAGGGCGACGGGGCGATCGTCACGACGGCTGGCGAGTTTCACGGGTGGCTCGGCGGCAGCTGCACGCAGCCCACCGTCGTGGCCGAGGCGCTGAAGGCCCTCGCCGACGGCCGTCCGCGGCTGATCGCTCTTTCGCCGAACCCCGGCGCCGAGGGGCGGCCGGGCGTGCTCGTCTTTCCGATGACCTGTCACAGCGGAGGGACCGTGGAGATCTACCTCGAGCCCGTGCTGCCGCGCGCGCGTGTTCTCGTCTTCGGCGTCTCGCCCGTGGCCCGGGCGCTGGCACGCCAGGCGCGCGCGATGGACTTCGCCGTGGACGCGGCGGATCCCGAGGCCGACCGCGCGGCTTTCCCGGAAGCCGAGCGGCTCTTCCCCGGAGCGATCGCCGCCGACGCCGGAAGCGCCACGCGCACGTTCGCCGTCGTCGCGACGATGGGGGAGCGCGACGAGGAGGCCCTGGCGGCGGCGCTCGCCCTCGATCCGGCGTACCTGGGGGTCGTCGCGAGCGGCAAGCGTTTCGCCCGGGTGCGCGACGCGCTGCTCGCGCGCGGAGCGGCCGCCGATCGGCTGGCCCGCGTCAAGAATCCGGCCGGCCTCGACATCGGCGCGCGCACCCCCGAAGAGATCGCGGTCAGCATCCTGGCCGAGATCGTGCAATGGCGGCGCGCCGCGGAGGCCGCTTCGCCGGGCGCGGGCGCTCGGGGCCCGGTCGCCCTGCCGGTCGCGGCCGCCGCCGAGCACGTCGATCCGGTCTGCGGGATGAAGGTCGCCGAAGCCGGCGCCCGCCACACGGCCGAGGCCGCGGGCCGGACCTGGTACTTCTGCTGCGGGGGCTGCCGCGAGCGGTTCCTGGCGGCCCCGGAGCGCTACGCCGTGCAGGCCGGCATCGGGGGCATGGCGTGAGGGACGAGATCCGCGCGGTCCAGGCCGCGATGGAGCGCTCTGGCTACATCGCCGAGCCCTCGATCGCGACCGCGGTCTTTCTCGCGGCCGAGATGAAGAAGCCGCTCCTGATCGAAGGCGATGCCGGCGTCGGGAAGACCGAGATCGCGAAGGTCCTCGCGCGCCTGCGCGACACCGAGCTGATCCGGCTGCAGTGCTACGAGGGGCTCGACGTCCAGACGGCGCTCTACGAGTGGGACTACCCGCGCCAGATGCTGCGGGTCCGCCTCGGCGAGATGGAGGGGCAGGCCGCGCGCGAGATCGAGTCGGTCATCTACGCGCCCGAGTACCTGCTCGAGCGGCCGCTGCTGAAGGCCATCACGCGGCGCGAGCGCTCTCCGGTTCTCCTCGTCGACGAGATCGACCGCGCCGACGACGGGTTCGAGGCGTTTCTGCTCGAGGTGCTGTCGGACTTCCAGGTGACGATTCCCGAGCTCGGCACGATCCGCGCGACGCACGCGCCGTTGGTCGTGCTGACCTCGAACCGCACGCGCGAGATCGGCGACGCGCTGCGCCGCCGGTGCCTCTACCTCTACATCGAGCATCCGAGCCTCGAGAAGGAGGTGCGGATCATCCGCGCGAAGGTGCCGGGCGCCGGCGAGCGGCTGGCCGAAGAGATCGGCCGGTTCGTCCAGGCTCTCCGCGCGCGCCAGCTCCTGAAGGTCCCGGGCGTGGCCGAGACGATCGACTGGGCGCAGGCCCTCGTGCGGCTCCACCGGGAGCACCTGGATCTCGAGACGGTCGAGCAGACGCTCGGCTGCATCCTGAAGGATCGGCACGACCTGAGCGACCTGCGCGGCGGCGGGCTCGCGGCGCTGGTCGAGGAGGCCGCGGCCGTGGGGTGACCGGCGACCTCGTCGCTCACGTCACGGCGTTCGGGCGCGTGCTGCGAGGCCGGGGCCTGCGCGTCTCGCTGGCCGACGGGGCCGACGCCGTGGAGGCGCTGGCGCTCGTGGATCTGGGGGATCGGGCCGAGACGAAACGCGCGCTCGTGATCGCGCTCAAGATCCGGCCCCGCGACGCGGCGGTTTTCGACGCGCTCTTCGACGAGTTCTTCGCGCCGGGCGCGGCCGCGCCCCGCGAGCGTCCGGCGGTCGCCCAGGTGCCGCTGCGCCCGTTCGGCGGCCTGCCGGGGGCGCGCCTCGCCGACGCCGACGTCGAGCGCGACGTCGAGGAGGGCGACGCGCCGGGCTACAGTCCCGACGCGTCGCTCCGCGTCAAATCCTTCGAGGCGTGCAGCGCCGCGGAGCTTTCGGCCCTGGAGGCGGTTCTGCGCCGTCTCGTCCTCCGCGTCGCCACGGCGAAGAGCCGGCGCCTGGTGCCGACGCGCGGGCGCGGCCGCGTCGACCCGCGGCGGAGCTTTCGTTCGGCCGTGGCGACCGACGGTGAGTTCCTTCGGCTGGCGCGCCGCGCCCGGGCGGTCGAGGAGCCTCGCCTCGTCGTCCTCTGCGACACGAGCGGCTCGATGGATCCCCACACGCGCTTTCTCCTCGCCTTCCTGCTGGCGCTGAAGAAGGCGGCGCGGCGGGCGGAGCTCTTCGCGTTCAACACGTCGCTCGTCCGCCTGACGCCGTGGATCACGCCCGAGAAGCTCAAGCCGACGCTCGAGCGGCTCGCGGCCGCGGTACCCGGCTGGTCCGGCGGGACGCGCATCGGCGGCTGCCTCGCCGAGTTCGTCCAGCGCTACCGGGACGAGATGGTCGGGTCGAAGACCGTCGTCGTGATCTTCAGCGACGGTCTCGACCGAGGCGACACGGACGACCTCGCCCGCGCGATGCGGGCGATCCGGAGCCGCGCCCGCCGGGTCGTCTGGCTCAATCCGCTGCTGTCGGATCCGCGGTACGAGCCGACCGCCCGCGGCATGGCGGCGGCGCTGCCCTTCGTCGACGTTCTCGCCCCGGCTCATAACCTCGAATCCCTGGAGCGGCTCGTGACTCTGGTTTCCAGCGGCCCGCTTCGCGGGCCGACGGACGGGAGAGGGAGCGTCGCACGGACGTCCGCTCCCGCGCCTCTGGCGGCGCCGCAGAGCAAAGTGTCCTGAAAGGAGGCCTCGATGATTCCCGCGTCGTTCGATTACCACTCTCCGGGCAGCCTCTCGGAGGCGATCGGCCTGCTGTCGCGATACGGCGAATCGGCCAAGGTGCTCTCGGGCGGCCAGAGCCTCCTGCCGCTCCTGAAGCTTCGCCTCGGGTCGGCCGGGCACCTGGTCGACATCGGCCGGATCCCCGGGCTCGAGGACATCGTGGAGGCCGGCGGGTTCCTGAGGATCGGCGGCCGCGTGCGCGAGTCCGACCTCGAGCACTCCGACCTCGTCCGCCGGAAGTATCCGATCCTGACCGACACGGCGGCTGTCATCGCGGATCCGCTCGTCCGGAATCTGGCGACCGTCGGCGGCAACCTGGCTCACGGCGACCCCGCCAACGACCATCCCGCGACGATGCTGGCGCTCGGCGCGACGGTCGTCGCGACCGGGCCGAAGGGGGAGCGGACGATCCCGATCGAGAAGTTTTTCACGGGCCTCTTCGAGACGGCTCTCGGGCGCGACGAGATCCTGACGGAGATCCGGGTTCCGGTGCCGCCGCCGAAGTCCGGCGGCGCGTACGTCAAGCTCGAGCGCAAGGTCGGCGACTTCGCGACCGCGGGCGCGGCGGTGCAGATCACGCTCGGCGCAGGCGGCGAGATCGCGCGCGCCGGCATCGGCCTGACCAACGCGGGCCTCACGCCCGTCAAGGCCGAGGCCGCCGAGAAGTTCCTCCACGGCAAGAAGCTCGACGACGCCACGATCGCGGCGGCCGCGAAGCTCGCCGCCGGCGCCGCGGACCCGAACCCCGACCGCCGCGGCTCGGTCGAGTACAAGAAAGAAATGGCGCGCGTCCTGACGGCACGCGCGCTCAAGCGGGCCGCCGCGCGCGCCCAGGGAGCGTAGCCATGGCAACGCACAGGATTCGGGTCGCGGTCAACGGAGCCGCCCACGAAAACGAGGTCGAGTCGCGCCTGCTGCTCGTCCACTACCTGCGCGAGATGCTGCGGCTGACGGGCACCCACATCGGGTGCGACACGACGCACTGCGGCGCCTGCACCGTCCTGCTCGACGGGCGGCCGGTCAAGTCCTGCACGGTGCTCGCGGTCCAGGCCGACGGGCGCGACGTGACCACGGTCGAGGGCCTCGAGAAGGACGGCCAGCTCGATCCGATCCAGGAGGGCTTCTACCAGGAGCACGGTCTTCAGTGCGGGTACTGCACGCCCGGCATGATGATGACGAGCCACGCGCTCCTGAAGTCGAACGGGAACCCGAGCGAAGCCGAGATCCGCCAGGCGATCTCCGGGAACCTCTGCCGCTGCACCGGATACGTGAACATCGTCAAAGCCGTCCAGCACGCGGCCGCCGCCACGCGCGCGCGGTGATTCCGAGAAAAGGAAGAGTCGCATGAGCACCGACACGTCAAAGCCCCGGACGTCGGCCGAGATCGGCGGGATGGGCCACTCGGTCAAGCGCAAGGAGGACCCGCGTTTCATTCGCGGCCGCGGGAACTACGTGGACGACATCCAGCTGCCCGGGATGCTCCACATGGACATCACGCGGAGCCCTTACGCCCACGCGAAGATCAAGAAGATCGACACCGAGAAGGCGCTGAAGATCCCCGGCGTCCTCGCCGTCATCACGGGCGCCACGCTCGAGAAGTACAAGCTGCACTGGATGCCGACGCTCATGTCGGACACGCAGATGGTGCTGCCGACGGACCGCGTGATGTACCAGGCGCAGGAGGTCGCGGCCGTCATCGCGACGGACCGCTACGCCGCGGCCGACGGCGCGGCCGCCGTCGAGGTCGAGTACGAGCCGCTGCCGGTCGTCGTCGACCCGTTCAAGGCGCTCGAACCGGGGGCGCCCGTGCTGCGCACCGACAAGCCGGGCAAGAAGGACAACCACATCTTCCACTGGGAAGCCGGCGACCGCGCCGCGACGGACGAGGCGTTCCGCGAGGCGGACGTCGTGGTCAAGGAGCAGGTCTACATCCCGCGCATCCACGTGGCCTCGATCGAGACGTGCGGCTGCGTGGCCGACTTCGACCGCGTCAACGGGAAGCTCACCGTCTACATGACGACGCAGGCGCCGCACGCGATCCGGACGGTGTTCGCCCTCGTGGCCGGGCACGTCGGCCTGTCGGAGGAGAAGATCCGGATCGTCTCGCCGGACATCGGCGGCGGCTTCGGCGGCAAAGTCCCGGTGTACCCCGGGTACGTGATCGCCGTGGCGGCCTCGGTCGTCATCGGGAAGCCCGTCAAGTGGGTCGAGGACCGGATGGAGAACCTCCAGGCGGACTCCTTCGCCCGCGACTACCACATGACGGCGGAGCTCGCGGCGACGAAGGACGGCACGATGACGGCGCTGCGGATCAAGACGCTGGCCGATCACGGCTACGCCGACGCGGCGGCGAACCCGTCCAAGTTTCCCGCCGGTCTCTTTTCGATCTGCACCGGCTCCTACGACCTGAAGCACGCCTTCTGCGAGGTGGACGGGGTGTACACGAACAAGCCGCCGGGAGGCGTGGCGTACCGCTGCTCCTTCCGGGTGACCGAGGCCGTGCACGCCATCGAACGGATCACGGACCGCCTGGCCCAGGAGCTCGAGATGGACCCGGCCGCCCTGCGGTTGAAGAACTTCATTCCGAAGGACAAGTTCCCGTACAGGTCGGCGCTCGGCTGGGAGTACGACAGCGGGGACTACGCGGCGGCCCTCGAGAAGGCGATGGACCTCATCGGCTACGACGCGCTCCGCCGGGAGCAGGCCGAGAAGCGGAAGAAGGGCGAGCTCATGGGCATCGGCATCTCGAGCTTCACCGAGATCGTCGGCGCCGGCCCGTCCAAGCACTTCGACATTCTCGGCATCAAGATGTTCGACTCGTGCGAGCTGCGCGTCCATCCGACCGGCAAAGCGATCGCGCGGTTCGGCACGAAGTCGCAGGGCCAGGGCCACGAGACGACCTACGCGCAGATCATCGCCGAGGAGCTCGGCATCCCGGCCGCCCACGTCGCCGTCGAGGAGGGCGACACCGACACGGCGCCGTACGGCCTCGGCACCTACGCCAGCCGTTCGACGCCGACGGCCGGCGCCGCCGGGGCGATCGCGGCGCGCAAGGTGCGCGAGAAGGCGCGCAAGATCGCGGCGCACCTGCTCGAAGTGTCGCCGGACGACCTCGAGTGGGAGCCGGGGAAGTTCTCGGTCAGGGGCGCGCCGCAGAAGTCGAAGACCATTCAGGAGATCGCCCTGGCGGCCTACACGAACCATCCGCCGGGAATGGAGGCGGGCCTCGAGGCGGTGGACTACTACGATCCGCCGAACCTCACGTTCCCGTTCGGCAGCTACATCGGCGTCGTCGACATCGACCGGGGCACGGGCGAGGTGAAGATTCGCCGGTTCGTCGCGGTGGACGACTGCGGCAACATCATCAACCCCATGATCGTGGACGGCCAGATCCACGGCGGCCTGACGATGGGCATGGCGCCGGCGCTCCTCGAGGAGATCAGCTACGACGAGAACGGCAACAACCAGGCGGGCAGCTTCATGGATTACCTGGTGCCGACCGCCATGGAGACGCCGAAGTGGGAGACCGGCAAGACGATCACGCCCTCGCCGCACCACCCGTTCGGGGCCAAGGGCGTCGGCGAGTCGGCCACGGTCGGCGCCCCGCCCGCGATCGTCAACGCGGTGGTCGACGCCCTGTCGCACCTCGGGGTCAAGCACATCGACATCCCGATGACGCCGGAGAAGGTGTGGAAAATCCTCAAGGAGAAGGGCGTCGCGGAGTGACGCACACCCGATGACCCGAGGCGGGCGGTTCGGAGGGGTCGCCGGCGCGGTGGCGGCGCTGGCGATCCCGCTCCTTCCGAAGTGCCCGGCGTGCGTTCTGCCCCTCGTGGCGGCCGCCGGCGTCGCCCTGCCTAACGGCCCGGCGGTCGAGGCGCTCGTCGCGGCGGCGGCTCTCGGCTGGCTCGGCGTCGTGCTCGCGACGGCGCGGTGGCGGCTGGTGCGCGGGGCGGCGTGCGCGGCGGTGGGGGCGCTGCTCGCGGGCCGGGCATTCGCGCTGCCGGCCGTCGCGGCAGCCGGAAGCGCGCTGATGCTCGGCGTGGGCCTGTGGATCGCCCTCCGGCCCCGGCGCTGCCACGGCGCCGCCGGGCCCGAGCGCGCGGCCTAATCCTTCGCGGCCGACCGGTCCTTGTTGCGGGCGATCTCGAAGGCCTTGCGGTAGCGGCTGTCGCCCCGCAGGTTGTCGAGGTCGTCGTCGAAGCGCATCGTCCAGGCCTCGTCGAATCCGGCGTCGAGGGCCTTGAAGAGCCAGTCAAACGCGGCGTCTTTCTGGTCGAGCCGCGCGTAGGTGCAGGCCAGGTTGTACATCGTCGCGGGCTTCCGGTAGCCGAGGTCGAGGGCCTTCTGGAACGGCGCGGCGGCCTCGTCGGCGCGGTCGCCGGCGAGCAGCGCGAACCCGAGGTTGTACCAGGCGCGGCCGACCTGCGGGTGTTTCTCGGCATAGGCCTGGAAGCGCTGCGCGGCCTCGCGCCACTTCTTGCGCTCCGAGCGCGAGGTCGAGCCCCACGGCCCGCGGCTGTAGCCGGGCAGGGAGAGCTCGTCCGCGTCCTTCACGATCGTGCGGAAACGGGGGTCGCTCCGGACGTTGTCGAGGTCGTCGTCGTGCGCGTAGATGTCGGGCTGGTCGAAGCCGGCGTCGAGCGACTTCTGAAGGCTCGCGATCGCCGCGTCCTTCTTGCCGTCGAGCGAGAGCGCGCAGGCCTGGTTGTAGAGCGACGTGCCGACCCGGTAGCCCTTGTCGGCCGACGTCTGGAAGGCCTGGGCGGCGAGGTCGTAGCGGTCGACCCGCAGAAGCTCGCGGCCGATGTCGAAATAGCCCTCGCCGCTCTCCGGGGCGCGAGCGACCAGCCGTTCGTAGCGCGCCGCGACGCTCCTTTCTCTGGCCTTCTCGCCGCTGGACTTCGCCTCGCGGGCCTCCTTCTTCATCTCGGCCCAGCGCGGGTCGTCGTGGAGGTTCTCCAGGTCGTCGTCGCTCTTCATGTACCCGGAGACGTCGAAGCCCCACTCCGTCGCCTTGTGGAGCCACTCGAACGCTTTGTCCTTGTTCCCGAGGAGAGCGTAGCCGCAGGCGATGTTGTAGCTCGCGGCGTCCTCGCGGTACCCGTCGGCGATCGCGTTCTCGAAGGCCTGGATCGCCTGCTCGTACCGGCCCTTGCGGTGCAGGCTCATCCCGCGGTCGTACCAGTCGTCGCCGTCGCGGCGGGACTCCTTCTTGTTGGAGGCGAGGACGAACCCCGTCGTCTTCGGAACGTCGCGGGAATCGACCCGCCAGATGGCCGGAAGGCTCTTGCCCTCGTCGGGCAGGGCCGGCAGGTCTTCGTCGGCCGCATCGGCCGGGGTGTCGGCGGTGGTTTCGTCCACCGCCGTTTCCGTCTTCTCGGCCCTGTTCACCGCGGTTTTCCGGACCGTGGCGGTGGCCGTGTGCGTGCATGGAGTCCTGGCGGCTCCGGCTGAGCACGGCGCCGCGGCCGGAGCGGCAACGGCGCGGGGGCTCGAGAGCGCGATCTGGCGCGGATCGCACGGGCCGACGACCGTCACGACGGCCGTCGCCGCGACGAGGCCGGCCACCGCGAGGCCGCCGCGGGCGGCGCCGCCCGGAGTGCCCCGCGGATCGAGGATCGCCCGAAGGCGGGCCTCGAACTGGTTCGGGCGGGCGATGGCGAGGGCCGCCGCCGCGGGCGCGGGCGCGGCGCCGACGGCGCGGAAGATCCCGAGCAGATGCCCCGCGTACACCGACGGCTTCGTGCCGCTGGCGACGACGAGCTCGTCGCACGCCTGTTCGGCCTCCCGGCGGACGCGGCCGCCGAGCCAGAGGGCGAGCGGGTGAAACCAGTAGACCGCGACCGCGAGCTCCGTGACGAAGAGCGTGGGCCAGTCGGCGCGCTTGACGTGGGCGAGCTCGTGGAGCAGCACCACGCGCCGCCGCTCGACGGCCCAGAACCGCGCGGCCTGGCCGACGAGAAGGAAGGGCCGGCGCCAGCCCGAGGTGATCGCGACCGGGACGCCGGGGCTCTCCTTCAGGGCGACCGGGCGCTCGAGACGGAGGCGCTCGGCCGCGGCGTCGCGCTCGGCGATCCACTCCGCGTCGCGCAGGAGCGTGGCGTCGCGGGCGAGCTCCCGGACGCGGGCCCACCCCACGAACAACCGCGCGGCGACGGCGGCGGCCCCGACGGCCCAGAGCGCGAGAAGCGGCACGGTCCAGGTCGAGACGGCGGCGCGGGCGCCGGTCGTCAGGCGGGGGATCGCCGGCACGGCGACGCGGGGGAGCAGGAACGAGAGCAGCGGCAGGGCGAGCGCGGCCGCCAGGCCGGCGACGGCGACGCGATGCCGGGTGGCGGCGCTCGACCGGCGGAGCGCGAAGAGCGCGGCGATCGTCACGAGGAAGACGACCGTCGAGCGGACGAGGAGGCCGGCGGTGAACGAAACCAGCGGCGCGAAGGAGCCCATGTCAGCGTCCCTCCAGTCGGGCCTGCTCGATCAGGTCGGACAGGCGGTCCAGGTCCGCGTCGGAAAGGTCGGCGCGCGAGAGGTCGAGCAGAGCGGCGACGGCTTTTTCGGTCGAGCCGTCGAAGAAGGTCTCGAGCACCCCGGCCAGGGCCGGGCGGCCGGCGCGGTCGCGCGTCAGGCGCGGCTCGTAGACGTAGCGGTTGCCGTCGGCGGCGTGGCGGACCTGGCCCTTGTTCTCCAGGATCCGGAGCAGGGCCCGCACGGCCGAGTAGCCGGGAGGATCCGGCAGGCGCTCGAGGACCTCGCCGGCGGTCGCGCGGCCCTCGCGGTAGAGGACCTCCATGATCTGGCGCTCGCGCCGCGACAGGCTCGAAAGGGGCTTCCTCGACGACATCGTTCCGCGGCCCTCCTCGTCCCGAATCTTAGTGCTAAAAAATTAGCATGTGCGAATTTTTTAGCGTCCTCGGGAATGAGGTACGCGGGGTCCGGCGAAAGGTTTCCCGGAAGGTCTTTCGGGAAGCGCGCGGCGGGTCCCTTTTCGGAGCCGCCTCCCGCCGGGAACCTTTTCCAGCCACTGGCGTAACCGGGAGTGGTCGGTCCCTTTTCGGGGGCCGGGGAGGATGCATGCGATCGGTTCCGATACGCCCGGTTCTCGTCCTGGGTCTGGCGCTGGCGGCGACGCCCGGCCTCGTCTCGGCCGAGACCGTCCGGACCGTCCGGGCCGAGCTGACCGGGGCCGACGCCCGCAACTTCGCCGTCGAAAACCTGCTCGGCACGATGCGGGTCTCGACGGGATCGGGGCCCTCCGTCGAGATCGTCGCGACGGTCCATGCCGAGACGGCCGAGCTGGCCGACGCCGTCCGGCTCGAGAAGGTGACCGGCGCGCCGGCGGCCTACCGGGTCCGGTACCCCTACGACAAGGTCTCGACTTTCAAGTACCGGGAGCCGAACGACGGCGAGGACTTCGGCATCTTCGGGTGGTCGTCGTCGAGCTCCTACGACTACGACGGGCATCACGTGAAGGTCAACCACGGGCGCGGCACGCGTCTTTACGCGGACCTCGACGTCAGGGTGCCGGCCGGGAGCCTCCAGGCCCGATTCGCTTCGGTCCTCGGGTTGATCGACGCCGAGGGGCTCCAGGGCGAGCTCGAGTTCCGGGTCGCGAGCGCCGACATGCGCCTGCGGCGCCTCGAGGGCCGCCTGACGCTCGAGGGCTCCTCCGGCGACGTGCGGGCGCGCGACGTCAAGGGGACCTGGAGCTCGGATTTCTCGAGCGGCGACTGCGAGCTCTCGGGGTTCGAAGGCGACGCCCTGACGCTGCACACCACGTCCGGGGACCTGCGGCTGCGCTCGATCAAGGCGAAACGGGCCGACGTCCAGACGACGTCGGGCGACGTCCGGCTTCTGGACGCGGAGCTCCAGGAGCTCTCGGCGGAAGCGAGCTCGGGCGACGTCGAGTTCGACTCGATCGGCGCGGCCCTGAAGGACGCCCGGATCCGCACGTCGAGCGGCGACGTGCGGCTGCGCCTGCCGGAGAGCTCGGCCTTCGACGTCGACGCGGATCAGTCGAGCGGCGACATGGACGTGCGCTTCTCCAACGGCTCCGAGGTCAGCCACCGCGACAGGATCGTCGGGTACCGCCACGGAACGGGCGGCGCTCACATCCGCGTCCGGACCTCGAGCGGGGATCTGACGGTTTCGCCGAGCTGAATGTAGCCTCGGGCTCTATCTTCTTGGCTCTCTTTGAGTTACGATAAGACTCAAAGAGATGTCGGGTCAGCCACCCAATCCGGAGCTCGACGAGGCCCTGCTCGAGCTGCAGCAATACCTGTCCGACTCGCTCCCGCCGCTCGTGGTCGCCGACTCTGTCCAGCTGCTCATGAAATATCCGCCGGACGTCGTCGCCAACGCGATTCGGGCGTGGACGGGCGCGCAGTACCGCCGGGGCGCGGCCGAGGCGGTTCCGGTCTCGGACTACCTGTACCACACGCTCAAGAAGATCCACATGATGGCCGAGTTCAAGCTCGTGCCGCGCGAGCCCCTCGAGGTCTATCTCGCAGGCCTCCGGCCGCTGATCGTCGCGCTGTGCCCGGCCGAGGACCGGGCGATGCTCGTCGAGAACCTCGGCCGGCTCGGGGAAGCGCCGGCCTCGTCATCGATCTCGCAGGCGCAGACGATCTTCCGGCAGGCACCGGCGCCGGGTTCCGCCCCCCGGGCGACCGCGTCGGGAGGCGGAAGCGCGGGCGGCGGCGCGGCGGCATCGGGAGGCGGGAGCGCGGGCGCTGCTGCCGGCGCCGGTCCCTCCGAGGCGGCGGTGCGGGGCCTGCACCGCTTCTCGCTGCTGCTCGAGCGGCTCGACGCGCAAGGGGGGCTCGCGCCCCTGCAAGCCGGTGCGGCCGGAATTGCCGCGCCCGGTCCGGGAAACGCCGTGGCGATTCCCGCCGGCGCCGGGGAGGCGCTCGCGTTCGCGGCGCGCAGCTCGCAGACGGGCCAGGAGCTCGACGCGTATCTCGCGCGCCTTCGCGAGATGGGCGTCGAGGCCGGGACCGACAGCGTGTTCCGCGCCCTCTCCCAGTCCCTTCCCGGATGGGTCGTGCCGGCGCTGCCGGCGGCGGCCGGCGCCGCGGCCCCCGAGTCGGGCGCGCTCGGCGCGATGCGTCGGATCATCACCGACAGCGAGGATCCGGTCGAGACGGGCAAACGGTTCCAGGAGATGGTCCGCGCCGGGATCGAGCGCTTCAACGAGGGCTCGCTTCCGCAGTCGGTCGCGATGCTCGAGCTCGCCGAGAAGCTGACCTCGGAGAAACGGGTGGACGCGGGCACGGTCGAGCTCGTCCGCCGCCGCCTCGGCGACTCGCTCGACGGCGAGCAGCTGCGCAAGTTCACCGAGAAGCCGGACCAGCACGCGCTCCTCCGGAAGGTGCTGCAGTTCTTCACGGCGTTCCGGCCGGAGGGTCTCCTCGAGGAGCTGCGCCGCGAGCAGAAGCGCGACCGGCGGCGGCTGATCCTCGCGCTCCTCGAGGCGCACGGCGCTCCCGCCCGCGCGGCGGCCTACGAAGAGCTCTCCCGGGCTCCGTCGCGGGCCGTCGACGAGGAGGAGTGGTTCTTCCGGCGCAATCTGGTCTACCTCCTGCGGCGCATCCCGCGCAGCGCCGACGCCACGTTCGAAGACGAGAGCGAGGTGGTCGTCCGCCACGCGCAGCTCGGGCTGCCGCTCCTGCTCGTCAAGGAGGCGATCGCGACGCTCGCGCAGTACAAGGACGAGCGCGCCGAGCAGGGTCTGACGCAGCTTCTCTTCGAGCTCGAAGGGATGCTCGGCGAGAAGCCCGGCGAGACGCTCTACGAGGCCAAGGATCTGCGCGGCCTGCTCGACCGGGTCGCGGCGACGCTCGGCAAATTCCCGGCTCCCCGGGCCCGGAGGGCGCTCATCGAGCACGCGGGCAAGAAGCAGCCGCCGCTCGGCGACGCGATGGCGCGCATCGCCGAGCTCGGGTCCCAGGACATGTCCGACGACACGGAGACGGTGGACCAGCTGCTCGAGCTGCTGAAGGCGAACCTGCCGTTCAAGCTCCTCGGCATGACGCTCCGCCAGAACGACCAGAACCTCGTGCGCGTGATCGAGGCGCTCGGCTCGACCCCGACGCCGGCCGTGCGGCGCCACCTCCAGGAGATTGCCTCGCGCTTCGGCGGCCAGGACGCGGGGCGCGCGGCGCAGAAGGCTCTCGCGGGCTTCGACAGGCCGAAACCGGAGGCGGCGGGGACGCCCGCCGGAACCGAGCCCGCGGCGACATCCCCAGAGCCCGCCGCGGCGAGCCTCCAGGGCGACCTCGAGGTGTTCGGCCTCCCGGCTCTCCTCCAGAGCCTCGCGGAATCGTCGGCGTCCGGGTCGCTGACGCTGCGCGGCCCGAAAGGCGGCGACGTGTTCGCGGCGATCGCCCTGCGCGACGGCAAGCTCACCGACATCCGGCGCGGCAGGCTTTCGGGCGAGGACGCGTTTTATCAGTTGTTCGAGAGGCCGTTGCCCGGGCAGTTCGCCTTCGTCAAGGGCGCTCCGGCCGATTCCGGCGCGCCGCCCCGCGAGATCCTGCCGCTGACTCTCGAAGCGATGCGGCGCTACGACGAGCTCCAGGAGGCCGAGGCCCTCGTGCCCGACGCCGCGCGTTTCGAGAAGACCGAGGTCGCCGCGACGCCGCTGCCGGGCGAGAAGGACGGCAGCTTCCTCCAGGCCGTCTGGGAGCGCGCGAGCCAGGGCGGGACGGCGCTCGACTGCGAGGCGGCGGTCGCGAGCGACTCCTACCGGATTCGCCGGGCGCTGGCCCACTGGGTGGAGATCGGCGCCCTCAGGATCCAGGGCAAGAGCGCGGGCTAGCCCCGCCTGGCCGGCGCGCGCGGCGGCGTCAGCGCCGCAGCCAGAGGTCTTCGTACGGGATGACGGCGTTCGACTGTCCGATCGTCGTCAGCCCCTCGACCTCGGGGCGCGCGAAGCAATAGACCTGGTCGTGGAAGAGCGGGACCATGAGCGCGTCCCGCGCGAGGAGATCCTCGGCCTGCCGGTAGATCGAGTGGCGCACGCGCGGGTCCGTCTCGACGCGGCCGTGTTCGGCGAGGCGGTCGAGCTCGGGCGAGCTCAGATAGTTTCGATACGCGCCCGACGCGGAATGCAGGCAGCCGTAGAGGAAGGTGTCCGTGTCCGGGTAGTCCGCCGTCCAACGGCCGACGTCGAGGTCCGCGTCGCCCGCGTCCGACAGCTTGAGGTACTCGGCCATCGTCCGATTGGCCGGTCGCAGCCGGTAGCCGAGCTCGCGGAACGCGTCGCCGAGCTCGCGGAAGTAGTTGGAAAACTCGCCGAAGAAGACGGGGTGGACGGCGGCGACGAGGTCGACCGTCTCGCGCGACACCGTCGCTTCGACCGAGCTGTCGGACGTGCCCGAGTCGCTCGAGGGGCGCGCGCCGGAGGCCGGCCCGGCCGCCGAGTAGCCGAGCAGGCCCGGCGGGATCAGGCCGTGGGCCGGGATCGCGAGCCGCCCGAGCGTGCGGCGCACCAGGCTGGCCGTGTTCAAGGCTCGCGCGAGCGCGCGCCGCGCCTCGCTGTCGCGGAGCGGCCCGCGCCGGGTGCTGAAGATCACGAAATACGTCGTCAGGCGCGGGCTCTCCCGGTAGCCCGAGGCGAATCGCGGGTCGTGCCGGAACGCCTCGGCGTCGGCGGGGAGCAGGTCGCGCGCCATGGACAGCCGTCCCGCGAGGAACTCGTTGCGGACCTCCTCCGGGGGGATGCCGAAGTGAAACACGATGCCGTCGCCGCGCGGCCGGTCCGCGCGCCAGTAGGTCGGGTTGCGCTCGAGCTCGAAGCGGCGGCCCGGCTCGAAGCTGACGACCCGGAAGGCGCCGGTGCCGACGACGCCCTCGCGGAGGCTCGTCCCGATCGCGCCCGTTCCTTCGGGGACGACGGCCGTGGCGGCGTAGGAGATCATCGCCGGGAAGAAGGGCACGGGCTTGTCGAGGTCGACGACGAACTCGGTCGGCGACACGATGTGGAAGCCGGCGAGGTCCGTGCCCTTGCCCTCGAGGAGCCGCCCGGCGCCCTGAATGACGGAGAGCACGTAGCGGCTCTCGCTCTCGCCGCTCAAGAGGAGCCGCTCCCAGGAGTGGCGCACGTCGCGCGCGGTCAGGCGCCGCCCGTCGTGGAAGCGCACGCCCGACTGCAGGCGGATGCGGAAGCGCGCGCCCTCGTTCTCCATGCGGACTTCCGAGGCGAGCCAGGGCACGATGCGCGTGCCTTCGACGGCCCACGTCAGGGTTTCGAAGACACTCGGCAGCACGTCGGCCTGTTCGACGGTGCTCGTCAGCGCGGGGTCGAGGCTGCGCACGACGCCCTGGATCGGCACGTGGAGGATGCCGCCGCCGGCGGGCCTGTCGGCCGCCTCGCCCGGCGGCGCGACCTCGGCCTTGCCGAGCTCGTCGTAGTTCACGTACGGCGCGGTCGCGTGGAGCTGGATCCCGCGGACCGCCGGGCTCGCGATGCGATAGCCGACGTCGTGGAAGAGCGGGACGAGGATCCCCGAGTCGAGCAGGTCATGCTCGATCCGCCGGTAGAGGGCTTCGCGGGCCGGGGCGCGGGGCTCGGCGCGCGCGCCGTCGAGGAGGCGATCCATTTCGGGGGAGGAGAAGTAGGTGCGCAGCCGGCCGCTCGCGGAGTGGAACAGGTTGTGCGTGAAGTTGTCGGGGTCGTCGTAGTCCGCGATCCACCGGCCGATCAGGACGTCGACGCCCGAGGCGGCGTTCCACGCGTCGAGGTAGGCGGGCATCGTCGTCGTCGCGACCTCGACCTCCACGCCGACCTCGGCCCACAGGCGCAGGAGCGCCTGCGTGAGCGCGGCGTACTGGTTCTGCAGGATCGGGTGGACCACGGCGCGCAGGCGCACGGGCCCCTTGAATCCCGCCGCCTGGAGCATCTCGAGCGCCTTTTCCCGCGGCAGGTGCGGCTGGCGCCGGCCGGGGTCGTGGCCGAGGATTCCCGGCGGGATGACGCCGGTCGCCGGGAGGGCGAAGCGTCCGAGCGCGCCCCAGACGAAATCCTGCGTCCGGGCGAGGCCGGCCAGCGCCGTGCGCAGCGCCGCGTTCGAGCCGGCCGCGCTCGCCTGGTGAAAGACGGCGAAGTAGGCGTTCTTCTTGATCGTTTCGACCAGGCCGCCCCGCAGCCGCGGCTCGCGCAGCAGCGCCTCGAGGTCCTGGGGCAGCAGGTCGCGCGCGACGTCGAGGCTGCCCGACCGGATCCCCTCGGCGATCTGGGCGGGCGAGAGCGAAGCGCGAAACTCGATGCGGTCGAGCGGCGGCCCGGGCTGTTTCCAGTGCCGCGGGTTGCGCTCGAGCACGGTCGCCTCCGGCGTGTGGGAGACGACGCGGAACGGCCCCGTGCCGATCGGCGAGCCGTCCGAACCGGCGCCGCCGGCCGCGATGGCCGTGCGGCCGTCGGTCAGGAGCGACGGGAGAATGGGCACCGGCCGGTCGAGGCGGATGCGAAGCAGGTCCTCGGCCGCCGCTTCGAGGCCCGCCACGTCCCGGGCGCGGCCCTCGAGGAAATCCGTGACCCCCACGACCGCGGTGAAGGCGGCCGGCAGGACTTCGCGCGAGAGGCGGATCGAGCGTTCGAGGGCGGCCTTGGCGGCTGCGGCCGTCATCGGGGACCCGTCCGAGAAGGCGACGCCCCGGCGCAGCGAGAGCGCCATGGCGACGCCGCCGTCCTCCATCGTCCAGCGCTCGCAGAGCCTCCCGGTCAGGTTGCCCTGCGGGTCCACCGTCACGAGCGTCTCGAAGACGTTGGCGAGGACCTCGTGCTCCTCGGTCGTGTCGTAAACGGCGGGCTCGGTCGCGGCGACGGGGCTCGGCATCGCGACGACGAGCGTGCCGCCGCGCGGGATCGCGTCCGCGGTCGCCTTTTCGCGCGGCGTCAGCGCCTCCGCCTCGGCCTGGTAGGCCGTGGCCTTCGCGTGCTCGCCGCGGAGGTTGGCGACGGTCGCGCCGAGCGACAACAGCTTGGTCAGCGGCTCGGTCTCGCGCGCGGTCCGGGCGGCCTCGATGCCGCGCTCGACCCAGCGGCGGGCGTCGTCGATGCGGCGCGCCTGCCACGCGGCCTCGGCCGCGAAGAGGATCGCGGCGACGGACCGGTCACGCTTCCGGGCCGCGTCGAACACTTTCGCGGCGGCCTCGGCCTCGCGCAGCGCCCCGTCGACGTTGCCGGTCATCCGCTGGCCGTGCGCCAGGACGAGGCGCGCCTCGCCTTCGAGGGAGGGCTCGCCGGACCACTCCTCGTCCTCGAGGAACTCGAGCGCGATCTTCGCCACGCGGGTCGCGTCCTCCGGGTTGAACGTGTCGAGGCTCTTCTGGGCGAGCTTCAACCCGTATTCGACGGTCTTGTCCGGGACGTCGCCCTGCCAGTAGTGGTGGACGAGCTCGGGATAGACGCGTTCGAGGCGCCCCGCGGCGCGCTTCTCGATCAGCTCGGCGTACTTGCGGTGGAGCGAGCGGCGCCGACGGCGCGACAGGGCCGCGTACAGGACGTCGCGGACGATGCCGCTCGCGAAGGTCAGCCGGTCGCCGCGCGACTCGCGGTCTTCCTCGAGGATGCCCTCGAGAATGAGCCGGTCGATCGAGTCTTCGACGCGCGACGCCTCTTCGGCGAGCGTCTCGAGGTCGCGGGAGTCGAACGTCTTCCCGAGAACCGAGGCGATCGAGAGCAACTCCCGAAGCTCCTCGGGCAGCCGCTCGATGCGCTTCTCGACCGCCTGCTGGATCGTGGCGGGAAGGGCGTCGGCCGAGATCTCGGCTTCCTTCGAAAAGCTCCACCCGCCGGTGTCGTCGCGGGCGATTCCCCCCGACTCGACGAGCGACCGGATGAGCTCCTTGGTGAAGAACGGGTTGCCCTCGGTCGCGTCGCGCAGGCGCTCGGCGAGGTCGTCGGAGACTTTCGGGGCGCCCACGAGCGATTCGACGAGGCTGCGGTGCTCGGACGGCGAGAACGGCGGCAAGGTGAGCGACACGAAGCGCGGGTCGTCGACGAACGAGTCGAGGGCCTTCGTCAGCGGGTGGCGCTTGTCCGTCTCGGTCTGGCGGTAGCTGCCCACGATCAGGGTCGGCGTCGGGCCGAGGCGGCGGACGACGTACTGCAGGGCCTCGATCGAGATCTCCGCGCCGTGCAGGTTCTCGAGGATCAGGACGAGCGGCTTGCCGCCGGCGATGCGCGTCAGCGTGCGCGCCAGGAGCTCGAAGATCTGGATACGATCCTCGACCTTCCGCTCGCCGGCCGAGACCGCGATGCGCGAGTCGCCGCCCACGGCGGAGCGCAGCTCCGAGACTTCGGAGAGCTGCGGAAAGAGTGCGATCAGGTCGGCGGCGAGATCCGAGAAGTCCGGGCGCTCGCCCGGGCCGCCGGCTTCGCGGGCCCGGAAGTAGTCCTGGATGAGCTCGTAGAAGCCCTGATAAGAGAAGGACCGATCCTGCTCGACGAAGCGGCCGTAGAGCACCCGGATCTTGCGGGCGATCGCCAGGTTCTTCAGCTCTTCGAGCAGGCGCGTCTTCCCGATGCCGGGCTCGCCCGAGACGACGGCGAACTGGCAGTCGCCGGCGATGGCGGCATTCAGACGGCGCTGCAGCTCGGCGAACTCTTTTTCGCGGCCGACGAAGACGGAGAGGGACGGCCGCTGGATGACGCGGCTGGCCGAGAGCACGACCGACATCCGGAACTCGTCGGTCGCGAGGCTCGACTTGTGGCGGCGCAGCGCCTCGGAAACCTGGCTCGCCTTCTGCGGCCGCTTGCCCGGGTCCTTCTCGAGGCACCGGAGGATGACGTCCTGGAGCTCCTCGCGGATCTCGGCGCCGAGCGCGCGGGGCGGCTGCGGCACCTCGTGGACGATCCGGTAGAGGATCGACTGCACCTCGCCCGTGAACGGCGGCTCGCCGACGAGGCACTCGTAGAGGACGACGCCGAGCGAGTAGATGTCGGAGCGGCCGTCGAAGGCGCGGGAGGCGACCTGCTCGGGGGAGAGGTAGGCGACCGTGCCGACGAGCGTCCCGGTCTTCGTCAGGCGCGACTCGGTCGCCGCGTGCGCGAGGCCGAAGTCCATGACCCGGACGCGGGCGCCGGAGCCTTCCTCGCGCGTGACCATGATGTTGGCGGGCTTGATGTCGCGGTGCACCACGCCGCGCGAGTGGCTGTAGTCGAGGGCGTCGGCGGTCTGGATTCCGATGTCGACGACCTCGCCGAGGTGGAGCGACTGGTCGCGGATCAGGCGCAGCAGGTTCGTGCCGCTCGCCACCGGCATGACGAAGAAGAGCGAGCCCTCGTGCCGGCCGAAGTCGTAGATCGGCACGATGGCCGGGTGATCCATCTGCGCGACGAGCTGGGCCTCGCGCTGGAAGCGCTCCTCGATCTCGGAGGTGAGGTCGGTCGAAGAGATCAGCTTGATCGCGACCTCGCGGTTCAACAGCGGGTCGCGGGCGCGGTAGACGACGCCCATGCCGCCGCGTCCGAGCTCCCCGAGGATCTCGTAGCGGTTCGCGAGCTTCGTGTTGATCAGGCCGCCGTCTCCGCCAAGGTCGGACCGGAGTGTAGTCGAAATGGCGGAGGTTCTCGCTATGATTCCGGCCATGCCGGATTTCGAGAAGCTCGGCGTCTTCTATCTCGGCAAGG
>Ga0335071_10001242_pt1 | contig 27594 bp, 25 predicted proteins | sample Lox_Sample_15_FD_206724 | JGI IMG/M metagenome (GOLD analysis project Ga0335071, IMG submission 206724) | Soil microbial communities from Loxahatchee National Wildlife Refuge, Florida, United States - Lox_Sample_1.5 | ecosystem: Environmental > Terrestrial > Soil > Wetlands | place: USA...
TGGTCGGGCTCGGCCACACCTTTACCCCGGTGGCCGCCGCGATTCTCATGACGCTCCTGCTCGCCCTGAAGGTGGAGCTGCGCAAGTTCGCCGGGGGCGTCAGCATGGAAGAGCTGCGCGGCGCGGTGCTCCTCGGCCTGATCGGACTCGTGATCTATCCGATCCTGCCCGATCGCTTCATCGACCGCTGGGAACTGGTCAACCCGCGGCAGTCGTGGATCACGGTCATCGTGATCGCCAGCATCGCGTTCATCAACTACGTCCTGTTGCGGCTGTACAGCACGCGGGGACTGTACTGGACGGCCATCCTCGGCGGCCTGGTGAACAGCCGGGCCGCGGTGGCCGAGCTCATGGCGGTGGGCACCGGCTCCCGAACGACCGCCGTGGTGTTGCTGGTCACCCTCGCCATGTTCATGCGCAACATCGTGCTGCTGGCCGTGTTCGCGCCTCGCGCCCTGCTGACCAACGTTCCGCTCGTGTTCAAGGGTCTCCCGCGGAGGCTCCTGTTCCGCATCGCCAGCTCGACGGCGCTACAGGTGGTCGTCGGTGTGGGCGTCCTCGCGGTCCAGCACTACGTCCTGTCGCACTAGGAGGGCAGACACAGAACTGCCCGAGAAGTCACGTCATGACCTCTCGGGCAGGAGAGCTAGCCTGCGGGCCCGACCCCCGAACTAGTCGAAGAACCGCTCCCGCTTCTTGGCCTTCTTGCGCGCAGCAAGAGTCTTGCGCTTGCGCTTGACGCTGGGCTTCTCGTAATGCTGGCGCTTCCGGAGCTCTGACATGAGCCCGGCCTTCTCACACTGCTTCTTGAAGCGCTTGAGCGCGTTCTCGAAGCTCTCGTCGGGCTCGACGATTACCTTGGTCACCCGGGATTCACCCCTCTCCCTCTTACCTGAAGCTCTGCCTGTATACCATGCGCCCCCTCATGCCGCAACCGATGGGGCTCCGGGCCGAGCGGGAGACCCGCAGAGGGAGCCCACGGGAGCGCCCCGTGTGACCGCTAACTACCGAGAAGCTAACGGAACAGGGGAGCCAGGACGAGGGCGACCACGGACATGAGCTTGATCAGGATGTTCATGCTCGGCCCGGCGGTGTCCTTGAAGGGGTCCCCGACGGTATCGCCCACCACGGCGGCCTTGTGCGCCTCGGAGCCCTTGCCGCCCAGATGGCCTGCCTCGATGTGCTTCTTGGCGTTGTCCCAGGCGCCGCCCGCATTGGCCATGAAGAGCGCGAGGAACACGCCCATCAGGGTGGCGCCGGCGAGGAAGCCGCCCAGGGCCTCCTTGCCCATGCTGAAGCCGATGACGGGCGGGAGCACGACGGCGGTGAGTCCCGGCACGATCATCTCCTTGAGCGCCGCCGCCGTGGCGATGTCCACGCAGCGGTCGGTATCGGCCCTGGCCGTGCCGTCCATGAGGCCGGCGATCTCCCGGAACTGGCGGCGCACCTCCTGGACCATGCCGAAGGCCGCGCGTCCGACGGCGCGCATGGTGAGCGCGGCGATCACCATCGGGACGATGCCGCCCAGGAAGAGGCCGATCACCACCTTGGCCTGGGTGAGATCGATGCTCGTGAGCCCCACCGACTCCGTGTAGGCGGCGTAGAGGGCCAGCGCGGTCAGGGCGGCCGAGCCGATGGCGAAGCCCTTGCCGATGGCCGCCGTCGTGTTGCCGAGCGCGTCGAGCCGGTCGGTGATGGCGCGCGTCTCCGGGCCGAGCTTGGCCATCTGGGCGATGCCGCCCGCGTTGTCGGCGATGGGGCCGTAGGCGTCGACGCTCATCGTGATGCCGATCGTGGCCAGCATGCCCACCCCGGCCAGCGCGATGCCGTAGAGGCCGTAGGCGTAGTGCGAAACCAGGATCGCGGCACAGATCGCCACCACGGGCAAGGCCGTGGACTCGAAGCCGACCGCGATGCCCGTGATGATGTTCGTCGCGGAGCCGGTGCGGGAGCTCTCCGCGATCTCCTCGACGCGCCGGCCCGACGTGTAGATCTCCGTGAGGTAGCCGATGGCCGCGCCGGCCAGGAGCCCCGCCACCACCGCGAGGAACGGCGCCACGCCGACGCCGAGCGTGCGGACGACGAAGCCGCTCAGGATGATCAGCATGCCGCCCGCGATGAGGGTGGCGTTGCGCAGAGCCGCCTGCGGGTCCATGCGCTGGAGCACGGCCATCGAGAGCACGCCGACCACGGAGGAGACGAGCCCCGCCATCACGATGACGAGAGGCAGGAGCATCATGGCCATGGGGTTGGGCAGGGTGGCGCCGATGGCGATGGCGGCCACGATGGAGCCCACGTAGGACTCGAAGAGATCGGCGCCCATGCCCGCGACGTCGCCCACGTTGTCGCCGACGTTGTCGGCGATGACGGCGGGGTTGCGCGGGTCGTCCTCGGGGATGCCGGCCTCGATCTTCCCCACGAGGTCGGCGCCCACGTCGGCCGACTTGGTGAAGATGCCGCCGCCCACGCGGGCGAAGAGCGCGATGGACGAGGCGCCCATCGCGAAGCCGTTGATGACGAGGGGCTCCGGCCAGCGGCGGAAGAAGAGCCCCAGGCCCAGGATGCCGAGCGCGGCGATGGTGAGTCCCATCACGGAGCCGCCGAAGAAGGCGACCACCAGGGCCTTGTCGCGTCCCTGGGTCCGCGCGGCCTCCGCCGTGCGCACGTTCGCCTTGGTCGCGGCCTTCATGCCGGCGAAGCCGGCCAGCATCGAGCAGAGCGCGCCCGCCACGAAGGCGAGCGCCGTCCGCACGCCGATGGCGAGCGAGAGGACGGCGGCCACCACCACGATGAACCACACGAGGATCGAGTACTCGCGGCGCAGGAATGCCATGGCGCCGGTGTGGATCGCGGTGGCGATCTCGGTCATGGCCCCCCCGCCGGCCGGCTGGGCGGCCACGTAGAGGTACAGCACGAAAGCGAGCACGAGACCGGTGGCGCCAAGCGTGGGAGCGAGGTCGGTGAGAGACACGGGCCGGCCCCGTCAGAAGCGGGTGGAGCCTCTGGCTTCGACCTGCTTGAGGGCGAGCGCCGCGGCCTCGGCGCAGGCCTTGTCCACGGCGGGCAGCTCTTCGGGCTCGAAGGCCGAGAGCACGTGGTCCACCACGCCTTCGCGGGGATCGTCGGGCGACACGGGCCGACCGATGCCGACCTTGACGCGCCGGAGCTGATCCGTGCCGAGGCTCGCGATCAGGGACCGGACGCCGTTGTGCCCACCCGCGCTGCCCTTGAGGCGCACGCGCACCCGGCCCAGGGGCAGGTCGAGGTCGTCATAGATGAGGACGATGTCGGCAGGCAACAGCTTGAGCTTGCGCGTGGCTCGGGCCACGGGCGGCCCCATGACGTTCATGAAGCACTGGGGCTTGATGAGGAACAGCGGCTGCCCGCGCCACTTGGCCTGGGCGACCAGGTGGCCGCCCGAGCGCTGGAAGCGCACGCGAAGCTTCTTGGCCAGCGCGTCCAGCACTCGGGCGCCCACGTTGTGGCGCGTGTCGCGATACTCGGGCCCGGGGTTGCCGAGCCCGATGATGGCCTGAGCCACCTCTGCCTACTTCTTCGCCTTCTTGTCGTCGGCCTCGGGCTCTTCCTTCGGCTTGCGCTCGGTGAGCACTTCCGGCTCGGCCGGCGCTGCCGCCACCGCTCCCGCCACGGCCGCCACCGGAGCCGCCACTTCCTCCGCCGCGGGCGGAGCCACCGTGGCCACGGCCTGCCCCCGGTCGGTCAGGACGCGCACGCCTTCGGGTACCACGAGATCTCCCACGGTGAGCACATCGCCGATGGCGAGGTTGGAGACGTCGGCCTTGATGTCTTCAGGGATGTTGCCGGGCAGGCAGGAGACCTGGACCTCGCGCAGCACCATCTCGAGGATGCCCTGGCTCTCGCGCACGCCCACGGCCTCGCCCACGTGATGCAGGGCCACAGTCACCTGGATGGGCTTGTCCATGGCGACTTCCTGCAGATCGAGGTGGATCAGGTTGTCGGAGACCGGGTCGAACTGCATGTCGCGGATGATGGCCATCCGCGAGTCGCTCGTCTGGGCGAACGTCAGCTTGAGGAGCTGCGTGCTGCCCTCATGGCCCTGGATGATGCGGAAGACCTCCCGCGCGTCCACGGCGATGTTCACGGGAGCGGGGCCCCCGTAGAGGATGCCCGGGGTCCGGCCCGAGCGGCGTATCTTCTTGGCCACGCCCTTGCCCACGCCCTCGCGGGGCGCGACGGTCAGCTCACGAATGTCCATGACGCGATCGCTCCTTCTCTCTGAAGTTACACGAAGAGAGTCGACACCGACTCTTCGTCGTGAATGCGGCGAATGGCCTCCGCGACGAGCGGAGCCACCGACAGCACGTGGAACTTGCGATGGGCCTTCTCGGGAGGCAGCGGGATCGTGTTGGTGATGATGACCTCCTCGAGGTCCGAGCTCTCGATGCGGGTGATGGCCGGCCCCGAGAGCACGCCGTGCACGGCCGCGGCCAGGATGCGCCGGGCGCCTTCCCGCTTCACGGCCTGCACGGCCTGGATCAGCGTGCCCGCGGTGTCGATCATGTCGTCGATGACCAGGACATCCTTGCCCTTGACGTCGCCGATCAGGTTCATGAACACGGCGACGTTCGGGCCGTCGCGGCGCTTGTCGATGATGGCCAGCCCCGCGTTGAGACGCTTGGCGATGGCGCGGGCCCGCTCGACGCCGCCCGCATCGGGCGAGACGAGGACGAGGTCCTTGAGGTCCTTCTTCGCCAGGTAGTCGACGATCACCGGGGGCGCCGCGAAGAGGTGGTCCACCGGCATGTTGAAGAAGCCCTGGATCTGGCCGGCATGGAGGTCCACCGCGAGCACGCGGTGGCATCCCGCGGCCGTGATGAGGTCCGCCACGAGCTTCGCGGTGATCGGCACGCGCCCCATCACCTTGCGGTCCTGGCGGCCGTAGCCGTAGTACGGCAGGACGGCGGTGATGCGTCCGGCGGACGCGCGCTTGAACGCGTCCAGCATCACCAGGAGCTCCATCAGGTGATCGTTCACGGGCGGGCACGTGGGCTGGATCACGAAGACGTCCTGGCCGCGGACGTTCTCGTTGATCTGCACGTAGACCTCGCCGTCCGAGAAGCGCGAGACGTCGGCGTCGCCCAGTGGGAGCTGGAGCGTCTTCGCGATCTCCTCGGCCAGGGGACGGTTCGCGTTCCCTGAGAACAGCTTGAGCTCGTAGCTCATCGCGCCTCTCGCTCTCTTCCCGCGCTGCCCCTGCGTGTTGGCTGGGGCGGGAGGGATCGAACCTCCGTTGCGGGGTCCAAAGCCCCGAGTCCTGCCGCTGGACGACGCCCCAAGGTTTTGGTTTTCAGACTATTTATCTGCGGGGGCCCCGACATGGCCCCCGCACTCCCCCAGTTTCACGCCTGCACGCCCCCTTGGGCGCGCTTCCCGCATTCTTACGCCTGGCGATTCCTATGCCTATAGGACCTGAATCGCCGGGCCCGAGTTCGTTCTGACCGCCCAGGCCGACCAGCCCGCCCGACTCACGCGCCGCTGGATTTGCCTCGCCTGATCCAGCGATCGCGCCAGGCCGAACACCGTCGGCCCGCTGCCCGACATCGCCGCGCCCAGCGCACCTGCCGCCATGAGCGCGGCCTTCATCCGTCCAATGGCCGGCAGTGCCGGCTCGACCCACCGCTCCAGATGATTCGTCAGCGCCGAGGCCACCCGGGCACCGCTCCGGCGCTTGAGCGCGTCCAGCATCCGCCGTGTGCCTTCCGCTTCCGCGTGCCAGCCCACCGGCACCCGGCCGTAGACTTCCCGCGTCGAGAGGCCCACGCCCGGATTCACCAGCACCATCGCGTATCCGCCCACGCCCGGCAGCGCCTTCAGCACCTCGCCGCGCGACGTTCCCAGAGCCCGCCCGCGCCCGAGGAAGAACGGCACGTCCATCCCGAGCTTCACGGCCAGCTCGACCAGGCGCTCGCGCCGCCACCTGAGCCCCCAGAGCCGGTTGAGCCCGAAGAGCGTCGCGGCCGCATCGCTCGACCCGCCACCCAGCCCTGCCGCCACCGGGATGCGCTTGTCGAGCACGATCCGCGCCCCGGCCTCGGTGCCTGCTGCCTCGCGCAAGAGCCGGGCCGCCCTTACGACGAGATTGCGTTCGTCCGTGGGAAGGCCGGCCTCGTTCGTTTCCAGCGTGATGGTTCCCGCCGCCTCCATCGTCAAGCGATCAAAGAGGTCCACCGCCTGCATCACGGTGGACAGCTCATGGTAGCCGTCGGGACGCTTGCCCAGGACCTCGAGGACCAGGTTGACCTTGGCCGAGGTTCGCAGCACCAGGCATCGGGCGCCCCTCGGTCGCTTCACCAAAGCGCTCCACCGTACCATGCGGAGCCTGAAACGGTCAACGGAAGTCTAGGATTCTCACACTTTGCGGCACAGTCAGGGTGAGCAGGTCCGCGTCGAATCCCGTGTTGCGCTGCGGGTTGCGGTAGGTCACGGACACATCGAGCTTCTGATCCAGCGTAGTCAGCCGCACCCCCGACTCGACGAAGACGGCCCGCGCCGGCTGCGAGCCGCCGGTCCACTCGACCTGCCGGGCATCGCCGGTCTGCTGGTCGAGCCAGATGCGCTGGCGGCCGTCCGCCGTCGTGAAGACCACGGACGGGCCGATGTCGTCCGCCGGCAGCATCGCGCCGGAGAGCGGATCCCGCGGCGGCAGCGCATAGCCTGCGAGAAGCGCCACGAGGTCTTCCGACCCCAGCGCCAGCCCGAGCCAGCGCCGATTCGCGTCCGCGGTGGCGCGCGCGACCCAGGCGCGCTCCTGCGCCACCTCCCAGAGCGTGACCGTCTCTTCATCGGAGGCCACGACGAGGAGAGGCGGCCCGAAGGGCGCCAGCGCTTCGAAGCGGAGAGAGGCGGGTGCGCGGAGCAGGAGCACGCCCGAGAGGCGATCCGCCCGGCCGTCGCGGCGAATGGTGATGTCCGTCAGCGAGCGGAAGTCTCGGAACTCGCGCCAGCGCGCCTCGAGCTCGGCCCGAAGGCTCCATACCTCGGGCGGCAGCGGCTGACGGGGCGGGAGCGACGCGCAGCCGCTCCCGAGGACGAGCGCGGCCAGGCCCAGCGCGGCGAGCTTACTTCTGCTCGGCCTTGGGACGGTCAGCGCCCTTGGACCGACGGAGCTTCTCCTGCGCTTCGCCGAGCTTCTTCTTGAGCCCGTCGTACACCGCGGGCTCCGTGTCCGGCTTGTCCGACTTCAGCGCGCGCTCCCAGGTGGCGATGGCCTCGTCGGTGCGGCCGTTCTTGATGTAGGCGTCGCCCAGATGGTCGAGGATGACCGGATCTTCCTTGGCGAGGCTGACGGCGCGCTGGAGCTCGGAGAGCGCTTCGGCGTAGCGGCCCTGCTGGTAGTACGCCCAGCCCAGGCTGTCGACGAAGTAGCCGTTCTGCGGGTCGAGATCGAGCGCCCGCTTGATCAGCTGCACGGCCTCGGTGAGATTCTGCCCGCGCTCGGCGTACATGTAGCCGATGTAGTTGTACGCCTCCGCGTGCTTCGGATCGAGCACGAGCACGCGCCGGAAGGCCGAGACGGAGTCGTCGAAGCGGCCCTGCTTCTCGTAGACGACGCCCGTCTGGAAGATGAGGTCCTTGTTCTTGTCGTCGAGGGAGAGGCCTTCCTGGAGCGCGGCCAGCGCCTTGTCGTACTTCTGGGCGCGGAAATACGCGGTGCCGAGATAGAGGAAGAGCTCGGCCCGCTTCGGCTCGAGGTTGACGGCCTCCTGCAGCACGCGGATCGCCTCGTCATGCTGCTTGGCCCGCCCGTGGAGGAAGGCCAGCTGCACGCGGGCGTCCACGGCGCGCGGGTCGGCGGCGAGGATCTTCTCGAGCTCCACCTGCGCTTCGGAGTCCCGGTTGGCGTCCATGAGCGCCGTGGCCAGGAAGTAGCGCGCCCGGAGATTCGTGGGCTCGATGCTGACCGCGTTCTGGAAGGCGGACACGGCGCGGTCGTACTGCTTCTGCTCGTAATAGATGGCGCCCAGCTTGATCCAGATGCGCGGGTCCCTCGGGGCCGACTCGGCGAGGGACTCGACCTCCTGCTGCGCCTCCTTGAAGCGTCCGAGCCGCACGAGCACATCGCCCAGCCGCTCGACGAACGCGATGTTGTCCGGGTTCATCTGGAGCGCCTGCCGGTAGACCTTGAGGGCCTCCTCCGGCTGCTGGCGCGTCTCGTAGACGAAGCCCAGGGCCATCCAGGCCGCGTCCATGTCGGGATCGAGCTCCACCGCCCGCTTGAGGCGCGTGATCGCCTCGTCCCACTGCTCGCTCTCGATGGCCACGCGGCCGAGCAGGTGCTGGGCCTGCGCCGAGTTGGGCTGGACGGCGACCAGCCTCAGGAGGACGGCGCGGGCCTTGTCGTACTGGCGCTGCTCGATGTACTGCTGCGCGAGGGAGATATAGGGCTCGGAGGTCTTGGGCGCGAGCTGGATGGCCTTCTCGAGCTCGCCCTCGGCATCGGCGAAGCGTCGCTGGCGGCGGAAGATGTCCGCCAGGGTGAGGTGCGGAGCCGGATTGGTCGGCTCGAGCGAGATCGCCTTCTGCGCCGCCTCGATCGCCTTGGCCGGCTCGTTGGCGCGGGCCAGCCACTGCGCGAGCTGCACCCACAAGGCCGCCGTGTCGCGGTCGCGGTCGATGGCCTCGCGGAGCGCCGCGATGGCCTCCTGGTTCCGGCCCGCGCGCGCGTTCATCTGCGCGATCGAGTAGTAGTAGTACGCGGCGGCGCGCGGGTCGCGGATCTGCGGGGGAGCGGGCCGCTCTGCGGTCGTGGTCTCCGGCGACTCCGCGGAGCCCGCCGGCTCCATCGAGGCGCAGCCGAAGAGGGCAAGGCTGCCCGCGAGAACGATCCAGACACGAATCATGAGGGCTCCGAAGCGACGGAAGAGCGACGCTTCCCCCGCGCCAGCAGGTCTTTGGTCAGCAGGCGTCTGAGCGACGCTGCGAGTCCGTCATCGGTGAGCCGCCGGGCTGCGTCGTCTACCTGTCGCGCTTCTTCGACGCTGAGCCGCCGCGCGGGAACGGAAGGCTCGCTCCGGGCAGGCTCGCGGGCAGGACTGCCCGGCGCCGCGGCGGCGAGGAGGAAGCGCACGCCCTGCACGGCGGCGCCGTACCGCTCGTGCAGCCGTGCGGTGATCGCGCCCGCGCGCAGGGTCAGCTCCTGAAGCCAGGGGGAGTTGTCCACACTGACCTGGAGAGTGCCCTGGCGTAGCGCCAGCGGCCGAGATCGCCGCGCGGCGTCGATGCCGACCACCTCCGGCCAGTCGCGCCGCATGGCCTCCTCCCGGAGCCGATCAGCCAGGGCCGGCACGGCCAGGGTGAGCAGGTTGCCCACTCGCACAGGACTCTGCCCGCCCCGGGTTCCCATCGTAGGTGACATCATACTTGACGCGCCTCGCCCTCGCCACACGGATACCAGAGGGGTAAATGGGCGCCAAATTGACTCCCCTCGGGGTGGCCCTTATCATGGCCTGCCATGGCGCGGCCGCAGCGTGGTCAAACCCTGTCCGTCACCATCGACGACCTCGCGTTCGGAGGCGAAGGGGTGGGCCGAGCGGACGGCTACGTGGTCTTCGTGCGCGGGGGCATTCCGGGCGACCGGCTCCGCGTGCGTCTCGACCAGGCCCGCTCGCGGTTCGGCCGGGGCACCATTGAAGCCATCGAGGAGCCCTCTCCGTATCGGGTCGAGGCGCCGTGCCCGTACTTCGGGCGCTGCGGCGGTTGCCGGCTCCAGCACGTGAGCTACCCGGCCCAGCTCACCTTCAAGTCCAAGCAGGTGCAGGACGCACTCGAGCGCATTGGCGGCTTCGAGGCCGTGGAGGTGCGCCCGATCCTGCCGGCCGAGGAGGTCTACGGCTACCGCAACAAGATGGAGTTCACGGTCGCCCGGGCGCGGTCGCGCGAGGGCCTGACGGTGGGCCTGCACGAGGCGGAGCGCTACGACTCGGTGCTGGACGTCGAGCGCTGCCTCCTCCAGTCGGAGCGCATGAACGCGCGCCTCGACGAGGCGCGCCGCTTCCTGATGGCCAGCGGTTTGAGCGCCTGGGATCAGGACTCGGGCGAAGGGCTCCTGCGCTTCCTCATGCTGCGCGAGGGCTACCGGACGGGCGAGACCATGGTCAACGTCGTCACTTCCTCGCCCGCCGTGTCGGAGCTGGCGCCGCTGGCCGAGCGTCTCGGCGCCATGACGCCGCGGACCACCAGCGTGGTCATGAACGTGAATCCCAAGAAGGCGAGCGTGGCTGTCGGCGTCGAGGAGCACCTCCTGGGCGGGCGCGATCACATTCGGGAGTCGCTGGGCGGCCTCGAGTTCCAGGTCTCCGCGAACTCGTTCTTCCAGACCAACACCGCGCAGGCGGAACGGCTCTTCGCGCTCGTCCTCGAGTCGGCAGATCTCTCGGGAAGCGAGACGGTCCTCGACCTCTACGCGGGAACGGGCGCCATCAGCCTGCAGCTCGCGCAGCGCTGCCGTCACGTGTACGGCGTGGAGCTCACCCAGGCCGCCGTCGCCGACGCGGCCCGCAACGCCGCGGTCAACGGCATCGGCAACTGCACGTTCCTCGCCGGGGAAGTCCGCTTCGTGCTCCCGCAGCTCCTCGCGGAGGGTGTGAGCGCGCAGGTGGTGGTGGCGGACCCGCCGCGCGCGGGCTTCCACCCCAAGGCCCTGCGCGCGCTCGCGCAGATGGGGCCCGCGCGCATCGTCTACGTGTCGTGCAATCCCGCCACGCTGGCGCGGGACCTGGGCGAGCTGGCGCGGGGAGGCTATCGCGTGCAGTGGGTCCAGCCCGTCGACATGTTTCCGCACACGCCGCACATCGAGGCGGTGGCCCGGCTGATCCGGCAGGTCGCGTGAGATCCTACATCCTGCGCAGGATCTGGCAGGCCGCCCTCGTCCTCTTCGGCGTCTCCGTCGTCGTGTTCATGATCCTCCACCTGACGGGCGACCCCGCGGCGCTCCTGCTCCCGCCGGACGCCACGGCCGAGGATGTGGCGCGCTTCCGGACTGCCATGGGCTTCGACGATCCGTGGATCGTCCAGTACGGGCGCTTCCTCAAGGGCGCGCTGCAGGGGAACTTCGGCGAGTCCCTCCGCCACGGCGAGCCGGCCCTGCCGCTCGTGCTCGAGCGGCTTCCCGCCACGTTCCAGCTCGCGGGCGCGGGCCTCCTCCTCGCCTTGTGCCTGGCCATTCCCGCGGGCATCGTCTCGGCGGTGAGGCGCAATACGATCGTCGACTACGTCTCCACGGTGGTGGCCCTCCTCGGGCAGGCGATGCCGACGTTCTGGCTGGGCATCATGCTGATCCTGGTCTTCTCGGTGCGACTGAACTGGCTGCCGTCATCGGGGCGGGGCGATCTGCAGCACCTCATCCTGCCCGCGATCACCCTGGGTCTCTTCACGACCGCGCGCATCACCCGGCTCACGCGGTCCGGCATGCTCGAGGTGCTCGGCCAGGACTACATCCGCACGGCGCGCGCCAAGGGCGTGAGCGAGCGGCCGGTGGTCTGGAAGCACGCGCTCAAGAACGCCTCCATCCCCATCGTGACCATCATCGGCATCGAGCTCGGCACGCTGCTGGGCGGCTCCGTCATCACCGAGACGATCTTCGCGTGGCCCGGCGTGGGGCGGCTGTCCGTGCAGGCGATCTTCAACCGCGACTATCCCGTCGTGCAGGCGGCCGTCTTCATCCTGGCCAGCACCTTCGTGGTCCTGAACTTCGTGGTGGATCTGGCCTACACCTGGCTCGATCCCCGGATCCGGTTCCGCTGATGGCCTCTCCGGCCGGCACCACCGCCGTCGCCCTGCCCGCGCTCGAAGCGCGCGAGGAGCGGTACTGGCTCACCACGCTGAAGCGGCTCGCCCGGCGGCGCACGGCGCTCTTCGGCCTGGCGGTCGTGCTCGTCGTGGTGCTCGCCGCCCTGTTCGCCCCGTGGCTCACGCCCTTCGACCCTCTCGAGCAGGACATCAACCAGCGGCTGAAGGAGCCGGGCTGGCAGAACGCGGCCGGCCAGGTGCATCCGCTCGGCACCGACCATCTTGGGCGCGACATCCTGGCCCGCGTGATCTTCGGGGCGCGGATCGCCTTGGTGGTCGGGCTGTCGGCCGTGCTCATCTCGGGCGTGCTGGGGATGATCATCGGCCTCATCGCCGGCTACTTCGGGGGCAAGGTCGACGACTTCTTCATGCGCCTGGCGGACATCCAGCTCGCCTTCCCCTTCATTCTCCTGGCCATCGCCGTGATCGGCGTGCTGGGGCCGAGCCTGCGCAACATCATCATCGTGATCGGCGTGTCCTCGTGGGTCGTCTACGCGCGCGTGGTGCGCGGCGAGGTGCTGTCCATACGCGAGCGCGACTTCGTCCAGGCCGCCATCGCGCTCGGCAGCCGCGACGGCCGCATCCTGCTCCGCCACGTGCTGCCCAATGCATTCACGCCCTGGCTGGTCGTGGCCACGCTCGACATGGCGCGGGTCATCGTCATCGAGTCGGCCCTGTCCTTCCTGGGGCTGGGCGTGCAGCCGCCCACGCCGACGTGGGGCGGCATGCTCGCCGACGGCCGGGTGTATCTCTCCACGGCGTGGTGGCTCGCGACTTTTCCCGGTCTCGCCATCCTCGTCACCGTGCTCGGCATCAACCTGCTCGGCGACGGGCTCCGCGACACCCTCGATCCCCGCCTCAAACTCTAGGAGCCTCCGATGGAGCCGCTCGTGCTGGTAGGCGCGTCGCTGATCGATGGCACGGGCGCGGAGCCCGTGCGCGGACGGGCCGTGGTCGTCGAAGGCGACCGGATCACGCAGGTCGTGGACGGGGCGCGGGCCCCGCGCGGCCGCCGCATCGACCTGGCGGGCTGCACGCTCCTGCCCGGCCTCATCAACTGCCACGTGCACCTCTGCTTCGGCGGCGAGCCGGATCCCATCAGCGCGGTGCGGGACGAGCCGCCGGGGCTGACCGCGCTCAAGGTGCTCCGGCGCGCGCAGGAGACGCTCGAGACGGGCGTGACGACCGTGCGCGATCTGGGCGGCCGCGACTACGTGGAGCTGGCCGTCCGGCGCGCCATCGCCGAGGGGCTCTATCCGGGCCCGCGCATACTGGGCGCGGGTCGCCCCGTCTGCATGACGGGCGGGCACGGGCACTTCGTCGGGCGCGAGGCCGACGGCCCCGACGATGCGCGGAAGGCCGTGCGCGAGCAGCTCAAGGCAGGAGTCGACGTGATCAAGCTGATCGCGACCGGCGGCGTCATGACACCCGGCGTGGAGCCCGGCTCGCCGCAGCTCACGCTCGCCGAGATGCGCGCCGCCGTCGAGGAGGCGCGGAAGGCGGGCCGCCGCACCGCCGCGCACGCGCAGGGCTCGACGGGCATCGCCGACGCCGTCGAAGCCGGCATCACCACCATCGAGCACGGCATCTTCCTGACCGATGAGATCATCGCCGCGATGCAGCGGCGCGGCGTGTTCCTCGTGCCAACGCTGGCGGCGCCCGCCGCGATCTCGTCGGGCGGGCTCGCCGCGGGGATTCCCGAGTACATGGTGCGGAAGTCGGACGCCGTCGTCGCGGCGCACGTGGCCAGCTTCAAGCGCGCGCATCAGGCCGGCGTGCGGATCGCCGCCGGCGCCGACTCGGGCACGCCGCTCAACTTCCACGGAAGCCTCCTGCCCGAGCTCGAGCTGATGGTGAAGCACGGCATGACCCCGCTCGAGGTGATTCGCGCGGCGACGTCGGTGGCCGCCGACGCCCTGGGGCTCGCGAGCGTGACCGGGCGCGTGGCCGAGGGCTGCGTCGCCGACCTCCTGGCCGTGGCCGGCCAGCCCGCCGAGCGCATCGGCGCGCTGAGCGACGTGAAGCTGGTCCTGGCGCGCGGCGCGACCGTCGTGACGCGATGATCGCCGTCAGGCCCGGCGCGGCGCGCGGACACGTTGACCACGGCTGGCTCGACACGTACCACACGTTCTCCTTCGCCTCGTACCACGATCCCGCGCACATGGGCTTCCGGTCCCTGCGCGTCATCAACGACGATCGCGTGAAGCCCGCCGAGGGCTTCGGCACCCATGGGCACCGGGACATGGAGATCCTCACGTGGGTGCTCGAGGGAGCGCTCGAGCACAAGGACAGCATGGGCAACGGCTCGATCATCCGGCCCGGCGACATCCAGCGCATGACGGCCGGGACCGGCGTCACGCACAGCGAGTTCAACCCGTCACGGGAAGAGCCCGTCCATCTGCTCCAGATCTGGCTCCTGCCGCGCCAGCGCGGGCTCACTCCAAGCTACGAGGAGAAGCGGTTCCCCGAAGCGAGCCGGCGCGGCGGGCTGCGGCTCATCGCCGCCCGCGACGGCCGGGACGGCGCGGTCACGATTCACCAGGACGCGGATCTCTGGACGGCGCTGCTCGAACCCGGCGAGTCCGTGCGGCACGTGCTCGCGCCGGGCCGCCACGCGTGGCTTCACGTCGCGCGAGGCACGGTCGCGGCCAACGGGGTGAGCCTCGCCGCGGGCGACGGGGCCGCGATCAGCGACGAGACCGCCGTCGAGGTGAAGGCAGCGGACCGCGCTGAAGTCCTCCTGTTCGACCTGGGCTAACCGAAAAGCGCCCGCAGGCGGGCCGGGTCTTTCAGGATCTGCACGAGGAGCGCGGCGAAGAAGACACCGCAGGCCAGCACGCCGATCTCGCGCCACCGCGACGGCCGGAGCTCGGGCGGCAGGAGGACGCGATTGACCCACAGCGTGTGGAGCGACAGCGCCACGAAGTTGAGCGCGGCCACGTTCGCGCCGATGACGATGAGCCGGAACGGATCCGCCAGCGTCATGGCGAGGCAGCCCGCGATGGCGAAGGCGACGAGCACCGCGTAGTAGAGCCCGCCCGCAGCGACGGGGTGGCCGGGCGGACGGGACCGCGCCCGGGCCGTCCACAGTATGTCCGTCACGCTGCGCACGAAGCCCGTGACGATGCCCACCTGGGTGAGCCCCAGGATCGCGAAGCCCGTGAGGAGCGTGAGCGTCCAGAGCACGAGCCCCGAGCGCCAGCCGATGGCTTGAGCGAGCCAGGTCGGCGCGCCGAAGCCAGACCACGCCTCGCCGGAGCCGGCGAACTGGGCCGCGAGCAGCGCGGGCAGGGCCATGGAGACGAGGCAGCCGGCCGTCCAGAGAAACCAGAAGTCCGTCCGGAGATAGCGCCACCACTGCCGCCACTTCTCGAGGTTGGCGGAGGTGGGCTCGAAGGTCTTGCCGTCGCGCGCGAGCCGCAGCACTTCGCCTCCGAGCACCACCGTCCGTCCTTCGATGGTGCCGCCCATGCCGAAGCCCTTGTCGCGGAGCCACTGGGTCAGCGCCGCGTTGATGGTGCCGCCCGCGCCCGAGTACGCGGCGAACGCCGCGAGGAGGACCCAGTTCCGCACGTCGGGGTCGGCGGGCAGCGTGGGCGACACGAAGCCCGTCCCGACGGCCCGCCAGACGCCCCACGGCACGAACACGTAGGCGAGCGCGGCCAGGAAGAGGAGCGTCCAGCTCATGAGGAGCCATTCGATCCACTCGACCGTCCGCCGCGCGCGCGCGCCCAGGACGGTCACGGCCACGGCGCCGAGGAAGATCGCGTAGCCGAGGCCGAGGATGACGGACTGGTCGTCGGGGCGCGGCTGGCGTCCCAGGAACGCCGCGGTGAGCGCCGATGCGGCGGCGAGCGCCCACCCCGGCCACCCGACCTGGCCGAGATGGAGGAGCGCATAGGCAGGGCCCCAGATGCGCGGGCCCGGAGGCAGGCGCATGAAGCCCGCAAAGATCGGCTCGCCGGTGGCGAGCGTGTAGCGGGCCATCTCGGTGTTGAGCAGCGCCTGCAGGATCACGGAGAGCGTGCAGATCCAGAGAATCCTCGGTCCCCATCGCGCCGTGGCGGCGGGCCCGAGGATCCAGTCGCCCGAGCCCAGCGAAAGACCCAGGAGAATGGCGCCGGGACCGATGACGCGAATGACGTTGTGGAGCGTGTACGGCGGCGGCAGCGGGAGCTCGGACCGCTGCCACTCGACGGGCGCTCTCATCCGGCGGCTCGGCGCATGGCCAACACCGTGGCACGAGCGCGGGAAGTTGACAAGTTTCCCACACTAAACATAGGATGAGCCATGCCGCTGCCGGAGATCCTGGATAGCCTCCTGACTTCCGCGCGCACCGGCCCTCTCATCACCGCCACCCGGCACTTCGAAGCCAGGCCCGCCGTCTTCGCGCCCTTTCCCTCGTCGCTCGATCCGCGGCTGGTCGAGGCGCTCCGGAGCCGGGGCGTGCAGCAGCTCTACTCGCATCAGGCGCGCGCGTTCGAGACGGTGGCCAAGGGCGAGAATCTCGTCGTCGTCACGCCCACGGCGTCCGGCAAGACGCTCTGCTACAACCTGCCCGTGCTCCAGGCGCTCGTGCAGCAGCCCGAGTCGCGCGTGCTCTATCTCTATCCGACGAAGGCGCTGGCGCAGGACCAGCTCGCGGAGCTCATCGAGCTCAGCAAGACCTTGCCCGACATGCGGATGTACACGTATGACGGCGACACGCCGCAGGACGCGCGCCGCTCCGTGCGCGCGCGGGCCAACCTCGTGCTGACCAATCCCGACATGCTCCACTCGGGGATCCTCCCGCATCACACCAAGTGGGTGAATCTCTTCCAGAACCTTCGCTACATCGTCATCGACGAGCTGCACGCCTACCGCGGCGTGTTCGGCAGCCATCTGGCGAACGTGCTGCGGCGGCTCCGGCGCATCTGCCGCCACTACGGCTCCTCGCCGCAGTTCATCATGGCCTCCGCGACCATCGCGAATCCACGCGAGCTCGCCGAGCGCCTCACCGGCGAGGCGGTGGCGGACATCACGGAAAGCGGCGCGCCCACGGGCGAGAAACTCTTCCTCTGCTACAACCCGCCCGTGATCAATCCCGAGCTCGGTATCCGGGCGCCGTATCTCGGCGAGGCGGCGGCGCTCGCCACGCAATTCCTCAAGGACCGGATCGCGACCATCGTCTTCGCCCAGAGCCGGCTGTCCACGGAGGTGCTGCTCGCGTCGATCAAGCAGGGCGTGGAGGACAAGACCGGAGACGCGGGCATGGTGCGCGGCTACCGCGGCGGCTATCTGCCCTTGCGCCGCCGCGAGGTGGAGCAGGGGCTGCGCTCGGGCGACGTGCTGGGCGTGGTCGCCACCAGCGCGCTCGAGCTCGGCATCGACATCGGCCATCTCGACGTGGCGGTGCTGGCCGGCTACCCGGGCACGATCGCCTCGATGTGGCAGCAGGCCGGCCGTGCGGGGCGGCGCAGCGGGCTGTCCGCCGCCGTCCTCGTCGCCACCTCGTCGCCCATGGACCAGTACCTCGCCGCGCATCCGGACTATCTCTTCGGTGCCTCCCCGGAGCACGCGCGCATCAATCCCGAGAATCCGTTCATCCTCGTCAACCACCTGAAGTGCGCGGCCTTCGAGCTGCCCTTCGGGCGGCAGGAGACCTTCGGCAGCGACGTGCAGGCGCACCTCGAGGCCCTCGAGGAGGAAGGGCTCCTGCACCGGGCGGGCGAGCAGTTCCACTGGACGTCGGAGACCTATCCCGCGGACCACATCTCGCTCCGCACCGTCACCTCCGACAACTTCCTCGTCATCGACACCACGGCCCGGGACGACAAGCAGGTGAAGCGGCGGCAGATCATCGCCGAGGTGGACTGGAAGAGCGCCTTCGCCATGATCTACCCCAAGGCCATCTACATGGTGGAAGGCGAGCCCTTCGAGGTGCAGGAGCTCCGCTATCGCGAGGACGAGGAGAAGGTCGCCTACGTCAAGAAGGTGGCGGTGGACTACTTCACCGACGCCATCAGCGCCAAGGGCGTGTGGATCCTCCAGCGCTTCACGAAGCAGGAGACGCCGGGCCTGGTGGGCGAGCAGGGCGAGGTGCTGGTGGCGGAGAAGGTCGTGGGCTTCAAGAAGATCAAGATGGGCACCATGGAGAACGTGGGCTCGGGCGAGGTCGAGCTGCCGCAGCAGGAGATGCAGACCACGTCGGCCTGGCTCACCGTGGACCCGAAGCTCCTGGCCGAGATCTCCCCGCATCGCGACGAGCTGGTCGACGGCCTGCGCGCGCTCACGCGGCTTCTGCATTCGCTCGCGCCGATCTTCCTCCTGTGCGACATCCGCGATGTCGGCGCCTGGCTCGGCGACGGCACGCCGTCCGCGGAAGGCCAGGTCGTCACCCGCGAGGTGATGCGGGCCCAGCTCGTGCAAGGTGAGACGTTCATGCCCACCATCTATCTCTACGACAACCAGCCTGGGGGCATCGGGCTCGCCGAGCGCATCTTCGAGGTGTTGCCCGATCTGCTCGCGCGCGGGCTCGAGACGTTGCAGGCCTGTCCATGTCCCGGCGGCTGCCCCTCGTGCGTGGGGCCGGTGAACGAGGTCGGCCGCCGCGCCAAGCCCATCGCGCTGGCTCTGCTCCAGCGGCTCGTCCGTCGCCGCTGACCGTCTCGCCCCTCGCGTGAGCGATACCGCCGACCTCCGCCAGGTCATCCGCCGCCTCGAGGCGAAGAGTCGCGTGAGCCCCGCGTTCCGTCGCACGGGCTCCCTCGAGGATCTGCTGGGCGGCGCCGTCGAGGAGACCGAGAAGGGGCCCGTGCTGTGCGTGCGCCGCCGGTTCGGGCCGGATCACCGTCATGGCCGCCAGCCGCTCGACGCCGCGCGCGAGATGACGGCGGGATCCGTGACCCTCCTCGCGCGCGCCCTCGAGCCGCCGCGCGGACCGCGCTTCCTCTTTCTCGACACGGAGACGACCGGTCTGGCCGGCGGCACCGGCACCTACGCCTTCCTCGTGGGCGTGGGCTTCTTCGACGACGGCGACTTCGAGGTGCGGCAGTATTTCATGCGGGACCTCGACGAGGAGCCGGCCCTGCTCGCCGCGCTCGATCCGCTCCTGCGCGACGTCGATGGCCTCGTCACGTACAACGGCGCCGGCTTCGATCTGCCGCTCCTCGAGACGCGGTTCGTGCTGGGCCGGCGCCGCTGGCCGGACGCGGCCTTCCACCTCGACCTCCTGCCGGCCGCGCGCCGGCTGTGGAGCGCCCGGCTGCCCGATTGCCGTCTCGGCACGGTGGAGCAGCACGCCCTCGGCTTCGCACGCGAGGACGATCTGCCGGGCGCCCTGATCCCGCAGGTGTACTTCGACTACCTGCGGCGCAAGGCTCCGGGTCAGCTGCCGCGCGTTTTCGAGCACAACCGGCACGACATCCTCTCGCTCGCGGCGCTCACGGGATGGGCGGCGGAGGCCGTGGCCCATGCCCCCGGGAGCGATCTCGGGCCCGACGAGCTGGCCGGGCTCGGCGGGCTCCTGGAGGCGGTCGATCCAGATCGGGGCGAGGCCTGCTATCGCACGGCGCTCGAGCGCGGGCTCCGGAGTCCCGCGCGGGAGCGGCTGCTCGGGCGGCTGGCGTGGCGGGAGAAGCGCCGCGCCCGGTGGGAAGCCTCCCGGGCGCTCTGGGAAGCCGCCGCCCGCGGCGCGCGCATCTTCGACCCGCGTCCGTGGGAGGAGATGGCGAAGATCCACGAGCACCGGCTGCGCGATCTCGCGGCTGCCCGGGCCGTGGTGACAGAGGCGCTCTCGCGCGCGCAGGCGCATCGGGCGCCCGCGCTGGTGCTGGACGCCCTCGACCACCGCCTGCAACGTTTGACCCGGCGCCTCGCCCGGCTTTCCTGAGTTCTCCCTCGAAGAGCCTCCGCGCTACCGCCGCGCGAGCGCGTCCAGGTTCACCGGCGTGGGCGGTGTCTTACCCTCGAGCACGGCCAGACAGTTGTCCACGGCCAGGTTGGCCATCTCGAGCCGTGTGTCCCCCGAGGCGCTGGCGATGTGGGGCGCCAGCACCACGTTGGACAGCCCGAGGAGACCGGGATGGATCTTCGGCTCCTCCTCGAAGACGTCGAGCCCGGCGCCCGCAATCCACCCCTCCTTGAGAGCCTGCGCGAGGGCGGCCTCGTCCACCACGGGACCGCGGGCGGCATTGATGAGGTAGGCCGTCTTCTTCATCGTCTTGAGCGACTGGCCGTTGATCAGATGTCGCGTCTCGGGCAGGAGCGGCGTGTGGAGCGTGACGAAGTCGGACTCGCGCAGCAAGGTGGCGATATCCGTGCGCGTGGCCTGGAGCTCGCGCTCGGTGGCAGCATCCGCCGCGACAGCGTCCTGGTAGAGCACGCGCATCCCGAATCCCTGGGCCCGCCGCGCCATGCCCCGACCGATGCGGCCGAACCCCACGATGCCAAGGGTCTTGCCGTGGATGTCGCCGCCGTTGAGGAGCATGAACTCCCACTGCTTGAACTTGCCCTCGCGGACGTAGCGATCCGCCTCGACCAGGCGTCGGGCCGTGCCCATCAGAAGCGTCCAGGCGAAGTCGGCGGTGGTCTCCGTGAGCACGTCCGGCGTGTTGGTGACCACCACGCCGCGCCTGGTCGCTGCGGCCACGTCGATGTTGTTGAACCCGACCGCGACATTGGCCGCCACCTTGAGGTCGGGACATGCGGCCAGCAATTCTTCGTCCACGGAGTCGGTGATCATGCAGATGAGACCTTGCCGTCCCCTGAGCCTCCTGAGGAGCTCGGCTCTCGGGATGGGAGCGTCGACGTCGTTGACATCGACCTCGGCCCGGCTCCGCGCTCTGGAGATCGCATCGGCGGGGAGCGCACGAGAGATCAGGATGGATGGTCTTGGGGTCGATGGACTCATCGGATCTCCAAATATCTGGGAAATAAAGGAATGTTCAGCCTTGACGCGGTGTATGGCGGCAGCTATATTAGCACTCGGTTGCGGTGAGTGCTAACCGCCGCAGTGGTCACGAGCCGGCTCGAAGCGTCAACATCTTATCCATCGGAGGGCGATTTGGCTATGAAGATTCGTCCGTTGCACGACCGCATTCTCGTCAAGCGGCAGGAAGAGAAGGAGACGAAGAAGGGCGGCATCATCATTCCGGACAGCGCCAAGGAGAAGCCGCAGGAAGGCAAGGTCATCGCCGTGGGCAACGGCAAGGTCACCGACGACGGCAAGAAGATCTCGCTCGACGTCAAGACCGGCGACCGCATCCTCTTCGGCAAGTACTCGGGCTCCGAGGTCACCCTGGACAACGAGGAGTACCTGATCCTCCGCGAGGAGGACGTGCTCTGCATCCTCGAGTAGCGTCGGGGGCGGCACTCGGACAGTGATCTTGGCGTGAGGCACTCCGGCCGGGCCTTCGGGGCCGGCCCAATGAATTGAACAACACCAGGAGGAGATCAGATGCCAAAGCAGGTGATTTTCAGCGACGAGGGGCGGGCGGCTCTGCTGCGCGGGGTCAACATCATGGCGGCGGCCGTCAAGGCCACCATGGGCCCCAAGGGACGCAACGTGGTCATCGACAAGAAGTTCGGCAGCCCGACCATCACGAAGGACGGCGTGACGGTGGCCAAGGAGATCGAGCTCAAGGACAACTACGAGGACATGGGCGCCCAGATGGTGAAGGAGGTCGCCTCCAAGACCTCCGACATCGCCGGCGACGGGACGACCACCGCCACCGTGCTCGCCCACGCCATCGTGCGTGAGGGCCTCAAGAACGTCACCGCCGGGGCCAACCCCATGGGCCTCAAGCGCGGCATCGACAAGGCCGTGGAACTCGTCGTCGAAGACCTCAAGAAGATGTCGAAGTCGACCAAGGACAAGAAGGAGATCGCCCAGGTCGCGACCATCGCCTCCAACAACGACAAGACCATCGGCAGCCTGATCGCCGAGGCCATGGAGAAGGTGGGCAAGGACGGTGTCATCACCGTCGAGGAGTCGAAGTCGGCCGAGACCGTGCTGGACGTGGTGGAGGGCATGCAGTTCGACCGCGGCTATCTCTCTCCCTACTTCGTCACCGACGCCGAGCGCATGGAGTGCGTGCTCGAGGATGCGCTCATCCTGATCCACGAGAAGAAGATCAGCGTGATGAAGGACATGCTGCCCCTGCTCGAGCAGGTGGCGCGCGCGGGCAAGCCGTTCCTGATCATCGCCGAGGACGTCGAGGGCGAGGCGCTGGCGACCCTGGTCGTGAACAAGCTCCGCGGCACGCTCCACTGCGCCGCCGTGAAGGCGCCCGGCTTCGGCGATCGCCGGAAGGCCATGCTGGAGGACATCGCCATCCTGACGGGCGGCAAGGCCATCACGGAGGACCTCGGCATCAAGCTCGAGAACATCAAGCTCGAGGATCTGGGCAAGGCCAAGAAGGTGGTGGTCGACAAGGACAACAGCACCATCGTCGAGGGCGCCGGCAAGACGGCCGCCATCGAGGGCCGCATCAAGCAGATCCGCGCGCAGATCGAGGAGACCACCTCGGACTACGACCGCGAGAAGCTCCAGGAGCGGCTGGCCAAGCTGGCGGGCGGCGTGGCCGTGATCAAGGTCGGGGCCGCGACGGAGACGGCCATGAAGGAGAAGAAGGCCCGCGTGGAGGATGCGCTCAACGCCACGCGCGCCGCGGTCGAGGAGGGCATCGTGCCCGGCGGCGGCGTCGCCCTGCTGCGGGCGTCCACCAAGATCGAGAGCCTCAAGCTCGAGGGTGATGAGAAGGTCGGCGCCATGATCGTGCGGCGCGCCCTCGAGGAGCCCATCCGCCAGATCGTGGAGAACGCCGGGCTCGAGGGGAGCGTCATCGTCGAGAAGGTCAAGGCGGAGAAGGTCGTCACGCGCGGCTTCGACGCCGAGAGCCTGGAGTACGTGGACATGATCGAGGCCGGCATCATCGACCCGACCAAGGTCGAGCGCGTCGCGCTGCAGAACGCGGCGTCCGTGGCCTCGCTGCTCCTGACCACGGAAGCGCTGGTCAGCGATCTGCCCGAGGAGAAGCCCGCCGCGGCGCCGCCGATGCCGCACGGGGACATGTACTAGAAGCAGGTCCGTTCGCGAGGTGAGCGCGGCCCCTGTCGGGTGACCGGCAGGGGCCGTCTCTTTTCGTCCACGTCTTGACGCCGAGCAAACGGCTGCGCAATGATCGCGCCATGAGTTGTGTTCCTGGATGGCATTTGGTATCGTCAAGTGCTTTTCGAAAGCACGATAGGAGTTGAGGGAGGTGAACAGTCTGTATCCGTACGAGATCCTGGTCATCATCGACCCGCGGCCGACCGACGAGGAGGTCGCGGCGCTCCTGGGTCGGCTCGTCGAGAATGTGAAGGGCCTGGGTGCCGAGGTCGGCAAAGCCGAGAGCTGGGGCAAGCGCCGGCTGGCTTACGACCTGCGCAAGCAGCGTGAGGGTACCTACGCGGTCATCGAGTGCGCCGCCGAGCCGGCGACCATCAAGGAGTTCGAGCGCCAGCTCCGCCTCAACGAGCAGGTGCTGCGCTTCATGACAACTCGTGTGCCCCCGAAGAAGCGTGTCCGCGGGACGCCCAAGGCCCAGCCGGCGACGGTCGAGGAGAGCGCCTGATGGCGAGCCTGAACAAGGTCTTTCTGATGGGGAATTTGACGCGCCCGCCGGAGCTCCGGTACACGCCGAGCGGCACGGCGGTCGCGGATCTCCGGCTGGCCGTCAACCGGAACTACACGACCCAGAGTGGCGAGAAGCGCGACGAGGTGTGCTTCCTCACCGTGGTGGTGTGGGGCAAGCAGGCCGAGAGCTGCGGCGAGTACCTCGACAAGGGCAGCCCGATCATGGTGGAAGGGCGGCTCCAGACGCGCGACTGGGAGACGAAGGACGGCCAGAAGCGCAACGTGGTCGAGGTCGTCGCGGAGCGGGTGCAGTTCATGGGACGGAGCAAGTCGGCGGTGGGCGTGCCCGGCGCGCCCGAAGCGGCGGAGGCCTCCGGCGGCGAGGGAGAGGACGAAGTTCCCTTTTAGGCGCCCGTGGCGCACGAGCTTCTCGCGGTCGTCACCGGAGATTGACGGGACCGGCAGCATCACAGCCAGGCAGCATGACAGGAGGACGGGAAGATTCCGCCAGCGAGCAAGCCAGTCAAGCGGCGCCGGTTCGGCCGGCGAAAGGTCTGCAAGTTCTGTATGGACAAGGTGCAGCTCATCGACTACAAGGACGTCCGCCGCCTGAAGAACTTCGTCTCGGAGCGGGGCAAGATCACGCCGCGGCGGATCTCAGGCAGCTGTGCACGCCATCAGCGTCAGCTCACCCGGGCCATCCGGCGGGCGCGCACCGTGGCGCTCCTGGCCCAGATCTCCGAATAGCCGGACACCCGGCACCGCGAAGGAGCATGATTCGGCGATGAAGATCATCCTGATGGACGATGTCCCGTCGCTCGGTCGTCGGGGGGACGTCCGCGACGTCTCCGACGGCTACGCGCGCAACTATCTCTTGCCGCACAAGCTGGCCCTGCACGCGACGGCGGCCAATCTGAAGAACCTCGAATCGATCAAGGCGCGCCAGGATGCGGCGGCGGCGAAGCTGACCGCGCAGGCCCAGGAGCAGGCACGGGCCATCGAGGCCCTGCACTTCACCCAGGCCCGTCAGGCGTCGGACGAGGGCCGTCTCTTCGGCTCGGTGGGCCGGGCAGATCTCGCGGCCTTTCTCACCCAGCAAGGGATCGAGGTCGAGCGGCGCCGCATCGGGCTCGACGAGCCCATCAAGACGGTCGGCGAGTTCACCGTTCCGGTGCGGCTCCATGCCGAGGTGACTGCCCAGCTCAAGGTTTCCGTCACCCGCGAGTAGCCGTGGCGACCCTCGCCGACCTGCTCACCTCCAAGATTCCCCCGCACAGCCTGGAGGCCGAGCGGGCGGTGCTCGGCGGGATGCTCCTCGATCGCGAAAGCCTGCCTCGTGCGGTCGAGCTCCTCAAGCCGGCCGACTTCTACAAGGAAGGCCACCGCAAGATCTTCGACTCCATGCTGGCGCTCTTCGAGCGCAACGAGCCGGTCGATCTCCTGACGATCTCCGAGGAGCTGCGGCGCCGGCACGAGCTCGACGAGGTGGGCGGGCCCGCCACGCTGGGAGCCCTCGTGGAAGAGGCCGCAACGGCGGCCCACCTCCTCTCGTACGGCGGCATCGTCCGCGAGAAGGCCGTGCTGCGGGACCTCATCCGCATCGCCACCGAGATCATCGGCAAGAGCTACGAAGGCCGGGACGACGTCGAGAAGGTGCTGGACGACGCGGAGCGGCTCATCTTCCAGATCTCCGAGCGACGCATGCAGGGCACGGCGTTCGCCGTGCGCTCCATCCTCAAGGGCACCTTCGAGCAGATCGAGAAGCTCTACGACCAGAAGGAGCACGTCACCGGGCTCGCCACGGGGTTCGGCAAGCTCGACGAGATGACGTCGGGCTTCCAGCCGAGCGATTTCATCATCATCGCGGGCCGGCCCTCCATGGGCAAGACGGCGTTCGCGATGAACATCGCCAAGTACGCGGGGGTGAGAAACCACAAGCGCGTGCTCGTGCTGAGCCTCGAGATGTCCAAGGAGCAGCTCGTCCAGCGGCTCCTGTGCGCCGAGGGTCGCGTGGACTCGCACAAGGTGCGCACGGGCTATCTGGACACGCGGGACTGGACGAGCCTCACCAACGCCGCCGGGCGCCTGGCCGAGGCGCCGATCTTCATCGACGACTCGCCGGCGCTCTCCGTCCTGGAGGCGCGGGCGAAGGCGCGGCGCATGAAGGCCGAGCACGGCCTCGACATGATCGTGATCGACTACCTCCAGCTCATGCGCGGGCGCAACCCGGAGAACCGGCAGCAAGAGATCTCGGAGATCTCCCGCTCGCTCAAGGCGCTCGCCAAGGAGCTGGCCGTGCCCGTGGTGGCGCTGTCGCAGCTGTCGCGCGCCGTGGAGACCCGCCAGAGCAAGGAGCCGCAGCTCTCCGACCTGCGCGAGTCGGGCGCCCTCGAGCAGGACGCCGACCTGATCCTCTTCCTGTATCGGCCCGACCGGTACGGGCTCCAGAAGGAAGAGGACGAGCGGATGGCCGACGTCATCATCGGCAAGCAGCGCAACGGCCCCACCGGCGTCGTCAAGCTGACCTTCATCCCCGAGTACGCCTCGTTCGAGAACCGGGCGGAGCCCGACCGGGTGCCGCAGCCGTTCTGATCGCCGGGCTCATGCCGCTGCCATGACCAGGGTCGCCATCGTCGGGGCGGGCAAAGGCGGGCGCGCCCTGCTGGAGATGTTCGCCGGAGATCCCACCGTGACCATCCTGGGCGTGGGGGACGTCAACCCGTGGGCGCCCGGGATCGAGCTGGCGCGGCGTCTGGACATCCCCGTCGTGACCGACCTGCGAGCCCTCATCGCCGATCCGCGGCTCGACCTCATCATCGACGTCACGGGGAGCCCGGAGGTCCAGCGCACTATCCTCGCGCTCAAGCCGCCCGCCACCGAGGTCATGGGGGGCGCGAGCGCTCGATTCGTCTGGGACCTCCTGGCGGAGCGCAAGCGGTCGGAGGAGCTCGAGGACCGCTACGGGCTCATGCTCCGCGAGCTCCAGGCCCAGGCGCAGGGTGACTTCATCATCGGCCAGAACCCGAAGATGAAGGAGCTGGCCGAGCTGATCGTCAAGGTGGCCGCGACGCCCACCACCGTGCTGATCCGCGGCGAGTCGGGCACGGGCAAGGAGCTGGTGGCGCGGGCCATTCACCGCTACTCGAATCTCCGCGACAAGCCGCTCATCACCGTGAACTGCACGGCCCTCGCGCCGACGCTCCTCGAATCGGAGCTCTTCGGCCACAAGCGGGGCGCCTTCACCGGTGCAGTCGCCGACAAGCCCGGGCTGTTCGAGAAGGCGGACGGCGGGACCATCTTCCTCGACGAGGTGGGCGACATGTCGCCAGAGATGCAGAGCCGCCTCCTGCGCGTGCTGCAGACGGGCGAGAGCAAGCCGGTGGGCGACGTGGTGACGAGGAAGGTGCGCGTGCGCGTCATCGCCGCCACCAATCGCCCCCTCGAGAAGGCGCTGGCCACGGGCGAATTCCGGGAGGATCTCTTCTATCGCTTCAACGCCTTCACGATCACGCTTCCGCCGCTCCGGGAGCGGGTCGAGGACATTCCCGTCCTGGCCCACCACTTTCTCCGGAAGGCGGAGGCCAAGGTGAACAAGAAGGTCGACCGGTTCGCCCCGGAGGCGCTCGACCTGCTCAAGCGCTATCCGTGGCCTGGCAACCTCCGGGAGCTCGAGAACATCATCGAGCGCGCCGTCGTGCTGGCCACGAGCCGGCAGGTCGAAGTCGCGCTGCTTCCCCTGCATCTCCAGGAGAACGCTCCGGCCTCGGTGGGAGCAGGCGAGGGCTTCGTCGAAGCCAAAGAGCGCGCGGTCGCCCGCTTCGAGCGTGAGGCCATCACCCGCCTGCTCGGCGAGGCCCGGGGCAACGTCTCCGCGGCGGCCAGACGAGCAGGGATCACCCGCCGTAACTTCCATCGCCTCATCCTGAAGTACCGGCTGGATATGCAAACATTTAGAGATGGGACAAATGTGACTCAGTAGCGAGACTCTTTGGTCTCATATATATCTAGCCTTATATTCTAGCCATTTAGAATCTTACTGGAAGCGTCGTCCCCAGTGGAACTATCAGATATGAGACGAGTATGTCTCATAGAGGACACCGCCAGGTTCCTTTCGAATCTCCCATCCCCTTTTAATTCGCTGACTTCCTGCCACAGAACGCTTCTTGCAA
>Ga0335071_10001243_pt1 | contig 27592 bp, 26 predicted proteins | sample Lox_Sample_15_FD_206724 | JGI IMG/M metagenome (GOLD analysis project Ga0335071, IMG submission 206724) | Soil microbial communities from Loxahatchee National Wildlife Refuge, Florida, United States - Lox_Sample_1.5 | ecosystem: Environmental > Terrestrial > Soil > Wetlands | place: USA...
GGTTCTCCTTGCGCGCAAGCAGCCGGGCCGCCTCGCTGGTCGCCCCGCCCGTAGAAAGGATGTAGGCCGAGCCGCCCCGGCTCGTCCGGTTGCGCACGGCATCGGCATGGATGCTGACGAAGGCGTCGGCGCTGTAATCCCTGGCGATCTTGAGGCGCTTCGTGAAGGGCACGTAGTAATCCCCCGAGCGGGTGAGAAACGCCCGGTACCCCTCGCGCTTGTTCAGGTTGTCATGGAGTTTCTTCGCGATCTTAAGGACGACATCCTTCTCGCGGGTGCCCATCTTCCCGATGGCGCCAGGGTCTTCACCCCCATGCCCAGCGTCGATGACGACGATCCGGGCCTTCTGCAGCTTCTTGACCTCCTGCCGGCTGAGGCTTTCCTTCTCCTCCACTTCCGGGAACTGCAGGTCGATGACGATGCGGTTGGGCTTGTCGAGAAACTTCTTGAGCTTGAAGACCTTCGCCTCCATGTCCTGCGTCAGGGTCAACTCGATGCGGACGCTCTCGTCGGGCAGCTGTATCACATCGATCTTCTCAATCCCCGGCTTGTTGAGAAAGCTCTGGAGCGGCACGTCCTCGACCAGGTCCGCATTCTTCACCGTGAGGGTGATCCGGCGGCCGTCCTTCGCCACAGTGTAGGTCGGCTCGGCGCTCGTGTCGATGACGACCCTTGTGTAGTCCGGGGCAGCCCAGTGGCGGATGTTGGAGACATAGATGAGCCCGAAGGCAGGGGTAGCCAGAAACCCCGTCAGGAGAGCGATTGCGGGCAGGATCCTGCTGATGAGTTTGGTCATGTTGAAACCGACACGCCTCAACCGTGCTGAATCTATCAGATTTGCGACGATTCCACAACGCCGGGATTCACAATATCTATTGACAGAATTTCCCCAAAGTGCCATGTACACAGGCGATTTTCATGGGAGCCGCTTATGCTGATCCGGGATTTGTTCGGCAAAAAGAAGAAAACGCTTTCCTTCGAGGTCTTCCCGCCCGTGCGGGAGGGAAACCTGGAGAGCCTCTTCCAGACGATCTCCGAACTCAAAGAACTCAAGCCCGACTTCATCTCCGTGACCTACGGCGCCGGCGGTGGAACGCGGGACAAGACGATCGAGATTGCCTCGCGCGTGAAGAAAGAGTTTGACAGCGAGCCCCTCGCCCACCTCACCTGCGTCGGCTCAACCCGGGAGGACATCGCCCGGATCATCGACGACATGAAGCAGCAGCACATCGAGAACATCCTGGCCCTGCGGGGCGACCCGCCCAAGGGAGATGAAAAATTCGTGAGGCCCGCGGGAGGCTTCGGGTTCGCCAATGAGCTCGTGGCGTTCATCAAGGATCGCAACGGATTCTCCGTCGGCGTGGCGGGCTACCCCGAAGGGCATCCGGAGGCGTCGAGCTTCGATGACGACCTGAAGAACCTGAAGAACAAGGTCTCCGCCGGAGCCGATTTCATCATCACGCAGCTCTTTTTCAACAACGACGATTTTTACAGGTTCCGGGACCGTGTGATGGCATTAAAGATCAACGTGCCGATCATCCCCGGCATTTTCCCGATCCTCAACTACAAGCAGGTCCTGCGCATCACGGAACTCTGCGGTGCGAAGATCCCCACGGCACTGGGAGAGAAGCTCTGCTGGCTCAAGGACAAGCCCGAGGATGTGGAGAAATACGGAATCGATTACGCCCAGAGGCAGGCATACGACCTCATCCGCAACGAGGTGCGCGGCCTTCACATCTGCACGATGAACCACAGCCGCGCGGCGCGAAAGATCGTCCGGGAACTGGGTCTGTAAAATAGAGGTGGATTTTTTCGCACCCGACAGTATAATGTGCTCAGCCTGCCCGGAGCTGAAGTCCCGGGCAGTGCCAGTCTTAGCGCAGAAGAAATGCGGGCGGTTAGCTCAGTAGGATAGAGCGTTGGTCTCCGGAACCAAAGGTCCTGGGTTCGAGCCCCAGATCGCCCGCCATGAATAGCAACGGGTCAGGAATACCTGACCCGTTATTTTTTACCTTTTGCAAGTTTACAAAACAAAGGCAGAGTTAACCGGCTCCGCCTCAACTTTCCTTCATTCTCGCTGAATTGTCTCCCTCAGCAGCAATACTCGAAGCAACTTCCTTCGATGAAGTAGAACTGCTCACCCGTTTGATGCTCCATCTCCTTTAGAGTCTTTCTTAGCATGCGGTCTCGCTTCGTGTTGCGCTTTATCAGCGTTTGCCCTTGCCCTGTGAGGGTCTTTCGTTGCTTTCCGGTCTTCATCATTTACACCCCCATTCATAACCATTCTCATTTTGGTAATATACAAACCTGTCAAGGGGATCCTGGGAAAGATGGAGTCCGGAGCCGCCCCGGCCATAGAGTGTCATCGAGGGGTAGGACCCTTGAGCAGAAAGCAGCCGGAATTGTCTTATGATACGAGACCGCCAGCTTCTCAAAAATGAACCAGGTTATAGTCTCGCGATATCCGGGCGAAAAGAATAACATCATCATCCGTAAAGGTTCGTGAGGTTTTGAAGGTGTCTCCTATCTGAAGGCCCTCAGCGGCGCGTTTTCTGAAATCTACCATTTTTCATACCCTCTATACAGGTGCTTCGGGCAGGGGCCCGATCAAGCTAGCCCGCATTTCTATCTTTTCGTTTCTTCTCGGTGATCTTCTTCACCAGCTCATTCAAATTGGCGGGTGGGGGAATGTAGTCGTCTCGCTTGACCAGAGCGATGGCATTGGTGGGACAGGTGGATACACAGAGTCCGCAACCGATGCAGGCCGCCGCATCGAAGTCGGCGACGTCTTCGTGCATGTGAAAGGCACCCATGGGGCACCGTTCCTCGCAGACCCCGCATCCGATACACGACTCTGCATCGAAATCGGCCCGGTAGCTTGATTTTGCGAGGGCTTCCTTCCTGTTGTGCTTCGTGATCATCATCAGCAAATGACAGCAGCACGGGCAGCAGTTGCACATGAAGAGGAGTTTTTCCGCATTGTTGCTTCCCGTATGCACGAGTCCGGCTTCCTCCGACCGTTTCAGAACCTCCCGCGCTTCCTCCAGGGGAATGATTTTCGCCATGCCCCGCTCCGCCAGAAACCAGGCGGCGCCGTCGAAGCAGAGGCAAACGTCCAGCGGTTTCCCGCAGTTCCTTGCCAGAATACGGCAGGGGCAGTTGGCCACGGCAACGACTTCATTCTTCTCCATCATCCGTGAGGCTACTTCATACGGCAGGATTTCGATTTCTTCGGAGATTGCGCTCTCCGCCGGGAAAATCCGGTTCCAGGGCGGATCTGCCGAGGCAAGCTCTGCGGCCATGTCCTGCATGTAGTACGCATGCCATAATTGAGTAAGGCGATCCCGCGTCGGCTCATCCAGCCCCTTCATGACCGGATACTCGAACAGCCCGGGATAGTTCGGCAACAGCGCATACGCATACTCGCCATCCACTATCTTGGCAAGGACAGAGCCGCGATCGGCCATGGCTTCCAACTTTCGCAAAATTTCATCGGGCTCGATACCGGCCTTTTTCGCCACTTCGCTTGCCTTCTGCAGCTTGAATTCCAGCAGGGTCGCGAGCTCGACCTCATCCGAATGGAAGAGAATCTTGAGTATTTCCAGGAATTCCTCACTCCTGGGTGCGCCGATGGGATGCGCATCGAGTTTTTTCTGAAGCTTGTGATAGTGATGCATGGCTACTTCCCTCCGTTACTCGGAAGCTATTTTCTTTCCGGCAGTTCGTGGCGAACAGGATTGGATGATCGACAGGCTTGTTGCCGGCGCTTTGAACTTGTGCAAAATACCGCCCAGGATCTTCTTGAAGGCATCCACTTCCGCAGGCGAACAGTCCTTCTTGATCTCCTCGTTGATGCGCTTGATGACGATCAGCGCCCCGGCCGCTTCCTTGCGACCGGCCGGCGTCAACAGGATCGAAATCGCCCTCCGGTTTTCAGGGTCAATCTGACGTTTTACAAGTCCGGCTTTCTCGAGCCGATCCACCAGCCGCGTCATCGCCGATTTGTCGACCGCGATCATCTGCCCCAATTCCGACATGTATCGCCGATCCTTCTCCTTGAGAAGGAACAGGATTGCAGCCTGGGCAAGAGTCACCTTTCCGCCCTTGTCTGCGAGAGTTCTGTTTGTATGATCTTTCAAGGCTTGCTGGGCGATGGAAAGAAGAAGATCAGGCGGTCATCGTTACCCATATTGTTTCCGCACAAGGGCTTATGCTTGCGACTGGTCAACTTTATATCAAGCCCTTTTGGCATACCGTGGACACTCTCGTCTTGAAATCTGTGAACAAATCTGATTTGGTGTCATTGCTTGCTTACAGAGAGATTCGAACGTTCCCTGGAGAAGACGGCTTTATTGTTTTCATTCCAAGATAAAGAAAGGGGAAACATGAAGAGGCTGATCTATTCAACGCAATTATCCATTCTGTTCTTATCCATTCTATTCATCCTTGCTTGCGGCGGCTCAGGAGGGGGGAGCGGTGATAGTCCTGCACCCCCTGCACCTGCATTCACCACTGCAGATTTGGCGGGATTGTCAAATACCGTAGGTGTCAGTACGGGCGGCACGAATCAGGGAATCATGGCCGGTAATGCAACCCTCTCCTCTTCCGGCATTGTGACTTCCGGTTCTTATACTCATAGCGCGGGAGCAAATGCCACGCTGACCGGCGGTTCACTGTCGCTCGATAATCAAGGCCTTATCAGCGGCGTCATGAACACGAATGTCGGTATCACAAGCACGCTACTGCATGGTAAGCTCAACGCATCAAAAAGCTTTGGCACTTTTGTCGCTTCGACTAATTTCGGCGAATACGATCTCGTGACATTCATCAAATCGGGGGGTTCCTTTACATCAGCCGATTTGCCCGGCACTTGGCACGTATGTGAAATCAGCAGTGGGGGTTCCCTTGAAAACGTCTATTACGGGACATTGATTGTATACAGTGGCGGTAGTTTTGCAGCCTCCAGAAGCAATGGGACCGTAAGTATAAATTCTTATGGCATCTTTACTGGATCAGGAAACGTAATACCGAGTGGTACATTGAGCATTAACGGCGCAATGGATTCATCCAAAGAATTCGGAATCTTTTACACCGTCTACAGTTCCGGCGAATATTCTATTTCGATTGCGATAAAGGAGACAGGCGTATTTTCTCTCTCCGATCTCGCCGGCACATGGCATTTCACTCTGGCGAGCAATGGTGCCAGCGAAGGCATCTCCTATGGCACGATTCAACTTGATTCAGCAGGACAGGTTCGTGGAGGATATTATAAGGCATCAGGCGGAAATGTGACATTGTCGGGCGGCTCTGTATCGATATCGACAGCGGGTGTTTTGTCCGGGATTATTAACGCTTCTGATGGAGTAACATTCACTCTTCTTTACGGGAAAATGAACCTATCAAAGAACATGATGTCAACCGCTGGATATTCAAACACGGGTGGCAGGGACTTCATCATAGCGCATAAAGAAAGCTGATGAGCCATGCAGATTCATAATGGCCCATAATCCTCCTTCCCATACTCCCATCAGGAAGAAGAAATTCTTATCCACGATTGTTTTCATATGAATCGTTTCCTCACATACGCTGTTCTATTCCTTTGGCTGGCCCTCACTTTCGCATGCGCCCGGTTGCCGGAATATGCCCAGCCGAGAATTGTTCAGGCGCATGAACAGCGAGAGACACTCGTGGCGGGTTTTCCCTACAGGCCATTGACTCAGGATGATTTTCGCGCAGCCTCCGTATCGGAGCAACTCAAGGAGCATGCAGAACGAATTAACGCGCACTCGACCATCCGAATCCGTGTGACCGCCGATTCAAGCTTCAGAATCACGAGCGGGGATTTCAACGGCCAGAGTTATTTCTTCGGCAGTATTGTGCATCTGGCCTTTGAAGCCGTCATGCTGCCGGATCGATCCTGGTGGAACCCCAACATTCCGGCTAACAGGAGGGACTATGTGCTGCAGCATGAACAAATCCACTTTGCGCTTACAGAGCTTGCGGCGCGGCAACTGACCAGCGACACCCATCAATGGGCATCGGATGTCCTGGTGATAGAGCTGACGCCTCAAGCGGTGCTTGTGGAATTGTCCCGGCAGATCAATGACAGGATCAACGCCGCCATGCAGGCCAGCTTAAAGCGACAGGCGAAGTTCGATGAGGACACGTCCATGTCTTACAACCCGAAGTGGCAGAACTGGTGGTCGTGGACGGTAGAAGAAGAACTCAAAAAGAGTCATCGAAACTGAGGAGGGTATCTAGAAAGATCCTGAAGCAGTTTGAGCTCAGGGATATCAAGCCCAAGTCCAAGCCACTTCCCCGAAGCGCCAACGTGCAGCCCACATATGGAAGCCATGGATTTGGGCTGAGTTCTAACTGAATATGTGCTACAGGCTCTTAGGAACAGGCCAAACTGAATCTACCTGATATAGAAGATATGAAAAAGATATATAAACAGTTAATATGGATTTTAGGCATTTTAGCCCTTCTGACATGTACTGTCGTAATAACCGTTTTCTTCATCGGCAGCTGGCTTCACAATGATGACAGTCTTGTAAAGGCGGACGCTATCATCGTATTGGGTGGAAACTCCTCGAGGGCGTATCATGCTGCTGATCTATACCTTCAGGGATATGCGCCTTATATTTTCCTAAGCGTACCTATCAGAACGAATACCGAAATGCTCCTTGATCACTCAGACATATTTATGCCTCGAGAAGAAGAGATCAATAAGCAGGTACTCCTGAAGAAGGGTGTTCCAGCCATCCGTATAAAGACTCTTGCTCAGACTGTAGTCAGTACTGCCGATGAGGCGGAAGAGGTGATGAAAATCACAAAATCAGATAATTGCCGCATGATTGTTGTCACTTCTCCGTATCATGTAAGAAGAGCTAAAATGATCTTCCACGATCATGTTAACGGGTGCGACATTCGAGTTGTGGGGTCTTCTTATGAGCCCTATCCCTCGAAATGGTGGCAAGATAAAGAACTGGCTCGGAATATAATATTGGAAATCCATAAGATACTTTTTTATGAATTGGGAGGCAGATTTCACCACAAAGCCAATGGCCGTCAGGCAATCGGTTATCAAGAAAGATAAGGAAGAGAGATACAAAACCTTTTGTAAAGATTGCATTCTGTAATGCGCAGTACAGCGATCGGACACTGAGCAGCAGGTCTTAATCGGCAATCAGTCGCTCCGTAACCGTATATATAAGAGTTATTAAATGAAACCGGGTGAAAGAATGTTCTTTCACCCGGTTTTTTATCTGATCAGCTCCTATTCGCGATTTCAAGAAATGGATCACTTGGCAGTAAGGGTGCTATTCTCTGTCTTCGGGTACAAGCTTTGTAGGTGATCCAGATGCGCCTTTTCGTGGCATATATCTTGCTGCTAATCAAAAATCATTCCTGAAATGATCTTATGAAAAACAAGGGGACTGCAATGCGATACTTGGCAATCAAATACAAAAATAACCAAGAGGATATCGTACCTGCCACGCTGCTGGATCGACTGATCACATCCTGTTCGATAAAGCAGTTTTACCGCCCATCGGAGCAAAGATGGGTTATCCTCGGCATGGATAAAACAAGGGGAATGGGCGGCACGTATGAGGGAATCGAGCGAAGATGGCTCAGTCCTGAAGTGAAGACGATCAAGGTCACCGATCATGCATCTTTGACTTTATAGAAAAGTCATTTGCACTGTTTAACGGGGGCAGTTTTCATACTGACATTTGCAAGCCGTAACCGCAATTCTCATTGTTCCCTTCCTTGCTCGAAATCCAGACTTATTCTCGTTAGAATGTTTGCTCAGGCGCCAGGACATCCCGCCTTGCGCGATGGAGAGCAACTTGCATAACTCTTGAGAATAACTTGCATAACGAGCGGCTACAATCCACTTCAACAGGAGTGTATACGCCATGACCAGTCCCCGTCGACGTTTCCGGGCAGCTTTTGTTGCACTGACTATCTTCATCATCCCCGCGGCTGCGACCGCTCAGACCGCGCTTGATTCGATGCTCAGTCCCTACCTGAGTCGATACGAGCTGCCGGCCCTTGCCGCGGCGGTTGTCAAAGGCGGGAACATCATCGCATCGGGTGCTGTAGGTACGCGAAGGGCGGGTGTAAAGATTCCCGTGACGATGGGTGACCGGTTCCACCTCGGCTCGGACACGAAGGCCATGACAGCCCTGCTGGCAGCAATGCTGGTGGAGGAAGGAAAGCTTCGATGGGACGCAACCCTGGGTGCAGCCTTTCCCGAGATTGCCGACAAGATGGACCCCGGGCTGCGGCGCGTCACGCTGGAGCAGCTTCTTTCCCATACGAGCGGGATCCCGAGCGACAACGAAGACATCGTAAAGGTTTACCGGGAAGCAATCTTCCAGGAGGGAAACCTCGATGAAATGCGATACTGGATCGTCCAGGAGTGGAGCAAGCGGCCCCTGGAGTCCGACCCGGGGACGAAATTCGCCTATTCGAACATGGGATATACCATCGCAGGCGCCATGATCGAGCGGGCCGGGAAGAAGACCTGGGACGAGATGATCACGGAACGGATCTTCCTTCCCCTGCGTTTGCGGACCGCCGGCCTGGGGCCGCAGTCCTCTCTCGGCAGGATCGATGCGCCTCTCGGCCATGCCTTGGACGACGGCAAGGTGAAGGCCATGTTGGCAGGGCCCAACGGGGACGTCCCCGCGATGATCGGGCCTGCCGGCATTGCACACATGTCTGTCCTCGATTTTGCGAACTGGGCAGGATGGAATGCCGGCGAGGGTAAGCGCCCCCCGGCCCTTGTCAAACCGGAGACGATGCGCAAGCTTCACACACCGGTCATCTCGATGCCGGAAAAGAAGGATGCCGCACCGGGAACACCGCCGGGCGGGAGGTATGCCCTGGGGTGGGGCGAGCTGACCATGGATTGGGCCCCGTACCCCCTGCTCTATCACGGCGGATCCAATAACATGAACCTGGCCCATATCTGGCTTGATACCAAGCGCGACTTTGCGATTGTCGTCGTCAGCAACATCGGCGGGCCAAAGGCAAGCGCGGCCTTTTATGCCCTGGCGAAGGAGTTGTACATGAAATTCGCGAAGAATTGACCGGACAGCGACCCTGCGATGAGACAGGTAGCATAAGGGACGCCCTTTACATTTTTATTTTTCTGATCCGCCTATCGGCAGATCACAGAACCCTGCTCTGCGAAGATAAAAATGCAAAAAAGGAAAGGACGTCCCCTGACTCTCTCCGATCGTACGAGAGTCACCGGCCGGTCGAGAGGAAAAACATTGCAATGCAAAGCCTCTTTCCTTATAAAGCAATTATGCCGATTCGAAAGATGCCGCAGCGTTTTTTAACGGCGGATCCATGATCGCACAGCCTGAGCGTCGATTTGATTGGATCTGTGCTGGGTAAGGGAATATGGAGCAGTTGGACAGAGAGATGCGTTCTATCCTGATCATTGACGATGATCCGGACAGGATGAGCAACGTAGAAAGGGAACTGGCGCGCGGCGGCTATAAACGGATCCGGCGCGAAAGAGAAATCATCAAAGCGGTTGATTTCTTTGAAAAAGGGGAACAATACGATATCGTCTTTCTCGGTTTCCCTCCTGCGAAGGCCAGCCGAATTTACGTCTTGCTCGATTTCATCAAGCACAAAAGCCCCCACACGGCTTGCTTCTGCATCTGCGCCCCGCACGATGCCGGAGTGGAAGGGGAATGCCTGAAGCGCGGCGCAACGGGATGGATGACCGCGCCGCTTCGCGAGGGACAGATCGCCCTGGCCCTTTCAAAACTCTCCAGCCCCGAACGCGTTCTTGCCTCGACTCGCGAGTCGGTCCTGGAGCCGACCCGCGAACCGCCCCGCGGATCGATTCGCGTTCTGATCCTGGAAGACGACCCGGTCAGCGGATCGTTGATCGCAAAGTATCTGGAGCCATACGGGGAATGCGACATCTTCCGCGATGGCAGAAGCGCCATCGATGCCTTTCGCAAGGCGATCTGGGGCAAGAGTTACCACCTCGTCATTCTGGACATCATGGTTCCCGACATTCACGGGCGGGACGTGTTGAGGATGATCCGCGAGGCGGAGCGGAAGAAAGGCATCTCAAATGAGGCGAGAGCCAGGATCATCATGACGACGGCCTTGAGCGATGCGGGAAACATTATCGAATCCTTCAAGGCAGCGTGTGATTCGTATCTGATCAAGCCCATCGAAAAGGGAAAGCTGATCGGCGAGATCCAATCCCTGGGCCTTCTGCAGTACCTCGATACCTAGGAACCCGCGTTCCCACCGCTCCGTCCCCTGCATAAACCCATTCCGAAAACGGCTTCTCATCACACGGTTCGCAAAATTGGGGGTCAGGTCCTGCAATCACACATCCGGGGGGTCCAAACTTTCCGCTTGCATGTCTGATCATCTGATGATACCATCTTTGCACCAGAGATTGCCTTCTCTGTCATCTACCTTCTTTTCTTAACGAGGCCCTTGGTTCCCCCCCTCTCCCTCCTGCCAAGGGCCTTGTCATGTCTGTCACTGGCCAGATTTGCGGCCCCGGCGTCACATCGCGGACCGTCATCCTGGCGCCTTCACAATCCAATTCTCCTGTCACATGCCTGACTTCACCCGCAAGAATCAAAGTTTCTATTTCTCTCCCAACAGGGATGATTGTAATATAGAGAAAACAACCGTGAGCGGCATCCCCCGTTGGAAGATGTCATTCCCATGAAAAAACAAATTTTGCTCATCACCCCGGAGAATCGAGAAATTCATTCCTATCGCAAAAAACAGTTCAACAACTTCATTCAACTCACCATGCCCTATCTGTCCGGTTTCATTGATGAACGGAACTACGACATCACCCTGATCGACGAATACAACCAGACCATTCCCTATGGGCAGAAATTTGATCTGGTGGCAATCACGGTCAATACGCCCAATGCCAACCACTGCTATGGGATCTCCCGAAGGTTCAGACAAAACGGGGCAAAGGTTGTGATGGGCGGGCCTCATGTGACTCTGATGCCGGACGAGGCCATGCAATACTGCGACTATCTGATTGCCGGCGAGGCCGAGGAGAGCTGGCCGCAATTCCTGGAGGCCTTCTATCATGGAAACGCACAAAGCCGCTATTCATGCAAGCAGCCTCCGACGTTGCAGAGACTGCCCATTGCGAGAAGAGATTTGATCAAACGCCGCAAATATACCAAAGGCGCCGTCTTTGCCAGCCGGGGGTGTCCCTACAACTGTCGCTATTGCAATCTCAAACAGATCTATTGCCCCTCATTCAGAATGAGGCCGATTCCTGAAGTGATTCGAGACATCCAGACGATCGAAGAAGACTATTTTGTCTTTTGGGATGACAACTTTTTTGGCAACATCGACTATGCCAGACAACTGATGCTCGAGCTCAAACCCCTGAGAAAGAAATGGGCGGCACAAGTGACGATCGACCGATGTGAAGACGAGGAGCTGCTCGGTCTTGCTAAAGAATCGGGCTGCTTGTATTTCTTTATCGGACTGGAGTCCTTCTCCGTCAACAGTCTGGCCAGCATGAATAAGGAGATCAACCATGTGGCGGCCTATGGTCGCATCATTCAATTGATCCACCGATGCGGTATTTCCGTCTGGGCGGGAATCATCTTCGGATTCGACACGGATGACCGGGACGTCTTCAGGAACACTTTGATCGCCAGCGAAAAAGTAGGTATCGACGGGGTGACTCCGAGCATCTTGACTCCGTTGCCAGGGACCCCCCTGTTCGATGAGTGGAGAAAGGAAGGCAGATTACTCTATTCTGACTGGACCTACTACAACGGGAAAACGCGGGTCTCCTTTCAGCCGAAACAGATGACGGCGGAGGAACTCTATCAAGGATATACGTGGTTCCGAAATCGTTTTTATTCGTTTCGCTCGATCCTGAAACGAATAATGATTTCAAGGACGAATGTCATACACAATCTATTGATTAACATTGGCTATAAGTTGTCCTTATAGGCGAGTCCGTTCACATCGTTGAAATGGAGGGGCAGGTTGCAGCCTACATTTTCCAGATCGCAGGAAGGAGGATCGAAATGAAAAATAATCCCGTCGGCTGGTTCGAGATCTATGTGCAGGATCTCGATCGCGCGAAGAAGTTTTACGAATCCGTCTTTCAACTGAAGCTGGAGACACTGAATACCCCGGGAATGGACATATGGGCCTTTCCGATGGACATGAGCCGCTGGGGTGCCGGCGGAGCCCTGGTCAAAATGGAGGGTGTCCCCTCCGGCGGCAACAGTGTCCTGGTTTACTTCAGCTGCACAGACTGTGCGATTGAAGAAAGCCGCGCCGCAAAATTCGGGGGACGCATCCAGAAAAGCAAGACCTCCATCGGCCCGTATGGATTCATCTCACTGGTTTATGACACGGAAGGGAACATGGTGGGTCTGCATTCCGTGCAATAGACATCGACAATGCGATTACTTGCTTCAGGGCTTCTCCTGCAAATAACGATATGCGTCATGAATCGTTAGAGGCAATTGATGGGGATCTGTGATTCAATCCTTGACATCGATTTTTCGATACACTACAAAATGAAAAACATCGTCCCGTTGAACTCCATCCAATGAACCGGCTTAGACATCTCGGGGAACTTGAGTGAACCATAAACCGTGTTTTACTTGATGAATGCGGGTTTTTATATTGATCGAATCCAGAAAGGGGGAACCCGATGGAAAAGACACATTTCAAGCGCGCCCTACGAGTGTGCTCACTCTTTATCGCTATCCCGTTTTTGTTTGGTCTCACCCTGGTAAATATCGCTATGGGATTTAACGAGGCGGATCTCCAAAAGCTAAAATCAACGAATCAGTGCCCGGGCTGTAACCTGACGGGTATTGTTCTGCTGGCGCCCAAAATGCCCAGCGCAAAACTGGCCGGCGCAAATATCTCGAGCGCAAGCATTTCAAACTCCATCCTGACCGACGCGGATTTCTCCGGCGCCAATCTGGCTTATATCAACTTGACCAGTGCGGATCTCACCGGCGCCAATCTGTCGAATACGGACCTGCGCGTTGCAAACCTGACGAGTGCAATGCTTCAGAAGGCAAACCTCTCCAAGGCGAACCTTGCAGGCGCAGCCCTGTTCGACGCAGACTTGAAGGGCGCCAACCTGGACGGTGCAAACCTCACCGGCGCCTTCCTGGCCGGGGCGACTTGGATCGACGGGAAAAAATGCAAGGAAGGATCGAAAGGGGAGTGCAAGAAATAGTCAGGTGACCCTGTCTTGCTCCCTATCATTCCCCGCCCCGTGGCCGCTTGTGGCTGTCGAGAAACTCCGGCGGTTTCTTTCGCACCCATCGGACGAACTTGCGGATCTCGGGGTGAGCGCGCATCGTCTCGGGGGTGCCATACTCGCAAGCAAGCTCTTTAGGCGTAAAAACACTATGGATCTTGCGGTGGCAGACGACATGAATGACCTCTGTCGTTCGGCCGCCTTTCGACTTCGGCAGCCAGTGGTGGCGATCAACGCTGGGCCCCTTAATGATAGGTCTGCCGCAAACGGGACAAGGTTCCTGTCCGCTTCTATCCCCGGATTTCATGGGTCCCTTCACCGCCCGCTACGCCCTCAATGCATCGACGACTTCCGCAAGGGAAGTCTCTGTCCCCACGTTACCAGGAAAGACGATATAGGGAAGCCCCGGAAACCGGGAACCGGAAACCAGGCTCCACACGGGCACGCCAGGGAGGATCTGGCCCCGTACGACGGCCCGCTTCACGTCGAGGGCCCTGGCCGCAACATCGTGGGAGGTGATCCCGCCTTTTGCAAGGACATAGCGAGGAACGGCCGGGATGTTCCGCACGATCTCGACGATACCGTCCGCCACCCGGGCCTGGATGGCAAGGCTCTCCCCGGAGGTTTCTCCCGTTACCAGATCCCGACTTGTGTAGATGACCGTGTTTTGCCCTCCGGCCAATCTGCGACCGGCCTCGCCGGCCACTCGCGAAATTTCTTCCCGCCCCGCCACCGACAGGAGCTTTGAGACCCGGATCTCGATTGCCCGGATATCCGGCCTTGCGACAAGGTTGGAGAGCTGACGAGAGGACATGGGGACAAAAGAACCGACGACGACAAGACCGCCGCCTCGTCCGGGAAAGTCAAAATCACGTGCCTTAAGAAGCGGGCGGGGTTCCTGGCCGAAGAGCGCCGGGATGATTGCGGCGGCGGTCCGAAACAGAAAGGACTTCCCCTGCCCCATCGCATCGAGCAGGGCCAGCGCGACGACGTCGAGGTCCCGCCGGTCGCAGCCGTTGACAATGCAGAAGCTGCCGTCCGGGCAATCCAGGAGCCCCGCAAGGACCGCCTGCGGCCCCCCCTCACGAATCCGCTGAATGGGGATGGAACAGATCTCCTCCCGGGTCGTTGTTTCGCCTGTTTTTTCAACGATGTAATCCTTCAGGTTCGATGACCTGAAGCCGAAGAAGGGATCTTTTGCGTAGGGAGTTTCGGCGGCCGGCACCAATTGCTCCCCTTCCCGCACATAGTGCACGTCGTCGATCGTAAAGCGGCCCCCCTCGAAAAAAGCCGGGGCACACACCCTCACGGCACGCTCGAGGCCGAACTCCTCAACGAGCGCCTCGACCTCGGCCCGGAAATGCCCCCGGAGTGTGGAGTCGCTCCGGCTGATGACCATGAAACGACGGCTGGCCGAAGAAGCCGCCGTCCGGAGGTTTCGCGCGATTTCGCGATTGAGCAGGGAAGCCTCGCGCACAGGGAGGCTCCTGGAATTGGTCAGGATGAAAAAGACGGGGCTGCACTCGAATTCCTCGCGCAGCAGATCCGGCGACCAGGCCGTCAAGAGGGGGATATCGTGCACGGTCTGGCAGCCCGTCGGGTCGTCATCCATGACGACGAGAGTGGTGTTGATCTTCGCAAAGGCTTTTTTGATTCCGGGAAGGAGGTTCTCTGCCCAGGGAGGCGGGAGTCGGCGAATGGTTTCGCTGTAGGACAGTCGCATCTGTTTTCTACCCTTCCGCCGCTAACGCACTCAGGCACTTCCGCACTCAAGCACTTACTGATCTTCGATTGCGATCACCCTTGCCGGGGCACCGTCGCCGCCCTCGATCTTGAGCGGAAGCGCTATGATCTTCACTTTCGGTTTCTCGATCTGCTCGAGGTTACAGAGGCCCTCGACCACGACAATCCCCCCGCCGAGAAGGATCCGGTGGATTTCCTGAAGCTCCGCCATATTGTTGACATTCGACACGGAAAGCGGCTCAACGCCGATGAGATTCACCTTTCTCTCCACGCACCAGAGAGCGAGATCCCTGCTGATTCGCGGAAGGGCATCCCGGTAGGGAGGCGTGCCCAAGAACCGGTGCCAGCCCGTCCGGAATAAAAGGCCCTCGCCAGCGGTTAATTTGTCTTCTACATCCTTCAGGTGATCGATCCCGATCATCATGCTGTCCGTGACTGCCGGCGCATCGATCAACCACGCATCCACAATAAACCGCTCGGGTGGGATCCGGTCGATCGATGTATCGTTCACACCGAAGTGGAGCGGCGCGTCCATGTGTGTTCCCGCGTGGGAATACAGGTGAAGCATTCGGGCATTCCAGCCGTCTTTCTCGAGGATTTTGAAGGCCTCGAAGCTGACCCCCCGCATGCCTTCCTTCAATGAAACGGTCAGGTCAATGATTCTCATAGGTATCCCGCCACCCGCCGGGCGATCTCGCCCGTTTTTGCTTTTCCGCCCAGATCGGCCGGAAGTGCGCCCTCGGCCGTCGCCCTGTCCATGGCCTTCATGATCTGCCCCGCCGCCTCGATCTCGCCTAAGTACTCGAGCATCATGGCACCCGACCAGATCGTGCCGTAGGGATTTGCGATCCCCTTGCCCGCGATATCCGGCGCAGAGCCGTGTATCGGCTCGAACATGGAGGGGTATCGCCTCTCGGGATTGATGTTGCCGCTGCCCGCAAGCCCCAGGCTTCCCATGATCGCGCCGCCGAGGTCACTGAGGATATCGCCGAACAGGTTCGTCGTCAACACCACGTCGAAGATCTCCGGCCGCAGGACGAAACTCGCCGCCGCGTTGTCGATGTACATCTGACAGTGCTCGACATCGGGGTACTGGGCGGCCACCTCGCGGATCACCCGGTCCCAAAAGGTAAGGCTGTAAATGAGTGTGTTTGATTTCGTGATATGGTGAACTCGCTTGCGGCGCCTGCGCGCCAGCTGAAACGAAAAGTGCGCGACCCTCTCGATGCCGCGGCGGGTGAAGATGCTCGTGTCGATGGCCAGGCCGCCCTCGTCATCGGGCAGGAACTGCTTGCCTGCCTGAACGAATTCTCCCTCCACGTTTTCCCGGATCACGACAAAGTCGATGGGCGTCTCGGTCCTCAGAGGCCGGATGATCCCGGGCCAGGTCCTCACGGGACGGTAGTTCACGTATTGCATGAACCCCGTCCGCACTTTAAAGGTGTAGTCCTTTGCGGGAAGGGTGTCGTCCACATCGGGCAGACCCACGGCGCCGAAGTAAACGGCATCGAAGTTGCGCAGGATGTCGAGGCCGTCTTTCGGCATGAATTGGCCATACTTTTTATAGTGACCCGCTCCCCAATCGAAGGTTGTCGTCTCGATCGCGAATCGAAATTTTTCCGCCGCCCGCTCCAGCACTTGCAGGCCCGCCGGGATGACCTCCGGGCCCACGCCATCACCGGGGACAGCGGCAATTTTGTATGTTTTCATGGCTCCTCTTTTTACCCTCACCCCTACCCTCTCCTCTCAAGGGAGAGGGAGCCTGCAGGGAGGATCCCCCGAAAGGAGAAGGGAATATGATACCATGGGTTTCCATGGGGGATTTTATTGCGAAGAGAGTATAGGCGCAGCCATAATCCCTGTCAAAGGGATTTGGCGGGAACAACCGCCATTGTTGCATGGTTTGCAATGCCCCGATCAAAGAATGCTGGCATTCTCAGGCTGAAATCTGCTAAATAATTAGCTATCCGCTGTGAGCGAATGGGTTGATTAGCGCCGACATGGAATAAAGGAGTGTCATGAGCAATCAGCGAATACCGACCCTGGCCATCGAGGATTTCCCCGTTGTGCCTCTCGTCCTGGAAGGAGTCTCCTCGCGCTTCATCCGGGAAAACAGGATCATCCCCCTGGAATTCAAGGATAACGTCCTGAAGGTGGTCATGGCCAACCCGGACGACCGCGTGCTGGTGGACGCCCTGCGGGCAGCGCTCGATGCCGATATCCTCGTCTTCACCGGAGAAAGCCACGTTATCGATGACTACTTGTCCCGCTTCTATACCCAGGAATCGCAAGACATCGGGAAGATCATCGAGAACATCGACGAAGGCAACGTGGGAATCCTCCAAGGGGAGGCGGAGGAAGACGTGGGGCATCTCAAGGACCTCGCATCGGAAGCCCCCATCATCCGGCTAGTCAACCTTCTCATCACGCACGCTGTCGAGAGCCGAACGAGCGACATCCACATCGAGCCTTACGAGAACGAACTGAGGGTACGCTACAGGATCGATGGCGTCCTTCACGACATCGAGTCGATCCCCAAACGGCTCCAGGCCGCCGTCATCTCCCGCGTGAAGATCATGTCCAAGCTCAACATCGCCGAGCGGAGGCTTCCCCAGGACGGCCGCATCCGGCTCAAGGTGGGCGAGCGTGAGATCGATCTTCGTGTCTCCTCCATACCGGTCCTTTACGGTGAAAGCGTAGTCATGCGCATCCTCGACCGCAAGGGAATCATGATTGACCTGCATGGCCTGGGGTTTCCCCCGCAGACGCTTACAGCCTTCGAGCAGCTTATCGCCAAGCCCAACGGAATTCTGCTCGTGACAGGCCCCACGGGAAGCGGCAAGACGACCACCCTCTATGGGGCCCTCGACCGGATCAACTCACCCGACAAGAAGATCATCACCGTGGAGGATCCGGTGGAATACCAGATCGGCCGGATCAACCAGATCCAGGTGAAGGCCCAGATCGGCCTGACCTTCTCCAATGCGCTTCGCCACATCGTCCGCCAGGACCCCGATGTCATCATGATCGGCGAGATCCGAGACCTGGAAACGGCGGAGATCGCTGTCCAGTCGGCCCTCACGGGGCACCTCGTTTTTTCCACCCTTCATACGAACGACGCGCCCAGCGCCATCACGCGGCTTCTCGACCTCGGCGTGGAAAATTTCCTGCTGTCCTCGACGATCCGGGGCATCCTCGCCCAGCGCCTCGTACGGGTCATCTGCCCCCACTGCCGGGAGATGGACCCCTCTGCCGCGAGCGCCGAGGAATTAGCGCGCTTCGGGATCCCGGCCGGCTCCCAGCTCTACCGCGGGCGGGGTTGTGAGAAGTGCACGGGTACCGGTTACCACGGGCGCATGGGCATATTCGAGCTGCTGCTCGTCGACGATGCCATCCGCAAATTGATTCTCCGCGATGCCGACGCGAGCCAGATCCGCGAAGCGGCCCGTGCCGGCGGGATGAGGACCCTCCTCGAGGACGGCGCCGACAAGGTGCGTCAGGGCATCACCACGGCCGGGGAAGTGTTCCGCGTCACCCAGGAGGAGTAAATGCCTGTCTATTCCTACCGGGGCACGACGAGGGAAGGCGTCATTGTCGAAGGCGCCATCGAAGCCGCCGACGAGAACATGGCCCTCGAGCGCCTGAAAAGCACCGGTGTCATTCCCCTGCGCGTTGCTGCGCCCAGCGCAAAGTCCCGCTGGAGCCCGCGGCTGCGCTCGTCGCGTGCGGACCTCATCGCCTTCACCACAGAGCTCTCGGCCCTCCTCGGGGCAAAGCTTCCGCTGGATCGCAGCCTCAACATCCTCGCCGATGTCGCCGAAAGCGAGGAACTCCGGAAGGTGACGATCTCCGTCCTGCGGTCGATCCGGGAGGGGAATTCCTTTGCCGATGCGCTCCAGCGTCACAGTCGCATGTTCCCGAGGCTCTATATCAACGTGGTACGCGCGGGAGAGTCAGCGGGGGCTGTGGATATCGTCCTGAGCGAGTTGTCGGAATTTCTCGAATCCACCCAGGAACTGAGGGACCACGTCGTTTCGGCCATGATCTACCCGACGATCCTTGTGGTGACGGGTGGCCTCTCGATCATTCTTCTTCTCACTTTCGTCCTGCCCCGGTTCGCCTCCATCTTCAAGGAAATGGGCACGGCCATCCCCCTGCCCACCCAGATCGTCCTGGTCACGAGTTCCTTTCTGCAGGGTTGGTGGTGGGTCCTTCTGCTTGTCCTTATCGGCGGCGCGGCGGCCTTCCAGAACTACAGGCGCTCGCCCGAAGGGCAGCTGCGCTGGGACGCCTTCAAGCTCAAGCTCATGCAGGACGTGATCCGGAAGCTCGAAACGGCCCGATTCTGTCGGACCCTGGGCATTCTTCTGAGAAGCGGCGTGCCCCTGCTTCAAGCCCTGAACAACGCCCGGGACGTCATCGGCAACCGGGTGATCGCCCGCTCCGTCGACAGCATCATGGCCGGTGTGAAAGAAGGAAAGGGGATCTCGGCACCCCTGTCCTCGTCGGGCGCGTTTCCCCCGCTCGCGCTGTCCATGATCACCGTGGGCGAGGAGACAGGGCACCTCGAGGAAATGCTCCTGAAGGTGGCTTCGACCTATGAGAGAAGCCTGAAGCAGTCCGTGAAGCGTTTCATCGGCATTCTCGAGCCCGCCATGATCCTTTTCATGGGCTTGATCATCGGTTTTATCGTCGTATCGATGCTGATGGCCATCTTCAGCATCACCGATATTCCCTTCTAGTGCCCGGGAGTCGATCCGGAGGCGGCCGTGCAGATGAGTCGAACGACATCCGGCAGCAAGCCAACGCGGCGAAACAGCGGTTTCACGCTGCTCGAGATCATCGTGGTCCTGGGCCTGATCAGCCTGATCCTCGGCCTTTCGGCTTTCTTCTTTGTGGGCAATCTTCCTTCGGCAAGGCTCGACACACTGGGACGGGAAATGGCCGCGTCTCTGAGGCAGGCCCGAGCCCTGGCGAAGACGAGTGGAGAAAAGAAAATTTTCTTTGCCGACCTGGACGCAGGACGCTTCGGGATCGAGGGACTGGGCGAACGCGGGGTGCCGCAGGGCGTCTCCCTACGGATCATCGATCCCGATGCTGTTGAATTTACCCGGGGAAAATACCGGATCACCTTTCAGCCCGATGGACGGGGCGGAGGCGAGACGATCATCCTCAGCGGCGGCCGGCAAACAGTGCAGGTTGCAGTGAACCCCGCTGCGGGAGCCGTGATACTGAGATGATCGACAGGACTCTTGCCATGAACCGAAAGAACTCTTCTCCGTGCGGGTTCACCCTGCTGGAAATCCTGGTGGCCCTGGTCATCCTGGGCACGTCGGTGGTCATCGTACTGCAGCTCTTCTCTTCCGGCCTGCGTTCCATCCGCGTCTCCGAGGACCTCGCCCTGGCATCGCTTGCGGCCGAGGCGAAACTGCAGGAAATCCTCGAGGACCCCGCAATGGACGAAAAAACCACGACGGACGTGACGGAGAGCGGATATCGGTTCGACGTGGCCGTAACGGAGGCGCTCAAGGAAAGAACGGAGAACCTGACCATCAAGATGCTGCAGGTGGACCTGACCGTCCGCTGGATGACGGGGGCCAAGGAGCGCTCCCTGACGCTCAGGACGCAGAAAGTTGTAGACCGGTTGAGAACGGCCATGCCGGAGAAGCCCTCGTGAGAAATGCGTGCGGGAAAGCGAAGCGACGAGGCCGAATGGGCTTCACCCTCCTGGAGCTCCTGCTGTCCATGGCAGTGCTCATGCTGATCGTCGTGTTCGCGACGGGGGCACTCTATCTGGGGTCCCGCTCCGTCGCGCAGGGTGATGCGCGGATGGAATACCTCGAGCGGCTCCGGATGAGCCTCTCGACACTGCGCGCCCAGATTGAGTCGCAGATCCCGATACGCATCGAGGAGGATGGAAACAAGAGATTCATTTTCAAGGGAGACGCGAAGACCCTTCGGCTGGCCACGGCCTATTCGGCCTGGGGATCGGAGACGGGGCCCGTCATCGTGACGTACAGCGTCGAGGATGACGGCAGGGGAAGGAAGCTGCTGAAGGTTTCGGAGGTTCTCTCCGGCACGGAGACAAAGCGTGAGACGATTCTCCTCGATGCCTCTGAGATCACCTTCGAGTACGAAACCGTCAACCCCGCCGAGCCGGCCGCCCAATGGGGTGAGAGTTGGACCGAGGCGGACGTTATCCCCACGCGGGTCCGGTTCAGCCTCGCCGAGGGGAAAAGGTCTTTTGTCCTCATCGTCCCCACGCACACGCAGGGGACGACGGCAACCCCAAGTTCCAGTGCCGTCGCGGAGACGCAGACTGCGCCGGGAGGACTGCCGAGATGAAGCCAAACCTGCCACATCGATCGCGCCGCAAAGACCAGAAGGGGGTAGCCCTCCTGCTCGTGCTCTGGCTCCTTACAGCCCTGATGGGAATCGTGTTCAGCTTCTCCGTCATGGTGAGGGCCGACTCGGCTTCTGCGCTCTCCTTCCGCGACGATGCCGAAAAAAGGCAACTGGCCGAGGCAGGTCTCGCCAGGGCAGCATTGGAGCTCAACTACCGGATGGTGAACAAGGGACAGGCGATCACGTTGGAGGGACGGGAGGTCTGGAGGATCGACGGTAAGACGTATCGGGAGAAGCTGCGTACGGGTTCCTATGCCGTGAGAATCACCGACGAGTCGGGGAAGATCGACCTCAATTCCCTGACGGAAGCCTCGGGAATCATCATGAAAAACCTCTTGATTCTGCTCGGGGTTTCAGAGGAAGATGCCGATGTCATTCTCGATTCCATCCTGGACTGGAAAGACGCAGACAATTTGGTGCGTCTCCACGGGGCGGAGGATGAGTACTATATGTCCCTGCCGAAACCCTACAAGGCCAAGAACGCGGATTTTGAGACCGCTGAGGAACTCCTCCTGGTCAGGGGAATCACCCCCGAGATCTTCTACGGCACCGAAGACCGAAAAGGGCTGATTCATTTCGTAACGGTCCACGCGAAGACGCAGCGCATCAACATCGTGGCGGCACAGCGGGAAGTCCTGGCGGCGCTGCCGAACATGACGATAGACAGGGCAGATCAGATCATCGAGCGACGCGCGACCGATGCGCCCCTGAGGATGGAGGATTTCCGGGACATCTTCGGGGGGGATTATGCCGTGGTGTCCCCCTATATCGGGATCGAGGACTCGGGAACCTACAGCATCGAATCGGCCGGGTTCACGGACGAGGGGAAAATTGCTTACGCCGTCCAGGCAACGGCCGTAGCGGACAAGCCTGGCCGCCTGCGATATCTTGCGTACCGAAGCCCGGCGGGATGGAAACCATGACGATCCGTGAAGCGGCAGGGAAGGCATCCATCGCTTTTAGCGCCTGGTCGACCCGTGCCGGACAGTGGGGAAAGACCCTGTGGAAGGGCCTCTCCTTCAATCCCGTCGAGGCCTATCTCATTCCCCGGGAGGGGCTCGTCGTTGCGATCCAGGAAGACAGCTTCTGCGTTCTCACGGGCCGCAAGGTATCCTCACGCGTCCGGATCTCCGGCAGCCGGCGCTTCGGCCGGGACGAAGAAAAGGCACCTGATCCCGAGCGGGTAGCCTCGGCGGTCGATGCCGCCATGAGGGAGACCCGCAGGACCCCTCGCGAGGTGTGCCTCTGCATCCCCCGGTCATGGGTCCTGTACCGTACGGCGGACTTCCCGGCGGTTGTGCGCGAAAACCTCCCCGGCGCCGTTTCCTTCGAAATGGACCGTCTTACCCCCCTGCCCGCCGACAAGAGTCTTTACGACTTCCGCGTCCTGAAGGAAAGCGATGACCGCATCGAGATCGCCCTGATCGCTGTGAGGGCCGATCGGATCAACCCCTACCTCAACGCGCTTCGAGAGAGGGGAGTTCCCGTCACCCGGGTGATGGTGGATACGGCCGGGTGGGCAACCCTTGCCGTCTTTGCCGGTGCGGATGCCGCGGCGGTTATCGTCTCGATCGGAAACGGGCGTTTCGAGGTCGGCAGGCTGAAGGGCGGCCTGATCCAACCCTTCTCCACAGGAACCTTCCAGAGCGCGGAGGCGTCGGAAAGGATATCGGAGCTTCTCCCGGACATCGAAAATCGAATCGAAGAGATCCGGCAGGAAGGGGCAGCGCCCCGCGTGATCGTCGGCGCAAGCGACGACGCCTATCTGGGCCTTCGAGAGCGACTCCAGGTCCCCGTGACGTTCCTGCGCGACGCGGACCTCAATATTCAATTCCCGGCCAACATAAAGACACCGCCCTTTGCTGCCGTGGGCTCCCTGCTCGCATCCCTGCTGCCGGACCGTGCGGCCATGAACCTTCTGGATCGCGGTGCCCCGCAAAAAGTGGCGACGCCCCTCGCCCTGACAGCCGTGCTGGTTGCCGGCCTGACGGCACTGGGCATCCTCTTGCTCCTGACCCCACTGCAGGTCGAGAACCGCCAAATCGAGGAGGTGGACCGTCAGATCGCGGCCACCCGGGACGAGGTCCGGAGAGTCGACAACCTCAGGAAAGAAGCCGATGCACTCGTCGAGGAAGTGACCACCATCCAAAACTTCAAGGCAAAAAAGATAATCACGCTGGACATCCTGCGCGAACTCACGGCCGTGCTCCCGAAGGGTGCCTGGCTCACGCGCGTCCGGGTCACCGACAACACGGTCGACATTGAGGGGTACGCTTCGTCGGCAACGGAGCTGTTGCCGATCCTGGAAGCGTCGCCGTACTTCATCAAGGTGGAATTTGCAGCCCCCACGTTCCGGGATACTCGCTCGAACACGGAGCGCTTCGTGATCAAGATGGAACTCGAGGACTACCGTCCTCCCAAGAAAGAAAATGCCGATGGAAAAAAAGCGTAGACTGCTCATTCTCGGGATCCCTGCGATTGCCGTCCTGCTGCTGCTCGTCGCATACCAATACGGCTACGTCCCTCTGGAGCAGGAGCTCAACAGCGTCACGACCCTGAGGCAGTCCAAGCAGAAGACACTCGAGAAGAACCTCGCCCTCATTGCAAAAAAGTCTGATATCGAGACGGGTCTCGCAACCGCGAAGGAAACGCGAAAAAACGACGATTCGAGGCTCATCGATGGCCAGACGCCATCGGTGGCCGCAGCAACCCTGCAGAGTACGCTCAAGGGGATGGTTACCTCCAGGGGAGGAACGATTTCCAGCGAGCGCGTCGAGAAACCCGACACCCTGGGCAAGTTCAAGGTCATCACCGTTACCGTCGATGCCGTTCTTCCGGATACGAAGGCACTGAGCGATGTCCTTTTCGCCATCGAGACGCAGACCCCCCAACTCGTCATCCGGGAAATGGAGGCCCGCGTTCGCAACTATCAGATTCCCCGAGACCTGACCGTACGCCTGAAGGTGTCGGGACTGAACGGTGGAAAATGACATGATGAACCGGCTGAAAACCCTGCTCCAAAACTTCAATGTCCTGAACCTCGCCCTGTCAGCTATTTTGTGTCTTGTCGCCGGTCTCGTCCTGTACCTGCACTACGGCCCCGATACCGGCCTGACGGCCTCCGGGACCTCCGAATCGGTCAAGGTGCCGGCCGTCCCGGCCCCCGCAGGGGCGGACGGACCCGACATGCAAAACTTTGCCGTTGTGGCCGAAAAAAATCTCTTCCACCCCGAAAGAAAGATTCCTCCCGAGATCAAGGAGGAGGCCCTGCAGAAACCCGACGTCATTCTCTACGGCACGCTGATCACCGAGAACATGAGGATCGCCTACCTGGAGGACAAAAAGGCCCCCTACTCGACAGCCGGCAGGGGGCAGAGACAGCTGACCCTGAAGAAGGGAGAAAAGGTCAGTGGCTATACGCTGCAGGAAATCGAGGAGGACCGGATCACGCTCGTGAAGGGAGACGACAAAATCGTTGTCCGACTGGAGAGCCCGGATAAGCGCAAATCCGGCGATGCCACGGCAAGGCCTGCAGCAGCGGCAGCGGCAGGGCGCCCCGGGGACAGACCGCCCCCGCCGCCTTCCGTCGTCCCTACGCCGCAGCCTTCAACATCGCCAAGGCCATCCGTCACGGCCCCTGCCGCCCCCACGGTGCCCTTCCCGTCACGCCGACCGTCGGTGACAGGCCGCAACCCGGGGCTCCAGCCAGCCCCGTGAGCATCTGAAACCCTCGATAAGTTCATGAAAAAAAGCCGAGAGGAGCCTCCCGGCTTTTTTATGTCACAGGTCTTCGTCAAATAGAGTGATACTGTTGCTTATTTCGGTTGTGCCTCAGCTGGCGCAGGCGTGCGGGGCGCGATATCCTTACCCTTCAGCAGCTCGTCCTTCTGAATCCGGCCCTGGCTCGACTCGGACATGCGGTCAATGAAATCGGACGTCATGTCCCGGGCGGCTTTCTGATCCTTCACCACGTAGGGCGTCAGAAGGATGATCAGCTCCGCACGGCTCTTGTCGTCTTCCGTGCTGCCGAAGAGCCAGCCGAGGATGGGAACCTTGCTCAGGAAGGGCACACCCGTCCGCGATCGAGACGTGTCCTCGCGGATGAGACCCCCGATGACGATGGTCTGGCCATCCTGGACGACAAGGTTCGTCGTGGTCTCCGTCTTGTTCAGGATGATCTCCGTCGAATCCACGTAGAGCTTGATCGTCGAAAACGTCGATACCTCTTGCGTGAGATCCAGGGAGACGAGTCCCCCCTCGTTGATGCGCGGCTTCACTTTCAGGATGACGCCGATGTCCCGGTACTGAATCGTCCTCTGGGCAGGCACGGAGGATGTGGCGATGGTCTCCGACGTAACGATGGGAACTTGCTGGCCCACCTGGATGCGGGCTTCGCGGTTGTCCGAGACGAGAATATGGGGCGCGGCGAGGACCTTCGCCCTCGAGTCCGTTGCCTGGGCCGTGATGTAGGCCCGGATCGCACCGGCGCTGTCCGTGCCGACGAAGGTGAACCCGGAACTGGAGAGGCTTGCAGGATTGACACCGGACGTACTTCCGGGATTGATCCCCCAGGTGACGTCGAGTCCGCCGATGCTTCCCTTGAATATGGCGGACAGGCCCAGGCTGAGATTATCCGTCAGGTTTACCGATGCGATCATCCCTTCGATGACGACCTGTCGGGGGATGTCGATCCCCTCGATGGTTTTCTTGATGACCGCGAAATCCTCCGGTGTCGCCATGATGATGATCGTGTTCGTAACCTCGTCAGGGATGATCTTTGTGCTCTCCGAGATCAGATAATCGCCCGAGGATGCAGCGGAACCGGGCAGCCCGGGGGAAGGCGTCGGGGTCGGAGCGGACGGAGCACCGGGAGTGGAGGGTGTGGCCGGCCTGGCCGGAGTGGTGGCTGCACCGCCCGGTGCGGTCGTCGTCGACCGCGATCCCAGGAAGATCTGCTGCAGCAACGTAGCAATTTCCTTGGCCTTGCCGTTCTGCACGGCATGAACATAGACCTGGGGCCGCCTCTTGAGCTGCTCACTGTCGAAAATCTGGATGAGCTGCAGCAGCCGCTTCACGTTGGCGTCCGTGTCCGCGATGATCACCAGGTTGCCCTTGGGCACGTCGACGATGACTGCATTGGCCGACATGAAGGGCTGGATCAGGCGGATGACCTCCGTGGACTGGACATACTGGATGGGGATGACCTGGAGAATCGATTTCCCCGTGATGGTGACGGATGCTGGATCTTTGCCGTGCCGGACCGGCGAGGGCTCCTTGGAGATCTCGCTGATCGGGATGATGCGGTACAGGCCGTTTTCCTCGATGATCCCGATGCCGTTGAGCCGGAAGATCACCTCCATAATGGGAAGGACGTTTTCGTTGGGAACGGGAGCTACGGAGCGAAACGTCACCCTGCCCTTGACACGGGGGTCCACCACATAATTGACCCGCAGAACGTCACCGAAAATGGTCTGGATGATGCTGTAGACGTCGGCATCATCGAAATTGAGGCTGACCATGCCGCCGCGCCTCGGCGGGCTTGCGGCCGCCGCGGATCCCGATGCTGCTGCGGGCTGGGATAACTCTGAGGCAGGTTGCTGCGTCGCGGGAGCTGTGGCCGGCGGCGGTGTCCCCATCGGGCGTCTACTTGCAGGACGCTGGGGAGCCATAGGTACTGGAGGCCTCCCTGTTACGGCTGCATCGGGCTGAGGTGAGGCCGCGGTGCCCTCCTGGGCTTGAACGGCAGCAGGAGGTGGAACCGATAACTGCGGCCCGGCGCTTGCGGGCACCTGTGTGCTCGGCGCCGGGGTTGTCCCAGCGGCGCCGGGCGCACTGACGGTCGGTGCCGGGGCCGGAGGCGCCGCGGCAGGCCCGTTCGCCGCTGGCGGGCCGGGGGGCTGATTCTGGGTTACAGCGTTGTTCGTCTGGGATAAAAGATCGGCAGCGCCTATAGAAAAGACTAACAGGATTCCCAAGATGGCGGCAGACCCAGATTTTCGTATGAACCTGCTAGATAACACCGGCAGAAGCCTCTCCGAATGACATGATGGATTCTTAGAAACGCTTGCAGGCAAAGCAGACCTGCAGACCCTCCACAGAGGACCGGCAGGCTATTTCCAGCTTACGACATCGGCATCCTCACCTTCACCGCCCGGTACGCCGTCGGCT
>Ga0335071_10001244_pt1 | contig 27590 bp, 20 predicted proteins | sample Lox_Sample_15_FD_206724 | JGI IMG/M metagenome (GOLD analysis project Ga0335071, IMG submission 206724) | Soil microbial communities from Loxahatchee National Wildlife Refuge, Florida, United States - Lox_Sample_1.5 | ecosystem: Environmental > Terrestrial > Soil > Wetlands | place: USA...
GCGGTCGAGCCCCGAGGGGCCCTCGCCGGCGGCGGCAACTCCACCGTTGGTCCTGGCCTCGGCATCGCCGCGGCGCCGCGAACTCCTGGCGCAGATCGGGCTCGTGCCCGCGGAGATCGACCCGCCGTCGATCGATGAAACACCCGCGCGCGGCGAGCTGCCGCCGGGCCTCGCCAAACGGCTGGCGCGGGCCAAGGCGGCGGCCGCGGCGGTGCGCCACCCCGGCATGACGGTGCTCGCAGCCGACACGGTGGTTGCCTGCGGCCGGCGCATTCTGCCCAAGGCCGAAACCGAGGCCGAGGCCCGCGCCTGCCTTGCTCTTCTGTCCGGACGGCGTCATCGGGTGTACGGCGGCGTGTGCGTGATCGCCTCCGACGGCCGTGCTGCCGTGCGGCTCGTGATCACCGCCGTCGTGTTCCGGCGCCTTACCGATATCGATATCGGCCGTTACGTCGCCAGCGGCGAATGGCACGGCAAGGCCGGCGGTTATGCGATCCAGGGCCGGGCCGCGGCGTTCGTCCGCGCCATCAACGGTTCGTACACCAACGTCGTCGGTCTCGACCTCTTCACGGCCGCCAATCTGCTGCGCGGCATCGGCTTCCCGGTCTGACCTGCGCGTCATGAGCAGTGCCGCCGACGAAATCCTCGTTGAGTGCCGAGCCGACACCTTGCGCGCCGCCGCATTGGTCAAGGGCGAGCTGATCGAGCTCGTGACCGAGCCGCTACGGTCGCAGGGCGCGCCCGGCAGCATCTATGTCGGGCGCGTGCTCGGCCGCGCGCCCGCCATGCGGGCCGTCTTCGTCGAGATCGGGCTCGCGCGGCCGGCGCTGCTCGACGTCGACGGCGAGCTGCCGCAGGAGGGGACGGTGGTCCCGGTGCAAGTCGTGGAGGCGGCTTTCGCCGACAAGGGAGCGCGCGTCAGCCGCCGCCTGGCTCTCGAAGGGCGCTACGCGGTCCTGCTTCCCAACGGGAAGGGTGTCGCGGTGTCGCGGCGGATCACGGCGGCCAAACAGCGGCGGCAGCTGCAGGATGCGGCGGCCGAGCTCAAACGCCCACGCGAAGGCCTGATCGTCCGTGCGGCCGCGATGGCCAGCACGGAGGGCCTCGCGGCCGAAATCAACGCCTTGCGCGGCCGCTGGGACCACATCCAAGCCACGCTGGCGGAGACGACGCCGCCCGCGTGCGTGTTCGACACCGGCGACGGGATGGCCCGGCTGCTTCGCCGGTTCATCACCCAGGACGTTCCGAGGTTTGCGTTCGACGATCGCATGCTCGGCCAGCGCGCACGCGCGACGGCGGAGCGCCTGTTCGGCGTGACGCCGGAGATCGAGATCGAACGCGAGGCGGGGCGGCTGTTCGACCGGTACGGCATCGGCGATATCCTGGCCAGCGTCGACGTTCCGGTGATTCGTCTGCCGTCGGGCGGCCGTCTGGCGATCGAACGGACGGCGGCGGTCACCGCGATCGACGTCGACACCGCGGAAGGGACGGCTCTTGGCGCCGACGCCGGCCTGCGTGTGGACCTCGAGGCAGCCGCCGAGGTCGGCCGCCAGATCCGGCTGCGGGACATCGGCGGCGTAATCGTGGTCGATTTCGTGCGGCTGAAGGACCGCGCGCAGCGGGGGCGGGTCGAGGCGGTGTTGCGGCGTGCGGTGGCCCCCGACCGGATCACGGTCCAGCTTCTCGGCTGGACGGCGGCGGGATTGTTCGAGATGATCCGGCCGCGCGGGCGCGCGGTAGGTTCACTGGATTGAGGGGGCGCCCGACCGAGGGCATCCACGTGAGCGAGAAGCTGGTCCATTTCTCCGAGCACCGGCGGCCGCGGCGCCGCAAATGTCCGATCTGCGGCCGGCCGCCGCTCGCCCAGAACGAGCCGTTCTGCTCGAAACGCTGCGCCGATGAGGACCTGCGCCGCTGGCTGACCGGCGGCTACCGCATCCCGACGAAAGAGGTCCCGGAGCCGGACGGCGAGGGTGAGGGCGGGTAGGGTTCGTGCTCCCCATGATCACGATCCGCGCCGCCAAGACCGTCATGGTCGCCGCCATCGCGCTGTTCGCCAGCCTGGTCGCGTTCGGCAACCTTACGGACTATCAGACGAACTTCGCGTTCGTGCAGCATGTGCTGGCGATGGATACGATCTTCCCGTCCTCGACGATCAAATACCGCGCGATCACCGACCCGGCTCTGCATCGTGTGGCGTATGCGCTCATCATCACGGCGGAAGCCGCGGTGGCGGCGCTGTGCTGGGCCGGTGCCGCCGTTCTGGTCGGCCGGATCCGCTCCGACGCCGCCACATTCAACCGGGCCAAGGCGGTGGCCGTGGCCGGGCTGACCTTGGGGTTCCTGCTCTGGCAAGTCGGTTTCATGTCCATCGGCGGGGAATGGTTCGGGATGTGGATGTCCTCGCAATGGAACGGCGTCGAAAGTGCGTTCCGCTTCGTGGTCGCGATCGGCGTGGTGCTGATCTTTCTGGCGATGCCGGACGCGGAGCTGTGACCTAAGGCAGCATCCGCTGCCACACGTTCGCGATGACGGGCTCGCGGAGTGCGAGCTCCAGGAGGTAGAGCACGCAGCCGACGGCAGCACCGACCAGGGTCCCGGTGAAGCGGACATATTGAAGGTCGGCGCCGAGGGCGAGCTCCATCCGCTGGACGAGGACCTTCTCGTCCCACCGGTGGACGACATCGGCCACGAAGCGGGCAAGCTCGCCACGCCAAGGCACGACACTGAGCACGGCGTGCTCGATCGACGCGTTGAGCCGCGCCCGAATGCCATCGTCGGCGAGCAGCGATTGGCCAGCCGAGGTGAGGACGTTGGCGAGACCGGCGCGGGCGTAGTCGGGGTCGGCGGTCACGTCGCCCAGAACCGCATCGCGGATCTGGTCCCAGGCCGAGCCGAGCCACTGTTGCATCTCGGGCCGGTCGAGAAGGTCGCGCTTGGCCGTCTCGATCTTGGCCCGGTATTCGGGCGAGATGGCGAGCTCGTCGGCGAGGGTCGTGACTGCGTCAAGGGCGCGACGGCGCATCACGCTGTCGGCACTCTGCAGCTCGTCGAGCACCTCGCCCAGCCCGTTGAGGATGGCGCGCGCGATACGCTTGTTCACCGCGGCGGGAATCCACCACCGGCGGCGCGGCCCTTCTGTCGCTGCCTGCTCGATCTCGGACGCGTTGCGGTCGAGGAACTCGCGGCCGAGTTTGAGGGCGCGGTCGAGGACCGCCCCGTGGTAGCCGCCCGCCGTGAGAAGCCGAAGGGCCAGGGCCAGTACCGGTGCGGCATCGATGTCGCGCAGCCGCATGCCCAGCGCTTTGGCTGTGAAGGCGCGAAGCTCGGCGTCATCGAGCGCCGCCACGGCGTAAGGGAGCATGCGCACTACTTGGTCCGCCGCCATCGTGGAGTTGTCGGGTTCGGAGAGCCAGGTGGCGAGGCGTTGGGCCGCATCGAAGGCGCGCAGCTTGCCCGACAGCAGCTCGTTGGTCAGAAAGTGACGTTCGAGGAAGGCCCCGAGGCCTTCGCCGATGCGGTTCTTGTTGCGCGGAACGATGGCGGTGTGCGGGATCGGCAGGCCAAGCGGGCGCCGGAACAGCGCGGTGACAGCAAACCAGTCGGCGAGCCCGCCGACCACGCCCGCCTCGGCGGCAGCATGGGCGAGGGACGTCCAGACAGTCGGCTCGGCCACCAGCCCCGTGCCAATGACAATCGCCGCCATCGTGAGCAGCAGCCCGGTCGCCACGGCGCGGGTGCGCCGCAGTGCCTGCCGCTGCCGGGCCTCCAGATCGTCGGGTTCGGCCGCCATATCCCTATATATGGCGGCGACCCGCTAAGAGACGATCACTTTAGAGGCGCGCCGCCCGGCTGGGACAGCCACACCCAGGCGTCCTTGTTGGCGTCGTAGGTGGTCACGGTCGATGCATCCGGGCCCAGGCCGCGCTCGGGATATTTCTTGAAGTCGTAGATGCCGTCCACGCCCGCGAAGTCGGTCAAATTCGCGATGTAGTCGCGGAGCTGTGCGGCCATGGCTTTGGTGCCGAGCTTGCGCAAGCCGGCGACCACGATCAGCCCGGCATCCCATGACGTCCCGACCATGTTGTCGGCCTTGAGCTTGTGCTCCTTCAGGATCGCGTACATGTCCTGCTGGGCTTTCTCGATGCGCGGGTCGAGCTTGAGCACACCCTCATGCTCGGGGTAGAGCGCCGAGGCAAGAACGAGCTGCTTCGGCAGGAAGCTCTTCCACTGCTGCATGGCGGTGAACACCTGGTTGCCGCTCGTCGGCGCCACCGGGATATCGAGGCCAGCCTGCACCATGCCTTTGAAGACGGTCGCGGCCGGAGCACCGGTGGTCCACGCGATCATGGCCTGCGCGCCCGACGCTTTGATCTTCTCGATCTGCGCCGCCACCGATACGTCGGTCGGATTGAAGTGCTCCGCGATGAGCTTCTGCATCACGCCCTTGTTCTCGGGATACTCGAGCACGGTGTCGATCGATTTGTCGCCGTCCTGGCCGCTGGCGTCGGTCGTCTCGAGCGTGGCGATCTTGGTCCAGCCTTTCATCCGGTAATAGCGCACGACAGCGGCGATCTGGTCGATCGAGGACGAGCTCGAAGAAAAGGTGTAGCCGCCCGCCTGCGGATGGATCGCGGGCGACAGGCAATAGTGAACGGGGCCGTTCTTCATCAGCGGCGCCATGGCGAGGCACATGCCGACGAGCGAAGAACCCATCACGACCGACGGATGCGAGGACAAGGCGCTGTTGGTCAGCTGCACCGCCACCTGCGGGCTCGTCTGGTCGTCGTGGAACACGAACTCGAGGGGCTGGCCCTGGAGGCCGCCGTTCTTGTTCACGTATTCGGCGAGTGCTGTCAGCGTATCCTTCTGGCCCTGGCCGACGAAGGCGGCAAGCCCGGTCAGTGGCACAACGACGTTGACCTTGTAAGGATCGGCGGCATGTGCCGAAGGCTCCCACGCGGCCGTTATCAGGGCGACAGCCGCCGCCATGGAGAGTCCGCGCGTCCATTTGCCGGTGATGTGCATTCTCGACGTTCCTCCCGTTCGAATTGGCGCCAATTCGTCCACAGCCCGTGCCAAGAAGCAAGCCTCTTGGGCGGCCGCTCAGGGCTCCCGGATCAGATGAACCGCTGCCGGGTCGATATCCACCGTGACGGCCTGATGGGGCTGGAGATGGCGTTCGCTCACAGTGCGCCGAAGCAGGTGCGCGGTCAGCGGGAACCCGCAGTCGAGCGTCAGCCGGACCAGCGGGCCGGCGCTCGCCATGGCCACGATCAGACCGGGAAATTCGCGCAGGCTCGCAGCGCCGCCGGGCTGGCGCACGTCGACCGCGTCGGCGGGCAGACAGAGGAGGACCTCGTCTTCCGCGTTCAAGGACTCGTTCCCGGGCGGCACCTCGAGACGCTGCCCACCGACATAGACGCTGTATCCGCCCGCGTGACGCGCCATGATCGTTCCCGCGAGGATGTTCTCGACCCCGAGAAACTCCGCCACAAACCGGTTCTTGGGCCGCTGAAAGACCTCTGACGGCGTGCCAGACTGGACGATCTCGCCCTCCCACATGACCGCGATTTTGTCCGCGAGCGCCACTGCGTCGAGATGATCGTGCGTCACGAACAAGGCGGGAATGCGCGCGTCGCGGATGAACTGCCGGAGCTCCTCGCGCAGCGTGTCGCTCGTGCGGGTGTCGATCGCCGCAAATGGCTCATCCAGCAGGAAGACATCGGGCTCCGTAATAAGGCTGCGTGCGAGGGCTGTCCGCTGCTTCTCCCCCGGGCTCAGGGTGTCCGGCAGGCGGTCGGCGACGCCCTCGAGGCGAAAACGTGCCAGCAGCGGCGCGATCTCGCCTGATCCCCGTTGACGCCTCCGGATGTGCAGGCCGAACGAGATGTTTTCAGCCGCGGTGAGATGCGGGAACAAACCGAAATTCTGCAGGATGAAGCCCACGTGACGCTGCTCGGGCGGCTTCGTGGTGACCTCACGCCCGCTGATGACCACGCGTCCCGCGGCCGGCCGGTGGAACCCGGCGATGGTTTCGAGGAGGACCGACTTGCCGGCCCCGTTTGGCCCGAGGATGACGCCGATTTCGCCAGCGTCGAGCGACAGGCTGATGTCGAGCAGCGCGAACTCGCCGAGCTCCAAGGTGAGCTGCTCGACGGCGACGTCGCTCATCGGCCGAGTCCGGACGTATGGCCGCGCCCGTAGGCAAGCCAGCGCAGGAGCAGGAATAGAGCCAACGATACGGCCAGGAGCAGGAGCGCCATCCCTGTCGCCTCCTCGAGACCGAAGCGGATGAAGAGCTCGTAGATCTTCACCGGTGCCGTCATCGGGTAATAGACGAGGATCACGACCGCGCCGAATTCGGCGATCGCGCGCGCAAACGTGAGGGTGAGGCCGGTCATGATCCCGCGCCAGGCGAGCGGCAGCGTGACCCGGTAAAGCGCGTGCCAGGGTCCCAGGCCAAGGGTGCGCGCCACCTGCTCGAGCCGCGGGTCGACCGCCTCGAACCCTAGCCGCGCAGAGTTGACCGTGTAGGGAACGGAGACGAACAGCATCGCGACCACGACACCGGCCAATGTGCCCCAGAACTGCAAGCCAACGGCGTCCGCAGCAGCGCCGATCAGGCCCTGGCGTCCGAACACGAACAAGAGCGCGATGCCTGCGACCGTGTGCGGGACGGCGAGAGGGACGTCCACCACGGCGGAGACGAAGGTCTTTCCCGCGAACGACGTGCGTGCCAGCACATAGCCGAGCGGAACGCCGAAGAAGGCCGCGCACAAGGTGGCGAGCGCCGCACCGGCGAGGCTGAGGCCGATCGCATCGAGCACGTCGCGCGAGCTTGCGACCTGTGCCAATGCGGTCGGGCTCTGGCCCGCCGTGAGGGCCAGCAGCGGCAGCAGAATGAATGCCAGCAGGATGCCGCCGAGGACGAAGCTGAGCGCCAGCGCCCCATGCGGCCGCGCGGGCGATCTGGCAGACCGAGTCTGCACGCGGGCGCTCAGTGGAGCCTGGCAGACGTGCCGGGACTCAAGAGCCAGGGGCTCAAGATTCGGAGGCTCAGGAGCCTGGCCACGGCTTCACAAGCGGGTGCAGGTCGGGCGGCACACTGTCCGCGTTCACCGCATAAGCGGGGGTGAACGCTCCAAACCCATTGGCGGCGAGGATCCGCTGGCCTTCGGGGCCGAGCAGCATCGCGATGTATTTCCGTGCCCAGTCGGCGTGATGCGCGACGCTCGGGATGGTGATGGCGTAGACGATGGGTTTACCGCTGAGATCGCCGTTCTTCGTGTGTGCCACACCCTGCTCATAGAATTTGGCATGCGCCGGATCGCTGAGGTTGATCTCGGCCGGCAGCTCGAGAAATTTCAGATGATGCTGCAGCGCGTCCGAGCGATAGATGGCGAGGTAGTCGATCTGGCCGATCTGCAACGCGGAGATCAGCGCCGTCTCGGTATCGCGCAGGTTCTTCGGCGACGCGTTGGCCAGGATCTTCGTCGAGAGCTGGGGGTCCTTGTAGAACCGTGATGCCAGGTCGAGCATCTGGACGGTCTGATACCCCGACGGGTCGGTGTCGGGATCGGACCGGCCGATCTCGACGCCCGGTCGCGCCAGCACCTGGTACCAGTTCTGGGGCGTGAGCTCCTGCGCGTACTTGCTCTTGTCGGTGTAGACGAACGTGATCGCGTTGCGCGCGAACCCCACATACCAGGTCGTCAGGCCGGGCTTGCCATCGCCGGCGAACAGATATTTCGGGATCACGCTGTAGTCGGCGACGGCCAGGATATCGGCGTCCTGGTGCAGCTCGGTGATCTGCTTGGCCATCTTCACGCTGCCGCCGAACTGCGGCTGCACCTCGACCTCGGAATATTTCTTCTGGAAGGCCTCGTCGAGCGCCCGGAACGGAACCGCAAGCGTGCCAGCCGCGAACACGGTGAGCTTCACCGAGTCTGCGGCGTGGGCGGAGGGGGAGATGGCCATGATCAGAACCCCGAGCAACGGCGCGATGATCTGCTGGATAGAGGTCGGGTGTTGATTCATCGCGTCCTCGGTGAATTTGTACGAATTTATGCGTTTTATGCCATTTCGCGCCGAAAAAGGCAAAGAGCCCGGGCAAGGCTCTTTGTGGCGTTGGAACCGGGGTCAGGGGCTGTTGTAAATGACGGTGCCGAGGGTGGCCGTGTCGTAACCGCCCATGTCCTTCGCACGGGTCCGGAACCGGGCCGAGCGTGCGAAGTCCAGCAGCGTCTGGAACGGCGGCTCGAAATAGTCGCGGCGCCGCAGGACAAGGTCATAGCGCTCGCGCGCCAGCGGCACGAAATCGAGCCCGTGCTGGCGGGCGACCGTCTCGATGGCGATGCCGGCGTCCGCCTTGCCTTCGGCGATCGCGAGCGCGAGATCGCTCTCGGACAGTGCCGGCTTGCCGAGCCGCGCGAGCGCGTCCGGCGACAGCTTCTTCTCGCGGAGGAGGTGGCCAAGGAGGATCTGGCTGCCCGATTCCGGTTGGCGCTCGATGACCTTGATGCGCCGGTTTGCCAGGTCGCCGACATCGCGAAGCCCATGTGGATTGCCCGCGGCAACCACGAGGCCCTGCCGCCGCCACGCCCACTCGATGGCGACGACATCGAGCCCGGCGGGCGCCGACTTCAGCAGCGGCACGTTGTACGCGCCGCTTGCGTCGTCGAGCACATGAAGCCCGCAGACCTGCGCCTCGCCGGCGCAGAGCCGCTTGAATCCGTCGAGGCTGCCGCCAGGCATCAGGGCGAAGCCACAGCGGGATTCGCGCAGCGCCCATTCGAGCAACGGATCGTGGCTGCCGGCGACCACGCGGGGGGCTGCGGCGGAATTCTGCGGCGCCGGGAGGCCGCCTGGAAACTCCGTGCTCTTGGCGAGCCAGAGGTCGATCAGATCCCGCGGAAAGAGATATTTGCCGGTCACCCGCGTGCACGGAATGCCGCCGTCGCGCACGAGCTCGTAGACTTTTCGCTCCTTGATTCGCAGATATTCCGCGACTTCCCTGGTGCTCATCAGCTCTGGCACGACCGCGCGTCTCCGCCGTTTCTCCCGGTGCAGACTACAGTGGCACGGCACGACAGCGCTATACTTGGCGATCCAGCGGAGGAGAGGAACGCTCATGCACAAGAGCTCGAACCGGATCCGGACGTCGCATGTTGGCCGGCTGCCCACGCCCAAGGGCTGGGAGGATGTCCCGGCCCGCCTCGCCGGTGGTGACATCACCAGTGCCGAGGAGCTCTCGGCCATGGTCGTGCCGGCGATCGCGGACATCGTCGAGACCCAGGCCCGCATCGGCATCGACTGCGTGAACGACGGCGAGTTCTGGACATCGCGCAGCAGCTTCTCGCATCTCACGACGCATTTCGGCGGGCTTGAGACCCGGGCTCTCAAGCCCGGTGAGCCGGCCACGACGCGCCATTCGACGCGCGAGCGTGACGAGTTTCACGACTTCTACGACGACATGGACAAGCTCGGGACGTTGTTTTTCGTGCCGGGCGAAAAGCCCATGCCGCCGATGCGGCAGCGCGTTGTCGCACGCGCGCCGATCACCTGGCGGGGCAAGGACGCAATGGCGCGCCAGCTCGAGACGTTCAAGGCCGCGCTCGCGCGCTCGAAGACTCCGGTGGACGAAGCCTTCGTCGCCGTGCTCGCGCCGGGCTGGCTCGACCACTTCATCTTCAACGAGTACTACAAGACCGAGGAGGAGTTCATCTTCGCGCTCGCAGAGGCATTGCGCGAGGAGTATCGCGCGGTCGTTGCGGCGGGGTTCGTCCTCCAGATCGACGACCCCGGGCTCCCCGATTCATGGGACATGATCAAGCCCGCCCCGACCGTGGAGGCGTATCGCCGATTTGCCAAGCTGCGGGTCGATGCGCTCAATCACGCGCTGGCCGGCATCCCGGAGGAGCGCGTCCGCCACCATCTGTGCTGGGGAAGCTGGCACGGCCCGCACACCCACGATTTGCCGTTCGAGCACATCGTCGATCTGGTGCTCCAGGTGAAGGCGCAGACCTATTCCTTCGAAGCGGGCAACGTGCGCCACGAGCACGAATGGCGCGTGTGGCAGGACGTGAAGCTCCCGGCCGGCAAGATGCTGATGCCCGGCGTGGTCAGCCACGCGACCAACCTCGTCGAGCATCCGCAGCTCGTGGCCGACCGCCTCGTCCGCTACGCCTCGATCGTCGGGCGCGAGAACGTGATTGCCGGCACCGATTGCGGCCTCGGCGGCCGGGTGCACGGCGAATTGGCCTGGGCCAAGCTCGGGGCCCTCGTCGAGGGCGCCCGGCTGGCGACGAAGCAGCTCTGGTCCTAGATCACGGGTTCTTCGCGAGACCCTCGGCGATCTGCAGATGCTTTCTTGAGGTCGGGGAGGGTTCTTTTACGGCCACGACGATGCGCTCTACGCGGCGGTGCGCTTCCTTCGACGCGGTCGAGCGGGTGGAGCAGCTCCTCGCGGCGCCGAAAGCCGTCGAGATCGAAGCGCCGCAGATCTAACCGATCGTCAGCGTGGAACGCTGCCGCCGCCGCTCTTGTGATAGATGTTGTAGTCGTTCTTGAAGAGCTCGGTCACGACGGCGCCGACCAGCTCCTGGAAGCGGGGGTCCTGCGGGTCCGTGATGGCGGACGCCCGGCCGCTCGCTTCGGTCACCAGGCGGTCGCCGTAGCAGTATTCTCCGAGGACCTCGGTCCGCCCGGATGGCACGCCCGCCTGCGGCGTGTTGAGATTCTGGCAAAGGCTCTGGCCACCCATGGTCGGGCCGCCGAAGCTGAGGACGACGGTATAGCCGTTCCAGTCGGCCGGATTCGGGCCGGTGCCGAACTTGTATTGGCCGCTCTGGTAACGGGACTGCAGTGCATCGACGACCGTCTGCGGCGGGAACGGGCTGTTGCGGACGATGACCGAGTTGACACCGCTTTGCGCCTGCGTCTGCACGTAGAACGATCCGGTATAGCCGGGATTGATTTCGGACCGCGTGACAGTGACGGAATCACAGCCATACAGCAGCGACGACGCGGTCACCGCGAGGATCGGGATCAAGGACGGTTTCGACATGCAGCGCCTCCTCCAGGCAGACTCTTAGTATGCACCGGAGAAGAATTCCGCACCGGCGCATCCAGATCAAGTTTGCGTGTAGAGCCTTACGCACTACTTACGCCCAGCGTACACCGGGCTTACGCCACCCGCTCCAGACTCTTCGGGACCGCACGGCGCGGATGGGTCAGGATCTCGAATCCGTCGCCGCGTTCCGGCCAGGCCGGCTCCTCGATACCGCAGCATCGACCCGCATCCAACGGCCGGGCGGCTTTACCTCGTCTCGCGCGGAACGATCATCTTCGGGTCGACCAGGCGGCCGCGCTCGATGACGGTCTTGCCGTCGAGCATCACGGTACAGTCGCGCATCGGCACGTCGTAGTGGCCGCGGGTCGTGCGGTTGCCGCCGCCTTGGGTGTTGGGGCCCGTCGAGAACAGGAAATTGCCGGGAAACACCCGAGCTGCCGCGCGGTTGCGTTCGGGCTCGGCGCTGTTGAGCCCCATCCAGTACCAGCGCGCCTGCGGGTTCATGCCCCAGCCGAGATGCGACACGGCGAACGGGTCGCGGTCGGCTTCGTTCTCCTGGCCGTCGGCGAGCCAGTCGCGCATGAGCTTGGCGTCGAGCCCGCCCTCGATGTTGGTGATGTGGCCCTCGCGGATCTCGAGCCGGATCGGGTCGCTCACGAACCGGCAATAGGGAAGGATGATGATGTCGCCGGGCTGGATGACGACGGTACCGGTGGCGCTGCCCTCGTTGGGGAAGGTATGGACGTGGCCGGCGCCCCAGTGGTCGAAGTGTCCGGGTTCGTCGGCATAGCCCCATTGGGTCATCACGGGGTATTCGCCGCAGGTCCAGGTAAGGTCCGTTCCGGCGTCCGACACCACGCGGACTTTCTTCGTCTTACGGTAGAGCCCTTCGGCGTATTTCATCGCCTCCTTGAGCCCGGGCGGCGACATCAGCTGGTCGAGATCGTCGGGCGCGTCGATGATCATGAGGACGCGCACCTTCTTGTCCATGACCGTCTTGAGCCAACGCGAGAACAGCGGAACATGGAAGATCACGATCAAGTCGGCGCAGGACAGCGCCTCGAGAGTTCCCTTGCACTTGCCGATCGTCGGCACGCCCACTTTGGTCCAGCCGGGGATCGAGTTGACGCACATTTCGTACGCGTCGGCGCCGAGCTCGTCGGCGGCGGCGAAGGCAGCTTCGATGTATTCGCGGCGCGTGCCGAGGTCGGACACCAGCGCGATGGTCTCCCCGGGCTTCACCCGGCACAGGTCGAGCTCGCGCCGGTACAGCATCGCGAGCTTGGCGGGATTGACCTCGGTCGAGCGGATCGCGGCTTGCATCATGGGGGTCACCGTAGAAGGGGACAGGGCACCCCGATTATGAAGCGGTCCTGGGCCGGCGTCTTCGTCGAAACGCTGCGAGCTTCGAGGGCGGGCGAACCCGGACGTCAGACGAGCGCGGGCCTTTTGGCCGTCGTCGTGGCTTGGACGTTCACGAAGCGATAGCTTTGCGCGAGCCATTCGCGCCGCTCCGCGCTCGCGAACTTCCACAGGAACTGGTCGATCCAGTTTCCACAGGAACTGGTCGATCCAGTAATGGGCCAACGTGAGGGCCGTCGTCGTCGCGATGGCCAGTCTCATGATCTGGTGGGCGCCGACACGTTGGCTGAACGTCCACAGGGCCACGCCGATCGCAAGCCAGATCGAGAATACGGCGAACGGCGCCAGGGCGCGCAAGCCCGGCCGGCCACGCGCCCGGCCCGCGGCATGAAACGCCACGAACACGGAGATATTGGACGCCATGCGCGACCAGCCAGCTGCTGAACAGTTGGTCACAGAGCGACCCTGTGGTCAGGCCCCTGAAATTAGTTTAGATATAAAATAATTGGGCGCGGCCGGTCGCGGCCGTGCCCGCGCGATCACGACATGAACCGGTATGTGGAAACCGCCGGACCGTCTCGTTCATAAGCCGTCTCTTGGCCGCGTCCCCGCTCGCGACGAGGCTGGCGCGTCCCGTCTGTTTTCGCCCATTGCCGTCGGCCCGGTCCAGTTGGCCCAGCGGACCTGGGTGCCGGCAATGGTGCCGTGGCGCGCCACTGAAGACGGCGTTGTGACAGACGACGTCGTCGATTGGTATGCGCGATTTGCGCGCGGACAGCCCGGTGCCATCGTCGTCGAAGCAACAGGGATCAGGGACGTGCCGAGCGGGCCGCTCCTGCGCGCCGGACACGACCGCTTTCTCCCGGGGCTGCGGCGCCTCGTCGATGCCGTCCGGCATGCGAGCGGCGGGCGTACGAAGCTGTTCATCCAGTTGATCGACTTCCTGGCGATCCGCCGGCGTCCGGACCCGGTAAAATACCTGCAGCAGTTCCTCCAGGTCTCGGACGAGCATCGCAGGGCGTTGGGCCTGAGCGGTGCCGATGAGGGGGAAGTGCGCCGCCGGCTCACGGCGCTAGCTCCGGCGGAGCTGGAACAAGTTCTGACGTCGCGGGAGCTCGAGGCCCTCAGGTTCGGAGCCCGCGAGCGCGTGACCGATATCGAGCACGAGCACATTCGCAACCTGCCGCAGGTCCTTCCGGGCCTGTTCGCCGATGCGGCCGAGCGCGCCCGCGCCGCCGGGTTTGACGGCATCGAACTCCACTATGCTCACGCCTACACGATGGCGTCCTTTCTCTCGGCCACCAACACTCGTCCGGACCGATACGGCGGATCGCTGGACAACCGTGTGCGGCTGCCGCTGGAGGTCTATCGTACGGTGCGCCGGCGCGTGGGCGACGACTTCGTGGTTGGATGCAGGTTCCTCGCCGAGGAGTGCATCCCCGAAGGGAGCGGGGTGGAGGACGCGACCTATTTCGGCGTCCGGTTCGCGCAGGCGGGCATGGATTTCCTGTCCACGTCGCGCGGCGGGAAGTTCGACGACGCGAAACAGCCCAGCGTCGGAGAGGCGGCGTACCCCTACACCGGCCCCAGCGGCTATGAGTGCATGCCGCAGCACATCTCCGACAAGCGTGGGCCGTTCGGCCGCAATGTCGGCCCCACCGCGGCGATCCGCCGGGCGGTGCGCGCGGCCGGTTGCGAGACCCCGATCGTGTGCGCTGGTGGTATCCATAATTTCGAGACGGCGGAGCGGCTGCTCGCCGAGGGCGTCTGCGACATCATCGGCGCGGCACGCCAGTCGCTCGCCGACCCCGACTGGTTCCTGAAGATTTCGCTGGGCCTGGGCGCCAGCGTTCGGCTCTGCGAGTACACGAACTACTGCGAAGGGCTCGACCAGAAGCACAAGATGGTCACGTGCAAGCTCTGGGACAAAATCGATCGTGAGTCGCCCGGGGTCAAAAAAAGTCCTGACGGCAAGCGCCGGACGACGGCCCCCGACTGGCAGCCAGCCCGGGGCGGATGATCGATCAGGGCAAGGGCTTCCAGCTCGAATCCGGATCGTACAGGGTCATCTCGCGCGCAAGAGCGGCGGTCTGAGGGCCCAGGTCTTTCTGGTACACAACGTCATCATGATTGACGATGAACGTCATGACGCCTGACACTCCATATTGCGCCGGGAACGCGACCAGCGCGAAGCCACCGATCATGTGCCCGTTCAGCACGTACGCATAGGCGCCGCCCTTTGCGGCCGGGCCTTGTGCTTTCAGGATCCGGTAGTAGTAGCCGTGGAAGGGCTGGGGTCCTCTTTTTTTCGCCGTGGCGCTGTAGCCTTCGGCCTGCGCCCGCACCATCAGCGGGCCGATCGGGCTTTCCTGCTCGCCCGCCGTCTCCGGCCAATACAGCCCATCGTGCTTGCCGGGGCTGCTCAGGAATTTCTGCGCGTATTCGATGTACCCATCGCGGTTGCGGTCTTTTTCCGCATACTCGCGCTGGGCGTCGACATAGGCGCGGCAGACGTCGATGGTGAAGAGCTCGTTGGCACCGATGCGCCGGGCGACGATCTCATCGGCACCAGCAGCCGCATCGAACTGCCAGGCGGCGCCGTGCTTGACGACCGGGAACGGGAACGGCCAATCGTCCTGCCCGACCTCGAGGACGACCCGGTCGTCGCCGCTACGCTCGAGGCTGTTCTTCTCATCGTAGGCGCTGACGAACTTGCGGCGAGCCTGGGCGTCCGCCACCGCGTCGCCGGAGCTGATCAGCGCCTGGCTGCTTGGACCGAGGATCGCCAGCATGTCGCTGGTCCGGCCCGCGCGAACGGCAGCAACCAAGGCCGCGATCGCCTGCTCGGGCGTCGCGAATGTCCTTTGTGCGGCGGCGGTGGCGGGGAGCGGCACAACCAGCGCGACCGACATGGCCACGAGAATGGACCCGACGATCGTCCCGAGCATCCGATGCCATCTGCCGACTCTATCCATGGGCGCCTCGTGCCATCGTAATCCTTCCGGCATCAGCGACGTCCACCGCGCCCGCCACCGCCACCGGCGCGCGCCCCGCCGCCAGCGCGGCCTCCGCCATTCGATTGGAACGATCGCTGGCTGGCGCGTCCGCGATCGGCTTGCGCGCGGACCTGGCCGCCGTTGCCCATGCCGCCGAACGCCGAGGGCTGCCGCGAGCCGCTGCCAGCCTGCCGCTGACCGCTGCCACTGAGCCCCTGGCCGCGGTTCGACACCTGACCTCTCTGCGCGTCGCCACCGCCGGGCCGCTGACCGCTGCCGCTAATCCCCTGGCCGCGGTTTGCGACCTGGCCGCGCTGCGCGCCGCCGTTGCCGAGCTGCCCGCCGCTCTGGCCGCCGGCGTAGCCGCGGGACTCGCGGCTCGCCGTGGGTGTCACCCGCGGACGCTGCTGAAAGTTCTGACGCGAGCCCGGATCGCGATACGCCACGCCGCCGCGATGTCCGGGATCGTGCTGCCAATTCCTCTGGTCCGCCGGCAGCTGGGTGGCGCGGTTGTTGCGGATGTTTTCGCGGTTGATGTTGTTGTAGCGCTCCGAATTGATATTGATGCTGCCGCCATTCCAGTCGGAATTGCAGCAATCCGTCAGCGCCGCGATCGACGCCACCCCGAGCCCGAACATGAGACCCGTCCCTAAAGCGTAGCCGGGATAATAGGCCGGCGGAGGCGGATAATAGGGCGGCGGGTAGGCGGGATAGGGCCACGTCCCATAGACCACGGTCGGATTGTAGGCCGGCACATAGACCGTCTGGGGATTGGTCGGCTGGATCACAATGGTGTCGCCGCCTTGGTTGATGACGGTCTGCTGCTCATTCGTCTGCAGCGAGCCGGCACCCTCCGCGCGCTTCCGCAGTCGTTGCACCGACGCCATCACATCGGCTTGCTGGGCCAGGACGGCGTCGCCCAGCCGCTGCGTCCAAGAAAGTTGTTCGCTCATCATCTTCAGGACCTGCGGATAGGGTGCGAGCGTCTTGACGCTGGGATCCCAGGTCTGACTTTGGAGTGCGGCGGCGAGCTGATCGCCCTCGAGAGCCGCGTTAGCCGGATCCGATACCCAGCGCTCCGCCTGGACGATCTCGAGCGGATAGGTGGAGGCGACCAAGATTTGTGACAGCAGCTGGTCGGGATAAAGCGCAATCGGCGCCGTCATCTGGTCGATCTCTTCGGCGCTGAACGTCGGCTGGCCGGGGGCCTGCGGGGCAGCCGCCGGCGGGATAGCCGCAGCGGGCGGCTGCCCGGCTTGACCGAGGACGGCGGCCGGATCGGCCACCGAGACGGCCAGCACCGACGCGATGACGCGAACGATTGTTGTTTTCACGGCAAAATTCTGGCCAGGCAAGGGCCGGCTGGATATCGATTCTGCGCACATAACCGATGCTGACTGCATGGCCGCGGGCGACCGGCCGGATCGGCAGGACTGCGTCACGTTGCGCAGAAGCGATAGCGACTTACCGCCCAATATCGTCTGCTGAATGGCCTTGACTTGCGACGCACGGCGTCTGGGCGGTTACGCGTCGCCGCGTGCTTCACGGGGCAAGTCTGAAAAAATTCGAGACGAGAAAGGATCACATCATGAGGAAGTTTTTGTCGATTACTGCGATCGGCGCGGCCGCGCTGATCCTGGGAGCCTGCCAGACCGAACTGCAGAAGGCGGAACAGCAGCCGATGCCGCAGCAGACCGGGGCAGGAACGCCCTTCACGCAAAGCCTGAACAAGTACTATCGGGAGGCCGCCGAATCGCAATGGGTCGGCCAGACCGATTTCATCTCTTCCGAGCATCTGGCGAAGAAAGCGCAGGCCACGGGCACGGGGCAGGCGGTGCCGATCGATTCGATCGAGGTCGAGGGTCGCGCGGTCAAGAAGAACGGCGAGCTCACGATCACGCGTAAACGGTTCATGGTCGCGATGGGCCGTGGCGCGGCGACCAAGGTCCCCGATCAAACGGCGCGTGCGCAGGTTGCGTACGACTGCTGGCTGGCGGAGGCGTCGGACCCGGTCGTCGCGGTTGAAAGCAAGTGGCTCGACAAGAAGGTCCGGAACTGCCGCACCGACTTCTACGAGGCCATGGCCATCGTCGACGCGGCGACGAAACCGCGCGACAAGTTCGTCGTTTACTTCGATAATGACAGCGCTCAAATCGGCGAAAACGCGCGGCTGACGCTCCAAGAAGCCGCGCAGACCGCGCGCAGTGAAGCGGTCAACGAGGTCAAGGTCAGCATCGTCGGCAACGCGGACCGTACCGGGAAGCCGGCCCACAACCAGATGCTGTCCGAGAAGCGGGCCAAGGAGGTTCAAGACAGCCTCCTGCAGGGTGGCGTGAACCAGGCTCTGATCGCGGCCGTCGAAGGCCGTGGCGAGGAAAACCCCGTGGTCCCGACGGCGGACGGCGTTGCCGAGCCGCAGAACCGGAACACGATCATCACGTTGCAGTGGCCGCCGCAGCCCGAATGATCATCTGACTCGGCACCTGACGGGCGCGCCCTTGTGGCGCGCCCGTTTTGTTTTGGGGGGCGCTCGTGCCGGTCGGGTGCTCCGCGCCGGGCATTCTTGCAGGCTTCCGATAGAGAGCCGTCGACGCTCCCGCATGATGGCGCGAGGCACCGAATCCGCCACACTTGCGCCGGGAGGACGCCCGCGTCGATGGACTTCGTGCAAGCCTTTCCCGTCGCGATCATCGACGACGACTATGACGGCAAGCAGGCGGCCAGCCGCGGCATGCGCATGCTCGCCGAGGCGATCGAGAAGGAAGGATTTCGCGTCGTGGCTGGCCTCAGCTACGAGGACGCCCGGCGCCTCGTCAACGTCTTCAATACCGAATCCTGCTGGCTGATCTCGGTCGACGGCGCCGAGGCCAACGAAACACGCTGGCAGGTTCTGGAGCATGTCCTGGCGGCAAAGCGCGGCCGCAACGACCGGCTGCCGATCTTCCTGTTCGGCGACCAGCTGACCGCCGAGCAGGTCCCGGCGGCCATTCTCAAACACGCCAACGCGTTCATGAGGCTGTTCGAGGACTCGTTCGAGTTCATCGCGCGCGCGATCGTCCGCGCGGCGCAACTCTATCTGGAACGTCTCCCGCCGCCGATGTTCAGGGCGCTGATGGATTACACGCTGCATCCCCGGTATTCCTGGCATACGCCCGGTCACGGCGGCGGCGTGGCCTTTCGCAAGAGTCCGGTCGGCCAGCTCTTCTACCAGTTCTTCGGCGAGAACATGCTGCGCTCGGACATCTCGGTTTCGGTCGGTGACGTCGGCTCGCTGCTCGACCATACGGGCCCGATCGCCGCCGGCGAACGCAATTCGGCGCGGATCTTCGGATCGGATGAGACGTTGTTCGTCGTCGGCGGAACCTCCACCGCGAACAAAATCGTGTGGCATGGAACGGTCAGCCGCAACGACCTCGTGCTCTGCGACCGCAACTGCCACAAATCCATCCTGCACTCGCTGGTCATGACGGGTGCGACGCCGGTCTACCTGGTCCCGTCGCGCAACGGGCTCGGCATCATCGGGCCCATTTCGCGCGACCAGTTCACGCAGAAATCGATCCGCCAGAAGATCGCCGCAAGCGCGCTGGCCAAGCAGTCGAACGGCAGGGTGCGGCTGATGGTGATGACCAATTCCACGTATGACGGGCTCTGTTACAACGTGGACGCGATCAAGCAGACGCTCGGCGATTCGGTGGACGTCCTCCACTTCGACGAAGCTTGGTACGCCTACGCCAATTTTCACCCCTTCTACGACGGCTATCACGCGGTCTCGTCGGCAAAGCCCGCGCGCTCGCCGCACGCGATCACGTTCGCCACCCAATCCACGCACAAGCTTCTCGCGGCCCTCTCGCAGGCGTCCATGATCCACGTGCAGCACGGCGAGGCGAAGAGGCTCGACATGGCGCGCTTCAACGAGGCGTTCATGATGCACACCTCGACCTCACCCCAGTACGGGATCATCGCCTCGTGTGACGTCGCGGCGGCAATGATGGAGCAGCCGGCCGGGCAGGCCCTGGTTCAGGAGACGATCGACGAGGCGCTGGCCTTCCGCCGCGCAATGGCCGCGGTGAAAAAGCAGGACAAGAGCGGATCCTGGTGGTTCGAGGTGTGGCAGCCCGACGCCATGGCCGAACGCCCGGTCGACAAGACGTCGGCGTGGGTGCTGAAGCCTGGCGACAAATGGCACGGGTTCGAAGGGCTTGCCGAGAACCACGTGCTGGTCGACCCGATCAAGGTGACGATCCTGTCGCCCGGCCTGTCGGCCAACGGCAGCATGCGGCCGCAAGGCATCCCGGCGGCGGTGGTCACTAAATTCCTGTCGTCGCGGCGGATCGAGATCGAGAAGACCGGCCTGTACTCCTTCCTGGTCCTGTTTTCGATGGGTATCACGCGCGGCAAATGGAGCACGCTCGTCACCGAGCTGATCAACTTCAAGGACCTCTACGACGCGAACGCACCTCTGTCGCGCGTCCTGCCGGCGCTGGCCGAAGCCCATCCCGAGGCCTACGGCAAGACGGGACTCAAGGACTTATGCGACCAGATCCACCGTGTCTATCGCGAAGACGACTTGCCGAAGGCGCAGCGGGACATGTACACGACCGTGCCCGAGATGGCGCTGCGGCCGGCCGACGCCTACGAGCGGCTGGTGCGCGGGCAGGTGGAGAGCGTCGAGATCGACAAGCTCGGCGGCCGGACGCTCGCCGTGATGCTGGTCCCTTATCCTCCGGGGATCCCGCTGATCATGCCCGGCGAGCGTATCACGCCGTCGACCAAGTCGATCCAGGACTACCTGCTGTACGCGCGCGACTTCGACCGGAAGTTCCCCGGATTTGAGACCGACATCCACGGCTTGCGGTTCGAGCCGACGCCCTCCGGACGACGCTATCTCGTGGACTGCGTCAAGCAGGAGGGCGGCCGATGATTCCCCGCGACATCCCGCCGCCGACAATCCCGATCCCGTTCCACAAGCTGCTCAAGGTAGTGGCGATCGTCGACAAGGAGAACGCGCAGGTCAAAGAGCTCCTGGCGCAGATCAGCGGCGAGGGGTTCGAAATCGAGGTAAGCGACAGCTTCGATCGCGACGTGGACGAAGATGCGGCCGTCGGCGCCTACATCGCCATGATCGATGGCGAGCGCCAGGAGCGCGCCCGCAAACTGGGCCGCGCCGTGCGTGCCATCGGCTTTCGAACGCCGCTGTGGGCGCTGGCCGATTCGCGCCGGATCGCCGACCTCGCGGTCTTCAACCTCACCGGCGAGGTCGACGGCTATATCTATCTCGGCCAGCAAACGCCCACCTATTATGCCAAGCAGGTCGTGGCGAGCGTGGTGCATTACGGCCTGTCGCTGCTTCCGCCGTTCTTCGGCGGGCTCATGGCTTACGACAGCGAGGCGAACATCACGTTCGCCTGTCCGGGCCATCAGGGCGGGCAGTTCTATCGCAAGGCGCCGGCCGGGCAACTCTTCTTCAAGCACTTCGGCGAGAGAGTGTTCCGCAACGACCTGTGCAACGCCGATGTCGGCCTCGGCGACCTGCTCATCCACGAGGGGGCGGCCGCCGAGGCTCAGAAGCACGCCGCGCGGATCTTCGGCGCCGACCGGACGTACTTCGTGCTGAACGGCACCAGCACCTCCAACAAAGTCGTGACGAATGCGGTCCTGCGCCGCGGGGATCTCGTCCTCTTCGACCGCAACAATCACAAGTCGCTCCACCAGGGCGCTCTTGTGCAGGCCGGGGCCATCCCGATCTTCCTGCCGACCTCGCGCAACTCGTTCGGCATGATCGGGGCCGTCGACTGGGACGCGTGGGACGAGGAGTACCTGCGCGACCAGATCCGCGCGAACCCGCTGGTGAAGGACCGTCAGCGCGCGAAGGCGGAGCGGCCGTTCCGCCTCGCCTGCATCCAGCTCGCAACCTATGACGGCACGATCTACAACGTCCGCAAGGTCCTGGAAAAGATCGGCCATCTCTGCGATTACGTGCTCTGGGACGAGGCGTGGATCGGCTACAACGCCTTCCATCCGCTGTTCGAGAACCATAGCCCGATGCGGCTGGAGAAACTGGGCCCGCAGATGGCGGGCCTGTTCTCCACGCAGTCCGTCCACAAGCAAGGTGCCGGCTTCTCCCAAGCCTCGCAGATCCACAAGCGCGATGAACATATCAAAGGCCAGAAGCGGTTCATCGAGCACAAGCGGTTCAACGAATCGTTCCTGATCAACGCCTCGACGTCGCCATTCTATCCGCTGTTCGCCTCGCTCGACGTGAACGCCAAGATCCACGAGGGCAGGGGTGGCGAGATGCTGTGGGACCGCTGCATCGAAATCGCCATCGAGGCCCGCAAGAAATTTCGTGAGTTCGGCCGCTATTACGCGAAGACCGGGCGCACGTCAGAGGAGAAATGGTTCTTCGACCCATTCGTCCCCGACGTGGTGACGATCCGCGGCTCGAAGTTCACCAAAGACGCGAAGGATGTCCCGTGGGAGGACATCCCGACCGACGTGATCAAGCGCGAGCAGCAATGCTGGAACTTCCATCCCGAAAGCGCTTGGCACGGCTATGCCGGCTACACGCAAGGCTACGCGATGGTGGATCCCAACAAGCTGTCGCTGCTGACGCCCGGCATCGACCGCAAGACCGGCGAGTACCTGAGCTTCGGCGTGCCGGCCACGGTCGTCGCCAACTATCTGCGCGAGCAGCGTGTCGTGCCGGAAAAATGCGACCTCAACAGCATCCTGTTCCTGATGACCCCGGCCGAGGACGAAAGCAAGCTCAACACGCTGATCGCCAAGCTCGTGAAGTTCAAGAATTTCTGGGATAGCGACGCCCCGCTTACCGAGGTTCTGCCGACGATTGCCGCGAAACATGGCGAGCGCTACGCGGGGTACACGTTGCGGCGGATCTGCAATGAGATGCACGAGTTCTACCGCAAAGCGAACGTCAAGGAGCTGCAGCGGCTGTGTTTCCGGGCGGCGAGCTTCCCCGAGCTCGCGATGTCGCCGCAGGATGCCTATGAGGCGCTCGTCGCCAACGAGGTCGATTACGTGCCCCTCGATAAGGCCAAGGGGCGCATCGCCGCCACGCTTGCGCTGATCTACCCGCCCGGCATCGGCGTCATCGTCCCCGGCGAGCGCTGGGACAGCAAGGCGCAGCCGATGATCGACTATTTCCTGGCGTTCCAGGAATCGTTCAACCGCTTCCCTGGATTCAACTACGAAGTGCAGGGCGTCTATCAGGAACGGATCGACGGCCGCATCACATTCCACACCTACGTCGTCCGCGAGTGAATCGCGGCACTCGAGGATGAACGTCCAGGAGGAACGCCCATGAATGACCAGGCAAAGAAAGCGACGGCGGTGGAGGGGCAGGCGCAGATCAAACGGATGAACCTCATGCAGCTCACGTTCATCGTGGCGGTGAACATGATGGGCTCAGGGATCATCATGCTGCCGACCAACATGGCGCAGGTCGGCGCGATCTCGCTGTTGTCCTGGATCGTGACGGCGCTGGGCTCGATGGCGATCGCCTACGGGTTTGCGCAGGCCGGTTTGTTCAACACCCGCTCCGGAGGCCTCGCCGCCTATGCCGAGGACGCGTACGGCCGCTCCGGCTATTTCCTGACATTCTTCCTCTACTTCATTTCCATCGCGGTCGGAAACGTGGCGATTGCGATCTCCGCGGTCGGCTACCTGGCCCATTTCTTCCCGTGGCTGTCGTCGACGCCGGTGTCGACATGCATCGGGGTGATCGGCCTCTTGTGGCTCACCACGGTCGCGAATTTCGGAGGACCCAGCGTGACCGGCCGCATCGGCTCGTTCACGGTGTGGGGCGTCATCCTCCCGGTGGGCTTGCTGTCCGTGTTCGGCTGGTTCTGGTTCAAGCCCGACGTGTTCGCGGCCGCCTGGAATCCGAAGGGACTGGGCCTGTTCGAGGGCATGGGCTCAAGCATCTCGCTGACGCTGTGGGCCTTTCTCGGCATGGAATCGGCAGCCCAGAACTCGGACGCCGTCGAGGACCCGAAGCGCAACGTGCCGCTCGCCTGCATGTTCGGCACGCTGGGTGCGGCCGTGATCTATGTACTGTCGACCACCGCCATACAGGGAATCGTCCCGAACGCCGATCTGGCCGCTTCGACCGGGCCCTTTGGACTGGCCTTTGAACATATGTTCAGCCCCGCGATCGGCGGCGTCGTCATGGTGCTGGCCGCGATCGCCTGCGTCGGTTCGCTGCTGGGCTGGCAATTCACCTTCGCCCAGACCGGCAAGTCGGCGGCGGACGAGCGCATGTTTCCCGGCGTGTTCGCGAAAGTGACGAGTGCCGGGGCGCCGATTGCCGGGATGGTCATCCTCTGTATCGCGCAATCGCTGCTCGCCCTGTCCACGATCTCGCCCAGCCTCAGCGAGCAGTTCTCGGTCCTGGTGAACCTCACGGTCGTGATCAACGTGATCCCTTACGTGATCGCGCTTTCGGCGCTGATGGCGATGATGCACGACGCGGGCGTGACCGGTGCGTTGTTCTGGCGCAACTCGCTGATCGCTCTCGTCGCCATGGTCTACAGCATCTACGCCATCTACACCTCCGGGAAGGACGCGGTCATGGGCGGCATGATGGTCGTGGGCGTGGGCTTCGTGATCTGGGGCCTCATTGCGTCGCGGTTTGCGCCGAACCGGCTGCTTGTGAGCGGCGCCCGAGGAGCCGGTCTCGCGAAGGTCGCAGCAATGCTCCTCACCGCAGGGCTGTCGCTTGCTCTGTCGATGCCAGCGGCGGCCGGCACGCTGGACCGCGTTCGCTCGACCGGCAAGCTCTCGCTCGGGTATCGCGCCGATGCGCGACCCCTCTCGTATCGGGACGAGTCCGGGACGGCCGTCGGCTATGCCGTGGCCTTGTGCCAGAAAATCGCCGACCAGCTGAAGGCCGACCTCAAGCTTCCGGCGCTGAAGACCGAGTGGGTGCCGGTCACGCTGTCCGACCGCTTCGCGGCCGTGCAGCAGGGCAAGGTCGATCTCCTGTGCGGAGCAGATTCGGTCACGTTGGCGAGACGGGCCGATGTGTCGTTCTCGATTCCGATCTATCCGAGCGGCGTCGGAGCGGCTCTGCGCGCCGACGCTCCGACGGCGCTGCGCGAGCTGCTGGCCGAAGGACACGCGCCGGCCCATCCGCTGTGGCGCGGCTCGCCCGCGCAAACACTGCTGGAAAGCGCCACGTTCTCGGTGGTCGGCGGGACCACCAGCGAGAGCTGGCTCGCACAGCGTCTCAAGGCGTTCCAGATCGAGGCGTCCATATCGCCCGTCGGCAGCTATGAAGCCGGCATCAAAGCCGCGCTCGAGAGCAGGTTCGCCGTGTTTTTCGGCGACCGCGCCATCCTTCTGGAGAGCGCCGTCCGCAGCGGTTCGCCCAGGAATCTGGTGGTTCTCGACCGGCTGTTCACGAATGAGCCGCTCGCTCTTGGCTTGGCACGCGACAACGATGACCTTCGCCTTATCGCCGACCGGACCCTGAGCCGGCTCTACGGATCACCGGAGTTTCGAGACCTTTATGCGAAATGGTTCGGGCGGCTCGACGAAAGCACTGCCACGTTCTTCCGGCAGAGCGCGCTGCCGGAGTGAGTCGCTGCCTGCGACTTGCTCGAATCCGATAGAGCAGATTTTCACCCACCCCATGATGAAGCGTTTTTGGGAACGAATCGCCGCACTGATAACAGGCAGGCATAATCATGGGAAACGGCAATCCAGGTTCGACCGCCGGGAGCCGACGCTCCGGAGTGCCATCGACGGTCCCGTTCGCAACGGCGCTGGCTTTCGCGATCAGCGCGATTGGCACGGCAAGTCCGGCGCTGGCTCAGATGTCCGGCACGACCAGCCAGCCGATCGAAGTCCGGACGATCGAAGTCACTCAAGGGGCGGGTACCACCACGATGGCCGCGGCACCCGTGCCGCCCGGAGAAGCGAGCAGAACGAAACCATCACCAGAGACGCTGCCGAAGCCCCGCGTTGGGACATTCAATGAGATCGACAAGCTCTACGACGGGTATCTCGATTTCAAGAAGATGCTCAGCGACCGCTACAACCTCGACTTTTCGATGGAGTTTTCGCTGTTCGGGCAGTTCGCGAGCGAGGGCGGCGGCAAACCGGTGTGGCCGGTGGTCTATTATCCGAGCCTGACCTGGAAACCCTTCACCGACACCAGCTTTGGCTCCGGCCAGATCGACGCCACCACCGGTCATCAGACTTATTACAGCCGGTTCAACACCGGCGATCAGACCGCGCGCATGGGCCTGATCACCTTCCCCAACGACTGGACGAACGACAACCTGTCGGTCTCCACGCTCGCCTATACGCATACGATGCCGGGGAGCATGAGCTGGCTGTCGGTTACCGCCGGGCAATACAACCTGTTCAAATTCGATCCCAACGCGTATGCCGCGAACGCCCAGACGAGCTTCATCGGCTACTCGTTCGCACAGGACGCGACCCAGACGTTTCCCAATGCCGGGTTCGGCGGCTACGCGACCGCCAGTACGCCAGACGACCAGTTCCATATCTCCGGCGGGTCGCAAAGCGCCGCCAATCTCGCGGGCGACAGCCTCAGATCGGACGGCAGATACGCCAACTGGGGCAATTTCCAGTGGACCCCGAAGATCGACGGCCTGGGTGCCGGCGTCTACAGCATCCTCGTCTACAAGCAGCCCTTCATCCACAACATATCGAGTCACTCGACCGGGATTTCATTCAGCGCGTCGCAGGAGCTCACCGAGAAGTGGGGCGCCTTCGTCCGCGTGAACACGGCCTCGGGGTCGGATCTCGATATCCGGCATTCGATTGCGGCCGGCGGGGTCATGAACGATCCGTTCCATCGCAACCCCACCGACCGGGTCGGTGTTGCCCTCGCGTATGACGTGACCAATGCCCATGCGATCGGCGTCGAGCCGAATGGGTCCTTCGAGCACGAGACCCTGTTCGCCGGTCCGCGGAATCACGAATGGGTGAGCGAGGTTTTCTACAACTACACGGTCTCGAAGGCGATCTGGATCACGCCGGACGCGCAGGTGTTCTGGAACCCGGCACTGGCGCCCAGCCGGGACGCCGAGGCCGTGTTCACCGTCCGCACCACGCTGTTCTTCTAACCTGGAGGACGTGTCGATGTCGAACACCGCCGCCAAACGCGCTCTCGACGCCAAGCCCGCGCCCGCCAAGCGGCTCGGCGTCCATTCCGAGATCGGCGTCCTGCGTAAGGTCCTGGTGTCTCAGCCATCACTGGCGCACGAGCGGCTGACGCCCGGGAACTGCAAGGATCTGCTCTTCGACGACGTCTTCTGGGTGCAAAAGGCCCGGGTCGCTCACTACGACTTCGTGACGAAGATGCGGGAGCGGGGGGTCGAGGTCTACGACCTGCAGGACTTGCTTGCCGAGATCTTCGACTCCAACACGGCGGCGCGCTCGTTCGTGCTCGACCGCCGTGTGACGCCGAACCTCGTCGGCGTCGGAATCGCCGCCGTCATGCGGGAGTGGCTTCAGTCGCTCCCGGGCAAGGAGCTCGCCCGGTTCCTGATGGGCGGCGTCACCATCCATGACATACCCGCGGGCGAGCTGACGTCGTTGCTGCGCGAAGCCCTCACCGGACAGGAATTCCTGCTCGATCCCATTCCCAATGCGCTGTTCCAGCGCGATCCGTCGTGCTGGATCTATAACGGCGTCACCTGCAATTCGATGTACTGGCCCGCCCGCAAGCCGGAGGTCCTGTTCCAGCGCGCCGTCTACAAATTCCACCCGATGTTCGACGGCAAGTCGTTCGAGATCTGGTGGGGCGACAGCGACGAGGACTTCGGCAAGGCGTGCATCGAGGGCGGCGACGTGATGCCGATCGGGAAGGGCTGCGTATTGATCGGCATGGGCGAGCGCACCACGCGCCAGGCCGTGGCCCAGGTGGCCGCGCAGCTTTTTGCGAAGGGCGCGGCCGAGCGGGTGATCGGTTGCCTCATGCCCAAGAGCCGGGCCGCCATGCATCTCGACACGGTGTTCAGCTGCCTCGACCACGACAAGGTGACCGCGTTCCGCGAGGTCGTCGACACGATCGTCTGCTACAGCTTCCGTCCCGCGAACAACCCGCTCGGCCTCGAGGTGCGTCGCGAGCCCGGCTCGTTGTTTGAGGTGTATCGCCAAGCCCT
>Ga0335071_10001245_pt1 | contig 27581 bp, 23 predicted proteins | sample Lox_Sample_15_FD_206724 | JGI IMG/M metagenome (GOLD analysis project Ga0335071, IMG submission 206724) | Soil microbial communities from Loxahatchee National Wildlife Refuge, Florida, United States - Lox_Sample_1.5 | ecosystem: Environmental > Terrestrial > Soil > Wetlands | place: USA...
GCGGCGACATGATGATGTCTGCGGTCGGTAGGCGAGGCGATCAGCGGGAGCGCGCTCTCAGAGAACTTCTCTTATCTCGACGACTCTCGCACTACGATCGGTGCCAAGCCGCTCGACGCTCCCGTTCAAGAGGACGTGGCGCGATCCCATCCGAACGGGCAGCTGATCTCCTCAGGCCTTGATGTACCACGGAGTGTTGATGAGGATGATCCGCTCGCTGCCTCTCAGCAGGATGAACCACTTCAGGATCTCCGCTCGCTTGTTGTGCAGGGGATAGTGGTACCAGTGCCGTTCCACCAGCTCCGGCACGATCACGGCGATCTGGCGGCCGGGGTTGTCCGCGGCGACCTTCAGCACGTAGTCGCAAATGGGAAGGGCCACGAGGCGGTACGGTGAGGGCAGCACCGCCAGCTTCGGCGGCACGAGCCCGGCGCGGGTCACCGGCGCAGCCACGTTGAGGACCCACTCCTGCTGGAGCTGGTGGTCCTCCTCCTCCGTCGCCACGTGCACCGCGGTGATCTCGGTCGACAGCGTGAGCGCGAACTCGAGGGCATTCTGGGTGATGCGGTTCCAGCCCTGAATGGGGACGATCACCAGCGGAGCGTGGGCCGCGGCCAGCTCGAGGGGAGAGGAGCTTCGCGTTTCTTCAGCCACGTGCGCATAGTGGCGGCGCACCCGCAGCATGGTGGCGAGCATGGCCGCGACGAGCAGGCAGCTCACCCATGCCCCCTGCGTGAACTTGGCCACCAGCACGACGAGCAGCGTGGCGCCCGTGGCCACGGCCCCGAGGCCGTTGACGAGCATGCTGTGGGCAGCGCCGTCCCCGCCCACGCGCTTCCAGTGCGCCACCATGCCCGCCTGCGACAGCGTGAAGGCCAGGAAAGCCCCGACCGCGAAGAGCGGGATCAGGCGATCCGTGACGCCGCCGAACAGACAGAGGAGCACGGCGGTGAGGGCCGCGAGCACGAGGATACCCTCCGTGTACACCAGACGGCGGCCGCGAAAGCCGAACGCGTGCGGGAGATAGCTGTTCTGGGCCACGGCGCGGCACAGGCGGGGGAAGTCGGCGAAGGCCGTGTTGGCGGAGAGCGAGAGGATGACGATGACGGAGCCGATCGTCACGTAGTAGAACCATCCGCGCCCCGCCACGGCGGCGACGAGCATCGAGAGCAGGCTTTGATAGCCGGGCTGACCGGGATCCGTGGCGGCGATGCCGTAGGCGCGGACGAGATACGCGATGCCCGCGAGGAGAAGGGTCAGCAGCACGATGATGACCGTGAGGGCGCGCTGGGCCGTCTTCACCGTGGGCTCCCGGAAGGCCCGCACCCCGTTGCTGACGGCTTCGACCCCTGTCATGGCGGTGCAGCCATTCGAGAACACCTGCAGCAGCAGCCACAGGCTGGCCACACTGGCCGACGTCGGGAGCGGAGCCGGGGGAGGCACGAGCGGGACGGGATGTCCGCCGGCGAGAGCCGTCTTGGCCAGACCGACGCCGATGGTGAGCAGCAGCGTGCCGAGGAAGAGATAGGTGGGGATCATGAAGACGGTGCCGGCTTCGTGGGCCCCCCGCAGGTTCACCAGGGTGAGGAAGACGAGGACCCCGAGGCACAGGGCCAAGGTGTGCGGCTCGAGGCTCGGAACCGCAGAGACCAGCGCGCCGACTCCGGCGGAGATCCCGACCGCCGCGGTCAGAATGTAGTCGAGCATGAGCGCGGCGGCGGCCAGCAGGCCGGGAACGGCGCCCAGATTCTCCGAGGCGACCGTGTAGGATCCGCCCCCGCCGGGATAGGCCGCTACCGTTTGACGGTAGGAAAAATAGACGATGGCGAGAAGAGCGATGATGCTGCCGCTGATCGGCACGATGTAGGCGACGCCCAGCAGCCCCAGGGGGATCAGGAGCGTGAGCGCTGCCTCGGGGCCATAGGCGGCGGAGCTCAGGGCGTCGAGCCCGAAGATCGCGAGTCCGGCGGAGACTCCGACCTGCTCCCCGCGCTCGTCAGAGGTGGCGATGGGCTTGCCGAACAGGATGTCGAGAACGGACATCGCGTCACCTGCCTCGGGGATTCCGTCGTGAGTCAGGACCGCGCGAAGCTCCTCGCGCGGATAGGAAGGTACAACCGACCTCCCGGACTCACAATGGCCGGACGCCGCAGGGGCAAGACGTTACGGAAACGTTATGCTTTCGTAGCACGCCTTCGGGCGGGAAGGCGACTCCTTCAACGCGTCTGGTCCGGAGATGAGAATCACGGCGACGCGTTCGCGTCGGCGGGAAACTTGCCCTGGCGAACCGCCTTGAATCTCTGGCGGCTCTCGAACTGCTTCGGATGATACGCGCCGGGCGGCCAAGCTGCCGAAGTCGAGCGTATGCCGGTGGGGACGAGAACGAGGCGTCCCCGCCGGCGCAGCCCTCCTGGACGGCTATCTGTGCGGTGATCTGGCCCGAAGAGTTGGGTCGCGCTCGGTCATGTCGCCGGGCCGACGACGCGCACCGGTGTAATGCCCCAGATCTCGTCGGCATACTGGCGGACAGTGCGGTCGCTTGAGAAGTCACCCATCCGGGCTGTGTTCAGGATGGACTTCCTGGTCCAGCCCGACTGATCGCTGTAGGTGCGATCCACACGCTCCTGGCAGTCGACGTACGCCTGGTAGTCGGCCAGCACCAGATAGCGATCGCCCCCCTCGAGCAGCGACTGTGCGATGGGGGCGAAGAGCCCAGGCGCGTCCGGACTGAAGGCGCCCGTCCGGATCATGTCGAGGGCGCGGCGGAGGTCGGCATTCTGGTGATAGTGCGCCCAGGGATCGTGTTGGCCGGCGAGCGCCTCGGCCTCCTCGGCGTTCAGACCGAAGATGAAGATGTTGTCGTCGCCGACGGCGTCCCGGATCTCGATGTTGGCGCCGTCCAGGGTGCCGATGGTGAGCGCCCCGTTCAGGGCGAGCTTCATGTTGCCCGTGCCCGACGCCTCCGTCCCCGCGGTGGAGATCTGCTCCGATAGCTCGGCGGCCGGAATGATCTGCTCCGCCAGGGAGACCTTGTAGTCGGCGAGGAACACGACTTTCAGCAGGTCCCGTACGTCGGGGTCGCCGTTCACAAGGTCACCCACGGCGTTGATCAGGTGGATGATCAGCTTGGCCATGTGGTAGCCGGGCGCGGCCTTGCCCGCGAAGATGACCGTGCGCGCCACGGCCTCGGCGGCGCCGCCGTCCTTCAGGCGGTTGTAGAGAGTGATGGCGTGCAGTGCGTTCAGGAGTTGCCGCTTGTACTCGTGGATCCGCTTGACCTGCACGTCGAACAGCGAGTCGGGATCGATACGGAGGGGCTGGCCCCGTCGCTCGTATTGCCGCTCGATCTCGTGAGCCAGCTCGACCTTCCGGTGTCGCTTGGCCTCGCGCCAGCGCTCTCCGAAGGTGGCGTCTTCCGCGAGCGGCTCGAGGGCCTGCAGGCGGTGAAGATCCGTGATCCAGTCCGTCCCCACCGCGCTCGAGATCGCCGCGGAGAGCTCGGGGTTGCACTTGAGGAGCCACCGGCGCTGGGTGACGCCGTTGGTCTTGTTGCTGAACTTGCCCGGCCAGAGATCGTGGAACTCCGGAAAGACTCGGGTCTTGAGAATGTCCGTGTGCAGCTTCGCCACCCCGTTGACGGCATGGCAGCCTACGATCGCCAGGTGGGCCATCCGGACCCGGCGCTCGCCCTCCTCCTCGAAGATGGAGAGACGGCGCATCCGCGCGTCCTCGGGGCCGAGGCGGGCTCCGACGAGCGCGAGAAAGCGCGCGTTGATCTCGTAGAGGATCTCGAGGTGCCGCGGGAGCATCCTCTCCAGGAGCGAGACGGGCCAGCGCTCGAGCGCCTCGGGCATGACGGTGTGGTTAGTGTAGCCGAAGGTGCGGGTGGTGATGTCCCACGCCTCGTCCCAGGACAGCTCCTCGACGTCCACGAGCAGCCGCATGAGCTCGGGCAGTGCCAGGGCGGGGTGGGTGTCGTTGAGCTGGATGGCCACCTTATCCGCGAAGCGGTCGAAGGTGCGCAGCCCGAGCGGCCGGTCGTGCATCTCATAGCGCTTCTTGTACCGGCGGATGATGTCCTGGAGGGTGGCTGAGACGAAGAAGTACTCCTGGGCCAGCCGCAGCTCCCGCCCCACGAAGACGTTGTCGTTAGGGTAGAGCACGCGGCAGATGTTCTCGGAGCGGGCACGGGCCTCGATGGCGCCGACGTAATCGCCCTCGTTGAATTCCTCGAGGTTGAATTCCTGCACGGCACGGGCGCCCCACAGGCGCAGCGTGTTCACAGTGTGCATCCCATATCCGGGAATCGGCGTGTCGTACGGCGTGGCCAGCACGTCCCTCGTCTCGACCCACTCGTGGGTCAGGCGGCCGCGCTCGTTCGTGGAGCGATGCACGCGGCCGTAGAACTGCACACGGAAGCGATCGCCGGAGCGCGCGATTTCCCACGGATTGCCGTAGCGGAGCCAGCCGTCCGGCACCTCGACCTGCGCCCCGCCCACGATCCGCTGGTGAAAGATCCCGTAGTCGTAGCGGAGGCCGTAGCCGTAGCACGGGTACCCTAGGGTGGCGAGAGAGTCGACGAAGCAGGCGGCCAGTCGGCCGAGGCCGCCATTGCCCAGGCCCGCGTCCCATTCCGCGCTCCGAAGATCCTCGAGGCGGTACCCGAGCTCGGCCATGGCCTGCCCGCACGTGTCGTGCAGGCCCATGGCCACGAGGCTGTTCCCCAGAGTCCGCCCCATCAGGTACTCGAGCGAGAGGTAGTAGATGCGCTTGGGATCCTGCTCGTAGTACGCGTCCTGGGTCTGTATCCAGCGTTGGATCAGCCGATCGCGCACGGTCAGGGCCAGGGCCAGGTACGGCTCCCATTCGCTGTCCACGTGACGCGGCAGCTCGGCCAGCGTGTATTCGAGGTGACGGAGGAAGCCGAGGGTGAGAGCGGCGACGTCCATCCCTAGCTTGTCGCCCGTCAGATCCTGGCGCGGTGTCGCTGTCGCAGCCGCCACGGCCGGCATGATGGCGCTCATGAAATCCTCCCTGTGAGCGTGAGTGCGCGCCGAGCATAGCAGTGTTGTCGCGCTGGCGTTCGTGACAAGATGGTGACGCGAAACAGTGGCGGCCTCCTGCCGCGCGTTCCGTCGCTCTGCCCTCAGCGACTTCTTCGTTCCGACACTGCGTTGCCCTTCAAATGTCACCGTGCCGCCATCGCCCTGCAGCGCTTCAGGTCCACACTGAAGACCGAAGAAGTGACCGGAGGGCACCGGATACTGTGAGGCAGCGAGCGTGCATGGTTCGGGCCGTCTGGGCGGCGGTCGTGGCGCTCCTCTCGGGGTGCGCCGGGGTCGGTGCCGTGGATCCAGCACAGTCACAGCTCAGCGCTTCTGCCGGCGCGATCGAGCTACCGGGCGCATGGCGAGGCACTTTCTCGCAGACCGCGCACGTAGGCGACTCCGGCTACATTCACGGAAACATCGAGATCCAGATCGCCGCTGATGGGACGTACAAGGGGGTCTGGATCACCCTCCTGACCGCCGGATCTTCACGGGGAGGCCGGATGGAGTTGTCGGGAACGGTCGCCGCCAGTGCCACACGCGTCACCTTGTGGGACTCCGCCGGATTTCACACGACCCTCATGCGCCAGCGTGACACCCTTTACGGGGTGATGGTGGACCCGGCGGGCAAGCGTGTACACGTCGCGCTCGATCTGCAGAAGGTCCGCGAAAAGCTTGGTGAGCGTCTCGTGAGGTAGCGCCCGCGCGGTCGTTGCCTATGACCGGCTGTTCCGCCTCACCGTGGCAAGGCGCCGGAAGCGAACCAGTCCGATCACGACGGTCACGATGACAGCAGTCGACAGCCGAATGCGGAATGAGCTTCGACTACCGAGCGCTGGCCGATGCTTCGCGCCAGATCGCCGCACAGATTGCATGGGCGCGCGCGCCTGAAATCGTACACTCCCTGCGGCCGGCTCCGATAGCGAAGCCACACACGATGCACTGGGTTCTGCCGGTAGAGACTGTGGCACCAGGAACTGGGGTGGTCATGGCGTGAAGGACGCCTTCACGTAGTCGCTCCCAAACCAGGCGCCGAATGTCCGCTTCGGGTAGCTCAGGTGCCATGAGACCCAGAGCGTACCATGCTCGTCAATCGGGGAGTGCCGTGAGCGAGGAAATTCCACTGCGAGGCCGGGCTCGGCCCACCTCTGGGTGACCAGGTCAGCGCTCCGGTGAACCGGACGCACCCGTTGTCGCGACGTCTGAGAGACCAACCGTTCGCCCCGGGAACCCCGCGGCATCGAAATAGCGCGTCGTCCCGACCGCTTGATACTGTACGACAGTCCGCAAACCGTTCTCGGACTCGGCGGAGCGCAGGACCCGTGTCGCGTACCGCGGCACGGAGCCTCCCGGCATGGCCTCCCCGAGGACCCGGCCGACCAGCTGGCCCTTGGCCGGAAGCTGCAGGCCCAGGATCCGGGCCATCGTCGTGCCAACGTCGGCATTGCTCACCGGGACCTCGTCGACGAAGCCTGTCTTGAAGTCGGGCCCGATCGCCGCCATGAAATTCATGGTGTCCGCGCGGCTGAAGCTGCCGTGCATGCCCTGGCCCTGCTGCAGGATGGTGTCCGCGATCTCCACCGTGCAGAGCAGCGGGCGGCCGCAGCCCGTGGTGAACGTCTTGAAGTTGACGGCGATGGCCGGGACGGGGGTCAGCGCTGAGCCCTTCAGGTTGATCGCGCTCAACGGCAGCGTGCCGGCGAAACGCCCCAGCGAGTCGTCGACGAAGAGACCACTGACGTAGTCGTGCTTGAGCAGCGCCGCCACGACCCGCGCCGCCACGGCTCGATCACGCTTGGGGAGGTAAACGAGGTCGGAGCCACCGTTGGCGGCCACCACCACATCGGGATTGCTCGGGTCCACTCCGATCAGTCCGTTGGCGCGGCTCGGATGGCTTCCCGCCTCGATCGGAGCGTTCTTCGCGTCCGGATCGAACAGCGGAAGACCGAGCTCTCTCGCGAGGTCGAGGGCGACGAACCCCGGGGGCAGCAGGCCTCGAGGGACGTCGGCATAGCTTCCCTGGCCCGCGGCGCTCGTGGCGCTTTCCTTCGCGATGGTGGCGAAGCCGTGGTCGGCGGCGATGATGATATTCGTCGTGTCGGCGAGACCGAGGGTGTCCAGCGCGGCTCGCAGCCTGGCGAGGTTGTCGTCTGCATTCTTGATGGCGGCGAGCGACGTCGGCCCGTTGATACCGGGCACGAGGCGGTTGAGGCTGTCGCCCTGGTTGTGCTGGCTGCCGTCTGGATCGCGAGACCAGAAAACCAGCACGAAAGGCTTGCCGCGCTCCTTGAAGATCGGCAGCAGCACTTTAGTGGCCACGTCGACGAAATAGCCCTGCTGCGTCACGTTCGCCACGGTCGCGCCCGGCGTAGTGGCGTTGCCCGCGGCGCCGTTGTCGCCGCGTGGAGGCGTCCTGGCCGGCAGCCCGAGAGCGGCGAGCCGCTGCGCGATCTCGAGCGAGAGCGGAATGCCGTTGGCGCTCCCGGTGGAGTCGTCGACGACGATGGTGGGCGCCCCGCTGCGATTCGTGTGGTCGAAGACCAAAGCTGGTCCGAGCTTGCCTACGATGGCCGTGCTGAAGCCCTGCTCGCGTGCGGCTCTGAGCACGGTCAGCTCGTTGAGGTAGTCGCCCGCAAAATGCTCGTCAACATCTCCGAGCACGGGGTCGCTTTCGAGGAACGGCGTCAGGCTCCCCCCGGCCACGCCCACCGGGTACCCCGTGTAGATCGTGTTGCTGAACGTGCCCGTGTCGCCGAGGTGGTGGCCGGTGGCCATGGCGGAGGCGTTGGGCATCGTGAAGGTGGGAAAGAGCGAGTGGCTGTTGCGAAAGGCCACGCCCCGATCCCGGATGGCGGCCATGGTCGGCGCCGTCCGCGAATCAACAATCTCTGCCCTGAGGCCGTCGGGGATGAACAACACGATGCTGTGCGGGGCAGGGGTCACCCGGGCACCGGCCGCGCCAACGCACGTGACGGCGAGCGTGACGGCCGCGAGTACGGTGAGTCGCTTCATCGCTCGACCCTCCCGAGAGATCGGATACATGTAGCCGCCCCTTTCTCTACCTGGCCGCGGTTTCATAAGCGTGACGCGGGGGTCAAGAAACTGATACGCCGCGGCGTCTTGACGGAGGCGAGCAGGTCGGATACAGTCACGGTCTGTTCCGCGCCACATCCACGCGGCAGGAGGGCGCTCATGGCAAAGACTCCGCGAATGGCGAGATCGACAAGGCCCAAGAGATCCGGAGCTCCACCGCGACAGACGACGCGGAGAGGTGAGGCTCCCGGCAGCGTCGTCGGTCTACTGACGAAGACTGCCGCCGCGGCCGTCTCCGGGGCTCGGGACGTTGGCACCGAAGTCGGCTCGGTCGCTGTGACCGCAGTCCGCGGGTCTGTCCGAGCTGCCGGCGAGATCGGGGGCGACGTGGGTCGGATCGCTTCCGGCGCAGTAGAGGGCGTGATCGATGCTGCAGACCGGATTGCCGTTGCCGCCGGGAGGGCCATCGGAAACCTGGTCAGGGGCACTGTGGAGGGGGTCCGGGAGATCATGCAGGGCTCCTCCCCCCCTCGCCCCGTCGCCCTCAAGTCACGTCGGCAATCCCGGCCTGGCGCGGCCAGCGGCAGTGGTCGCAAGGCGGCCCTGCGGAAGCCGCTTGCGCGGCGCCCGTCGCGGACGATGGAGAGGGCCAAGCGCGGCAGTAGAAACACGGCTGATACCGCCTGAAGAGCGCCAAGGCTTCACCCCATCCCGTCGTAGCATGAACGTAACAGTATTCTAGTCCCCTCTGACGCTACCATTGCCCGCAGCATCCTCGAGTTCTCCGGAGGACACGCATGCGCTTTTCTCCGATTTCGTTTCTGCTAGGGCTTGGTGCCGCCACTGTGCTGCCAATCTTCTCGCGGGCGTTTCGGCCTTTCGCGGTCGAGGCAACCGCGCTCGGCATGACGGTGGTCGAGGAGGTCCGACGCATCGCTGCTGAGCAGATGGAGAATCTTGAGGATATCGTCGCGGAAGCGCGAGTGCGGCAGGAGGAGCTGGCCGCGAGCGCGATCGCCGCCGAGGATCACGAGGCGGAGCTGAACGAGTCAGGAGCCGAGGCGGTGTCCGAAGAGCCACCGGTCGCGCGGCCCCGGCGGCGTGCCGGTGGCCGCGTTCGCGCGCACGCGCCGTGATGGACCGCAGAGATGGATTCTCGCCACGAGCCGTTTGACGAGCGTTCCCTGCGGGTCGTTCACGCGGTTGCCGGCCGCCTGCGCTTCCGCGGGCCCGCCGGCGTCGTCAGCGAGGACCTGGCTCAGGCGATCCGCGACCTAGGAGGCGTTCGAAGCTGCAACTGGTCGGCGCGGACGGGAAGCATGCTTGTCACGTTCGAGCCGGAAAAGATCACCGCCGGCGCCATCGCCGAGGCGGTCGCCCGACATGCGGACCTCGATGATAGCCTGCTAGCTGGGCCGGTCCCCGAGCTCCAGCCTCGGGGGCCGGCAGGTGGAGCGTCCTTCGCCGCCGGGATCGCCGACACGTTCGCCGAGGTGGATCGGCGAGTCCACAGCGCGACACGAGGACTGTTCCGGCTCGGCACGCTGGTGCCACTCGGGCTGGCGGTATGGGCGAGCCGGGAGATCATGCTCGGACGTGCGGCACCTCTCGCTTGGTCGACGGCGCTCTGGTACGCGCATGGTCTCTTCCGCGACTACAATAGCCCGTCCGCGAGCTGAATCCCTGCGGTACCGGGTCGCTCACTCCGTCCGGGGCAGGCTCCGGGTTCGATATCCCGTCCACTGGTTCAAGGATTCCCGCGACGCCCTCGAGTCCCGCCTCCGCGCCATTCCCGGCGTGCGGACCGTCACCGGGAGCACGCTGACAGGCAGTGTCCGGATCGAGTACGACCCGTTCACGGTCGCGGAGCAAGCGCTGATCGACGAGCTCCATGCGATGACGGCGGGATTGGCTCATGGCCCGGTGAACCGCGCGGACCCCGTGGCGTCCGCCCCGCGGCTCGACGTTCGGCGAGCACCTCTCTTGACTCTCATCGGCTCCAGCGCGGTGCTGGTCGCGGCGTGTTTTCCCGTGTCCGAACCGGTACTCGCCGCCTTGATACTCGCCTCGGACATCCAGGGGCTGTCTCGGGCCGCTTCCGCCCTCCGGCGGCGGCAACTCGACGGGGACGTCCTGGGAGCCTCGACGCTCGCCGTGCTCGTGGCAAACGGCAACTATGTGGCCTCGGCGCTGCTCACTTGGCTCCGGTCTGTCGGCGAGTACATCGTGGCGAAATCCGTGGTTACCACGCGCACGTCGCTGTACGAACTCGTCGCCGACCCGGATCAAAGGGTGCTACGGTTCCGCGGCGAACGCCGCCAGGAGGTGCGGGTGGCGGCGCTTCAAATCGGGGACGTGATCCTCCTCGAATCCGGGGACCAGGTGCCGGCCGACGGCACGGTGGTGGCTGGAGAAGCTCTCGTCAACCAGCAGACGGTGACGGGCGAGGCACTGCCGGTCGAACGCCGGTCAGGCGACCCGGTGTATGCCGCCACGGGCATCGAGCATGGACATCTCCAGGTTCGTGTCGACCGGGTAGGTGGCGACACCGTGGTGGGGCGGATCGTCCGGGCCATCGAGTTGGCGGCGGAAGAGAAATCCGAAATTCAGCTGTTCGCCGAACGGCTCGCTGATCGCGAGGTGGGAAGGACTCTGGTCCTTGCCGCGCTGGGGGCCGGGCTTTCCCGCAGTCTCGAGGCCGGCACCGCGATCCTCGTGGCCGACTCCGGCCTGGCCGCACGGGTTGGCATCCCCACCGCCATCATGACCTCCATCCAGCGTGCCTCCGGGGCCGGAATCCTGGTCAAAGGGCCGCGGGCGCTCGAGAACCTCGCACGGGTGAACACCGTCGTCTTCGACAAGACCGGTACCCTGACGTCGGGCACGCCGCAGGTCACGCGGGTCGTATCCTACCGTCGCAGTCTGGAGGAGCATGAACTCGTTCGTCTGGCGGCCGCGGCCGAGTCGGGATTTCGGCACCCAGTCGCACGGGCGGTTCTGCGCCTCGCGGCAGAGCAGCGGATCCGGGTGCCCACATCCTCGGGCACCACGGAGAGCATCGGGCTCGGCGTGGCGGTCGAGGTCGAGGGCAAGCGGTTGCTCGTCGGCAGCCACCGCTTCATGGACTCCCGGGACATCGACCTCGAGGCAGCCACGGCCGACGAGGCGGCGGCGCATGCGGTCGGCGCGTCACCCACGTTTCTCGCCGTAGACGGCCGGCTAGCCGGGATGTTCGTTCTTGAGGACGAGCTGCGCGCGGAGGCGCGATCGGCGGTGCTCGCTCTGCGGGAGCGGCGCATGCGCAACGTGATCATGCTTTCCGGTGACCACGTCGAGCCGAGCCGGGTCATCGCCGAATCCCTCGGCCTGCGGCACTACCACGCCGACCTCCTGCCCGGGGAGAAGGCCCGCCTCATCGGCGAGCTGAAGGGGGAGGGGAGAGTGGTGGCGATGGTCGGCGATGGCGTGAACGACGCGCTGGCACTCGAGGCCGCAGATGTGGGCATCGCGGTGCCCGGCGGGGCCCCCGTCGCGACCGAGGTCGCCGACGTCGTGCTCCTGCAGGGTGGTCTCGACCGCGTGGTGCGCGCGCTCGACCTGGCGCGGGAGGGGATCGATGGGGTCCAGCGTACACTCGATATCGCCTCAAGGGCGAACCTGGCGGTGGTCGTCCTCGCCTCATTCGGCCTGGTGAATCCCGTGACGAGCATCTTGCTGAGTCACGGGACGATGGTGGGCGCCGCGATTGCCATGGCAGGCTATCCAGGCTGGCAGCCCGCGAAAGCCGGGCCAGGACGTAACAAAAATGTTCGTTGAGCGTCGTCCTGCTGTCACATTGTCTCGGTACGCTCTTGGCAAGGTATGGGGTCGTTTCCCAGGAAAGGAGCGGGATACCGGTGATCGCGCGACTGTTGCTCAGCCTCCTGGCAGACGTGGTGTTCGAATCGGTCCTCTCCAAACGGCGCTCATTTTCGTCGGATATGAATCGGTACCTGCGGAAGCGCGGCCTGGCGCAGGACCGCGTGGCGCACCGAGCGCCCGCCCGCTAGTCTCGCTCCTCGGCCGGTGCCCGCGGGCTGGGGACCCGTCCTGATGTCCCCGGCAGCTGGACGCGCTGGACGTCCCCGGGGGGGCTCTCCCCGCCCCGTGGTTCCATTGTCTGTCGCCGTACCCGGGCGCGCCCGGCTGCGCGTCGAGGGGCTGCGTGGTCGCGCCGACCTCAAGTTCCACCTCGAGGAGCGCCTTGCCGGCCACCCTGGCGTGCGTCGCGTGACGGCCAGCCCCATCACCGGCAACCTGCTGGTCCTGTTCGACGTCCGGAGCGTCACCGTTCGGGAGCTCATGACCACGATCACGCAGCACCGCAACGGGGCACCGCGAGGCGGGAACGGAGCCCGCATCGAGCTGGCGCCGTCACCGGACCATCCCACCTGGCACACCTTGACGATCGACAGCACGGCCACCCAGCTCGAAACCTCTCCCCAGACCGGCCTGTCTGGGGAGGAAGCCGCCGCGCGACTGGCCGCGAGCGGGCCAAACCGCCTCCCTGTTCCCGAACCGAAGAGCGCACTCGCCATACTCCTCGACCAGGTCGCCACCCTGCCCGTGGCACTCCTGGGGGCGGCCGCCGTTGTGTCGTTAGCGAGCGGCGGGCTGCTGGACGCCGCGGTCATCCTGGGGGTCGTTGCCATCAATGCAGCGGTCGGCTATTTCACCGAGAGCAGGGTGGAACGCATCCTCAGCGCGCTCCACGACTCGACCATCCCCATGGCCTTCGTCCGCCGCGACGGCAAGGACACCATCGTCCCGAGTGCGAGCCTCGTCCCGGGCGACCTCGTTGTCCTCAAGCCCGGTTACGACGTCCCCGCCGATGGGCGGGTCGTTGCGGCGAAGGGGTTGTCGGTCAACGAGGCGGCCCTGACGGGTGAGAGCGTCCCCGTATCCAAGCGAGCGGACGCCGTCCACGGCGGTGACAGTCTCATCGCCGATCGAACCAACATGGTCTATGCGGGGACGGTCGTCAGCGAAGGCTCCGCTCTCGTCATCATCACGGAGACGGGTCGGCACACCGAGCTCGGCCGGCTGCGAGCCCTCGTCGCGGAAGTCGCTGCGCCGCGCACACCACTCGAGCGGCAGCTTGACACGCTGGGCGCCCGGCTGGTCACCGTCTCGCTGGCACTCTGTGGGGTGGCGTTCGGGCTCGGGCTGCTGCGGGGAGTGCCGTTGCTCGAGATGTTCCGGGCTGCCATCTCGCTCGCCGTCGCCGCCGTCCCGGAGGGCCTCCCCGCCGTGGCGACCACGACCCTTGCGCTCGGCATGCGGCGGATGTTCGAGCGCCAGATGATCGTCCGCAGGCTCGCCGCCGTGGAGAGTCTCGGCGCCATCACCGTCATCTCTGTCGACAAGACGGGGACGATCACGGAGAACCGAATGACCGTCGGGGTCTGGCATGTGGGCGGGCAGGACTGGCTATTGCCCGCGGCGACCCCCAACGCTGGGAATGCGGGGATGATCTCTCCCGGGGCCGGGCTCGATCCTGCGCTCGAGCGCGCCCTGGCCGTGGCCATCCTGTGCAACGAGGCCGAGCTCGAGTGGCATGAGGACCGGGTAACAGGCTTCACCGGCAGCCCCACGGAGAGCGCGCTCCTGGTGGCCGCCCTCGAGGCCGGGCTGGACTACCGGGTGCTCCGGCGTCAGTTGCCACGGATCGGGCTCCGCCCGCGCGATGACGCCGACAACTGGATGGCGACCCTTCACGAGACCCCCGGGGGGCAACGCATCGTGATGGTCAAGGGGGCGCCGGAGGAAGTCCTCCGTCGCTCCACGCGGTGGCTGGACGGCTTCAGCATCGAGCCCCTGACCGCCGACAGCATCCGCGAGGTTCTGAGCGCGAACGCGCGGATGGCCGATCGCGGCATGCGGGTGCTTGGACTAGCGTTCGGCGAGCTCGACGCGGGCGCGGAGGCCGACTACGAGGATCTGGTCTGGGTCGGTCTCGTGGCGCTGATCGATCCGATCCGGGAGGGCGTTCACGACGCGATCGCGGCGTGCCGGCGCGCGGGCATCCGCGTCGTGATCATCACGGGAGACCAGAGCCGCACCGCCGTGGCCGTAGGTCGTGAGCTCGACCTCGTGCGCGACGGCCAGGTCCGTGTGCTCGAGGCTACCAGCCTGGTCGGAATCAGCCCTGACGTGCTCAGGGGCCTCGCCCGTGAGGTGGACGTCTTCGCCCGGGTGTCCCCGACGCACAAGTACCAGATCGTCCAGGCGCTGCAGGCGGGGGGCGAGGTGGTGGCCATGACCGGGGACGGCGTCAACGATGCCCCCGCCCTCAAGGGAGCCGACATCGGGGTGGCCATGGGTGCACGGGGCACCGAGCTGGCGCGCGACCTGGCTGATGTGGTGCTCCTCGATGACAACTTCAGCTCCATCGTCGGTGCCATAGAGCAGGGCCGCACGATCTACGCGAACATCCGAAAGGCGCTCAGGTTCCTCCTTGCGACGAACTTCAGCGAGATCATCGTCACCGTCGCCGCCATGGCGCTCGGCGTGGCCCGCCCGATGACCGCGCTGCAGTTCCTCTGGATCAACCTCCTGACCGATGTGTTTCCCGCGCTGGCCCTGTCCTTCGAGCCGGCGGAGTCGCAGGTGATGGAGGAACCGCCCCGGAACCCGGCGGATCCGCTTCTCTCGAAGCAGACCCTCACGGGAATGGCCGCGGATGCGGGCCTGATCTCCGCGGTCACACTCGGTGCTTACGGCCTTGGGGTGTCCCGCTATGGGGTGGGCGCGACGGCGTCCACCGTGGCCTTTTCCACCTTGACCTCGGCACAGCTCTGTTATGCGCTCACGTGCCGCTCCGAGCACCGTTTTGGATTCTCGGGGCTCGAGCGGAACCCCCTGCTCATCGCAGCGCTGGGGGGCACGCTCGCCCTTCAGGTGGCGGCGGTCGCCGCGCCACCCCTGCGGCGACTCCTCGGCACAACGCCGCTCGGGGCCGCCGACTGGGCCACGGTGGCCGCCGGGGCCGCGGTGCCACTCGTCATCAAGGAAGCTTCGAAGGCCATCGCCATGCCGGCGCCCCGGCAGGGGGCCAGCCACCGTGGCTAGGCGGACCGTCTTCACGTCCGAGTCGGTCACGCGGGGCCACCCCGACAAGATCTGTGACCAGATCTCGGACGGGCTCGTGGACGCCTTTCTCTACGTGGACCAGCACGCCGAAATCTCGGCCGAATGCGCGGTGGCGACGGGGCTGGTCTTCCTGGCCGTCAACTCTGTCTCGGCGGTGAGCGTCGATGTCACCGGAGTGGCCCGGCAGGTCATCTCGGATATCGGCTATTCGAGGGCGCACGGATTCGATCCTGACACCTGCAGCGTGATCACGAGCGTCTCCCACAGGGCACCCGTGGAGCGCCGGGATCTTCCCGAGGGCCTTGCGCGGAGCTCCCTGCCCGCGTCGCACCAGGCTTCCGTCTTCGGTTTCGCCTGCGTCGACACCTCGGAGCGCCTGCCCCTGCCCATCGTGCTGGCCCATCGTATCGCCGCGCGGCTCGATGAGGTTCGCCAGGACAAGTCGCTGCCGTACCTCGGTCCGGACGGCAAGACGCTGGTGGCGGTGGAACTCGAGGATGGGCAGCCCATCCGCATCCACACGATCATCGTCAGCGTGCAGCACGAGCCTCACCTCGGGCGGGGGCCCCGCCGACCGGCTCCCACTAACCGGCTGGAAAGTGACATACGGGATGCCGTCCTGACGCCGGTGTTCGCGGATTCGCCTCTCGCACCTGATGTGCGTACGAGGATCGTGATCAACCCCGGGGGGGAGTTCGTGGTGGGCGGGCCGCAGCGCGATGCGGGGCTCACCGGCCGGAAGAACATGGTCGACACGTACGGCGGTTACGCCCGCCACGGCGGAGGAGCGCTCTCGGGCAAAGACCCGGCACACGTAGACCGGCTCGGCTCCTACGTCGCCCGCTATCTGGCCCGGAATCTGATCGCGGCGAAGCTTGCGCGGCGGTGCGAGGTCCATCTCAGCTATGCGTTGGGCGAGGCGCAACCGCTGGCGATATCCGTGGAGACGTTCGGCACCGGGGCCGTGCCCGACGAGAAGCTGGAGCGCGTGTTGACCAACGCCGTCGACCTGCAGCCATCGGCCGTGCTGGACCGATTCGAGCTACGAAGGCTGCCCGAGCGCCATGGTGGAATCTTCTATCGCCGGCTCGCGGCATATGGGCACTTCGGGCGGCGGGATCTCGACCTTCCGTGGGAGCGAGAAGACCTGGCGACGGCAATCGCGGCGGCAGCCGGATCTTCCGACTGATCTGACAAACCAAACCACTAGCGAGGGAGAATGTCGATGGCACGCAGAGCGAGGGCGAGGAGGGAGCCGGCGCGGGCCATGTCGCCGGCCCGGGCGGACGGGACGATCAGCCGGGCGATCACCAGCGCGGCGATCATCACAACGGGCGTCGTGAATCTCGTGAAGACCACGCTGGTGACTGCCCTGTCCGGCGTGCGGGATGTGGGAGGGGAGGCCAGCAATGTTGCCGTGGCTGCAGTCCGGGGCGCCATCAAGGCCGTCGGGGAAATCGGTGGAGACCTTGGGAACGTCGCCAAGCAGGCCATCAAGGGCACGGTCCAAGCGGTGGAAGAGATCGGCGGAGATATCGGCGACGTCGTACGCGCCGCCTCGAAAGGAGCGGTGAAGGCCGCCAACGACGTGGGGGGAGACGTCGCCGTGGTGGCGCGGAAGGCGGTGGAGGGCACGATCGAGGCCGCCAAGGAAATCGGGGCCGATGCGGGAGCCCTCGCTACAGATGCAGCCGAAGGAGCCATCGAAGCGGCCGACAGGATCGGCTCCGCCGCTGGCCGTGCCGTGCGCGAGACGCTGTCAGGGACGATCGCGGGAACACGTGTGATCGTCCAGGAAGCCCTTCAACGACCGCGTCCAGCACCCGCCCGCGTCACGCGACAGCCTGCTCGTCGTGGTGGCCCACCACGACCAGCCCGAGAGCGGAAGGGAAGGAAGGCGGCCCCGGCCGCGCGTTGACCGGCCCGCCGGCTACTCGATGAGCTTGCCGCCCTCGTAGAAGGCATAGGGACCGGGAAACTCCCCGATGTAGCTCATGTGGGTCAGCAGGCCCGTCGCCTCGCTCCACACGTGGAGGAGGAAGGCCGGCGGCTCCATGGCAAACGTGCCGGCGGCGTTCTCGCGGAGATCGAGTACCACCTGGTGCGCAGTGCTCGGGGACGTCATCACGACGGTGCCATGCCAGCGCATCGTGATGGGCCGGTGCAGATGCCCGCACACCACCCGCTCCACCTGGCGATGCCGCTCGATGATCGCGCCCATCGCCTCGGCGCCTTCCAGTCCCAGGCGGTCCATGTGCTCGATGCCGGTGTGGAACGGCGCGTGGTGCATGAAGACCATGGTGGGGCGTGTGGCTGCTTCCGCGAGCTGCGCGGCCAGCCAGGCGAGGCGCTCCTCGCACATGCGCCCGCCGCCTTGACCGACCACGAGCGTGTCGAGGCCGATCAGCCGGACGGGGTGATCCTCGATCACGTAGTGGAGGAAGCTCCCCTGACGCGGAAGGTACGCGTGATGGGCGAACTCCGTCAGCATTGGCTCGCGGCGGTCGTGGTTGCCCGGGATCAGATACACGGGCATGGAGAGCGGCGCCAGCAGGCGCCGAAGGTGGCGATACTCCTCCGGCGCCCCCGTATCGACGAGATCACCGGTGGCCAGGACGAGGTCCGGCCGGGGCGTCATGCGGGCGAGCTGTTCCACGCAACGCTCGAGATACGGCGCGGTGTCGACCCGCCGGTAGGCGAGCTGACCGGGAGCGCGGATATGAAGGTCCGAGATCTGCGCAACGAGCATGCTGTTCACCTCGCGGCTGCTAGCGATCCAGAACCAGGAGCGCCTCGGGATCGACGCTCAGATGCACGTTGTCGCCGGGCTGGAATTCGCGCGCGGCCCCCGTTTCGACGATGAGCGGGGTGGAGCCGATCCCTTCCACCGCCACACGCGTCCGGTCCCCGAGGAAGAACGAGGAGAGCACCCGACCGGTGAGCGGCCCGTTGCCCGGTTCCACGAGAGTGACGCTCTCCGGCCGGAACAGGACCTCGATCTCGCCGCTGCCTCCTCGGCGCCACGGGATGCGGCCCCCCTTGACCTCGATCGTTCCGTCGCGGATCACGCCTCGCAGGCTGTTCATCGTGCCCACGAAGTCCGCGACGAAGCGATTGGCCGGCGCAAAGTAGATGTCGCGGGGACGGCCGATCTGCGCGACTCGGCCGTGGCTCATGACCACGATGCGATCGCCGAGGGCCATGGCTTCCGCCTGGTCGTGCGTGACATACACGGTCGTCATGCCGAGGCGACGCAGCAGCGCGTCGATCTCCACACGGAGCCCCTCGCGAAGCTTGGCATCGAGCGCGGTCAGCGGCTCGTCGAGCAGCAATGCGCGCGGCCGGATGGCCAGCGCCCGGGCGAGAGCCACCCGCTGCTTCTGGCCGCCGGAGAGCTGATCGATGCGCCGGTGCCGGAGCTCGCCGATCTGCATCATGGCGAGCATCTCCTCCACCCGCTCGCGCAGCGAGGCGGAATCGAGCCGCCGCACCGTGAGCCCGTAGGCGACGTTCTCCGCCACCGTCATGTTGGGAAAGAGCGCGTAGGTCTGAAACACCATGCCGACGTTCCGGCGCTCGATGGGAATCCCCGTGACGTCGGCGCCGCCGAAGAGCACCCGGCCGCCCGCGTCCGGCGATTCCAGCCCGGCGATGAGCCGAAGGGTGGTCGTCTTGCCGCACCCCGAGGGACCGAGCACCGCCACCGTCTCCCCGGCGTGGATTTCCAGGTCGATCGGCTCCACCGCGCGCGTTCCATCGGCGAAGGTCTTGGCACAGGCCACGAGCCGGATGGCCACGCCCCGGTCCGTCATGGCGCGGACTCGACGGTCCGGCGCGCCCCCGCCTGGCGACGGGGACGCGCCAGAAGTTGCATGGCCACCAGCAGGGGAATGATCATGAAGAAGAACACGATGGTGTACGCGCTGCCGATCTCGAGCCGCATGGAGGCATAGCTGTCGGCCAGACCCACGGGCAGCGTACGCGTCAGCGGCGTGTGGAGCATCCACGTCATGTTGAACTCGCCGATGGAGAGCGTGACCACCATGAGGGAGCCGGCCAGGACACCGCCGCGGCAGTTGGGCAGGACGACGCCCGCAAAGCGCTGCGCGAAGCTCGCCCCCAGACTCCGTGCGCTCTCTTCGAGGGTACGCAGGTCGATGGACGTGAGCACGGCCACGACCGAGCGGACCATGAAAGGCAGCGTGAAGAGCACGTGGCCGGCGAGAATGAAGGTCCAGCTCGTGCGGAACGGGCGGTACACGCCATAGGTGAGGATGAGGGCGAGAGCGGTGGCCAGCCCGGGAATGGCCACCGGGAGCACCAGAGCTTCCTCGATCAGCCTGGTCAGGCGTCCCGGCCGCCGAGCGAGGGCATAGGCGGCAGGGACACCCAAGATCAGGTTGGCAGCCAGGCAGGATCCTGCGATGGCAAGGGAAAGGAAGATCGTCTCGCGGTAGAGCCGCCACACTTCTTCGACCCAGCGGAGAGTGAGGCCGCTCTTCACACCCTGCATGTAGTTGGCGGTCAACCCGGCCGTGATCGACATGCAGACAGGGACCACGAGGAAGGCGGAGACGAGCAGCGTGAATCCGAGCTGGAGGCGGAAGGCGAGCGAGCGTCTGGGCATTCGTCAGGCGGCCGCGGCCACGGTCGAGCCGGCCGCCGTCCTGGCCACGGCCAGCCCGGCCCAGGTGATCACGCCCAGGATGATGCTGAGCGCCGCCGCGACCGCGATGTTCGCCCGGAGCGTGAACTCGGTGTAGATCGTCATGGGTAGTACCTCGATCTCGGTCGCCAGCGTGAAGGCTGTCCCGAAAGCGCCCATGGAGGTGGCGAAGCAGATCGCGCCCGCCGAGACGAGGGCGGGCCGCAGGCCCGGAATGAGCACGTCCCGCAGCACCGCCCAGGGGCCTGCCCCCAGCGAGCGTGCGGCTTCCTCGAGGCTCCCGTCAAGCTTCTCGGCGGAGGCCATGATGGTGAGGATCACCCGCGGGATCGAGAAGTACAGGTAGCCCGTGAAGAGCCCGGCCATCGAGTAGGCGAACACCAGCCTGTTCCCGGTGGCGCGAGCCCAGACTTCCCCGATCAGGCCCTGGCGACCGGCGAGCATGATCACCATGAAGCCAACCACCACGCCCGGGAAGGCGAGCGGAAAGGTGAGCATGGCGACCAGCACGCTACGGCCCGGAAAGCCATGGCGCTGGAGGAAGACGCCCGCCACGCCGGCGCCCACCAGGGTGACGATGGTCACGACCACGGACAGGACGAGACTCGAGCCGAGGGCCCGGAGGTGCCGAGGCGCCGTGAGGCTCGCCACATAGGTGGCGGCGCCGCCGGGGCCGCTCGCCCCGATGGCCACCAGACGTGCCATGGGCAGGAGGAAGAAGGCCGCGAAGAACACGAGGATCGGGACGACGAACAGGATCAGGTACAGCCGGTCCTGTTCCTTCACGGTGCGCTCCGGCCAGCCCCGCCCTCAGCGCACCTCGTCCTGATAGCGCTTGGTGAAGCCGGCCTGCGCGGCGGCCATCTTCTCGTAGTCGATGGCCTTGGCGCGGGCATACTCGCTGGCGGGGAGGAACTTCGACTCCGCCTCCTTCGAGATGGCGGATGGCCGCACCGGCCGAAGGAACGCGTTGGCCCAGACGGCCTGGCCGTGGTCTGACATGAGGTAGTCGAGAACCTTGCGGGCGCCCGCGGGATTGGGGCCGTTCTTCACCTGGCTGACCACGTAGGGCACGATGACCGTGCCCTCGCTGGGGATCACGAAGATGGCGTTGGCCTTGTCCTTGTACCTGGCCCGGTAGGCGTTGAAGTCGTAGTCGAAGAGAATCGGGATCTCTCCCGACAGCACGCGCGCGTAGGACGTCTGCTTGGGGACGATGGGACTGTTCTTCTGGAGCTCCTTGAAGTACGTGATGGCCGGCGTGAAGTTGTCGAGCGAACCGCCGAGCCCGCCGTTGACCGCCACGGCTCCCACGTAGCCGACGAAGGCGCTCGTCGGATCGAGGAAGCCGACCATGCCCTTGTATTCGGGCTTGAGGAGGTCCTTCCAGCTCTTGGGCACGGGCTTGCCACCGAGGGCATCGGCGTTGATGAAGAGTCCGAGCGTGCCCGAGTGGATGGTGAACCATGCGCCGTCGGGATCCTTGAGACCGGCGGGGATCTCGTTCCAGTGCTCGGGCTTGTACGGGGCGACCACGTCCTCCTTCTTCGCCTGGATGCCGAAGGTGACTCCGTAGTAGGCGATGTCGGCCACGGGGCGCGCCTTTTCGGCCATGAGCTGGGAGAGCGTCTGCCCCGAGTTCTTGTTGTCATGAGGGACGGTAATGCCCAGCTGGCCCTTGATGGCCTTGAGCTGGCTCGCCCAGTCCGCCCACTCCGGCGGACAGTTGTAACAGATGACCGTCTGCCCCTGGCCCTGCGTGATTGCGGCGATGGCGAGCAGGGCGAGCGCGGGAACGGTGATCAAGATCAGGCGTCTCATCGGACACCTCCTAGACTCGAGACGGCTCGACGCGGTACGTGGAGATGATGACGAAGATGTTGCGGCCGCACGATTGCAGGCCGCGCGGGATTATAGCCGTGGGTTGCTGCGAAGCGGCTTCGTCGTCACCGCCTGCGGCAGACCACCATGAGCCCGAGGACACCCACACCCAGCAGGAACTGGTAGATGAACTGCTTCGGCTGCGCGTTCGGATTGGTGAGGTCGTACACGAAGATTCGCGTGTACAGGGCACCCGTGCCGCCATCCTGGATCAGTGGCGATTGCAGGCCTGCGACTCCTGTATAGGCGATGCCGGATCCAAAACCGTTGAGGGCATTCTGCCGCGAGACACCATCCTCGAGGATCGTCGGCGTGCCGGCATTCTGGGCGTCGAGGAGCGCTTTTTCGGCCCAGGCCAACTGCGTCGTCCCCAGCATGGCGCGATTGGGATTGACACGCCGGTTGGAACTCACGTCGTCGGCCCCGCCGGTGGTTCCGAGGCGCGCATCGCGATAGGTCCGGTCGTCGAGCTGAATGTAGATCGCGTTCTTCCCCTCTTGCTGGGCGAAATACTGGAGCGGCGTGCCATGGCTGCGCGAGTCACCCGGTGCCACGACCACTGGGCCAGTGGAGTTCAGGCTGGCGTCGAGACCCGCGCGGGTCGGGTGAGCGTGCGCTGGTAAGCGGACTTCTGCATGGGCATGGACTCCCTCAGGTCGTAGGTCCCGACGCCTCGGGGTGAAAGATCATCCGATGGCAAGCTACCCGGTAGGAGTTTGAAGGAGTGTGAAGAAGACGTAACGGTTTCACAACGTCCGATCTGTTTCTCGGTGAGCAGGGCAAACCAGCGTTGGCCGGAATACCGCTTCGCGGCCGTGGACATCTTCTCCTGCGGGGACGTGCTGCAGCCTCGGCTGGCGGCGGACTATCTCGCTCAGCGCTTTGGCGCGGGCCGGACATCCGTCGTCGAGCTCGATCGGGGTCGCGTGGACCGCAATGCCGTGAAGCACGCGATGTCTGAGCCGAGCGTCACTCGCGAGGGCCCATCCGAGATTCAGGCTAGCTGAGGGCCGCTCGCCTTCGGTCTGCTATCCGCTGCTGTCAGGCCTGTTCGGTTGCACAATGTCAACCCTTCCTGCCGATGAGCAGCGAGCACGGCGCAGCGGTCAGGAGTGTCGCGGCGACGGATCCTAGGGTGAGGCGTCGCACGGGGTCGAGTCCTTGATGCCCGATCGCGATCAAATCTGCGGGCCGCTGGCGCGACGCGTCCAGGAGCACCTCGGCAGGTCTCCCGATCGTGACTTCGCATTCTACGACTGCGCGACTGGCGAGGATAGCCGTTCGGCGAGCCAGGTGGGTCCGCGCGTCAGCTGCCTCCTGTGCTTCCACCTCGCCGAGCGTGCTCTGGATGCCGTGCGGAATATCCTCGAGGGCGAGATCCCGGCGCCAGGACGCATCGACGATGCCCAGCGCGAGGACGCGCGGCGGCGGAGTAAAGCTGAAGAGCGACAGCAACCGGGCAGCCTCACGGGCGCTCGGCGAACCATCCATGCCGAGCACGATCTCACGAACGGTGTCCGGGGTGCGGCCCACCAGAAGAACGGAGCAATCCAGATGATGGCCGCCAAGGTGGGCGAGGCTGCCTAGCGACGGGAATGGTTCGATTTCGACGTTGCGCCCGAGGACAACGACCTCTGGTTTCCACTGCTCGGCGGCGCGGAGCAGGTGCTCGTGAGGGTCTCCCTCGATCACGTCGACGTTGAGGTCTCGCCAGCGGTCCCCGAGGCGCGCGCGAGCCTCCTCGCACCGCCGCTGCGATTGGTCGAGAATGAGCTTCCGCAGCGACCGCGCCGTGGAGGAAAATCTGGCGGGAAGGCGCGGCGTCCGGGCGATAGCCACGACCCGGAGGACGGATGGCTCCGCGGGAGCAAACTGCCCGAGCCACGTCGCCGCCGCGCAGGCGCCGGCGCTTCCGTCGGTGAATAGGAGAACCCGCATGATCCTCTTAGGCGATCGACAGGTATCGCTCGCGTCCGCACCCGGCTGACTTCAGCCAAGACTGTCGCACCCCAATATTCCAAGACAGCGACGTTTTGATGACGCTTGGGTGTCGACGGCTCTGTGCCACCAGGAGATCAGGTACGCTCGACATGCTTGCTCCGGCAGTTCCTGGGGCACGTCACGATGCGCCTGAGTCACTCCGGCAACAACGAATCACGCCACTCCTTGATCACGAACGATTTGACCACTCCCTCGAGAATGAACGGGTCCTCCCTGGCAAAAGCCTCCGCATCCTCCCTCGTCTTGAAGATGGCCATGTTGCCGCCGTCCGTGAACGGTCCGATGCCCAGGACGGCACCCCGTGCGATGAATCTGTCCACGACCGCCTTGTGGCGCGGATACACCGCCATGATCGCATGCCCACTGGCGCCCGATGGTTCCCCGATGACCACCGCTTTCATGAGGCTCCTCCAGAGTCGATCGTGCGTGAGAGTCTCGGATCAGAGACGGAAGGCTCCCGCGTCCTCGCGGACGTTCCGCCTCGCCATGCTGCCGTCCGAAGGTGAACGAGGCTGCCGGATGTGCCCCGATGGCCGAAAACTTCACCAGGTGTGCGAGGTTCGCCTTCTTTGCCCGTTCCACGAAGCGCGACTCTCGCTGAACGAGACGCGTGTCGACGGCCGACAGGAGCAGGCATCGCTCGGCCCCAGCGAGGGCCGCATCGAGCGTGTTCGGCTGGTCGAAGTCGGCCACGACGACTTCGCCCCTGGTCCGCTGGAGATCTGCCGATCGCGACGGATCCTGGACCATGGCGCGAACGGGCGCGCCGGCTGCCAGCAGCGCCTGACGACGAGGCGCCCATTGGTACCCGTGACTCCCGTGACGAAGATCATCGTGGCCTCCTTCGATCGGCTCTACCCCGGGTGATCCGGCTGTGCCCGCTGCATCAGCGCCTCGCGCAGGAGATCGTCGACGTCTCCGATCTTGTCGGTCAGGAGGTTCAGCTTGTGCGCGAGCCCCTGGATCTCGGTCTCGGCGCGCCGGTTCACGGCGTAGTCCAGCTCGCCGCGCAGCCGGTCCTTCGTGTCCTGGCGGTTCTGGCTCATCATGATGACCGGCGCCTGGAGGGCGGCCAGCATGGACAGGAAGAGATTCAGGAGGATGAACGGGTAGGGATCCCAGGCGCGGCCCCCGAGCGTGATGTTGAGCCACGAATAGGCGACGAGCACCATGCAGAACACGATGATGAATGACCACGAGCCGCCGAAGCGGGCCACCGTATCGGCCACGCGCTCTCCCAGGCTCGCCTCTTCCTCGATCATGTCGTTGGCGTTCCGGCCGGCCCGGACCCTGATCAGGTGCTGGGAGGCGTGGAACTGGCGGCCCAGCACGGTGAGCATGTCCATGCCGGCCATGGGCTTACGCCGGAGGAGCTCGGCGATGTCGTCGCGGCTCACCTCGAGGCACTGGGTCGGCTCCGTGGCCATGGCCGTGGTCTGGTGCGGCGTCTCCTCCAGCATCGAGGCGAAGCCGAAGAAGTCGCCGTGCCCCGGCTCGTCGATCAGGACTTCCTGGTTGTCCTCGTCCACGGTGGTCACGCGGACGCCGCCCGAGATCATCACGTAGGCGTGCTGCGGCGGATCGCCCATCTTGTAGATGCGCTGGCGCGCGGCGAAGCTCTTGAGCTCCACCTGCGCCGCGAGGACGGCCGCCTCGTCGTCGTCGAGCAGCGCGAAGAGGGGAACGTGTCTGAGCTCCTTCGGGTCGCAAGCCATGAGCTTACCTCACGGGTGAGAGTGTGGGCCTCGGAGCGGTCGTGCGTGCCGCGGCGGGGCTCATTTGCCGCTCAAGGGCAGCGTCAGCACCGGACCGGACCCCTGCTTGCCGGTGAGTTCGAGGCGGGAGAGCTCCATGAGGAGCGAGAAGGTGGACTTGCTGTCCTGGTCCGTCTGGTCGATGTAGAACCAGTAGCCCTTGTACGGGACGGCGACGTGAGCATTGGCAGGCTTTTCGTCGGCCTTGATCGCGCGCACGCGAAACAGATCGCTCATGAGGGACGTCCAGTCGAACGGCTGACCTGACGGGTCGCGCGTGATGGTGGCCAGGCTTCCCTCGATGTGCTCGGCTGGAATCTCGACACCGTGGCTCACATAGTACAGCGCCTGCAGGAGCGAGCGCGTCTCGAGATCGATGCCCGTGAGACCCTCGCCCGGGTACGTCGAGGGAAATGGGCTGATGGCCTCCTGGGTGATGGGGAACTTCGTCACCCCCGGCCGAAGCTTGAAGGCCTTGACGACCTCCTGGAACTCGGCGGAGTCGAGCGCCTGAGGATCCACGAGGAGGACGGGCTGCTGGGTCTTCTTGTAGAGGACCCACCCCTGCCCCTTGTCGTCGGCCCGGTACTCGTAGCCGTTCTTCGCGGCTTCCACGATGTCACGGCCGGACACGCTTCCCAGCGGCAGCGATCCGCCCTGGGCTTCCTGGCGCTCCTCGCTGCCGAACACGATCTGGCCCCTGTCCTGGAGAACCTGCAGCGCCTGGACGCCGCGGAGAAACGCCTCATAGACCGGCGGCTTCTTCGGGGTAGGCCCGCTCGCCGTCTGCGCGTTGGACACCCAGTTGAGGTTTTCCAGATACAGGCGGAAGACCGTGGAGATGGGCCAGGTGGTCTTGGCGAGATAGATGAGGCCGTCGAGAGGCAGTGTCGTGAAGAGCTTGCGCGTGAACTCCTGATCGTCCAGAGGCGTGAGGCTGAACGTAGGACGGTCGGCGCCCGCGATGCCGAGCTGCGGCAGCACGGCGGAGTAGCTCTTGGCGACCTCGGCACCGGACGCCACGAAGAACGGTGTCAGCTGGAAGTTCTTGGCCACCTCGAACTGCGCCGCGATGCCCGACACGGCAAGGCTGCTGGGCGTGTCCGTGTAGCGGAGCCGGACGATGTTGAGGAGCAGCTGCTGCTCCGTGGTCGTCTTGACCACCTCGTTGTACTGGAGCCGGGTCTGCAGGAGCGTCGACGGGCCGAAGCTCGAGCACCCGGCAAGGACGCACCCGACGAGGGCCGCCGTCATGCCGCGGATAAGGGTCGCCATGAGTCGGCGTCCTCCCGTCAGCTCGCTGGTTGGCTCAGGCGGGCGACTTCACGAAGCCGGATCGTCAGGCAAGGAGGTAGCGCGAATCGGCGTGACGCAGGAGCAGGGCGGCCAGCCGCTGCCGGACGGCGGACAGGCGCAGGACGCCCATCGGGCCGCTCCGGTCCAGAGGCCGGAGCTCGGCGGAGACGGCGAAGTAGTCGCGCGAGCTCCCGGGGGAGAGGACGAAGGGTGGCTCGCCCTCGCGCAGCAGGACATAGCTCATCAAGAGCGCTCCCGTGCGGTGATTGCCCTCGATGAAGAGCTGCGGCGTGGCGAGCGTCTGCACGTAGACGCCGGCCGCGCGCTCCCAGACGGTGCCGTTACTCGCTGCGTACCACTCGACGACGGACCGAATCCCGGCGCCCGGCTCTTCGTAGAAGCGATGCTCCGTCGCCTCGAGGTGGCCGGCGTACGCTTCACGCCGGACGGGATCGCTGCCGCAGAGGACGAGCGCGTTCAGCTCGAGGATGCGCCGGAGCTGGCCCATGGCGAAGAGATCGGAACCCTCGGCCACCAGCGAGTCGACGGCGGCATAGGCCGCGAGGAGATTGTCGACGACCCGGTCGTCCATCGTGTCCCGGGGGAGCGCGGGCGCGTCGGCGGCTTGCTCGAGGGCACCTTGGACGCTGCGCAGCGTGGCCTCGATGGCCGGGACGTTGAGACGGAGCCGCGGCGGTGCATCCGCGGCTCGGCGGCCGGTGTCCATCAGTTGATGCGGTCGACCGCGGCCAGCGACAGTGACGCGACCTC
>Ga0335071_10001246_pt1 | contig 27564 bp, 26 predicted proteins | sample Lox_Sample_15_FD_206724 | JGI IMG/M metagenome (GOLD analysis project Ga0335071, IMG submission 206724) | Soil microbial communities from Loxahatchee National Wildlife Refuge, Florida, United States - Lox_Sample_1.5 | ecosystem: Environmental > Terrestrial > Soil > Wetlands | place: USA...
GTTCTCTTGCGAACCCTGTCCCGAAGCTGCGCTTGGTTCGGCCTGTTGTCCTGACGCGGATGAAGCACCGCCGTGAATGTCGTACGTCTGGCACAGGGCGGTGCCTAAGAGAATTACGACGCAGATGCTAGCGAGCGGAAGTCGGCTTCTCACGGGGTCACCACGCAACAATTCAAACTCAATCGCAATCTCCGCATGATTTCGTTGCGGTCCCCTTCAGATGCCGGGGAGACACTTGGGGCTGCCCCATAGCCATTCCGGCAGGGGTCTGGCAGTTCATTTCCGGCAGAAGCGGAGGAAGAATTGAGTAAACCTTCCCTTCAAGTTCCGAATCCATAGACTCCGGATCTGAGGGAGCGCAATTCCTTATGCCTGCGGAAGCCATAAAGAGACCAAGCGAAAGTTACGCGCGTCCCATCCCCCTGCTCGCAGTGGTGCTGGTTGCCCTCGCCGTCCACGGGCCGTTGCTCATGATGCAGCTCCCGGCTGGTTCGTTCGACACGAACTTCCATATCTTTTTCGCGTCGCACTACCTGCACCATTGGTTCAATCCGTGGAACGAAAAATGGTTTGCGGGCTTTTCTCAAACGACCTATCCGCCCCTGACGCACCAGTGGATCGCACTGCTCTCAACCATTGTCGGGTTGAACATGGGATACATGCTGGTGCAGTTGATCGCGATTCTCTTGCTCCCTGTAGGCGTCTACCGTTTCGCTCGGATCTGGGTAGATGAGAGTGCGGCGACTTATGCCGCTCTGGGTAGCGTTCTGCTGGGCTCCCTTTCTTTCCTCGTCTATCAGGCGGGACAGTTGGCCACGGTGGCTTCGGCGGCGCTCTATTTGAACGCGCTTCCATACTTTTATGAGTGGATGACCGAAGCTTCGCGACTGTCGTTGGTCAAGGGACTGGCGGTGGGTTGGGCGGCGGCCGCGGCTCATCACGTCACTTTGATTTTCGGCCTGGTGCTTTTCGCCGGGCCGGTCCTTTGGGTCGCCTGTCTCGACGCGAGCAAAGAGAGAGTGTCTGCCTCAGTGGGCGGGGCGGTCAGCCGAGCGGTCATTTTCGGAGTTCTTATCGGATTGGGAGTCGCGATCGTGCTATTGCCCTACTGGATCGCGATCGTGCGTCACCCGATTCACCAGATTCCGATCCCCCATGATAGCCGCGCGAACTTTCTCAGAAATTCGACTGCGGGCTTCAATTATTTCGTGGTGCCCTATGGCGCGCTGATCCTGGCATTGCCCTTCATCCTCTGGCGCGGAGCTTCGATCCCAAGGCTTCGCCCTCTGCTGTGGGGATTCTGGTTAACAGCAATTTTTGGCCTTGGTGGAACGACCCCACTGCCGAGATGGTTGCTGGGACGCGCGTACGAGATTCTGACGTTCGAGCGATTCACCTTCTGGGCCACGCTGATGGCGATGCCCATCGTGGGCCTGCTTGCAGTGCAGTTGTTACGGCGATTCGGGGGAAAGGCCGCTGTCTTTCTGTCGCTTTGCGCCGTGTCTACCGTCGGGCTTGCCCTGGCGTGGCTTACGCTGAATCCTTATCGTCCATTTGGGACGCTCAATGTGGATCCGGTCATTGCCTTTCTCAATCGAGATGGTCATGACACCTATCGTTATTTGACGTTAGGTTTTGGCAGTGAACTCTCCAAGGTTTCCACGTATGCAAACGCGACAAGCGTTGATGGCGATTACAACTCAGCCCGGCTTCTGCCCGAGATGACGCACTACGGGTCAGCGCAGCTTACGAATGCGAAGTTTTATGGGACGGCGGGGATGGATTCGCTCCGGAGCATGCTTCGCCATGCCAATCGCTACGGGCTGAAGTACATCTTCGTGCACGACATCTATTACGAGCCGCTGCTCACGTTTGCCGGATGGCGCAAAATCGAAACTTTCAACCAGGGCGCCATCACGGCTTGGTCTAAAGACGACGTGCCACCGGCGCACAGGATCTCCTCGGATGCGATTCCACCTGCCTGGGAAGGCTTAATGTGGGGAATCCTTCCAATCGGCGTCAGCGTGTTAGCGATCTTTCTCGAAGTGTTCTTCCCGAATCGGCGCCGCGTGCCGGTTCCGCTGGAGGTTCAACCTCCGATACAGCAACAGTACGTCGCCTGAGGCGCGCTCATGAAATATGTGCTTTGTGTTGTGATCATTGCTGCCACGGCGGTCCTGATTGCGGCGGGGATGTTTCAAGCCGGCAATCTACCCGGAACGGTGGGCATCGCCGCCGGTTCGCCCCTTCCGGGTCTTGCCGCGAAACCGGACACCCCGGACCGTGCACTCACAATTTTTCTGCGCGATCTGCAACGCCGGAACTGGAACCAGGCGATGTCTTTGATTTCGGCATCCAGCAACGCGGATGAACAGTCTCTGGTACGCGATTGGACGGGGTCCGACGGCAGTTTGCGGACTTTCTCCAGCCTCGAAAGTTTTGACCTTTGGCCACTCCACGCTACGGACCGGGACGCGCAGATTCGCGCCCACCTCCACTGGAGTACTCCCGTTGGCCCGGTTGAGGATTTGAGAGACTTTCACCTGATTCAGGAGGGCGGCGGATGGACAGTCGTTTGGCCCAAAGGCCAGATTCAGAATGCGCCAGCACAAGTAGTACCGGTGACATATCTGCGATGGGATCTGGTGAATGGCGGCACTCCCGATTCATGGGGATCGCATAACGTCGACGCGCCTCATGTACGGATCATTTCGATGAATGCGGTTGATTCCGCCGAGGGAGCGGTTGTGCTCGGAGAAGTCGTCAACGAGGACACGGTTCCTGCGTTCGTGAATGTCAGCGCGACCTTGATGGATGCATCGGGCAAAGCGATTGATGAGGAGAGCAGTTTCGACCGGATTGCCCATGTCCTCTTGCCAAAGCAGGTTTCCCCATACCGGATCGATTTCCCTGGAGTGCGTCTGGATGAAGTGAAGAACGTGCACATGGATTTGAGACCGACGCTGGTTCCGGCCGCGGCTGACCCCGTGATCGGAGTCATCGATCAAAAGATGGAGAAGGATGCACAGGGTAATCCCGTTCTGGCTGGGGAGTTACTCAATCAGAGCGGAGAAACAGTCAATATCCCCCATGTAATCGCCAGCTTCTACGACAACAACGGACGGGTGATGTGGGTCTCGGATGGGTACGTAGACCGCGCCATCACCCCTGTCGGCTCACAGGCCTTCGCCGTGCAGGTACCGCGGTCCCTGGGCGATAAGGTGCACAGCTTTCACGTGGTCGTAAATGAGTACAGTCTTGAAAAATCTTAGCGGACTGCCTTTACTGACGGTTCTTGTCGGCGTGCTAGCCGGCCTGACGGTCCCGGCTAGAGCCCAGGAGCTCAATGTGCCTCACTCCGTTATCGCCGGCGAAGGTGCGAGCGTTTCCTCTCATGGAAATGGGAAGGCGACGTTTTATCTAGTGGGGCCTGGCGTATCGCAGAAAAGAGAGATAAGCCTGGGCGACGAGATTCGTATTGCGCCCACCGATCTGGAACACGCGGGCCGTTACCTTGCAATTTTGTGCGCCGGCGATTGCCGCAGCGCAGAATTCAGCGTGATCGCGGCGGAGCCTTCGACTGTTGCCTTCCTGGTGCATCCGTCACGTGTTCCTGTGCACCAGGCGGACGCGATCAGCGGTGTCGCGTTGCTGTTCGATCATTTTTCGAATTTGGTCCTTACGAGTACACCGGTAAACTTCGTGGTGAAAAGCCCAAAGGAGAATCTCTTCTCCAAGCCCATTACTACGCAAAATGGCGAAGCGTGGTTTCGAACTTCGTCCGGAAAAGCAGCAGGCCCAGTGACGTTGACTGCTTCTGCGGACCGGCTATCGGCGCAACGAGTGGTACAGCAAGTCGCTTCCGAGCCCTGCAACCTGCGTATCAAAGCCGCGGAAACGCCGCACGGCATTGAAGTTCAAACCGAACCGGTTCGAGACTGCGCCGGGAATCCTGTGTCTGACGGAACCATTATTTCTTTCACCGGAGCCGATTCGGCGGGCAGGATCTCCATTGACGCTCCTATCAAGGGTGGGATAGCTCGTGCTCGAATGGCTGTTCCGGAACCGGTTGTAATTTCCGCGGCGTCCGGCGTCACCATTGGAAACGAGCTGCGGATCGGGAAGAAGCCATGAGCGGATATATTCATTCTCTGCACTCGATGCGGCTGGTAATTTGCCTGGCGCTGATTTTCGTAATCCCGCTCGCAGCCTTTCCCGATGAGCCGGGTGTCGCGGTTCACCTGGACATCAGCAAAGCCGGCCCGAGGAAAGTTGAAACTGAAACTGAACGACGAATTGCGGCGGACTACCGGCTGGCGTGGGACAATCTCGCCCAGGCATTAGCCTCCGGCACCTCCGCGCCGCTGGATGCTCTCTTCGTAGGGCCTGCAAGGGAATGGCTGCAGCAAAGCGTTTCCAGCCAGCAACGTTCGGGCCTCTCGACGCGTTACTCCAACCAGCGCCATCAAGTGCGAGCCATTTTTTATTCTCCTGAAGGCGACGTCATCGAACTGCAAGACACGGCCGAATATCAGACTCAGATAATGGATGGGCAGAAGCAAATTCATGACGAGCGCAGGACGCATAACTTTGTTGTCCTCATGACGCCCGCAGCAGACCGCTGGGTGATCCGGCAACTATTTGAAGTCCCGCAACTCTAGCGCCGGAGGATACTTGCCGCAGGAAACGCCAACCAGCTCTTCTGTCTTGGCATCCAAAGGGAACGGAAAGGGTGATTCCACGTTGGAGAGTTTTCTTGCCCAAGGGGTTTGTCGGGATCGCGACACTCTGCTTCTTGATGATCGCGGGATGTAGCACGCCCGGTCTGCGTCATGCGCCGGGATCTACGGCTCAGGCGCCGAGTTCGTCACCACAGCTGCTCGCCGTCTACATGCCATGGTTTGGCGATCGTAGCCACATGGATGTCGGCTACTCCAGCCAGGATCCGTCTGTACTCCGCCAGCAGATCCAGCAGGCGCGGCAGCGCGGAATCTCGGGCTTCGTGGTGGACTGGAACGGGGAGCGCCGGCCCTACACTGATCGCAATTTTGATCTCCTCGAACAAATCGCTAACGAATCGCACTTCCACGTGGCATTGCTCTACAACGAGTCGGAAGACGGTACTGACGCTACGGAAGATGCGCTGGCTGCATTTGAACGGGCGTACAAGGCATATATCGGACCGCACGCGCAGAATCGGGGTGCGTATCTCACGTATCAGGGACGGCCGGTCATCTTCGTGTTCCCGAAGAGCGGCCGCACGGATTGGAATCGGATTCACGAGCAAGTGAGTCACTGGCAGACACCTCCGCTTTTGTTCTACAAAGACCAGCCCTCGAACGAATACGTGGCAGATTTTGCCGGATCGTATGCATGGGTGCAGCCAGGGAAAGAGGGCTGGAAACCTGACGGAAGCAACTGGGGAGAAGAGTACCTGGAGAATTTTTACCGCACCATGAAAGACAAGCATCCTGAAAAGATGGTGGTGGGTGGCGCATGGCCGGCTTTCAATGATTCCGGCGCGGCGTGGAGTCTAAACCGGCACATGGATGGCCGCTGCGGTCAAACTCTGGAACAAACCATGGGCTTTTACCGTCGCTACTACGATGCTGCGAATCCCATCCCATTCCTCTTAATCGAGACCTGGAACGATTACGAGGAGGGGACGGCAATTGAGCGTACGGCCGTTGCCTGCGCAAAGTCCCCGGCCAGCATCACTGAAAATTCACCGACCCACTAAAGGCTGGCTGCCCGAGGACAAAACAACCGGATTGCCCAAGGCGACATCGAAATTGCGCTTTGAACCAGCAGGAGTCTCCATGGAATTGAACGGCAATGCGAACTCGTCCAACTGCTTTTCTCTCCTCTCGCGGCTGGTCCTCGGGAAGGATGAGAACATCGGCGACTCACGCCGTGCGTGGGGAGATAACTATGAGCAGATCGCGCAACTGGTTGCCGGGTTCAAGGAAGCTGATTGGACAGACGTTCACTCGCTGGCGGGTACGAACCACGTAATTCTGCGCGCTTTGCCGCGGCTTCTGTCGCTGCCGGTCGGCGAAGAGCACGAATGGATTGAATCCGCCATCGAAGCGGAACAGGCGCGAATCGACCGCGCTCTGGGTTTTCTTTTCCCGATCTGCCAAACGCTCGAGAACGCGGGAACGGTGGTGGTCATCAAGACTCTCGATCACTGGCCGGATTTCGGCAGCGATCTGGATCTATTCACAGACGCACAGAGTCACGAAGTGGTCACTCTGATGCGAGAGCGCTTTAAGGCCACCGTGGCCAGGCAGAGTTGGGGAGATCGCATGGCCAATAAGTGGAACTTCGAAGTTCCAGGGCTGCCTGAGATGGTGGAAGTCCACGTCCGGCGTCTCGGCCAAATGGGAGAGCAGAAACTCATCGGTCAATCCATCATCGCAAGGGCCATGCCCGCTCAATTCGGCCTTTACACATTTCGAGTGCCTTCTTTCGAAGACCGCGTCATGGTAAGCACCTTGCAACGGATGTTCCGGCACTTCTATCTTCGACTTTGCGATGTCCTGGATCTCTCGCTTCTAGCGGACCAGCGCCTGGTCGACTACGAGTATCTCCGCTCCTTGGCGCAGTCCACAGGTTTATGGGAGGGAGTGGCGACATATCTGCAAATTATCTCCGACTATGTGACGGAGTTTCGGGGAATCGGGATACCGTTGCCGACTTTCCTGACCTCAGCCGCGCGCTTTGGGGGCGAGAAAGTCAGTTTCGCAAAGAACTTCTTGCGCATTCCCATCGTTCCACATTCCGCCCAGCTTTATATCGCCGAATTGAAGGAGTTGCTGTGGAGCGGAGAAATCCAAAACACCTGCCGGCTGGGCCTGCTGCCCTTGCTCGCTACAGCCGCGGCGTTGGAATATCGCATGACCGGCAGCGATAAAGGCATTTGGTGAGTGATTGCAACCGGAACTCCCCTACAGCGTTTACTGGATTGTGATGGGCTGACTGGGTTCCTATCTTCAGTCCATGAGGGCGTCGTGAACGCTCGTCGCCGCCTTCGGCATGCGGCTAGTGGGAGGCGCCTTACCCCGTGGTACGAATTCTTGTTGTAGACGATAATGCCACCGTTCGGCATTACCTGCGTGCCATTCTCGAACAGCAAAAATCGTGGGAGGTTTGTGGCGAGGCTCGCACGGGCAACGAGGCTCTGGAACGGGTAGACATGCATCCACCCGATATCGTCCTGCTAGACTTCAAAATGCCGGATCTGAATGGACTGGATGTAGCGCGGGAGATAAACAGGAAATGGCCCAGGATTCCGATCCTGATGGTTACGGTTTACCTCTCAAGCCAGTTGGCGCTTGCTGCAAAAGCAGCAGGCGTGCGAGGCGCATGTGCGAAATCCGACGTGGGCTCTATTGTTCAGGCGGTGCAGACGCTCTTGAGAGAGCAGACGTACTTCCCCGACCAGCTTGCTGAAGGCAGGACGGCAAGCTAAAGCATTTTTTCATCGGAATACAGGATTCCCTGTATTCAGTCCCCCGGACGGGTTTGTAATGCTACAAAACTCTGTATAGGTGTGGTGGTCCCCGGCATGCGAAGCGACACAGCTGTATCTCTGATCGACAGTGAAAAGCGACCGACAATGACAACGAGGATTTTACTGGTCGACGATCATCCGATCGTAAGAGAGGGCCTTCGAACCGTGCTGCTAAGACGCTCAGGTTGGGAGGTCGTAGGAGAAGCATCGGACGGGATCGAAGCACTTCAGAAAGCGGAGAGCCTTCAGCCGGACGTGATGGTGCTGGACATCACCATGCCCAAACTGAATGGGTTGGAAGTTTGCCGTTTAGCGCGGCAGAGGACGCCTGCGACCGAGGTCCTGTTTGTGACCCAGCACGATTCGCCGCAGATGATGCGAGAAGCGCTGGCTGCCGGCGCTAAGGGCTACGTGGTGAAATCCAATGCAGCCCGCGATTTGCTCGACGCGATTGACGTAGTTAGCCAGCACCGGGTGTTCACTGCCCTGGCTCGGCAAAATCCCGGAAGTGCGCCTGAACCGTTAGCGCGTCCGGAGAATAGATAAGCGGTAATACTTAGCCCCGCGAGGAGCTGTTAGCCATGAAAACAAGAATTCTGCTCGCAGATGATCACGAGATAGTGCGCCGCGGACTCTCCGCCCTCTTGCAGAAGCACGAAGGCTGGGAAATCTGCGGAGAAGCAACGGACGGCCGGGAGGCTGTCGAGAAGGCCCGCCAGTTGAAACCTGACGTGGTCATCGTCGATATCGGCATGCCGAATCTGAACGGCCTCGATGCGACCCGGCGGTTGCTGCAACAGGATCCCAACTCCAAGGTCATTGTCTTGACTGTCACTGACGCCGATCAGGTGATTCGCGAGGCCCTTGATGCGGGGGCTCGTGGCTTTGTCCTGAAGTCGGATGCCGCGCGAGATCTCGTGTCCGCCATCGAAGCGTTGCAAAGCAAGCGCATGTTCTTCACCCCGCGCGTGAACGAGTTGCTGCTCGCCGGATTTCTCGAGAAAGGCCAGGCCATGTCGAGGAATCATCCGCCGATGCTGCCTACGCTGACGGCGCGCGAGCGGGAGATCACCCAACTCCTCGCTGAAGGGAGAAGCTCGAAAGAAGCCGCCTCGTTGCTGAACCTGAGTACCAAGACCGTGGAGACTCACCGGAGCAACATCATGCGCAAGCTCAGCCTGCATTCGATCCGGGATCTTGTGGTGTACGCCATCAAGAACAAGATCATTCAGATCGAAATGCCCCCAGAGGGTAATGCTTTAGCAGTTGCGCCTGCGGGTCCTCAGCGCCCCGACTCTCCGGTATAGATTCCTTTCCTCGTGTGGACGATCATCGGCGGGGCCCCCTGGATGTGAGCTTCCACTCGAATCGGGTGGTAGTTCGCATTTGGGTCAGGAACATGGGGTCGATACGCGAGAATGTATTGACTTCGAATGTCGTGGGCCAGGGCACGAGTGATATCGCTCACCTGATCGAGATTATCGGGGAAAAAAGCGGCGCCGCCGGTTGCCTCCGCCAGCCTTTGGAGAGCATCGCGGCTGGAAGCTTGGGTCTCGCTGCTCATCAACCCGATCGCGTAAAGGGTTGGGCCGTTTTCCTGCTGCAGGTCACGTTGCGCTTCCTGTAATGTGCTCCGGCTCATGTTGTCTCTTCCATCCGTGATCACCAGGAGAACTTTTTTGTCCAGTCGCGGATTGTTCTTCAGGTGCCGGTCGGAGGCGACCACCGCATCGTAAAGGGCCGTGCTTCCCTTCATGGATGCCTGGTGCAGTGCGTGCTCGAGAAGGTTCGGATCGGACGTGAAGTCCTGATCGAGGTACGGATTGCTGCTGAAATTCACAACGAAGACTTCGTCGTCCGGGTTGCTGGCCCGAATCAAGTTCATAACCGCTTGATTCACCTGCGCGCGCTTGTCGCGCATGGATCCGGAATTGTCGACAACCACACCGATCGCTACGGGAACGTCCTGCCGGCGGAAAGACGTAATGACCTGCGGCACATCGTCTTCGAAAACTGAAAAGGCGCTCTGGTCGAGATGGGTCTGGAGTTCGCCCCGGGCGTCGACCACGGTGGCGTGTAAGACAACCTCGTTCACTTGCTTCTTGAACACGAACGTACTGTCCTGGTCGCTGCCAGAGCCGTTCGCCAGCGGCGGCTGTTGCGCCTCTGGCTGCTGCGGTGTTGCAGACGGCGCTGTGCTCTGCTGGCTGTTCGGAGCAGCCTGAGTCGAAGCGGGGACTATCGGTGCAGTCTGGGCTTTCGCGGAGAGACAAAAAATAAGAGCAGCAAAGCCCGTGCCCAGCTTCCACATTCCTGCTAAGCGCATGCGGTACCTCCAAACCCCTGTTTTGATGCGAACGTCCTGAGAAAGGAAAGGTGCTCGTGTCTACACCACACTCCGTATCCCAAGTAGTGCATTCCACCTAGGTTCTCGCGCGTTGCCTCACCGCGTGTACTTGATTGTTCCGATTGTGGATCGCCCCTCATGCGCTCGAAGCTATGGACTACCGGGGCAGAAGTCCTGCGAATACAAGTGGCCGGAAAACTTTACCAGGGGCGGACCGGGGCGCCCGAAATCGAACCTCTTGTTTCGAAAAGAATTAATGAATGGCAATCCAAGTGCAAATTTCATCAACAAACTGAACAGTTGGACTAAGAGGTTTGTAGACCATCGTGTCTGGAGGTAAACCATGAACCCGCTTCGAATCCTTATCGCGGACGACCATGAAGTAGCACGAAAGGGCATTCGTGCGTTGTTGGAAAGTCACTCTGGATGGGAAGTGTGCGGCGAGGCCGCCGATGGGCGCGAGGCGGTGAAAGCGGCCAACCGGCTGAAGCCGGACTTGATTCTTTTGGATATCGGTATGCCCAGCCTGAATGGGCTCGATGCAACTCGTCAAATACTCGCGGAGGCACCCGACACGCGCGTGTTGATCCTGACCATGCATGATTCCGAACAAGTTGTTCGCGAAGTTCTGGCAGCAGGGGCGCGTGGATTCCTCTTGAAATCCGACGCCGGGCGCGATCTGGTCACCGCGGTAGAAGCTCTTCAAATGCGGCGAACCTTCTTCACTACGAAGGTTGCGCAGCTCGTGCTGGAGGGATACCTGCATCCCGGGCCCGAATCCGAGCCACCCTCACGCGGTGTCCTGACGCCCAGAGAACGGGAGGTGATTCAGTTGTTGGCTGAGGGGAAGACGACGAAGGAAGTCGCTACAACTTTGAACCTAAGTGTGAAGACAGCGGAAACGCATCGAACCAATTTGATGCGTAAGCTTGACCTGCATTCCGTTGTCGATCTGACGCTGTATGCTGTGCGAAATGGAATTGTTCACGTCGCCTGACGTCGGCCGGCGATTCCGGGCCGAGAACTCCCACAGGCTAGTTGATGCTAAGGATGTAGAGCAGATTGGCCCGAGTATCCATCGTTCCGGTTATTCTGACTCGCTTCGCTTGATACCGTTGGGCCATCTCTCCTTGACTCACCAGTATGGGGGACGCCCCCGGCATTAACAATGCGTATTGCTCGCCATTCCTGGCGATCGTTCCTTCGAAAACTCCACTGCGGATTTGCTCGATTGCCGGGGAATTCTGACTGCGGCAACCTGGTCCCTCTTGCCTGCTGGACTGCGCCACGGGCACTGGCTGCTGTAACTGCGACCAGGCAACCAAAGGCGGTCCCACCACCTCTGCCGGGGGAGCAGGTGAGCAGCCTGCGTCTTGCCCGTGAGCGATGGCAGCAAAAGACAGCCCCGTAGCAAACGCCGTAAGCATGACCGTCGACCCTCTCATCGTGACCCTCCGAAGGACGAAGCGGCCTCAGTCTGTTCTTAGCCGGTTCGTGGCAGACGAATAACTGTCATGAGTAATACGCTGGCTTGAGAACAGGGTCGATAGGGACGTTTCCGTATCTTTGCGCGGTCTTAGAAGGGGACAGATTGGATTCCGAGAATAATAACGGGCGATCGTGAGGGTCCGAATGCCGGGTAGCGCCCGGCACTAACCCATGATCGCCCGCTTTGCGTTCCCTTCCGGGGTCGCGTCAAACTTTCGAGACACACCATAGCGCACCAGAAGGAGCTTTTGAATACTGTGAACACCGTAGTACGAAGCGGTAGCCAGAAACTCAAAAGGGGAGCCCTATATGCCGGGCGTTGTCCCGGCGGGCTCCCCAGATGTTGGCAAGCCCCTCCCCCGAGGCACTCGCCAGAATGTTGGAGCATTACACCCTGTATCAGGCGAGGACAGAATAGGGTCGATCATGTATGAGAACCTGAATTAGCTACCCGGAAGTACGTGTTATGGCTGGTTGGGGGCCGTCTCCAGTCAACCGAAGGTAGCCGCAGGCCTAAAGTAGACTTCCCCTCGAACTCCCGAGAACCTCGTCTTCACCATCGATTTAGAAATCCACGCATGTTCCAAGTTCGACCCGATAACCCCGATTTTGAGGGACGCATCCTACACTGGAAAGCGATCTCGAGATTGCGGGAAGCCAGTTTCAATCGCATCGAAAGCGCTTCGGGCGCAAAGGCGGTTTCCGGGGGTGATGAACATGGGGGGTTGTGTTTCGAGATTACCCATCATTCTGTTCCTGGCATATGTGAGCGCTTATCCGCAGGTGAGCGCCGCCGAGGCCAACGATTCACCGTCCTCGATTTCTTCTGGGCCACTCTCGGTCGACCAGGTAGTTGACAAACTGATCCACAAAGACCAGGAGCGCGCACGCGCCCTGCAATCCGCCGAAGCAACTCGCATCTATCATTTGCAGTACAAGGGCTTTCCCGGAACTCGGGAAGCGGAAATGACGGTGCACTCTTTTTACTCCAGTCCGTCAACCGAGATCTTCGATGTTATCTCGCAGGACGGGTCCAAAATGCTACTGGACCATGTCTTCAAGCAATTGCTGGAAGCCGAAAAAGATGCAGCCTCGATGAAGGCCCGGAAGCGGTCCTTGTTGAACCGATCCAATTATGAATTTGCCCTGATCCGGTATGAGCCAGAAACCCGCCAGTATGTATTGCAGGTCACCCCGAGGTCGAAAAGCAGATTCTTGTATCGTGGGCAGATCTGGGTCGACGGAACCGAATTCGCGGTCACGCGCATTGACGGTGAACCTGCTGAAAACCCATCCTTCTGGACGAAGCGGAGCTCGATCCATCACGAGTTCAGAAAGGTGCAAGGCTTCTGGGTCTCCGCGCGAAATGAGTCTGTCAGCGAGATCAGGTTCGGCGGACGGGCGATCCTCACGATCGAATACAAGGATTACCGCTTGAATCAGATGGATGTTTCGAGCGCTTCGACTTCCCCGAGCATCGTCAGCTTGGAAGCGCGATGAAGATCAGATTCCCGGCAGCTGCAGCTGACGGGCGGCGTTTTGGTAGCAGATATCGGTGACCAACCTTCCCAGCAGCTTCTCCTCGTTCGGGAGCTCGCCATTCGTGACATCTTCGCCGATGATGTTGCACAAGATGCGGCGGAAGTATTCATGTCGCGGATACGACATGAAGGACCTTGAGTCGGTTACCATTCCAACAAAGCGCGAAAGCAGGCCCGTGTTGGATAGGGCTTTTATCTGGTCGGTGATTCCGTCTTTCTGATCCAGAAACCACCACGCGCTCCCGTACTGGATTCCGCTGGGTTGATCTCCGCTCTGAAAACAGCCTGCCAATGTAGCGAAAAGAATGTTGTCTGCGGGATTGAGGTTGTACACGATCATTTTGGGTAGCGCATTCTCCCTTGACAGTAAGTCAAGGTAGTCAGCCAACGGTCCGGCCTGGGAGAAATCTCCGATCGCATCAAAACCCGAATCCTGTCCAAGTGTGCGCCGCGCCGGGTTATTCACATTGCGAAGCGCCCCAAGGTGAAGCTGCTTGGTCCAACCCTTCTCGGCATCAAGCCGCGCGAAAAACAGCATCATGAATGAAGCGAACCGAACGTATTCCTCCCGGCTGACGGGCTTTCGCCGAAGCGCCTTCGAGAAGATCAGGGCCGCGGCTCTCTCGGTGCAAGGCGTAGCGAAACAGTAATCCAGCCCGTGATCCGACAAGCGGCAACCCAACGCATGGAATTCCTCATGGCGTTTCGCGAGCGCCTTCAGGAAAGAATTCAAACTTCTTATCTCCACGTCGGCTGCCTGCGAAAGCTGCTCTACCCAAGGCTTGAACTCTTGCCCGTGAATTGCAAAAGCGCGGTCCGGGCGAAAGGCTGGGAACACTCGCGTGGAAAGCTTCGATTTGGACAATACGCGGTGATTCCTCAGATCGTCTACCGGATCGTCGGTCGTGCACACCACTTGGACGTGGAACTTCTCCAGGATATTGCGCGCTCTCAATTGAGGAAGTTCCGCATTTGCTCTTTGCCAGATTGATTCAGCCGAAGATTCATCCAACAATTCCGATATTCCGAAATAGCGCCGTAGTTCCAGATGAGTCCAGTGATAGAGAGGATTGCGAAGGGTGTAAGGAACAGTTCGCGCCCACGCCAGAAACTTGTCGTAAGGAGTAGCATCTCCGGTGCAATATCGTTCGGGCACCCCGTTGGCCCGCATCGCCCGCCACTTGTAGTGATCGCCCTCCAGCCAGATCTCAAAGAGGTTCGCGAAACAACGATCCGCAGCAAGATCCTTCACGGGAAGATGGCAGTGATAGTCGAAAATTGGCTGGGTGGCCGCATACTCGTGATACAGTCGGCGTGCGACCTCGTTCGACAGCAAAAAATCCTCATCGAGAAAAGGTTTCATAGGATAGTTCGCCCCAGCGATCAAGCCATGAATCATAGCAGCAATAGCCGTTGGGGACGGATGTCTCGCCATCATGTCCATTCCTGCAAACTCTGATCTGCAACTGAATCCTCAAACTGGCACATCATCGGCACTCCCCCCAGGAAAAACCAGCTTCGGAGACAGCCACCAGCGCTGGCTGATTTGCGCGCTGCTGTTTTTCGCGGCGACCGTGAATTACATGGACCGGCAGGTGATCGGCCTGTTGAAACCGACCTTGCAAGCCCAGTTGGGATGGACAGAAGTTGGATACAGCAACATCGTTTTAGCCTTTCAATTTGCCTATGCCTTCGGCCTTCTTTTCGTGGGGAAAATCATCGACCGTCTCGGAACGAGAAAAGGCTTTTCCCTCGCTGTATTCGCCTGGAGCATCTCGGCGATGGCCCACGCTGCCGCCCGATCGGTGCTTCAGTTTGCGGTGGCGCGCTTCTGCCTCGGCCTGGGCGAGTCAGGCAGCTTCCCGGCCTCAATCAAGTCCGTAGCAGAGTGGTTTCCGAAAAAGGAGCGGGCGCTGGCGACGGGCATTTTCAACTCGGGCACGAATGTCGGCGCGGTGGTAACGCCCCTCATTGTCCCCTGGCTGACCTATCGTTTCGGTTGGCGGATGGCTTTCATCGTCACGGGCGCATTGGGACTTTTTTGGATCGTAGTCTGGATGGTGTGGTATCGCCGTCCGGAACAGAACACCCGGGTCTCGCCCGCAGAGCTTCGCTATATTCAGAGCGATCCTCCCGACAGCAGTCGAGAAATCCCGGTGCGCATCCTGCTTTTTCTGCCACAAGCATGGGCCGTCGCTATCGCCAAGTTCTTCACCGACCCAATCTGGTGGATTTATCTGTTCTGGATGCCTGATTTCCTGAACCGCAACCTGGGTCTGAACTTACGCGGAATGGCACTGCCATTATTTGTGATCTACACCGGAGCGAGTGTGGGAAGCATCGCAGGAGGCTGGATTTCGTCTTCTTTCCTGCAACGAGGCTGGAACCTCAACACCAGCCGCAAAACGGCTCTCCTGCTTTGTGCGCTCGCCGTGACCCCGGTCATGCTCGCCGCGCGCACGAGCAATGGCTGGCTGGCCATCGCCGTGATTGCGATCGCGGCAGGAGCCCACCAGGGCTGGTCTGCCAATCTTTACACTTTGGTTTCCGACATGTTTCCGCGTAACACCGTGGCCTCCGTTGTCGGGTTTGCGAGCACTTTCGGCGCTGTCGGTGGGATGTTTGCGGCCAGCGCGGTCGGCTACACCTTGCAAAAAACCGGTTCGTACATCCCCATCTTCGTCACGGCAGGTTTGGCGTATCTGGTCGCCCTGGGATTTCTGCAAGTGTTCGCTCCACGGCTCGATCCGGCACAGGTTTAAGGCAGGATCACTCGCGGCTTCGCATCAGCGGCGTCCGTTTGGGGTTGACGGGCTGACCGGATCATCTCCCCGGCAAATCTCGAGCACGCATGTCATCCCGATAGCTCCCAGGCCGGCAGCTACTGCCCAAGGCGAATCCAGGATGCCCTTCGTTGCTCCGACTCCTGCTGGCGTTGCCGGGACAACTCCTCCACGGCACCGCGTCTCCCAGGAGCGGTGTTCACTTTCATGCAGGGAAACGTGCTGAGTCCTCGCTTTGGTATCAGAGCGCTGCGAGCGCACCTCCAGGTCTTTCTTCTCTGCGTTTACGGTCACATTGTCCTCTGTGGCTGTGACCGCGTAACGGGTCCAATCTTGCAGGATTGGTGTAATCACGAGGCATCCGGCACTTATGCGGAATGCTCGCGAAGTGTTTATGACCAGGCTGCCGTGATCCAACGAGATTTCGTCACCGTCAAAAGTAAGCGAGGTTTGAGCAGCGATATCGATTGTTGATCCCGCGATGCTGATGCGGGCGGAGGAGCTTTTTCGGGTTTCGATCAGTGTTCCAGCAAATATCGTAGAGGTGGATGGCGAACCCTGGCCATTCAGAAGAACATCGCCACTGTTGATACGCATCGTGGCCAGCCCGGTATCCTGCGCTGCAGAAAAAGGCAGACCGGTGACCACGAGGAAGCAAACAAAGCTACGCCACTGAAGCCGATAGAGGTCCAAGCCGCTCCGCACAAAATTCCAGATAGCTACAGCTTAGCGGTTGACGTTGGCGGAGGAGTTTACTTCACTGATGACCCACGCATAGAGGGCTGCGCAATCGCTTGTGCCGCGCGGCGTGCGAAACTTCTATGGAGTCGCACGCATATCGCTGGAGGTCCCTCCAGCCGCTGGAACATAGCACTTGACCGTGTAATCCATCACCATGCGGTCGGCACTGAAGCGCCAGCCCAAAGTGCGGATCGCACGCTTCATGCGCTTGATCCACCCCCGGGGGAGGCCATCCCGGTCGCGCTGGTAATAGAGGGGAACCACCTCTTCCCGCAGCGTGCGGAGCAGGTCTTCTCCGTCCCGCGCATCGTGAATCGTGATGTTGGAGTGAGTTCTTCCGGTCCCGATCGCAAAACCGTTCATGCCGTCGAACGCCTCAGCCCACCAGCCGTCCAGGACGGAAAGGTTGAGTCCGCCGTTCAGCACTACTTTCTGCCCACTCGTGCCGGATGCCTCCTGGGGACGGCGCGGATTATTGAGCCAGACATCAACGCCCTGAACAAAGTGTCGACCGACGTTAATGTCGTAGTCTTCCACGAATACGAATTTCTCGCGGAACTTGGGATCCCGCATCATCTCGGCAATCTGCTGCAACACGCGCTTCCCCGGTTCGTCCAAAGGGTGGGCTTTGCCGGCGAAAACGAACTGCACGGGACGTTTTGGATCGTTCACCATGGAAGCGAGTTTCTCGATGTCTTTCAAAATCAGGTTCGCGCGCTTGTAGGTTGCAAACCGGCGGGCGAACCCCACGGTCAGCGCGTCTGGTGTCAGAACCCGATCCAGCCGTTGCAGTACGTCGCGCGACTCTCCGCGCCGGGCAGCTTGTTCCACCGCTCTCCGCCGGACGAACTCCAGCAATTGCGATTTCAAGTTGAGGTGTGTTTCCCACAACTCGCCATCGTCTACGTTCTCGATGCCCTCCCAGATCTTGGCCTCGCTGCTTCTCTGGTGCCATCCCGTGCCGAGATGCCGGTCATAGAGGCGGAACATCTGCGGCGCGAGCCACGTGGGAACGTGCACGCCGTTGGTGATATGGCCGATCGGGACGTCATCTTCAGGTTTGCCTCGAAATAATCCCGTCCACATCGCGCGGGAAACTTCCGCGTGCAGCGCAGAAACGGCGTTCGCCCGTCGCGAGAGTCTCAGGGCCAGTACCGTCATGCAGAACAGTTCTTCGTGATTGCTCGGATTCTCACGGCCCAATCCCATGAGGCTGTCGCTGGAAAGGCCGATGGCCTCCCGCAACGGGCCAATATGTTCCTCAACCAGGCCCGCATCGAATCGATCGTGTCCCGCGGGCACGGGAGTATGCGTTGTGAATACGACCTCGCGCGAAACCCTCGGCACTGCCGCATCGAAGGCGATCCCCTCATCTTCCATCCTCATCCGAATCGCTTCGAGCACCGCGAAGCCGCTATGGCCTTCGTTCAGATGTAGTACGCCCGGAGAGATGCCCAGTGCCTTCAGCGCTCGCAAGCCGCCAACGCCGAGCAGCAACTCCTGGCGAATGCGGATGCGAAGATCGCCGCCGTACAGCCGGGAGGTGAGTTCGCGGTCTTCGGGAGCATTCCCCTCCACATCGGAATCCAGAAGCAACAGGTCGCGTCGTCCCACCTTGACGCGCCAAACCTTCGCTTTGATGTGACCGCTGCGTGTTTCAATCTCGACGACAACGGGCCTGCCGTCTTTGCCGATCGCCACCTCCATTGGCAACTGATTGACGTCGGTCTCGAGATACTCTTCCCTCTGCCAGCCGCTGACATCGAGCCGCTGCCGGAAATATCCCTGGCCATAAAAGAGGCCGATTCCTACCAGCGGAATGTCGAGATCGGAAGCGCTCTTAATGTGGTCGCCTGCCAGCACACCGAGGCCGCCCGAATAAACAGGCAAAGATTCATGCAAGCCGAATTCTGCCGAGAAATATGCAACCGGATGCGGCCGCAGGACACCCGCATGCCTCGCGCCCCAGGTGCGATCTGCTTCCAGGTACTCCAGATGCCGTCGATATGCATAGTTCACACGGCTGTGCAGCATGATCTCCGTGGCCCTGGCCTCTAATTTCGCCAGTGGAATCTCGGAGAGCAGCGATACCGGGTTATGGTTCAGATCGTTCCATCGGGCGGGTTCGAGATCGAGAAACACGCTGGCGGAATTGTGGTCCCAGCTCCACCAGAGGTTTCGTGCCATGGCCCAGAGCCGTTCCTGCAGTGGAGCAATGAAACGGTCGAGTGTACGGGCCTCGCTTACCACCGGCGCGACCTGTGTGGCAGCCTCGGCCAGCATCCGGATTTCGTCTTCCCCGAAAACGCGAGCTTCCACCGTCTGCACAACCAGCACGCCCTGCAATACGCCCCGGTCGATCAGCGGAACTCCCAAAAAGGACTGGTACGCTTCTTCCCCTGCTTCTTTGAAGTATTTGAAACGAGGATGAGTTTTGACCTGGCTGACAGCGACCGGGCGGACTTGCTCCGCCACGAGGCCGGTAAGGCCTTCGTTTACCGCCATCCGCAGGTTGCCGATGCACTCGCGCCGAAGTCCCAGCGTCGCCGCCAGCACCAGATTGGCGCGGTCGGGCTCGAGGAGGTACGCGGAGCAGACGTCTGTGCGAAACCTCTTCGCGATCAGAGCGACAACGTTCATGAGGGTTTCGGCAGGTTGTCCGCCATCCGCCGCGAGGTTCCCGATTTCCTCCAGCGTAAGAACATTGCTGGCTACAATCGTTCGAACCTCAGTCTCTAATCCCGTTGAATTCTCGTATACGTCCAATTTCAGGATTCCCCCATTTTGCAGAACCATCTTGCCGGAAGGTCATATCGGCATCAGCCGCAACTCCAACGCGTGCTGAATCGCGAAACCCTATTCTACGCGGAAGACTCTTTCGCGGTATCCACAATGCTCGCTCCATCTGATTTAAAAATTAGATGCGCGCCAGGACGTGTTTCAGGCTACTCTGCTTGCTTTAGTCCCGGTGGCAAGGGCTTCGGGGTATGTTCTTCATGAACAGTGGCTTAGGCGGATTGCGAATCCCTTCCGGGATGGAGTACACTTTGTGGCATTCCAGCCGACCCAGTTGAAAGATGCGTTCCAGTCTGGCTGTGACGGACAGGCATCGCAAACGGCTTTACAATTGAAACCCAGCTCCATTTCAAATTAAGGTTCCTTATGTCAATGAACGATGTTTCGTCCGAAAATCCGGGAACTCCCGTCGTCAAGAAGCCTTACGAAAAACCCTCCTTTCGTTTTGAACAGGTCTTTGTAACTACGGCCCTCACTTGTGGGAAAATTTCATCCACTCAGAGTGGCTGTAGCCTCGTTCAAAAGGTATCATGATGGGATTTTCCGAGACTTTTCCCCTGGCGCACAGCGTCAAGTGTGAACTGGCGACCGAGGTCCTGGCCTCCTCGGGCAGATTACGTCTTGGAGCCATGGGGTGGAGCATGTTGCCAAGTATTTGGCCCGGAGACACGCTCTTCATCGAGAAGGTTGCCGGTCATCCGATCGCCGAGGGCGAGATCGTTTTATACGGCCGCGAGGGCCGTTTTTTTATTCACCGTGTGGTGCATCGACCGGATCACAGCGCGATCGTCGTGACTCAGGGCGATGCCCTGTCCCGACCGGACCCGCCCGTTGCGGTCCGTGACGTACTCGGCAAGGTGGCTTTTATTGTGCGGAACGGGAGGCTGATCCAACCTGCCAGGAATTTGACCATGGCGTCCGACGCAATAGCCAAGCTGGCACGGCACTCCAAGCTTGCCACCCGCGTCATCGCGGAAATCCACGCGATCGTGAACCGGCCTCTTCTCTCGAATTCAACGGATCGAGCCGTCCCTTGCCAGAATTGATTACAGACCTGGAAACTCTCACGCTGGTCATTGAGGTCGGAGGCATGCCGATCCGGATCCATACCACCAGCCCGGATTTCGTTGACCTACTGCGCGATCGTTATGCGGGGTTTATCAGCGCCTCTGAGCGCGCGGAGGTGGAATTCGATGTCGACTTGATGGAACCTGGCGAACCCAACCCAGATGCCGATGTTCGCGTTACACAGCAGCAAGGCCGGTGGAGCCTTAGGCGGGGAGATTTTCGGGCCGAATGGGAGCCGGCTTTGCGTCATGGCTGGATCCGTCAGACAGCCAATCCCTATTCCATCGACTGCGTTCTGCGTATCGTTCACACGCTCTTGCTTGCCCGGCAGGGCGGACTGCTCCTGCACTCTGCCAGCGCGATTCGCAACGGGAAGGCATTCCTGTTCGCAGGCGTTTCGGGCGCAGGCAAGACCACAATTTCGCGCCTCGCCCCTTCCGACGTGACCCTTCTCACGGACGAGATTTCGTACGTGCGTCGTCAGGGTGATGGGGGCTACGTCGCATTCGGGACTCCCTTCACCGGCGAATTGGCCAAGTTGGGCGAGAATGTCTCTGCTCCCGTGGCCGCGCTGTATTTGCTCGCCCAGGGACCGGAAAACCGTATCGATCCCGTCCCGGCCGCCGACGCGGCGCGTTCCCTGCTTGGGAACGTTTTGTTCTTTGCGGAAGATGAAGAACTCGTGCAATCGGCATTTCATGCAGCCGTGGAATTCGCAAGCCGCGTGCCCGTTCTCCGACTGACCTTTTTACCTGACGCCCGTGTCTGGGAGTTGATCCGATGAGCAAGCTCTATCTGGCACGCAATCCGCGAGTGGCAGCCCGTAGCCTCGATGGCGAGATGATGATCATGTCCGGACGGGATTCCACCTTATTCACCCTGAACAAGACGGCCACGATTTTGTGGCAAGCCGCCGACGGCGCTACTCCGCTCGACGAAATTGTCCAGAAAAAGATCTGCGTGGAATTCGACGTAGAGCCGACGATTGCCCTGCAAGATGCCGAAACCCTGGCCCGCGATCTCGCCAGCCACGAAATCCTGCAAGTCTCGGAGCAGCCCATCATTCCGCCAAATACAAGTCCCGGAGATGCTCGATGAGCGGCTTGATGCAAGAGATGGCGGAGAAGGCCATGGCACTCGGCATCCCGCTCGCCGTGCAATTAGACCTTACCTATCGCTGCAATGAGCGTTGCGTGCACTGCTATCTCGATCATGATGATCACGGCGAAATGACGACAGCGGAAATCAAGCATCTGCTGGACGAGATGGCGAACGCAGGCGTATTCATCCTGACCCTGAGCGGCGGCGAGATTTTCGTGCGCAAGGATTTCTTCGAGATTCTCGAATACGCGCGGCACCTCTCGTTTTGTGTAAAGCTCAAAACCAACGCGGTACTGATTCGCGAAGCCGAGGCCCGGCGCATCCGTGATCTCGGCGTGGAGTCGGTTCAGATCAGCATCTACTCGCATCGGCCAGAGGTTCATGATGCGATCACTCTGGTTCCTGGTTCGTTCCGTCGCTCGGTACAGGCCGTCCGTTTGCTCAAATCGCAAGGTTTGAAGGTGATCCTCGCGAATGTACTGATGGAACAAAATCTCGAGGATTATCCAGGAGTGCGTGCGCTGGGCGCGGAACTAGGAGCGGAAACGACGCTTGATCCTACCGTCACTCCCATGATGGATGGGAATCGTTCGACCGTGAGTTTGGGAGTGGATGCCAACGGTTTGCGTCAGGTGTTCCGCGACAGTGTCCTTGTCGGCGATGTAAATGAGTTTTGCGCCATCGCCCCTCCCGCCGGCGCGGATGAGCTCGAGGCAACTCCCTGCAGCGCCGGCCACACGGCCTGTTACGTTTCTCCCTATGGAGACGTGTTTCCCTGCGTGCAATTTCCGCTCCCGACGGGCAATGTGCGCCGCCAGCGATTCATCGACATATGGCGGCATTCCGATGCCATGCAGGAAGTGCGCTCGATCCGTGTCAAGGATCTCCAGACCTGTACGCAGTGCACTCACGTTGCGAGTTGCACGCGCTGCCCGGGTCTGGCCTACATGGAAGGCAATATGCGCGGCCCATCTTCGCAGGATTGCGAAAAGTCGTTCGCCAGAACGGGACTCCCTTCTGCTAACATGCTGGCGAAAAAGCGAAGCGCGCCGAATCTTGTGCAGATTCGCGCATTGCCGGTTTTATCGAGCGCAACGGCGTAATCGTTTCTCCATCAACCATGTCGTCTTCTGGCGCCACACTCGTGTCGCAGTGGCCTCTTCTGCTTGCCGCGTGCTCCGTCGGTCCTGACCATTCGAAGATTCGGGGCCTCAAAGAATTGCTGCAGGGTCCCGTGGCATGGAAGTCTTTATTCTTCCTGGCGGAACGTCAGGGAGTGCAGCCTTTGTTCTTCCAGGCATTAAACCTGGTGAGAAGTGCAGTTCCCGAGAATGAATTCCATGTGTGGACGCAGGCGTATGACGCCAATCTGGTCAAGAATCTTGTCCTCGCGCGCGAATTGATTCGAATCGTCGAACAGCTACGTGCAAACAAAATCGAGCCGATAGCCTACAAAGGCCTCGCATTGGCAGAAACTCTCTATGGAGATATTGCCTTGCGCCAGGCGGGCGATATCGACCTGCTGGTGCGCAGTGCGGATGTGCGGCGAGCACGTGAAGCGCTTGTACAGCTTGGGTACTCCGCCAAAACAACCTTTCCCGATATACAGGAGCGCGCTCTTTTGAAGTCCGGATACGAATGCGTGTTCGATGGCCCGTCCGGACGAAATATCCTGGAAGTGCAATGGGCCTTCCAGCCGCGCTTCTATGCGGTCGATTTCAACATGGATGAGATCTTCAATCGGGCTTCGGTGACGGATGTCGCCGGGCATGCATCGAGAACTCTCTCGCACGAGGATTTGCTCCTCACCTTATCAGTGCATGCCGCCAAGCACGTATGGCAACGCCTGATCTGGCTGTGCGACATCGCGCGGTTGATCGCTCTTCCAACTCTGGATTGGCCGCGGGTTCTCTCACAAGCCGAAGAGTTCGGAGTCTCACGGATTCTGCACGTCACCGTGTTGGCGGCGAATGCCTTACTTGAAGCGAGAATTCCGAGTGCCTTGGAGTCGGCTCTGAAAAAGGATCCAGCATCACTCATTCTGGCCGGCGAAGTTCAACAGCAAATCATGAGTTCGACGCCATTCAACCTGGAATCGCCCTCGTATTTCCGGTTGATGATGCGCCTGCGGGAACGTCCGTCCGATCGCCTTCGCTTCCTCACGCGTCTCGCCTTCACGCCCGGACCAAGCGAATGGCAAGCCATTCGACTTCCTCCGCCGCTGTTCCCGCTGTACCGGTTGGTGCGTCTTTCAAGGCTGGCGGCTCGAGCGGTATCCCGGTAAGTGAAATCAGGTGGCAGTCGAAGGCGAGGAGTTCCAATTGCGCAGAAAAAGCAACAGCGCCACCGCCGCACCGATCAGTGGCACGGCTAACCCGGCTTTCAATGTGCCGAAGCGGGTCGAGAATACGCCCACAAGCCATGGCAGGCATCCTCCGCCCAGGTTCGCCATCGTGAACGTGATCGAGCCCACCTTCGTCGCCGCTGACCCAAACTCGCGCGACAGCAGTGAAACCATGATCGGATACACACTGGAGAGTCCCAGGCCCGCAGCACTGGCGCTCACTGCAACTCCGGCCAGCTTATGCGAAGCCACCAGTCCCGCCATACCCAGGCAAGCCAGGACCAAGCCTCCCTGGGCAACGTGCAGTTCGTCAATCCGCCGCAACAGTAGCGGTGCCAGCCATCGTCCCGCGAGCATCGCGAAGTAAAAGAAAGAAGGTGTCATCACCGCGGTGGCGGTGGACATCGTTCCCAGGCTGTTCGCGTAGGAGGCCACCCAGCCTCCGCACCCGTTCTCCGTTCCCACGTATAAGAAAAACAAAGCCCCCAATGCGATCAAAGATCCATACCGCCAGTTGATGCTCGGGCTTTTTGAGCCGCGACTCTCTCTTACCGTGGGCTCCGTGATTGTCGCGGGCAGAGTCGCAATCCAGATCATCACTAAGATCGAAAACGCGGCCACGATCCGCAACAGCAGCGGTACATGATGGCTCTTTGCGGCTGCGGCCACTATAAACGGACACGCCACTGCTCCCGTGCTCCAGGAAAAATTGAGAAGGCTTAAAGCGGCACTGCGCCTGCCCGGATTCACCTCCGCGACAAGCAAATTCGCGGCCGGAACTGCAATGCCGAGCCCGGCTCCGTACCCGGCAATACAAATGATTCCGAGCACTCGGGATCCCGCCAGCAGCAGGGTAAGGCTCACTGCAATCGCGATAAGACCCGTGGAAATTGCGAATCGATATCCCTTACGGGCGACGATGAATCCGGAGAGCGCGACAGCAACGGTAGAAGCCAGATACTGCGCGGTAAACAGGGCCCCAGCCTGGGAGTAATTCAGCGACCACCGCGCCGACAGAGTCGGCAGCATAGGGCTGAGCAATACCGTTACGACCCCGATCGGCACAAAAGATGCGTGTGCCGCGATGGTCAGGATTTTTGCTGATGTCGCGGGCTGCGCCGTTTCAGAGGAGAGCATGCTCATTAAGCACCCATGCAGTCCTTTTATCACAGCACACTGGAAAGATGGTTAACCCCGAGCCTTGCCTGTGGATTCTCGAATGACGAGTTCCGGCTCGATCGCGATTTCTGAGGAATATTCCTTCTTCCCTTCAATGCGGTCCAGCAGGCTCTGCGCCGCAACCTCACCCATGCGAGTCAAGGGTTGGCGTACCGTGGTCAGGCTAGGCATGTGAAAAGCCGCTCCAGGGATGTCATCGAACCCCATCACAGAGACGTCTTGCGGAACCCGTAATCCTTCTTCCTGCAGCGCCCGGATAGCTCCGATCGCAGACATATCGTTATAAGCGAACAAAGCGGTAAAGGGCACTTTCCGCGAGAGCAGTTGCTTCACGAAGGGGTATCCCGACATGGGGGTCGGATCGTTCGATTCGAGCTGTACAACGAGTTGCGGGTCGATCTGGATACCGGTCTCACTTGCCACCTGGCATATCGCTCCGAATCGATCTCCGGAGTCCGAACTCAAAGGGTTACCTTTTAGGAAGGCGATCCGCTGGTGGTTCAGGCTTTTCAGGTGGTTCAACGCCAATACCGCAGCCTTGTGATGATCGAGGATGATGTTCGTGACGCCTTTTAGTTTTTTGTGGCCGGCCACGGCCACCGTGGGCAGGACCGGCGTCTCGAACACCGTGGTATCGACAGTGATGATGCCCTCGACCCCGCGCTCGGAAAGGAGCTGGGAATACTTGCTTAGCAGTTCGGGCTCATGCCGGTGCGCCACCGTGAGGAAGAAATATCCGCTCTTCCGCAGATACTGTTCGATTCCGCTGATGATCGCCGATCCGTACGAGTCTCCGATCTCTTCCGCGATCACCCCGATCGTAAAGGTCCGCTTGTTCCGCAGTGTACGGGCAAAGAAATTCGGTCGATAATTCAACTCCTTTGCGGCCGCATGAATGCGATTCTTCGTTTCTGGCGGAATGGAACGGGCCGAAGGCGCATCATTAAGAACAGCTGAAACTGTGCCGGGCGTCAGCCCTACGTGCTCGGCAACAGCTTTTAGAGTAACTACGCCTGGCTTCTGGGTGGGTTTCCGGGTTTGCACGGGAAATGTCCTGAATTTCTTTCAAACACCTCTGTTTGCTAGGCGAGAGTCTCTACCGAAATCGGCCCTCGGCGTTCATGTCCTTTGATCATCTAAGGAGGATCAGCGCGTGTTCTCGTTCATGCCTTCGCCAAGCGCTCACTGTTCGGCTTCGATCCACTCAACGCATAGAACAAAATGTACAGGTAACACAGGACCGGAAGAAAGAAAGCGTGATGGATGCCGATCCGGTCTGCAATCGCCCCTTGCGCAACGGGGATAATGGCTCCGCCAACGATGGCCATGATCATAATGCCGGAACCATCTCCAGTAAGTGGGCCGAGTTCTGCCACGCCCAAAGTGAAGATGCTGGGGAACATGATGGAATTGAAGAATCCCACAAGGATGATGCTCCACATCGCGACATGCCCCGTGCTGAGCATGGAAACGGCCACCAGGGCGCTTGCCGCAACGGCGCAAACCGCCAACAGCAATCCGGTCGGCGCCTTCGCTTGACCGCCCTTCAACATAGCGATAATCGCGATCATAGCTGTCGCCACTGCAACCACGGCAAAGAGCGGGCGCCCGGAGAAGACTAACCACGCGAGAAACAGCAGATTGGGCACGCCCGGCACATACCCGACCGGTATGTAATTCCCGATTGGATATGACAGCAACATCAGCGCGATGGCCAAGACGGATGCCAGCCACATGTATTTTGCCTTCGCGCCACCAAGAAAATTCGAACCGACAAAACGTCCGAGCATCGCCCCGCCCCAATAAAAGGACACAAAACTCGCTCCTAATTTTTCCGCAAGGCCGCCAATGTATGGTTCGTGGAAATAGTTCACCAAGAAGCTTCCAATAGAAACTTCCCCTCCGACGTATACGAAAATGGCGATGGCACCAAAGATCAGGTTGGGGTGCTTCCAGATGGAATCGCTGACCTTCTCGCCGACTTTGCGCTGGGCATGCTCGATTTTTGGCAGCTTGAAGAGGCCAATTGCGATTGCCAGGACCACCAGAGCGATACCAAGGCCCAGATACGGACTTTTCACTGTGGCAGCTTCCTGCAGTTGATACGCGTGCAGCGCGTCCGGAGCCAGCGCCCGGACCTCATCCGCCGCTTTCGGGGCCGCGCTCAAAATTAGAACTGCGCCGAAGAAGGGAGCCAGGAACGTGCCCAGCGAATTGAAAGCTTGTGTGAGATTCAAGCGGCTTGAAGCCGTCTCGGGCTTCCCCAGCACGGTGACGTAGGGATTCGCTGCCACTTGTAAGCATGTGATGCCAGTGGCAAGTACGGTAACCGCGACAAGAAACAACCCGTAAGAAGGTACGCTCGCCGCAGGGAGAAACAAGAACGCGCCCAATCCCATGGTCAGCAACCCTGCCACCATGGCGCGCTGATACCCGATCCAGTCAATCAGTCTGGCCGAAGGGATGGAGAACACGGCATACGCACCGAAGAAAAACCCCTGAATCATCATCCCTTGCCGATAATTGAGACCGAACATTCCTTTAAAGTGAGGGATGAGAATGTCATTGAGGCAGGTAAGAAATCCCCACATGAAGAACAGAGTTGTAACCGTTGCTAGAGCGGCGCCGTAACCCTGAGGAGTATTGGCGGTCGAAGTCGT
>Ga0335071_10001247_pt1 | contig 27559 bp, 18 predicted proteins | sample Lox_Sample_15_FD_206724 | JGI IMG/M metagenome (GOLD analysis project Ga0335071, IMG submission 206724) | Soil microbial communities from Loxahatchee National Wildlife Refuge, Florida, United States - Lox_Sample_1.5 | ecosystem: Environmental > Terrestrial > Soil > Wetlands | place: USA...
TGAGGGTGTTGGCGCTGTAGTTGGTGAAGTTGCCGGTCTGATTGAGCCACAGCAGGTCGCCGGGGCTGACCTGGAAGGTACCGTTGTTGGTGACCGTGCCGTAGAGAAGCTGGATGGACGTTGTTAACGGCGCGCCCGAGGAATTGGCCCAGACGGTCCCGCCCGCGCCATTGATGAACGTTGTGCCGTTGTTGTAGATGATGCCCTCGCCCTGAATCGTGTTGTCTGTGTTGGTGAGGGTCGCAGCGTTGTAGAGGTACAGCCAGGCGTTGCCGCCGCCGCCGGTGGTGTCGGTGCTCAGAGTAACGGTGCCGCCGCCGGTGAGAGAAACAGGAACGTTGACGTAGAGGTATGAGTTGCTGTTGTTGCCGCCATTTACCAGCAGGTTGCCCTGGTTGTTGATGCTCCCTCTGAGGTAGGTCTGGGCGCCGTAATTGGTGGTGTAAGTACCATTGATGGTGACGGCACCGGCGGCGGTGCTGCCGTCGAGGTACGCGGAATAGCCATTCGGCGTGCCGAAGAAGGAGCCGCTGGTATTGTTGAGGTTGCCTCCCTGGATGGTGGTGCCGCCATAGACATACACGCCAGCGCCTGTGCCGGTGGAGTTGTTGGTGATGTTGCCGTTCTGGTTGTTCACCGTTGTGCTGTACAGGTACAACGCGCCTCCGTTGGATGCCTCCATAAGACCTGTGTTATTCACGGTGCCATATTCAAGCTGCAAATATTGCACCGGCGAGGATGCCAGCGGATTGGCGTCGATTACGCCTGCGGTGTGGTTATTGAGTACCGTGCCGTTGTTGTAGATGTAGCCGGTGCCCTGGATGGTGTTGTCGACATTGTCCAGAGTGATGCCGTTATACAGATACAGCCACGCATCGCCGCCACCGCCATTGGTGGTGGTGTTGAGGTCAACGGTGCCGCCGCCGGTGAGGGAAACAGGAACATTGACGTAGAGGTACGAGTTGGTGTTCGCGCCGCCGTTCACTGCGAAACTGCCGTTGTTGATGAAAGAGCCGTAGAGATAGGTGTTGGAGTTGTAATCGCCGGTGTAGGTGCCGTTGAGAGTCAAAGGACCGGAAGTCTGGCCGTCGAGGTACGCGGAATAGCCATTCGGTGTGCCAAAGAACGAGCCGCTGGTGTTGTTCAGCGTGCCACCGACAAGGGTGGAGCCCAGGACGTAAACACCAGAGCCGGTTCCGCTGGAGTTGTTGGTAATGTTTCCGGCGTTGTTTACGGTGGCGGCGTAGAAATACAGCGACGCGTTGGACGAGGCCTCAATCAGGCCATTGTTATTGAAAGTCCCGTATTCCAGCTGCAAAAACTGCACCGGCGAGGAGGCGAGAGGCGTGGCGTTGATGACGCCCGCCGTGTGATTGTTGAACACGGTGCCGTTGTTGTAGATGTAGCCGGTGCCTTGGATGGTGTTGTTGACGTTGTCGAGTGTAGAGCCGTTGTAGAGGTAGAGATAAGCGTCGCCGCCGCCGCCGTCAGTGGTTGTGCTCAGGTTGACTGTGCCGCCGCCGGTCAGGGTGACATTGGATGGAAGGTAGAGATAGCTATTGGTGTTGCCGCCGCCGTTTATCTGAAGGGCACCATTGTTGACGATAGAACCGTAGATGTAGGTTTGGGCGTTGCCGGCTGTGGTGTAGGTGCCGTTGATGGTCACCGCGCCCTGGCCAGTGCTGCCGTCCAGAGTATTGGAGTAGCCCGCCGGCGTGCCTAAGAAGCCCGAGGTGTTGTTGTTAAGGTTACCGCCTACGACGTCGGAGTCGTAGAGGTACACGCCGGCGGTGCCGCCACTGGTGTTGTTGGTGATGTTACCGCCCTGGTTGTTGATGGTGGTGGCGTAGAGCGCCAGTTGGCCGCCGTTGGTAGCCTCCATCAGGCCGGTGTTATTCACGGTGCCGTATTCAAGCTGCAGGTAGTACAGCGGCGAGGAGCCGATCTGCGAGGCATTGATGACGCCATTGGCCTGATTGTTGATCACCGTCCCGTTGTTGTAAATAAAGCCTTCGCCCTGGACGGTACTGTTCACGATGTCGAGAGTGGCGCCGTTTTGCAGATAAAGGTAGGCGTCGCCGCCCCCGCCGGAGGTCCCCGTCTGGAGGTTCACGGTCGCACCGGTGAGGGTGACATTCCCTGGCACATACAATTCGGCGTTCGTGTTATTTCCACCGTTCACTTGCAGGGTGCCGCCCTTGATCGATCCAAACAGATTCGTGCTGGAGTTTCCGGGTGTGAGGTAGGTGCCGCTGATGGTCACGGCGCCGGCGCCAGTACTGCCGTCCAGCGTCGCGCTGTAGCCCGGCGTGGTCTGGACGGTTCCGCCACTGACGGTGCTGATTGTGCCACCTTGAATGTTCGAGCCCTGAATATCGACTACCGCCGAAGCTCCAACCGCTTTGATGGTGCCGCCGGAGTTGTTCACTGTGGTGTAATAGAGGTCCAAGTCGCCACTGTTGGTGGCTTCCAACAGGCCGGCGTTGTTGACCTGACCATATTCAAGAAGCAGGTAGTTCACCAGCGGCGAGCCGCTCGAATTTGCGTTGATGGTGCCGCCCGACTGATTCGTGATGGTGGTGCCGTTGTTGTAAATGATGCCTTCACCCTGGATCGTATTGTCTGCATTGACCAGAGTGGTTCCATTCTGGAGCCACAGATAAGCATTTCCTCCGCCGCCCGCAGTGGTGGTGTTGATCGACAGCGTGCCGCTGCCCGAGAGTGTTGTGGTTCCGCCTCCGGGCAGGTACAGATAGGTATTCGTGTTGCCGCCGCCGTTGATGTTGATCGCGCCGGCGTTCAGGATCTGGCTGCCGAAAAGAGAGAGTTGCACATTCGGGTTGAAGTCCAACACATTACCGCTGGCAAGCTGCAGGCTGCCGACACTGGCGGAAATGTCGAGTGAGACCGTACTGACGCCGTCCGTTATGCAGACGTTGGTACTCGAGTTATTGGGAACTCCGCCGCTCCAGTTACTCCCGACACTCCAATTGCCGCTGCTACCGAGTGACCATGTATCGGGCGAACCCAGCGTGCACTGGGCGAATGCGCTGACGGGTGTGAACGCAGCGGCCATTGCAAACACGCAGAGTAGAGTGAACAGCTTCGCTGCTGTCATGGAATCATGTGCGTACACAAAAAGAGAGGAACGACCCACGGCGCTCGACATGGCACTACTCCTTGTTCTTGAACAAAGGGGGAGGACACGCCCGGAGGGCGACAGAATGCTAATCGCAAACTGCGAAATTCTCAATGAAACAGAGGGGCCAATCGACAAAGACACTTAAGTTGCCAGGCGCATGGCAAGATGGTGCTGTCACTGAACAGGGTGTGGTTTCGACTGGAAGCAAATGAAGAACCCAGCCTGAATTCTGAATTCGTGTCTGATGGCATGACACCGAGTTTGTCGCCGGAATTTCCAACCAATGAGACGCTAAGCCCGCGCACGGAAGGAAACCGAGACATTCGAGCGCTCGCGCCCATGTGACTTCATCGGTAATGCCGCCCCAGGCTCAGTCAGAGCGCCAGATTCTCGCGCAGGATGCCGATGTCTTTGTCGCCGCGGCCGGAGATGTTGACTACCACAATGTCAGAGGGGCTCATGTTTGGAACGCGTTTGATGCTCTCGGCGACGGCGTGGGCGGATTCGAGCGCGGGGATGATGCCTTCGAGGTGAGCCAGCTGGCGGAGGGCGTCGAGGGCTTCCTTGTCACTCGCGGAAACATATTCGGCGCGGCCCTGGTCGTGCAGCCAGGCGTGTTCGGGACCGATGGCAGGGTAGTCGAGTCCGGCGGAGACGGAGTGGGTGGCGGCGATTTGTCCGGCGCGGTCCTGCAATACAAAGGAATAGGTGCCCTGGAGGACGCCGGGGCTGCCTCCGCCGTCGGCGTTGAAGCGGGCGGCGTGCTCGCCGAGGGAGTGGCCGCGGCCTCCGGCTTCGACGCCGATGAGCGAGACGCCGGGATCGTTGAGGAAGGCGTGGAAGATGCCGATGGCGTTGGAGCCTCCGCCGACGCAGGCGATGACGGCGCAGGGGAGCTTCTTTTCGGCTTGCAGGATTTGCTTGCGGGCTTCTTCGCCGATGACGCGGTGGAAGTCGCGCACCATGGTGGGATAAGGATGCGCGCCGAGGACGCTGCCGAGCAGATAGTGGGTGGTGCGAACGTTGGTGACCCAGTCGCGCATGGCCTCGTTGATGGCGTCTTTGAGGGTGCGCGAGCCGGAGTCGACGGAGCGGACTTCGGCCCCGAGGAGACGCATGCGAAAGACGTTGAGCTCCTGGCGGCGCATGTCTTCGGCGCCCATGTAGACGACGCACTCGAGTCCGAAGAGGGCGCAGACGGTGGCGGTGGCGACGCCGTGCTGGCCGGCTCCGGTTTCGGCGATGATTCGGTGCTTGCCCATGCGGCGCGCGAGGAGGGCTTGGCCGATGCAGTTGTTAATTTTGTGGGCGCCGGTGTGGAGGAGGTCTTCGCGCTTGAGGTAGATCTTTGCGCCGTTGAGGTGCTGCGTGAGTCGTTTCGCTTCGAATAGAGGCGTGGGGCGTCCGGCGTAGGTGTGAAGGAGTCTCAGGTATTCGGCGCGGAAGGATTTGTCGCGCCGGGCGGCAGCGTAGGCGGCCTCGAGTTCCTGCAGGGCGGCCATGAGGGTTTCGGGGACGTAGCGTCCACCATAGGGGCCGAAGCGGCCTTTCTTCGTTTTGGGAGCGGTGGTGGTCGGCATTTGTCTTCTTATTATGCGGGATAGCGGGCGGCGGCGGCGAGGTGAGGCGGCGGGGTGTGAGTCGATTGATCCCACCCTTTCGCCAAAGGCAGGCGAAAAGATAGGGCACCCACATCGTTGTGATGTGGAGCGAACAGCAGGTCCTTCGACTCGAGCGCGTTCTGTTCGGCGCGCTCTCGCTCAGGATCACACAGGAGAGATGTTAGTGCGAGACAGCGACGCCACGGGCGGCGGCGATGAAGGCGCGGAGCTTGGCGGGATCTTTGCGGCCGACGGTGGCTTCAACGCCGGAGACGACGTCGACGCCGCAGGGGTCGAAGAGCTTTATCGCGTCGGCGACGTTGGCGGGGTTCAGGCCGCCGGCGATGACGACGGGCTTGTGCCGCTGGATGCGTTCGACGATGGGGAGCGTGGCGGACCAGTCGAAGGTCTGGCCGCTGCCGCCGCGGGCGGCGGGGGAGCCGGAGTCGATGAGGAAGCCGTCGAGGGAGTTCGCATGCGTGAGGTAGGCGTCGAGCTTCGTGGGATCGGCGAGGAGTTGGCGAGCCTGGAGCGTCTTGATGAGTTTGCGAAGGCCGAGGGCGCGGCGGAAATCAGGGAATTGCGAGGGCGGTTCGTCGCCGTGAAGCTGGATGCCGGTGAGGCCGACGGTTGCGGCGAGATTCTTGAGCGCTGCGGGCGTTTCGTTGACGACGACGCCGATTTTCTCAACGGACGGAGGAAGTTCGCGGATGATGGCGGCAGCGGCGTCGGGCGTGAGCTGGCGCGGGCTGGGGGCGAAGATGAAGCCGAGGGCGTTGGCGCCAGCGTCGCGCGCGGCGAGGGCGTCATCGAGGGTGGTGGTGGCGCAGATTTTGATCCAGAGCACGGAGATAGTTTCGAATCTCGAGTTTCGACTTTCAAGCAAAAAGGTAAAAACAGAAAATGATCGCTGCTGGACGAATCCAACCTATTTGCGTGTATCTGCCAGAGCGGCACCTGCATTCATTGCCGCTGACTCAGTCTCGGCCAACTGGCGCTGTGCGTCCGCAAGGGCCAGTCGCTTGTCGCCGCTGCCGGGATCAGCCGCGCTGAGTTTCTGCAGCGACACTAATCCTTCGCGGCAGTGAGACAACGCGGGTTGCGTTTCGTTCATTGCACGGAGGACGCGACACAGCCCCAAGTTTCTCAAGGCCAGACTCTTTTGAAACAGCGCGTTCTGGGAATCGCCTTCGGCAATCTGCTGCACAAGATCGTAGCTGCGCAGCATGAATGGAAGCGCATCGCGCGGCTTGCCGTCATCGAGCAATTGGTTGGCAAGTGCGAAATAGGCTGAAGACAAGTTCTGCTTATCACTCGGCGTGCCTGAGCCGTCATGCAGCATTGCTTCGTTGACAGCAATCGCGTCGCGGTAGGAACGCTCGGCTTCCGTGGCATGACCCAGACGGTGTTCTGTTCCCGCCACGCTCGACTGCGTAAGGAACAAGACCTCCTTCGCGTCGTGGGAGTTCGGATCTTTCTGTACGAGCTGAACGGCAAGGTTACGCGCTTGCGTGTAGGCAGCCAGCGCGTCCTTCGTCCGCCCCAGGTTGGCATAGCCGTCGAGTCCGTAGAGATCCCCCAAATGCGCTAACGCCTCGATGTGTCGCGTCTGCGAGTCTTCGTCCCAGTGAGCGGCAATGGCCTTTTCGAACATCTCTGCAGCGCGCTTGTAATACTCCTCCGCGCCCGCAATCTGATCGGAAGAGTGAATCACGATCGCCAGCACAAGATAGGCGCGGCCCAGCACGAAAGCGTTCTCGGGGCTTGGGTCTTTCTTGTACAAGGGCTCGGCATGGGCTACAGCCTTGCGCGCGCTTTGGATTCCTCCTGCGGTGTCGCCAAGGTTGGGGTTGTAGGAGTTGCCCTGTACATCCGCTACTTTCACATAAGCCAGGGCAATTTCGCGATCGAGGTCCTCGTCCTGCTGTTGTAGCGACAGGCCGTCGAGGTACCGGAGAGCGTCTTTCACAAGCTTCTGCCGGACGGGCGTGGAACCGGGCAAGCCGGCAATGGCGTCGTGATAATCGAACAAGACGCTATGCGCCAACCGTCGCACGTCGTTAAACGACTTGCGCGCCCGAGCCTCAGCGCGCAGTGTCATCACAATGCCTACGGCCAGCGCTAGGAAAACTCCAGACACCGCCATTACTGCGATCGCATTCCGCCGCGCGAACTTTCCGGCACGGTAGCCAAAGCTGTCTCCGCGCGCCAGTACCGGCTGGCCGTCCAGGTACCTCCACAGGTCTTGCGATAGTTGTTCCACCGACGCGTAGCGTCGCACTGGTTGCTTGCGCAGAGCTTGCAGCGCGATACGGTCGAGATCGCCACGCAGCTTGCGTGCCAGCGTCTTGCCGCCACTTTCTCGCGCTGCCACTTCGCTGGGAGCCGCGGGTTCCTCTTCCTGCACGGCACGAATCGCCTCCGCCAGCGTCGTCGGCTTGTTGCCGTACGGAGACCTCTCGCACAACAGCTCATACAAGATGACGCCGAGCGAATACACGTCTGATGCGGTGGTCATCGCCTCGCCGCCGACCTGTTCGGGGCTCGCATACGCCGGAGTCATCCAGTGCAAGCCGATGGTCTGGGCCGCGTCACCTTCCGTGGCGACGAGCTTCGCCACGCCGAAGTCGAGCAGCTTCACTTCGCCGTCTTCCGTCACCAGGATGTTTCCCGGCTTCAAATCGCGATGGATCACCAGCCTCTGGTGCGCGAACTCCACCGCGCTGCACGCCTGCCGGAACAGCCGGATGCGTTCCGCAAGTCCCAGCTTTCGCTTGTCGCAATACTGTGTAAGCGGCTCGCCTTCGATAAACTCCATCACCAGATAGGGCAATGCGTCCGGCGTCGTGCCACCGTCCAGCAGACGCGCAATGTTGGGGTGGTTCAGGTTGGCGAGGATCTGCCGCTCTTGCCGAAAGCGATCCGCCAGCGCAGCCGAATCGCACCCGCCGCGGACGATCTTGATGGCGACGGCCTGCCGGTATTCCGCATCGGCACGTACTGCCCGATACACCGTTCCCATGCCACCTTCACCGATGGCTGCAACAATGCAGTAGTCGCCCAGCACCTGCCCGACGCGAAGCGTCCCGGGAGTTTCGTACTTCGCTTCGGCTTGCAGGGCCGAGCCGCGCCAGAAGGTCTGCTCCTCGGCCACGTTGTCGCTGTCGAGCAGTCGCTGCACGCGCGCCTTCAACTCGTCATCGCCTGCGCAGGCCTCGATCAGGAACGCGTGTCGTTGCGAGGCCGGCAATTCCACAGCATATTGGAAGAGTTCGTCGAGCCTTGGCATGACAATCAGTGAACAACTATTCCCGCGCGGCGTCGGAGCCCGCAATCGCATCCTGCAACCATGCCCGTGCAAAGCGCCAGTCGCGCTCCACCGTACGCAAGGAACAATCGACGCCCTGCTGCCGCAGCACCTCAGTGGTCTCGTCGGCAGTTAGACCGCCGAAGAACCGCAACTCGACCACCTGCGCCTGTCGCGCATGTTCCGTCGCGAACCGCTCCAGAGCGTCATTGACCATGAGTACATCGAGGTTGAAACTCCGCCCCATCTCGGGGAGCGTGATCGGCTTGTCGCCGCCTCCACGCTTCGCCGCCCGCCTTCGCCGTGCATGGTCCACCAAGATGTTGCGCATCATGCGCGCGGCGACGGAGAAGAACTGCGCCCGGCTCTTCCAGTCAAATGCTTGCATGTCGGGGAGCTGCAGGTAGAGTTCGTGGACGAGTGCGGTGGGTTGCAGGGTGTGGTGTTCGGCTTCCTGCCGGAACATCGCTCCAGCCAGGCGCCGCAATTCCTGGTACACCGCGTCCGTAATTTCCGGCAGGGCGGCTTGATCGCCATGGCGCCAGCGCAGCAGCAGCGAAGTAATGTTTGAAGCGGCGCTCGATTTGCCCATGGCCCTGGGTCCCAAAATTTCTTCTTTCAAAGTGGCGGACTCTCCCTGCCGTTTGCGCTTGTAGGGCAGAACGACGAACTTGGCTCGACGCCACCGGCACCGAACGCAACCTGGGAAAGCTACTAGGGGATGGCGCGATTCTAGCACAAGCGAAATTGCCGCCCGAGTCGACCGGGTTCGTCACACATTGTTGATCCAAGCCACCGGGGAGAGGAAGCCATGAAACAACACCACACGTTTTTCGCAGCCGTCGTCACCTGTTTGTGCCTGTTTGCCGCGTCAGCAGCCGCGTCCACCAGCCTGCCGGACCCGTGGTACTACGGCGGACTCGGCAATAACTACCTCGACTCAGCCACCATCAACGCCCCCGGGAGCTATTCGATTCCCTACATTTCTGCTTCCGTGGCCGCCTACCCGAACGCCGCCATGTCCACCTCCTCCTCGTGTACGGCCGGGACCAACAACTGCACTGCCAGCGGCAACATCTGGATTACATATTACTTCGCCGTCACCGGCGGAAACTTTGGCGACCCCGTCACGGTGGACGTGGACAGCCTGCTGCAAGGGGCAATTTCCGGAAATGCCACAGGGGCCAATGCGGTGGAAGACATGTCCGCCGCAATCGCTGTGACCAACGACACGAACCTAATCACCCTGGGTCACTCGATTCAGGCCACCTGCGTCGACGCTTGCTCGTCGCACCCGTCATGGCGTGGCACGCTATTCCTCGCCATGACCTCCGGCGACACCGGCACCGTCACCATGCTCATCACGGCAGATACACAGGAGATCGCGAGCGGCGGACTGTACGGCTCAGGTTCAGCCTTCTCCTACGCTGACCCGTATATTTACGTTGATCCCGATACACCCAACGCTGGCCTCTACCGCATCGTCGTCAGCTCCGGCATCGGCAACAATCCTCTCGGTTCGACGCCCGAGCCCTCCAGCCTCATGCTGCTTGGCTCCGGAGTCACGGGTTTGGCTGGCGTTCTCCGCCGAAAGCTCTCGCGCTAGCCACCGCGGAGCGCAGTGTGGATTCCCATCCGGCCGTACTTGGCCGGGTGGGCGCTTTTGTTTCTCTAACGATCGGGCTTTTCAGTGGGATTGCGGTCAGCGAGAGCTTCCGCTCTCACCGCTAGGTAACCCAACCTGTCTCAGGCGGGCCTGGAAGCGGGGATCCGAAGCCACTCGGGAAAGTTCCGAATACTGGTTGAGAGGAACTAACCAATCAGCGCGCAGGCGGATGCCTTCATCGAGGCACTTCAAGGCCGCCGCATCGTCCCCCAAAGCAAGGTAGGCGTCAATCGGACACGGCGGCCGCCCGCCATGTTCTTTCTCCATGCGGGCAATTTGCGCCAGAATCTCTCTGGCGCGACCAGTTTGTCCTGCCTTGGCATAAGCGTAGGCGACGAGGTGGTCGTCGCCGAAGTAGTTTCCGGAGAGCCTTTTCAGGGTTGCATTCTCACGTTCAGCTTCTGACAAGCGGCCCTGCTGGGCATAGAGCCAGCACATTGCTCCGTAAGTTCCGTAGTAATTCGGATCCAGCGCGCGGACCTTCAGCAGCTGGCGCTCTGCTTCCTCGTAGCGGCTAGCGAGAATGTAGGCATTGCCGAGGTCGATGCCGGTGGTAAGAGAAAAGGGATCGAGCCGGGCAGCAAGATTCAGCTCGCGGAGCGCGTCGTCGTACCGGCCGCGTTGAGACAGGAACATCCCGTACCAGTGATGGGCGGTAGCGTAGTTTGGATTTTCACCGATGGCAGCCGCAAAGTCCTGCTCAGCCTGAGTAAAATTCCAGTCGTAATAGGCCTCGACAAACGCCAGCGATGCCCTTGCCTCGGCGGAATGAGGATTGAGCTGCAGTGCCTTCTGCGCCTCGAGGTGCGCCCTGGGATAGCCGTCACGGAAAGGAATAGCGCCATAGGAAGCCAATAAGGAATAGGCATCGGCCAGGCCGGCGTGCGCCTCGGCATAGTCTGCGTCAATCGCTATGGCTTTCTCGAATTCTTCGACGGAGTCTCGTAAATCGGTGACGGTGCGCCGGTTCCAGTGAAATCGCCCGCGAAGATAGGCATCGTGTGCAAGCGGATTGATGGGTTGGGCCCCAAACGCGGGATGCTGGAACTGGGGGGATATCCTGTCACCGATCTGCTGGCCAATGGCCAGCGCGACATCGCGATGCACGTCAAACACGTCTTTCAGTTCGCGATCGAATATGCCCGACCAGAGATTGGTTTGCGATTGGGCGTCGCTGAGTTGAATGCTGATGCGGTAAAGCGCTCCGAGTCGGCGGACGCTTCCCTCCACAACGTAATCGGCCATTAGTTCGGCCCCAATCTGCGCGGCAGTCAGAGACGAGCCCTCGTAGTGCATGGAGCTGGTGCGGGCGATCGTCTGGAGCTTTTGCGGATCCACGGTGCCGAGTTGGGCAATGAGCTCGTCCGTCAGCCCATCGCAAAAATACTTCTGTGCCGGGTCGCCAGTCAGATTCTTGAATGGGAGCACAACCAATCGGTGCGCGTGAAGAGCGGGATCGGCCTGTCTCCGGGAGTTTCTCCAGCCCAAATAGGACGCGGCTAAGAGAGCTACGACTACTCCGAGGACCGCGAACGCCGTAATCCTAGGCCAGGCAAGGGACCACGGGCGAAACGCCGCGGAGGATATCGAGGACTCATCTCGCGAGGCGAGAGCATGAGGGCCGGCTGGCGCGGCAACTGAGATTTCCGTGGGAGCGGTGGGCACTGCGGCCGGCAAAGAAAGATCATTTACGAGGTTCGAAGACGCGGGAAGCTCCGCAAGAGCTTGTCCACTCGGAAGCGCCTGCACCACGGCGATGAACCGGTAACCCACACCCGGCACGGTTTCGATGTAGCGCGGTTCGCTGGCTGAATCGCACAAGGCGTCGCGCAGGCGCTTAATGGCTACATTCAGGCCCTGCTCGAAATCTACGAAGGTATCTTCGGACCAAAGTCGCCGGTGGAGATCCTGGCGCGCCACGACCTCGCCCGGAGATTGCAGGAGGGCTTCGAGAACCATGCGAGGTTTGCGTTGCAGCTTTAGCGCGAGGCCATTCTTCCGTAACTCAAAGGTACGGGCGTTGAAGCTATAGGGACCGAAGACGAAGCGCGTGCCTTCCACAGCAGAGTCCAAGGACTAGGCGAAAGTTTAGCCCACTGCGTCCTAACACGCAATGAGTAAACCTTCTTACGGTCAATCACTTGCACCGTAAGGAGGAATTCATATTCGAGTCATTGACCGGGGTGGTGAGCCGCGGCTAGATAGTGGCACTGCCCGGCCGAGCGTATTCGTGATCCCAGGCAACTCGGGGGCAGAATCCAGAAAGAGGGGAGCCTTATGCGAGGGCTACGCCTGAATTTCCTCCCGTTGTTGACCGTAATGATGATCATGGTGTTCATCTGCGCCGGCATAACCACCAGTTATGCCAGCACATACAACGTAACCTTTGACCCACGAGCTACATACCTACTGACAAACATTGATCCAAACGCCCAGCCCGCAGAAGTCTTGGATCTGGCAGCGTTTGGCATCTCGCCAGGGCAAACAATTACGTTGACCAGCGTTGGCGTCATCTTCTTTTGCGATCCCCAGTATTGCCCGCAGGAATTCAGGCCCGGTGTCGGGGCGGTCTTCAGCTCATCTTCCACTCTGCTCTCCTCGAACGTGTTGAACCGCGTACCCGGCGCCATCGCCGCCGGCACCCCGTGGGTTTCGCAGCCTACGTACTTCGGAGGACTGAGCACGGACATCGGAGAAGACTTTCGGGTGTTTGACCCAACCAGCGTCACTGTTCCGGCAGGCGCGAAGTATCTCTTCCTGGGGATCGATGACCAGTACTTCGGTGACAACAGCGATCCCAATGGCGACTTCCACGTAACCCTTCAGACGCCGGTGCCGGAGCCGTCGAGCTTGCTATTGTTGGCCTCGGGATTGACATTTGCCATCAGGCGGCGGATAACCGCGCGCTGATTTCTCCGCTGGCGCTGCGGGGAGTAGCAAGCGAGATTTGCCCCGCAGTGTTCATCCGAGGAGGGTGACACGATGAAGATGATTCGGGCAATGCTTAGGGCCCGTTATTTGCGCCTTGTGCGAGCGTTGCTTCGACCCCCAAACCAACCAGCGTGCTGCTGACCGGAGCGGGATTGGCAGGGATTGCCACAAAAATACGCGGCGTCCGCAAATCGTAAATTCAAAGAAAAGCGCTTCGTCAACGATCCGCCTCCGGCCATGTGCTCAGGAGGCGGGTTTTGTTTTAGATCCGATTGAATTCTCCTCCAGCAGTGAACCCAGACCGGCTCCGGGGCTCGGGGCGCGCATGAGGGATTCGCCGATGAGGAAGGCGTGGAAGCCGGCGGCGCGGAGGCGGGCGAGGTCGGCGGCGGAGTCGATGCCGCTTTCGGCGACTTTCACGACGCCGGACGGAATGCGGGCGGCGAGGTCGAGCGAGGTCTGCAACGTGACCTCGAAGGTGTGCAGGTTGCGGTTGTTGACGCCGACGAGGTCGCATCCAGCGGCGAGAGCGCGGTCGAGTTCAGCGGCGTTGTGGACTTCGACGAGGACGTCAAGCTGCAGTTCGCGGGCGCGGCGGTAGAGCGAAGTGAGATCGGCGTCGGTGAGAGCGGCGATGATGAGGAGGATGGCGTCGGCGCGATGGACGCGGGCTTCGAGGAGCTGAAACTCGTCGACGATGAAGTCTTTGCACAGGCAGGGAATCTTCACCGACTGCGAGGCGAGTTCGAGATTGCGCAGCGAGCCCTGGAAGAACTGCTCGTCGGTGAGGACAGAGAGGCAGGCGGCTCCGGCGGATTCGAGTTCGGAGGCGAGCGCGGGGACGTCGAAGTCGGGGCGAATCAGGCCCTTGGAGGGTGACGCCTTCTTCAGTTCGGCGATGATGGCAAGGCCGGACTGAGCGACTTGCAGCAGGCGAGCGCGGAAGCCGCGAGGCGGGTGGAGCAAGGCGGCGGCTTCGAGTTCGGAGAGGTTAGCCGCGGATTTGCCGGCAGCAACGCGGGCGCGGGTGGCGGCGAGGATTTCTTCCAGCTTGGTAGGCATGAGAGTAAAGAAAGTATAGTGGTTGGCACCGAGGTCAGCGTGGTTGTGGCCTGCATGCGACTTGCGGGTTGTCCCGATCGACGAACACGCTCGAGAGCAACCCGCCGACTGAGCCGAAGCGCTCCGCTCACTTCGCGAAAGAACGGAAGGCGTCGTAATACATATTGATGCGCAAGGTTTCCCCGGCCAGGAAACGGTCCGCATGCCACTGCAAGACGCCGTCGCCATCGACCTTGGTTCCAGGCGCAACGGGATTGATATTGGCCCGTTGGTCGAACTGGTTGGAGCCGAGTTTGCCGATGAATGGCTCATCGAGGACGAGGTCGCTGGGCATGGCGACCATGTTGACTACGTGAGCACGCTTCCCCTTGGGGGCATCGGCGTCAAGGTTGTAGCTGAAGACAGAGTAGCGAGTCTTGTCCCAGTAACCCTGAAAGCCGGCCCATCCCGCGCTGCCGCCAGTGTCGACATCAATGTCGGCGTATCGTTTGACCAGGAAGTCAAACAAGTCGACAGATCGCTCCTTACCGCAGTTGGTGAGCTCCATGCGGATAATCACGCGAGTTGTGTTCTTGGAGATGGTGAATGTCTGGCGGACATCGATCAGGCCGTCGTCGGTTCGACTTTCCGTGCACTTCACGAATTCATGTGCATCGTTGCGACAGATGTGGCTGGAGACACAGACAATCCCGCTGGCGGACTGGTACACGTCAAACTTGACGTGGTCGGGGCCTGCCGGGGCCGTCTTATAAACCAGCGTGTAGCCCTCTTCGAGGACGCCGATCGCCAGGTGTTCGTAATCACCTTCGGGCTCGATAGAGGCCAGGCCGGCTTCCGCCGGTGTTCCCATCAACTGTCCGCAATTGCTGATTCCCCATTTGGCCCGTGGTCCGGTAACTACTGTGGTTGGACTTGGCATGTTGAAACTCCTTTCTACCTGGTTTGAGGTAGTGAATTGTGGTTCGTACGCGAAGGCGCTGAGGCAAGACGTCGTTCCGGAGTATTCCGCACCCGCCGTCAGCCGCCCACATTGATAGGTGGAGGATCCACGAACACTCTGGTTGTTGATCGCTCCGAGTCGAGATCCATAGGTGTGTACGGATCACCACTGGGCTAGACTCTTGTGCAATGCCTCAGTGCAGGCAGAGAATGCAACCGAAGTGCCAGTCGATACCACCCACTACGGAATGAATCGATCTGCGTTTGCAGTGAGATAAGGAGGCGGCATCGGTTTGGCGGCGAGAGGGAAGGCGAGCTCGGGCGGCGAAACTATCCGTAAGGAGTTCGACTGCTAACCGTTCGGCTAGCGCCGAGGAATCATGTCGCGATCAGCGGCATAAACGCGATCACGGGGGACCGAGGCACTCGGTCGGCCGGGTTCACTCTCGTGATTCCGGCAGGTGTATTCGCGGGTTGTGCTGCTCGGCTGGGGACCTATAATTAGGATGCTCTGACGATTGGTCCGCCGGTATGCTCCCCTCGCGTCCTGTGGGCAAGGTGGTGGTATAGCCGGAAGTGTGCTGCGTGAAGACCGTACCTCTCCGCTATCGTCGCGGATCCGCGCATCTCCTTTCCTTCTTGCGCCTTGGCGCAATTGCGTTCCTCGCGGCCGTGGTGTTTTCAGGTGCCGCGCCGGCAGTACCATCACCTTCGCGGGGATCGGCGAAGAAAGTTCAAGCCGCCAAACAATATGACCGGGCGCAGCGGATGCGCGAGGCGCTGAATGGGCGGCCGGCGAACGAGCGAACCCGCAAAGATTACCTGAAGGTCGCGAATGCCTATCGCGCGGTGTATTACCTCTCCCCGGCATCGTCGAAGGCGGATGAGAGCACCATGGCGGAGGCAGAGACACTGGCGGAGATGGGGCACCGGTTCCAGCCGGGAGACAAGGACCTGCACGCAGCGATCAAGAAGTACGAATTTCTGCGCCGTGAGTATCCGGGCAGCAAGTATCGGATGGAAGCGCTGTTTACGATTGGCCAGATCTATAAGGAAGACCTCGGAGACGAAGCGGCGGCGAAAGCAACGTTTGAGGAGTTCCTGAAACACTATCCGCACAACGAGCTGGCACCGAAAGCGCAGGCAGCGCTGGCAGAGTTGAATGCGCCGAAGGCGAAGAAGAGCGAGATTGCGAAGGCCGAGCGCTCGGCTGAAGGCCCGGCGGTACCGGCCAAGCAGACGGGCGTGCCCAGGGTGACAGGCATCCGGTATTGGTCGACGGCGGATTACACGCGGGTGGCGATTGACCTGGACGCGGAGGTGAAATACGAGTCGGGACGGGTGCCTGATCCGGACCGGATCTTCTTTGACCTGTCGGACACGCGGCTGGCGTCGACTCTGGTGGGCAAGACGTTCGACGTACAAGACGGGTTTCTGAAACAGATTCGAGTGGCGCAATATCAGCCGGATGCGACGCGCGTGGTGCTGGACGTGGATGACGTGACGGAGTACTCGGCGTTCCTGCTGCCGAACCCGTACCGGTTGATTATTGATATTCACGGCAAGGGGTCGCGCCCCGGACTGCAAGTGGCGGCAACCGCGACAGACCAGCCAGAGGAACTGACAAACGCCGGCGCGGGAACGCCGGCGCCCAAGACCACAAAAGCCAGCGAAGGGCAAGCACCCGCGAACCCAAGTGCGGCGAAGAATGATGGGCTGAGCAAGTCCACCGCGAAGACCGAACCTCTGAAGAGTACCGAAGCTGCGCTAACGAAGAAGCCGGCGGAGACGACTACGACGGCTTTCAAGAACGCCAACGGCGAGTTGGCGGCGCGCGATGTAAGTACGGTGCCGGCGACAACAAAAAGTGCTCCTACGGCGACGACAACATCGGGCAAAGCTGCGAAGCCCACCGCGCAAACAGACAGCGGCACAGACGATGCTAACGAGACTGATGAGGGTTTGGCCAAGCTCATGGACGGCAAGCCGACGACAGCTTCGACGGCGATGACGGTGTCAGCCTCCGAAAAGAAGGCGGGCAACAAGAAATCAGTAAAGGTAAGCGCGAACGAAGTGCAGCCAGTGCACGCGGCGGCACCGACTGCGGAGGGTGATCGAAGCCTTATTCGAGCTTTGGGCCTGAAGATTGGAACGATCGTGGTGGACGCGGGACACGGCGGACACGACACGGGAACCATCGGACCAAACGGCCTGATGGAGAAGGATCTGGTGCTGGACGTGGCGCTGCGGCTGGGCAAGCTGCTGGAGTCGCGGATGGGGGCGAACGTAATCTATACGCGCGACGATGACACGTTCATTCCGCTGGAGACGCGGACGGCGATTGCCAATGAGCACCGAGCCGACATGTTCATTTCGGTACATGCCAACTCGAGCCGCGACTCTTCGGCGCGAGGAGTGGAGACCTACTATCTGAACTTCACCACCAACGCCGCAGCGCTGGAAGTGGCGGCGCGCGAGAACGCGGTGTCGGAGAAGTCGATTTACGAGTTGCAGGACCTGGTGAAGAAGATTGCGCTGAAGGACAAGATCGAGGAGTCGCGCGAGTTGGCGGGCGATGTGCAAGCGTCGCTGTATGCGGGATTGTCGCCGAGGAACCCGACGCTGAGGAACCGCGGGGTGAAGAAGGCCCCGTTTGTGGTGCTGATTGGGGCGAATATGCCGAGCATCCTGGCGGAGATTTCGTTCGTCTCCAACCCGACGGACGAACGGAAGCTGCAGACGCCGGAGTACCGGGAGAAAATCGCCGAATCGCTGTACAAGGGAATTGCCAAGTATGTGGACGGGCTGAGCGGGGTGAAGGTGGCGGAGAAGTACAGCAAGGAAGCCGGCAAGTGAATCGCAGTTGTCGGTTGGCAGTGATCAGTTGGCGGTAACTGCAGGCCGTTCCCATCCTTAAGGCAGATTATTCGTCTTACACATGTTCTTCCGACGCAGGATCATTTCTACATGACAGAACCCAACTCAGGGAGCCGGGAGCTGCGTATCGCCGAGCGGCTGGCGGGGCGGTTCGCTTCACTGCCCCAGGTCGAAGCGGTGGCTCTGGCGGGGTCGAGGACGTCGGAGATTGCGGATGGGGACTCGGACATCGATCTCTATGTGTACGTCACGGAGGACATTCCGCTGGAGACGCGGGCGGAGATCGCGGGCGGGGCGGCAAACGCGGAGATTGGTAATGCGACGTGGGAGCCGGGCGACGAGTGGGTAGACAGCGAGACGGGCACTCGCATCGATGTGATGTACCGGCACGTGCGGTGGATGGAAGAGCAGATCAACCGGGTACTGCTGCGACACGAGTCGTCGGCGGGCTATTCGACGTGCTTCTGGTACAACGTGCTGTTCTCGCGGGCACTGTTTGACCGGTCAGGATGCTTCGGCGCTTTGCATCGGCGGGCAGCGGTGCCGTATCCGGCAGAGCTGAAGCGGGCGATTGTGGCGAAGAACTATCGGCTGCTGAGGAGTACGCAGTCGTCGTATTTGCGGCAGATTGAGCTGGCGGTGAAGCGAAACGACCCCGTGAGTATGAACCATCGGGTAGCGGCGCTGCTGGCCAGCTATTTCGACGTGCTGTTTGCGGTGAATGAGGTGCCCCATCCGGGAGAGAAGCGATTGCTGCAGCATGCGGCGCAGTGCCGGCACGTACCGGCGGGGATGGAACAGCAGGTGCGAGCGACGGTGGAGGCTGTCGGCGTGGGCGGCTTGGTGGCCCGAGTCAATGAGCTGGTCGATGGATTAGACGCGCTTTTGACGACGCTACAGCGGGGCTGAGAATGGCGATACAGCCGGTGCGATTGGAAACTTTGGCGGCGAACCGTAGTCTAATGTGTTGTGAGACGGCAACTCCCTCCGGTGTCCGTGTTATCCGCATGAGAGGAACTATCAGGACGATTCTGCTGTTGACCGCAGTCAGCGCGACGAGTTGCGCCTGGGCGCAGGGCATGCTGCCAAAATCGTTCGCGGGGTGGACGGAGGCGGGGAACGCGACGACCGAGACGCAAGCAAATTCGGCCGCGGCCAGCGTGCTGAATGAGTATGGCCTTGAATCGGCAGAGACGGCGACGTATGGGCGCGTGGACGGGCGCCGCCTGACCGTCAAGGCGGAGCGCTTTAAGGACGCGACCGGGGCGTATGGGGCTTTCACGTTCTATCGCGATCCGGGAATGAAAGACGAGAGGGTTGGGACGAAGGCTGCTGCGGGAGACGGAGAGGCGCTGTTCTTCCGCGACAACATTGTGGTGGAAGTTACCGGGGACCGAGTGGCTGCGAGCGATTTGCGTGAACTGGCGGCGCAATTGCCCGAAGCGAAAGGGTCGGCGGCAAACCTCCCGGGGTTGCCCGAGTACCTGCCCAGGCAGAATGCGCAGGAGAACTCGGCGAAGTACATTCTTGGGCCCCAGGCATTGGCAGCGACGAAGACTCCGTTGCCGGCAGAGCTGGTCGGGTTTCAGTACGAGCCGGAAATCCTGACGCAAAACTACACGACAGCAAGCGGACCGGTGACATTGGTGCTGGTGCAGTATCCGACACCGCAGATCGCAACGGAACAGTTGCGTAAGTTCGAAGCGGCGGGCGACTCACTGGCGGTGCGACGTGCGGGCCCGATCCTCGTGGTGGAGAGCGGCGAGGTTCACAACGAGACGGCGAAGAAATTACTGGATGCGGTCAACTACCAGGCCGAGATCACGTGGAACGAACCGACATCGTTCAGCAAGAAGGACAACATCGGCAATCTGCTGTTGGCGGTGTTCGCGCTGATCGGGATTCTCCTGCTGATTGGACTCGGGTTCGGCGTATTGATGGGCGGTCTTCGGGTGCTGCTGTCCAAGTACTTTCCGGGTACGGTTCTCGACACGCCGGGCAACGTTGAAATCCTACAGTTGCATCTTGACGACCACGCGAGTTCGCATAAGTAGCTTACAATTCATGAAGTTAATGGATCGTGCGACGTTTTTGGGCGATTCCCGAGCAATTTCCTCAGAAACGGCATAATTGTGCTAAATTGTTGAAAATAAACCAATTTAAGTCATAGAAACTCCTTGACAGGGGGGTAGGGTAAACCTAGTATTTGTGCAGAAAGTTTTGACGGTCTAGCCTCCGTTGGAACTATTCTCCCTTGAAGAAAAGGCCGCCCTGTTGCCGGGTGGCCTTTTCGTTTGCATCAGAGTAGTGACAAAGGCGCGGAGTGCGCGCACGGTCGTGAACGCAGGCTGCCAGATTGCACGAGGCGTGGTGCAGAATCGCTGAATAAGTGATGTGGGGGTGGGGTGTCAGGAAGCAAAGACGTGCGGCAAGGTGACCGATGAATGCTTCTCGCAACGTGCGGTAAGCGTGCTATCGGCCTCGTCTCGGTTATTCTGGAAAACGGGTGAGGTCTTTCGGTTTCGAGCATAGCGGTCGGCCAAAGGAATCGGACGAAAGGCGCAAAACGCAACCACGGAGCAGTGATATCAAGGTGAAGAACTCATACGCCATCCAAAGGGTGCTGGCCAAGTACCCCAATCTGTCGCACGAAAGGGTCGAGGATTGCCTGGCGTACTCGACGTTCGTCGATGTAAGTCGCCGCTATATGTTCTTCGAAGTGCCGAAGGCGGCGTGTACAACCATGAAGTCATTGCTGCATGGGTTGGCCGGGGGTCCGCCATTCACCTACTACCTGGGAGAGGTGCAGACACGCCGGGAGATGTTCATACACTGCCGGCGAAACGTGCCGGTGCCTCCGCTAACCGAGCTCAACGACGAAACCCAGGAGATGGTGTTGACGTCGCCTGAGTTCTTTCGGTTTGCGATCGTGCGGAATCCATACACGCGCATGATTTCGGCCTGGCGCAGCAAGGTGGTGCTGTGCGAGCCGGGGTTCGAGTATGTCTATGAAGCCATTCGCGGTGGACTCCCAGCGTCCACCAACGAGCTGATCACCTTCGCAGAGTTCCTGGACTACGTGGAGCGATCTGACCCGGAAACATACAACCCGCACTGGATGCTGCAAACGGACCATATGTTTCTGGATGCGATCGATTTCAGCTATGTCGGCAAGATGGAAAAGTTGGCTGAGGCCTTGGCGGAATTCCGGAAGCACCTGGGCACGGAAGACCAGATGAAGGTAGGGACGAGCAACCTGACTGCCTATAAAGGTCATGTCGCGCTGACGGCGGAGCAGGCAGAAAGGGTATTCAAGATTTATAAGCAGGACTTCGAACGGCTGGGATATGACCGCGGGGATTTTCCGCGAGCCGGCAGCCCGGACGCGGCAAGTCAGGAGGTTGGGCAGAACGGAAGCTACAGCGAAGTGCTGGAGCGTAACCTCATTATAGGAATGATGCTACGGGAGCGGAAGGAGATGGAGAGCCAGCTTCGCTGGACGCCGGCGGGCATAATGGCGGGCGTTGGGCGGAAGCTGCGGCGGCTGGTGGGCGGGTCGGCGTAGCCCGGGGGGAGCCAAGATGTTGCTCGCACCCGTGGGCCCCCCTACTGAATCCAATGAGCTCCATGCCAAAACCGACTACAACGACGAAGCCGGGCAAGAGGATGCCGTCGTTCCGGGCGTTGCCGGAAATCTGGCAGTTGATTCGACCGCGGCGCGGACTGCTGGCGCTGGGCTTCGTGTTGATGGTGATTAACCGGGTTTCGGGGTTGGTGCTTCCTTACTCGACGCGCTATCTCGTGGATAACGTCATTACCAAGAAGCAGATGTGGCTACTGCCGTGGATCGTGGGCGGCGTGCTGAGCGCGACACTCGTCCATGGACTTACTTCGTTCACACTGACGCAGACGCTGTCGAAGGCAGCACAGAAGCTGATCGCCGAACTGAGGCGCAAGGTGCAGGAGCACGTCGGGCGGCTGTCGGTTTCCTATTACGACTCCAACAAAACGGGCACGATGGTGGCGCGCATCATGACCGATGTCGAGGGCGTGCGGAATCTCGTCGGCACAGGCCTGGTGGACTTCATCGGCGGGTTGCTGACGGCGGCGATTGCGTTCTTCGTGCTAATGCATATCAGCACGGTGATGACGATGATCGCGTTCGGCTTCCTGCTGGTGTTCGGTGTGGGGCTGCGGTGGGCGTTCAAGACCATCCGTCCGATCTTCAAGGAGCGGTCGAAGATCAACGCGGAAGTTACGGGCCGACTAACGGAGTCGCTGGGTGGTGTGCGGGTGGTGAAGGGCTACCACGCGGAAGACCGCGAGCATAAAGTGTTTAGCGCCGGAGTCGAGCGCTTGCTGCAGAACATCGTCAAGACGTTGACGGCGACGTCGCTGATGAGCCTGACGTCGTCAACCCTGATGGGCATGGTGGGCGCGATCGTGATGTTCATCGGTTCGCGACAGATCATGGCCGGCAAGCTGACCCTGGGTGAGTTTTTCACCTACACGATGTTCCTCGGGTACCTCGCGGCGCCGCTGTTTCAGGTGGTAAGCGTTGGCACACAAATCACCGAGGCGATTGCCGGACTGGAGCGCACGCGCGAGGTGCTGAGCGAGGTTCCGGAAGACGAGGATGTGGGCCGCACGCTGCGGCTGCCGGAGATCCGGGGCGAGGTGGCGTTCGAAAACGTGACATTCGCGTACGAGGCGAAAAAGACGGTGTTGCACGGTATTTCGTTCTACTCGGAGCCGGGAACGGTGACCGCGCTGGTGGGGTCGTCGGGCTCGGGCAAGTCAACCATCATTGGATTGGTGGCAGCGTTCCACAAACCGCAGTCGGGCAAGGTGCTGGTGGACGGCGTGGATTTGGCCACGGCGCGGCTGGAATCGTATCGAACACAGCTTGGGATGGTGCTGCAGGACTCGTTCCTGTTCGATGGGACGATCCGGGAAAATGTGGCGTTTTCGAAGCCGGATGCGACGGAAGAAGAGCTACTGCGGGCCTGCCGCATTGCGCGCGCGGACGAGTTCGCGGAGAAGTTTGAGCTGAAATACGACACGATCATCGGCGAGCGCGGCGTAAAACTCTCGGGTGGGCAGCGACAACGCGTATCGATTGCGCGTGCGATTCTGGCGAACCCGAGAATTCTGATTCTGGATGAAGCCACCTCGAGTCTCGATTCGGAGTCCGAGGCACTGATTCAGCAGGGGCTGGCGTACCTGATGCAAGGGCGGACCACGTTCGTGATCGCGCACCGGCTCTCGACAATTCGGCGGGCGGACCAGATTCTGGTGGTGGAGGCGGGCGAGATTGTCGAGCGCGGCACGCACCAGTCGCTCTACGAGCAGGGCGGGCGGTATTTTGAGCTTTATACAAAACAGCACGGATTGGCGGAGAACCTGTTCCTCGCGCCGGGAGAGGGCGGAGAGTTGGAAGAGGAGCGAGAAAAGGGCGTGGATGAAGTGTTAGATAAGGAGGCAGTCTAGTTTATTTTCGGCAGTGTCATGGGCGATTTCCCGCCTCGAAGGAGGGTGCATTGGTTCGACTCCGCAATGCCGCGGGTGCGGTCCTTCTACTGGCCGTACTCGCCCACGGGCAATCCGCTGAACCGAAGAAGCCACGGACCGGCCAGCAGATTGCGGCGCAGGAGGTGGTCATCTCCGGCACCACGGCGCTCGACTCAGCCCAACTGCACGACATCGCTGACAGTCTGATTTCCGTAACTATGGGCGACGACGAGGAGGAAGTCCGCGATCGCATACGCGACAAGTTTCAACAGCGCGGATACTTCGACGCCCAAGTCACCAGCCTGGAGATCGTGGTGCTGGATCCGCTGGCGAAGAAGAAGCCGGTACGTATCCAGGCGGAGGTGGAAGAAGGCCCGCTTTTCCACTTTGCGGCGATTGAATTCACGGGAAACAAGGCATTTTCATCGGAGGAACTCCGTAAGCTTGTGGTGTTGAAGGTGGGCGATATCTTCAGCACTGGGAAAGGGCGCTCCGCTCTCGATAGCCTGCGCGCGCGGTATGTGAAAGCCGGATATCTGGAGTTTGTGCCGATCCCGAATACCGAAAAGTCCGGCTCGGCACAGATTATGCTGAGCATCGACATCGACGAAGGAACGCAGTATCGCATGGGCGAACTGAAGATTGGGGGGAAGTCTGATTCCGCTTCGAAGCTGCAGGCGGAATGGGAGCTCAAGACCGGCGAACCCTATGACCCAGGCTATCTGGGGAAGTACCTGACGGAGCACCGCGACCTGCTGCCCGACGACTTCAGCAGCGACCGTGATGTTCTGTGGCTGCGTGATTGCTCGGACGACACGGTGAACGTGACAATTGAGCTTGATCCCAAGCGGCCGTGGACGCCAATGCCACAGGACAAACCATGCGAACCGAAGAAAGACCCACACGCGGTCAGAGAATAGCTGCCCGCATGGATCCATCGCGAATGGCTGGCATTGTCGTACTTTGCATTCTGACGTGGGTGGCGGTTGCGCCCTCATTAGAAGCTCAATCCTGTGGCTCCGAGGGCGTCGCGATGCAGGTTCTCGGTTCTGGAGGGCCGGAGCTGCAAGACAAGCGCGCTTCGAGCAGCTATCTGGTCTGGGAGAACGGGCGGGCGCGGGTGCTGGTTGATGCCGGTGGTGGCAGTGCTCTTCGATTCGGCGAGAGCGGAGCCCAAATGTCGCAACTGGATGCGATTCTGTTTACGCACTTTCACGTCGATCACAGCGGCGACTTTGCGGCCTTGATCAAGTCGTCGTGGTTCGAAGACCGCACGCGTCCACTGCCAATTTACGGTCCGGCGGGAAACGACTTTATGCCTTCCACGACCGAATTCGTGACCGACCTCTTCGGGGAGAAGCACGGCGCATATCGCTACCTCAGCGAATTGCTCGTCGTAGGCGAGGAAGGCAGCTACAAGATGCAGGCTCATACGGTCGAGGGCACAGCGTCGCCCGTCGTTGCATTTCGCAGCGAAGATCTAGCAGCATCGTCAGCGCGGGTAATTCATGGCGGAGTACCAGCCCTTGCATGGCGGGTCGAGGTGGGTGGCAAGGTCATTGCGTTCAGCGGAGACACAAATGGCGCTGGTTCGGAGCTAGCAAAGGTGGCTGCGAACGCCGACCTCTTCATTGCGCACAACGCCGTTCCGGAAGGGGCCACGGGCATCGAGAGAAACCTGCACATGCCGCCGTCGGTGATTGGGCAGGCCGCCGCCCAAGCACATGTCAAACAGCTTGTGCTGTCTCATCGCATGCTGAGGACCCTAGGCAAAGAAGATCAGACGCTCTCGGAGATCAGAAAATATTACTCCGGCCCAGTGACGTTCGCTAACGACTTGGATTGCTTTCCGGTGAAATAGCACAAGCCCCAGAGTTCGCGTCCGGTACAGCGACGCAAGCCTGGGGCTTGCAAGTGCTCAATCCTACTGGTTGATGTTTTCCTTCTTCTCCAAGCGGTCGATCAACGTTTGAATCTGTGCTTTGGCCGCTTCGGGTGCGGCGGCCTGGCAGCGCTTCATGTCCTGCACCGCTTCATCATAGTTCCCTGCTCCCACGGCCAAGCGGGACTCACCGGCGTAGGTGTAAAAGCTATCAGGAAACTTCTGCACCATGCCGCGATAAATGGCGAAGGCTTCGTCCTGCTTCTTGTCGCGCTGGAGCTGGCGAGCGTACCCGTAAGACTGCGCGGCGTTTGCCATCTTGAGCGCCATCTCCGAGTACTTTTTCGCTTCGTCTGGTTTCCCCATCGCAGCCAGGATTTGCGACTTGGTCATCAGGTTGTCGTAGCGCTCTTCGATCTGGATGGACTGGTCAACGTACTTAAGGCCCTCAGGCAAGTCGGCCTTGGCGGTGAGGAAATAGTTGGCGGCATCGTCATAAGAGACCCAGGTGTATTGCTGGATGCCACGGAACTGCTTGTCGAGACTCGCCTCGACGGTCTGCGGGACATTGACGGAAACCTTGATGGGCACGGCGAGTTTGTCCCATTTCAACGTGACGAGCGCGGAGTCGGGCTTGAGGTCGTCGAATTCGTAGATCAGCGCGTCGTGAAAGTCGGAGGTGGCGGGTTTCACGGTGACGCGCAGGGCATCTTCGTCCTGTTTGTAGGTGAAGGCTCCCCAGGCTGTGTTTGTTTTGGAGAAGATGATGGTCCAGTCATTTTCAGTGGGGATCATGAACAAGCCATAGGTGCCTTTGTCAAGCGGCTTGCCTTCCACGATGACGTTGTCGGAAAAGGTGATGGTGGTGTTCTCGTTGGCACCGGAACGCCAGACTTGTCCGAAGGGGACAAGGCCTCCCCACACTTTACGGTCGTTGACCAAGGGGCGGCTGTACTTCACGGTGACGTCGGTAACACCGATGGTCTGTGTGACCTGTGCATTCTGGCTTCTGCGCGGCAGGTCGAGCAGCGCCGACTGGGCCGAGCCGAACGTGGCAACCAGAACAAGAGATGCGACGAGAATCAGAGTGCGACGGTCGAACATGCGCGACTCCTTTGTGAGCAAAGATGCTGCAAGCGGATTCGCGTGCAGATGCAGCCACTAACCCCAGGGGTGACGTGCGGCGGTTGGACGTGGGAGTGACGGCGCAGGTTAGCCGAGCCGTGACTGGTCGCGGGCTTTGCGACGCGGACGCGGGACTTCCGGGGACGACCAGAAGATGCGAATCAAGCTTGTGAACCCAGTTATGAGGCTCTGTGTAGCGCATCGGCAGCCTTAATCTGACCAGTGCGCCGGTTTGCGATCCCAGCGGTGGCGGCGTATTTCGGCGATGAGACCGGCGGGCAGCGGTCCTTTGTCGCCGTAGCTCATGTTGGCGGCGACATTTTCAGGCTTGCGCATGCCGACGATCGTGGTGCTGACTACCGGATGTGAGAGCACGAAGCGAAGAGCCATCTCGGGTAATGACATGCCTGCCGGCAGAATCTGCTTGAGGCGATCGACGCGCTCGATGGTGGGAAAGAGATTTTCAGGAGTGAAGTAGCGCGAGCGCCAATCGTTGGCTGGAAATCGGGTGTCCTTTGTCATCTTGCCACCGAGGCTACCTTCGTCGAGAGGGACGCGGGCGATGACGCCGATGTTGAGCTCCTGGCAAACAGGAAAAAGTTCGTCTTCGGGCGCCTGATCGAAAATGTTGTAAATGACTTGCACGGCGTCAACGAGGCCAGTGCGGATGGCTTTGATGCCGTTGGCGGGCTCCCAGCGATTGAGGCTGAGCCCAAAAGCACGGATGACGCCGTCGCGCTTGAGGCGCTCGACGGTATCGCCGAAGTCGGGCTCGTCGGTCCAGGTGTCCTGCCAGACGTGGAGCTGCAGCAGGTCGATGGTGTCAACGCCGAGGTTCTTGCGGATGAGATCGGCGTACTTGAGGACGTGCGCGGGCGAGAATACCGCGTCGTAGGAGTAGGTCGGCAGCGCCGGCCATTGAAAGTTGCCAGGCGGGATTTTCGAGGCGGCATACAGACGCTTGGTCGGGTTGGCCTTCAGCAATTCGCCGAGCACCTTGTCACTCTTGCCGGAGCCGTAAGCCCAGGCAGAGTCGAAGAACGTAACGCCGCCATCGACGGATTGCTGCAGTGAAGCGACAGATTGGGTGTCATCGGAGCCGGTCCAGCCGGACATACCCCATAAACCATAGCCGATATCGCTGACTTGCCAGCCGGTGCGCCCGAAAGTGCGATTCTGCATGAGAGCCTCGAAGAATAAAGTGTCTGACGAACGATGGTACCAACTGCAGTTTCAATTTTCGACTTTGCAGCTTAAAGCGGGAACCTAGAGGTCCGGCGGTTGAGCGGACTGCGCAGGCGCGAGTATTCTGGAAGATGCACCTGCCATCAAGGTTCTCAGTCGCTGCGGGTGCGGAGGCCATCCGTTGCAAAATGTTCTTTCTCGTCGCACTTCCCTCTTGCTGCTTGTTCTGCTGCTGGCCGGTGCAACGCAGTTCGCCTGGGCGCACGCGATCCTGATGGAGTCCACGCCGAAGATCAACTCGACTGTAAGCGGGCCCGACCTCGACATTACG
>Ga0335071_10001248_pt1 | contig 27529 bp, 21 predicted proteins | sample Lox_Sample_15_FD_206724 | JGI IMG/M metagenome (GOLD analysis project Ga0335071, IMG submission 206724) | Soil microbial communities from Loxahatchee National Wildlife Refuge, Florida, United States - Lox_Sample_1.5 | ecosystem: Environmental > Terrestrial > Soil > Wetlands | place: USA...
GCCACGGTCGCGGGGGCGAAGGCCTTCGCGCCGTCGAGCGGCGGCGAGGTCGTGGCGCCGATCGGCTCGAAGCGCGAGGCCGTGGCCATCTACTTCCCCTGGTTCTCCGAGCGCTACGTCCAGCCGCCGGCACGGCCGCGCGCCTCCGAGGCCTGGTCGGCCCTGACGCCCACGATCAAGCCCTACGACCCGCAGTCCGAGATCGTCACGGAGCAGCACATCCGGATGGCCAGGGACGCCGGCCTCGACGGCTTCGTCATCTCCTGGTTCACCAACCGGCGCAAGTTCGACTGGAACTACGACGAGCTGTTCACACCGACGCTGGCCAACTTCGCCCGGATCGGCCCCCTCCGCGGCTTCAAGGTCTACATCCACTACGAATCGCACATGAACCTCCTCCAGTGGCCCAACGGCCAGCCTGTGCCGCTCGCGACGGCGGCCGAGCGGGCCCAGGCGCGCCTGGACGCGGAGGCCGACTTCGCCTACCTCCTCGGGCTCCTGGCGCCCGTCGAGGCGAACCCGGCCGTCTTCGTCTACCTGGCCGAGTGGGTGGGGATGACGCCGGCGGACTGGAAGATCGTCGTGGACGACACGCGGCGCACCTACCCCACGGCAGTCTTCTACGGCGGGACGTACAATCTGGCCTATCTGGCGGCGTTCGACGGGCTCTACGATTTCGCCGCCGGATATTTCCCGAGCGAGTACGACGCCTTCGCCTCCATGGCCGCGGCCGTGAAGAAATACGGGGCGGACAAGAAGTTCTACGCCACCGTGACGCCGGGCTACGACTCGACGCTCTTCTGGGGGCCGAGCGACCTGCTCATCCCGCGCGGCGACGGCACTTACTACCAGATGACGTGGGACAAGGCCCTGGCCGCGTCGCCCGACGGCGTCTTCGTCTCGACCTGGAACGAGTGGGGCGAGTCCTCGGTCATCGAGCCGGCCAAGCAGTACGGCTACAAATACGTCGACATGACGGCGGACAATGTCGTCAAGCTGAAAGCAAAGTGACGCGCGGAGCGCGTCATGGCGAGGCCTCTTGGCCGACGCCATCTCCTCTGCTAAACCGAAGACAATTGGGCGCGCGAAGCGCCCTGAGAGTCATGGCGAGGAGCCTAGCGACGACGCCATCTCCTCTGCCCAACCGCGGCGGTCCCCTGTCCAGAAGAGGGGATTGCCTCGCTCCCTTCGGTCGCTCGCAATGACTTCGGGCCGCGCGATTGCCGCGCTCCAAGAGTCGCTCGCAAAGACCGGATGAGCCGGGCCCTCTCAGGCCGACCGGTTAAACGTTTTCACCGATCGTCTCTCACTTGAGCGCATCGAGCTTCTTTTGCGCCGCCGCCTTGGCCGAAGCCGGAGCGACCTCGACGGCCTTCTCGGCGGCGGCGATCGCCTCGGCCTTGCGGCCCAGCTTCGCCAGGACGTCGCTGAGCGTCAGCCAGCAGGCATAATACGTCGGATCGATCGCGACGGCGCGCCGCGCCGCGGCCAAGGCGCTTTCGAGATTTTTGCCCTGCTGCAGCCAGAACGCGGCGTAGCTTCGGACATCGTAGGCCGTCGGGGCCGCGGTATTCTTCTCCAGCCACGTGGGACCGAATAATTCCAAGGCCCGGGCCGCGTTCCCGGCCGTGAGATTGGCGGCGGCGGCTTTCAGGAGGAAATAAAACTCGTCCGGCCTCCGCGTAAGGGCCGCCTCCGCCGCGGCCACGGCGCTCTGGAGGTTTTCGTTCTTCCCGATCCAGTATTCGGAATAATCCACCAGCTGTTCCGGCGAGGCGGCGATCGGGCCGCTCAGGATCGATGCGCCGTAGGCTTCCGCCGCCTTGATCCGGTCGCCGGCGAGATCGTACGCCAGGGCGACGACCCGGCGGATTCCGAAATCGGGGCGGGACGCCGTCAGGTTTCGAAGCCGCTCGGCCAGCGCGGCCGCCTTCTCCGCCGGTCCTTTGGAGCGGATGATGCGGGAGAGCCGCAAGGAGAGGATGTCCGGATCGTCCGGGGTGCGGGCCGCCATATCCTCGAAGAAAGCGTCCCCCTCTGCCCGGAACGCGTCCGCGTCGTAGATGTCGGCCAGCCAGACGCAGGCCAGCTTGACCAGCACGCTTCCGGGATTTCCGGCGACGAACGCGCGCAGGGGCTTCGGATCGGAGCGGTTGGCCGCCGATTCCATCCGCGCGAGATAAAGCTTCGCGTATTCCGCGTAGGGGGCCCGGACGGGCATGCGCTCGTCGGCGTAGGGTCCGGCCTTGCCTTCGGGATCGAGGGCGATGACTTCCTTGTATTTCTCGACGGCCTTGGCCGCGAAAGAGCGCTCGTTCCATTTGCGGGCCAAGCCGAACGCCGCCGCCACATCCTTGGGATTCGCCGCATATGCGTTCTCGAGGGATTTGAATGTGCCCTCTCCCTTCAGGATCCTTTCCAATCGCGCCCGGAAATTCTCGGCCGGGGGCGTATAGCCGACGAACCAATCGACGTCGGTCCCGTCGCCGCCCAGGATGATGGTCGACGGCGTCCCGCGGATCCCGAACCGCTTGAACGTCTCGGCCCCGACCGTCTCGTCGTTGTCGGCGACGAAGAGGACGAAATTCTTCTCGAGGAACGGTCGATACTTGGCGTTGGAGTAGAACTGCTGGCCCAGCAGTCGGCAGTTCGGTCAGCCGCCGCTGTAGAATTCGACGAGGACGAGCTTGGCCTCGGTCCTGGCCTTGGCGATGGCCTGGTCGAGCGTGCCCCGGAACCGATCCTGGGGCGACGCCGAAGTCGCGAGAACGAGGGCTGCGGCCGCAATGAAAGTTTTCTTCATAAGCGCTCACTTCTCCGAATCGTAAGGCGAACCTTCGCGCCACCAATATAAACTACTCGTTAGCCGCCGAAAAGGTTGGCCTCGCCCCCAGGCCCCGCGCGGCGACGGCGGACAACGTCGTCAAGCAGAAAGCGAAGTGACGGGCGAAGCCCGTCATGGCGAGGCCTCTTGGCCGAAGCCATCTCCTCTGCTAAACCGAAGACAATTGGGCATGTGAAGCGCCCGGCGAGTCATGGCGAGCCCCTCTTGGGGCGTGGCCATCTCCCTCGGCTGAAGGCGACGTCAGGCGTTCTTACGGGTCATGGCGAGGCCTCTTGGCCGAAGCCATCTCCTCTGCTAAACCGAAGACAATTGGGCGCGTGAAGCGCCCCGAGAGTCATGGCGAGCCCCTCTTGGGGCGTGGCCATCTCCCTCGGCCGACGGCGATCGGCCTCTCCCGGGAGATGGAACCGAATCGCATCCGGGCTGTGTTATATTATTCGGTTAGACCATGAACCGGATAGACTCCCGACTCGCTCGCCGATGCCTCGTTTGGCCGCTTGCCATGGCTATTTCATTCACGTTTTTTACGCCGGGAGCCGCGGCGGTCGAGTCCTCGGGAACGATCCTCGGTCGCGTCGTCGACCCCGATGGAGCGGCCCTGCCGGGCGTGAAGATTCTCCTCCACAACGACATGGCCGGCTACAAGTCCGAGACCGTGAGCGGGCCGGACGGCTCCTTCCGATTCTACAACGTCCCGTTCAATCCCTACCATTTGCACGCCGATCTGGCCGGATTCAAGACCGCCTATCTCAACGTGGACGTGCGCTCGACGGCGCCCAAGGACGTGAAGGTGAGGCTCGAGCCCGCCGACGTCTCGGTGACCGTGGTCGTCACCGGCGGCGAGCCCGCGGCCGGCCAGCTCGAAGCCGACACGTCCACGTCGCACGTGGACATCGACAAGTCCTACATCCTGCGCGCGGCCGCGGCCGTCCTGTCGAGGGCCATGGAGGACCTGGTCACGGCGACGCCCGGATTCGCCAAGGACGAAAACGGGCGCTTCCATTTCCAGGGGGCCCACAGTCAGAGCGAGTACGTCATCGACGGCCAGACGATTTCCGATCAGACCGGCGTCGCGTTCTCGAACTCGATCGACCCCGGGATCGCCCAGTCGATGGAGATCATCTACGGGAACGTGCCGGCGGAATACGGCGAAAAGGTCGGGGCCGTCGTCAATCTGGCGACGAAATCGGGCCTGGGCAGCCCATTCAAAGCGGAAATCCTGACCGGCCTCGGCGGCTTCGGGACGTATGAGGGGGGCGCGTCCGTGGCGGCGGGATCCGAGACCTGGGGCCTTTTCGCCTCGGTGACGGGGTCGCGGTCGAACCGATTCCTCGACCCGGTCAACCCGGACAACCTCCACAACGCGGGCGACGCCGAACGGGCCTTCCTCCGCCTGGACTACGCCTCGCCGAAGATGACCGATCTTCTTCGGCTGACCTTCCTCGCCGGGCGGACGAATCGGGATGTGCCGAACACCTACACCCAGGAGGCGGCGGGCCAGAGCGAGTCCGTGCGGAGCCGGGACGCGAACATCAACCTCGGCTGGACGCACGTCCTGTCCTCCTCCGCCACGCTAGGCCTGAACGCCTTCGCCCGGCTCTCGTCGTTCCACCTGAGCCCTTCGCCGAACGACACCCCCGTCCGGGCCGAGTCCGACCGATCGCTCGACAACTACGGCCTCGCGCCGTCCTTCAACTGGGCCGCCGGCGCTCACGAGGTCAAGGCGGGCGGCGTTTTCAAGAAATTCCCGATCGACGAGCGCTTCAGCTTCGGGATCACGGATCCGGCGATGAACGATCCGGCCTCGCCCGGTTACAACCCCGATCTCGCGCCCTATGACGTGACGCGGGGAGGATCGCCGTTCGCTTTCCATGGACGGCGCACCGGGACCTACTGCGCCGCCTACGTCCAGGACGCCGTCAAGATCGAGGATCTCACGCTCAACCTGGGACTCCGGTACGATCATAACGATCTCCCGACGACCGAGTCCGCCCTGGAGCCCCGCCTCGGCGCGGCCTACTTCATCCGGAAAACGGGAACGGTCCTGCGCGCTTCTTACAACCGCATCTTCTATACGCCGGAGTACGAGAACATCCTGCTCAGCTCTTCTCCCGAAGCGGCAGGCCTCGTTCCCCCGATCGTGCGGCAGTCCCGGACGCTCGGCGGCGGACAATTGCCCGTGCCCGGCGAGCGGCAGAACGCCTACACGGTCGGGGTGCAGCAGGCCCTCGGCGGCTTCGCCCGCCTCGATGCCGAGCTTTGGTGGCGCCGTTCGACCGGAGCGGGCGATCAGGATCAGTTCGAGAACACCGGGATCGTCTTTCCGCTCGCGTTTTCCACGGGCCGGTTCAACGGATGGGACATCCGGCTCGATCTGGCCCGGACGCACGGTTTCCAAGGCTTCCTTTCCCTCGGCCACACGCGCGCCGTCTATGTCCCGCCGAACACGGGAGGGCTCTTCCTCGACCAGGCCGCGGTCGACGCCATCACGGCCGGCCCGTTCCTCATCGATCACGACCAGGCGATCCAAGCCCAGCTGGGGCTGTTCTACGACCTCGGCCGGAGCGGGATCTGGGTGGGCGTCAACGTCCGCTACGACTCGGGCCTCGTCTGCGGCGTCGGGCCGGGGGATATCGCCTCGGACCCCGACAACGCCTTCGCCGCCCCTTACATCGTCGTGCACGGCGGGACCGGCCTCGATCCGAATCGGATCGCGGCGAGGACGGTCGCGGACCTCTCCGCGGGCGCCGATTTATCCCGGTACGGCCTCCCCATGTCCGTCGAAGCCAGCCTGCTCAACGCCTTCGACGAGCGGGGCGTCTACAATATCGAGTCGGTCTTCGGGGGAACTCACGTGATCCCGCCGCGCACGTTTGCGATCCGCTTGCGCTACGGCTTCGGAAGCGAAAAATAAGATTCGGCTTGCGCGACGGCTTCGCCCGGCCGTGCGGCCGGCGATCGCCGGGGCCCACATTTCAATAATACACGCTGACGAACGAGAAGACGGGGCGGAGGACGCCTTCCCCGGAGCCCGGCGGCCCGAAGACAAGCGATTCGTCGGCGTCGAAGTCGAGGATGATGTCGGTCGCCCGGCCCCGGACGATCGTGAACGGGGCCTGGATCCGGATCTCCGCGTTGGGCACGGACAGATCGAAGGTCCGGCCCCCTACGGTCATCTGGGCGCCCGTGATCAGGAGGTGAATCCCGCTGTAGCTGCCCGGCGCGAGATCGCCCGCGACGAGGTCCTCGTGCCGCGCGGCCAGCCGGACGAGGTCCACGGTCCGCGTGTCGCCGGGCACCGTCACCCAGGAGCCGCCGGCCCTGCGGACGGCGACCTCGCCGATCGCCAAGCGGATGCTGTCCGCCCGGAAGGCCCCTTCTTTGAGGAACACGCGGAAATTCCCCTGGGGGGCTTGAGCGCAGGAGGCGAAAAGAGCGGCCGCGAATACGGACAGGAAAACGCTTTTTTTCATGCGCGCCCTCCTCTTCCTTACTAAGAAAATGCGGCTGGAAACGCGTATTGTCAAGGCTTTTTAAGGTATAATGGCCCGAAGCGCGCCCTCGAAACGAGCGCCGCCCCCGCACGAAACGCGGGGAGGACAGGCTCGAGAGAGCCGCCCTGCGCACGAGACGCGGGGAGGGCAGGCTCAAGGGAGCCGCTAAGGAGGAGGTTACATGGGCACGGTACTGCAAGTCGACAACCTGCAGAAGTCTTACGGGGCCTTCCAGGCCGTCAAGGGCGTGAGCTTCCAGGTCGGGGAGGGCGAGGTCTTCGCCCTGATCGGCCCGAACGGGGCCGGCAAGACCACGACGCTCCGGGTCATCGCCACGCTGCTGACCCTCTCGGGCGGCTCGGTGACGATGGACGGCTACGACCTGAAGAAGCACCCCGACAAGTTCCGCGAGCGGATCAGCTACCTGCCGGAGGAGGCGGGCGCCTACAAGAACCTGAAGGGCATCGATTACCTCCGGTTCATGGCCCGCTTCTACGCTGACAGCGAATCGCAATACGAGGAGACGCTCCGGCGGGCCGCGGGCATCGCCGACCTGGGCGACCGGCTCCAGGTCAAGGTCGGGACCTACAGCAAGGGCATGGTCCGCAAGCTCCTCCTGGCCCGGGCCCTGATGACCAAGCCCCGCCTGGCGATCCTCGACGAGCCGACCTCGGGGCTGGACGTCATCCACTCGCTCGAGGTCCGGGAGACGATCAAGCGCTACGCCCACGAAGGCATCTCGGTCCTCCTCTCCTCGCACAACATGCTCGAGATCGAGTTCCTGTCCGACCGGGTGGCCTTGATCGACAAGGGCGTTATCCTCGACAGCGGCACGCCCGCCTCGCTCAAGGAGAGATACCAGGCCGGGAACCTCGAAGTCGTGTTCAGGAGCGCCCTCCGATGAAAAAGTTCCAGAACCTGCTCGTCAAGGAGATCCGGGAGCTCGTCACCAAGCAGCTCATCAGCTCGCTCGTCATGACCATGCTCCTCTTCTATTTCATCGGGAACCTGGCCAAGAGCGAAGTCAAGCGGGCGGCGGCCATGCAGAAGATTTCTGTCCTCGACCTCGACAAATCGGAGCTCTCGACCGGCCTGCTGGCCAGCATGGCCAAGGCCGACTACAAGGTGGACGCCTACGAGGGCGACAAGGACGCGGCCGTGGCCAAAGCCAAGGCCGGCGACGCCAGCCTGCTGCTCGTCATCCCTCCCGGTTTCGGCGCCTCGGTCGCCAAGTTCGAGTCCAAGGAGATCGAGACCTACACCTTCCTCCGCGGCTTCTCGCTCGGCGGAGCCCGCAACTCGGGCGTGCTCCAGGCCGTGGTCAGGGAGATCAACAATTACCTGTCCAACGACTTCCTGAAGAAGAAGATCCCCGATTTGGACCCGGACAGCATCAAGAGCCCGATCAAGACCAAGGACTTCATCCTCGTCAAGGATCGGATGGCCGAGGGCTCGGCCGGGGCCGTCTACAGCTTCGTCTACGGCCAGACGACCTTCGTCCCGATCATCCTGATGATGATCATCATCTACTCCTCGCAGATGGTCATCTCGGCCATCGCCATGGAGAAGCAGAACAAGACGCTCGAGACGCTCCTGACCGTCCCCATCAAGCGGACCTCGATCGTCACGACCAAGATGCTGGCCGCGGGCATCGTCGGCCTGGCCTCGGCGGTCATCTACATGTTCGGCTTCAAATCCTACATCGGCGGGATGACGGGCGGAGCGCTGGGGCAGGCGAGCGGCGGCGTCCAGAACGTCATCCAGCAGCTCGGCCTGTCGCTGAACACGGGCGGCTACCTCGTCCTGGGCGTGTCGCTCTTCTTCGCCATCATCTGCGCCCTGGCCATGGCCATGATCCTGGGGGTGATGGCCGAAGACTTCCGGAGCGCCCAGATGATGGTCATGCCCCTCGTCTTCCTGGTCATGATCCCTTACTTCCTCTCGTTCTTCGCCGACTTCAAGACGCTGAGCCTGCCGATCAAGCTCCTGGTCTGGGCCATCCCCTTCTCCCACCCGTTCCTGGCGACGCAGAACATCATCCTCGGCAACTCGCAGGGGCTGGTGCTCGGCATCCTCTACATGCTCGTCTTCTTCCTGGTGATGGTCGTCATCGCCGCCCGGATCTTCTCGACCGACCGCGTCCTGACCATGAAGCTCAAGCTGGGCAAGAAGAGGGGGATGACGGCCTGACGTCATGGCGAGGACCGCGCCGGAGCGCAAAGCGCGACGGCGAGGGACGAAGCCATCGCGTTGGCGAAATGTCAATGCGAGGAGGGCGAGGCGCGAAGCGCCCGACACGCGAAACGCGCGGGGGACAGGCTCAAAAGAGCCGCGGGCGGCGTGAAGCAACCCTTTTTATGAATCGTCATTGCGAGGAGCGGAGCGACGAAGCAACCCCATATTCTAAAGGAACGACCCATGAAGAATAGACTATCTTATGTTCTGGCGGCAGCCATCCTCGCCGCTCTGCCCGCGATAAGCCGCGCCCAGGACGCCAAGGCACACAAGGGCAAGGTGACGGCCACGATGGATTCCGGCGGCTACACGTATGTCGAGTTCGAGGAGAACGGGGCGAAGGTCTGGGCCGCGAGCGCGCCGTTCAAAGTGGCCGTGGGCGACACGATCGAATTCTCCGGCGCGCTGCCCATGGAGAATTTCGCCAGCAAATCGCTGAACAGAACGTTTCCGCTGATCTACTTCGCCGGGGTCATCGCGAAGACCGGTCCCGGGGAGGCCGGGTCGGGCGGCGGCGCAGCCCCGACAGGGCAGCTGCCCCCGGGCCACGTTCCGATCCCGATGAAGGACGCTCTGACCAAGCCCGCCCCGTCCAAGATCGCCCCGGGCTCGATCGCCAAGGCCGACGGAGGATACTCCATCGCCGAGATCTGGGCCCGCGGCAAGGAGCTCGCCGGCAAGAGCGTCAAGGTCCGCGGGCGCGTGGTCAAGTTCATGGCCGACATCCTGGGCCGCAACTGGCTCCACATCCAGGACGGCACCGGCGGCGAGCGGTCGAGCGACCTGACGGTCACGACGTCGCAGACCGTCGCGGTCGGCGACCTCGTCCTCGTCACGGGGACGCTGGCCGCCGACAAGGACTTCGGCTCGGGCTACGCCTACGGGGTGATCGTCGAGGGCGCCGCGCTCAAGGTCGAAGACAAGGCGAAATAGCCTGGACTCCGAAATCGGTGACGCGAACCTGTGTCCCCGATTTTAGAGATTGACGTCCATTTTCCGGTGGAGCCCGGGATCGCGCCGGCGTAGATTGGGATCGGGCGCGGGACGGACCGGCCGCGACGGCCGCCCCGGCCGATTTCCCGTCACGAGGTGACCGAATGGACCGACAGCCCGCCCTCTTCCCGGCCGCGCCGCCCCTTCCGCGCGAGGAGATGGATCGCGCCTTCCAGGCCCGTGACCGGGCCTACGACGGCTTGTTCTACGTAGGCGTGACCTCGACCGGCGTGTTCTGCCGGCCGTCCTGCCCGGCCCGGCGCCCACGGAGCGAGAACGTCCAGTATTATCCCCCGCCCGCGAAGCCCTCTTCGCCGGCCATCGTCCTTGCAAGCGCTGCCGGCCGCTCGAAGCCAGCGGCGCGCTTCCGGCCTGGATCGCGCCCCTCCTCGCCCGCGTGGACGCGGATCCGGAAGCGCGGCTCCGCGACGCCGAGATCCGGGATCTAGGGCTCGCGCCGGCGAAGGTCCGGCGCGTCTTCAAGCGCGAATTCGGCCTGACGTTCCAGGCGTATGCCCGGGCTCGCCGCCTCGGCCGGGCGTTCGACGCCATCAAGAAGGGCGCAGCGCTCGACGACGTCATCCTCGGCCATGGCTTCGAATCCCACAGCGGCTTCCGCGAGGCGTTCTTCAAGCGCTTCGGAACGCCGCCGGGCCGGACCGCCTCGGAGGCGGCCGCGGGCCGCGCCGACTACGTCCGCCTCGCCTGGATCGAGACGCCCCTCGGCCCGATGGTCGCGGGGGCGACGGCGGACGGCGTGTGCCTGCTCGAATTCAGCGACCGGCGGATGATCGAGGCCCAATTCGCGATGCTCGGCCGGCGCGTCGGATTGCCGCTCCTCCCCGGCGAAAACCGGCATCTGGAGCGCCTGCGAGCGGAATTGGAGGCGTATTTCCGCGGCGCCCTTCGCCGGTTCACCGTCCCGCTCGTCGCCCCCGGCACGCCTTTCCAGCGGCGCGTGTGGGGCCTCCTGCGGGCCATTCCCTATGGCGCGACGAGAAGCTACGAGGACGTCGCCCGCGAGCTGGGCGCGCCGGGCGCGGGCCGGGCCGTCGGCCGGGCCAACGGCTTGAACCGGATCGCGATCCTGATCCCCTGCCACCGCGTCCTGAACAAGAGCGGAGACCTCGGCGGCTACGGCGGCGGGCTCTGGCGGAAGAGGAGGCTCCTCGATCTCGAACGCGGCGGCGGCTCCGGCCGGGACGGCGCCGTCCGAAGCGGCGGAGGACGCGCCGCCGGACCGGGTGCGGCCGTTTTGAATCGCCGCCCGGGGGCGTGATATAGTGTCTCCGGATTCCATGACCCTTCTCCCCGCTCCCCTGCCGGCCCTCATCCGTTGGGACGAGGCGCTCTTCAAGCTCATCAACGCGGGCCATGCCGGCTTGTTCGACGCCGTGTTCTGGTCCCTGAGCACGTTCGGCAGCGGCTGGGGCATCATCCCCGCCTATGCTCTCTTGGTCTTCCTGACGGCCGGCCGGCGGCGGATCTGGCTGATCGTCGCCGCCTCGGCCGTGACGCTCATCGCCGGGGGGATCCTGAGCGCCGTGATGAAGGAGCACGTGGACCGCGACCGCCCGACGGTCCGGTTCCGGGAATCCGCGCCGTCGCCCTTGCCCGCGGCGGCCGCGCCGGAGGGGATCGCGTCGGACGCGGCGGCGCAGAGTGCCCAGGTCGAGGCCGGGCGCCCCTTCGCCGTCCACAACATCGGCCCCCGCCTGCGCGATCATTCCTTCCCGTCCGGCCACACCTGGACGGCCTTCGCCATCGCCACGCTCATGACGCTTTTCTTCGGCCGCCGCTACCGGTGGGCCTACCTTGCCGCCGCGGCCATCGGCTACTCGCGGATCTACGTCGGCGTCCATTTCCCGCTCGACGTCCTGGGGGGCGCGTGCTGCGGGACGCTCCTGGCGTTCCTCGTCTGGCGCATCGCGGCCTGGATCGCCCCCGGCCGCGCCCGGTTTGACAGCACCGCCGCCTGAACGAATAATGACCCTATCCGGGATGAGGAGGAACCCATGAGAGTGAAAGCGATCGCCGTTCTCGGACTCGCCGCCTTCGTCGCGTTCGGCGTCACGACGCTCACGGCCCAAGGCCCGCGGACGGTCCTGCGGATCGAAAGCGTCAAGATCACCAAGACCGAATGCGGCAAGCCGCTCGAATTCCAGGTCACGATCAAGAACGCCGGCGCGCAGGGCTACAACAAGGAGACGGCCATCCTCATCAAGCGGGGGGCCAACCAGATCGGCCACATCGTCGCCCTGAGCCTCGGCGCGGGCCAGACGATGACGGACGTCCAGTCTTCGCCCAACCCCGATTTCATCGCCGATTGCTGCAAGGACGTCTGCTTCGAAGTCGTCCTGGCCGCGGGCCTGAACGGCGGCGAGGTCCCGGAATGGAACAAGGTGCCCGTCAAGCTCTGCACCAAGCCCGGGAACGTGATCGTCGTCCCCGGCCGCTGAGCGTCCCCGGCCTCGCAGCGCGGCCCGCGAAATCAGGAGCCTTCCGGCTCAAGGAGGGAAGATGATCCCTGCCGATTTCCGTCAACCCGCGACCCTGGGCCGGACCGGCCTGCGCGTCGGTCGCCTGGGCGTCGCTTCGGGCTATGGCGCGCCGACCGCGGCGATCGAAGAGGCCTTCGAGCGCGGCTGCAACTATCTCACCTGGGGGACGGCCTTCAAGCGCCGCTCGCCGCACATGCGACAGGCGCTGCGCAACCTCGTCGCCAAGGGACAGCGCGACCGCTTCGTCCTGGGGATGTTCAGCTACGCCCACCTGCCCCGCCTGACCGAGCGCTTCTTCGTCAAGGCGCTGGCGGAGGCGAACCTCGAATACGCCGACGTGCTGCTCCTCGGCTATTTCTCGCGGCGGCCGTCGCGTCGGGTCATCGAGGGCGCCCTGCGCCTCAAGGAGAAGGGCCTCACCCGGTTCATCGGCCTCTCGGGCCACAACCGGAGGCTCTTCCCGAAGCTGCACGAGGAGGGCGCGTTCGACGTGTTCCACCTCCGCTACAACGCCGCCCACCGCGGCGCCGAGACGGAGACCTTCCCCTTCGTGGGCGGCGAGGGCCGGCCGGGGATCGTCAACTTCACGGCGACGAGCTGGGGGAAGCTGCTCGACGCCAAGAGGACGCCGCCGGGCGAGCCGCCGGCGACAGCCGCGGACTGCTATCGCTTCGTCCTCTCGAACCCCGCCGTGGACGTCTGCATGACGGGCACGAAGACGGTCGAGCAAATGCGGGAGAACCTCATGGTCCTGGACATGGGGCCGATGAGCGCGGAGGAACTGGCCCGGATGCGCCGGATCGGAGATTGCGTCCGCTCGCGCGGCAAGGCGAAGGGCGCGTCCCTATCGGGGCCGCCACCCGCGCCTACCAGCGCCACAGGTAGCTGACCTTGAAGAAGAAGCCCCGCTTCGTTTCGAGGAGGCGGTCGCTCTCGACGTAATCGGTCCCGTCCCAGCGGACGTGCTCCAGCGCCGAACCGTAGCCGATGTAGATGACCGTCCCCGGGATGTACGTGAACGAGGCCAGCGTGTCCACGGTCATGCGCTTGTAGTAGAAATTGTATTCGACGATCGCCCGGAGAAAGAAGTACTTGTTGAGCTGGAACGTGTTGAAGCTCCGGACGAGCGTGTAGTCGTAGATCTTCGCCCCGTCCGAGCGGCGGTAGAAATCCTGGTAGGCCATCGCCAGGCTGAAGTCCAACTGATCGGTCGGCTGGAACTCGACCTGGCCCTGGGCGTTGCTGCCCTGGCCCTGGTAGGGCGCGTCGGGATCGTAATAGACCGCTCCCCGCCAGCGATAGAAAAGGTTCATATAAAGGTGCTTCGACAGCTGCGATTTGAACTGGAAGCCGATCCCGGTTTTGTCGAAGCTCCGGCTCTGGTAGATCTCGTTGGCCACCGGGACGTCGATCCGGAACTGCGTCGAGCGGGGAAACCAGAAGCGGAGGGTGAAGAGGTTGAACGATTCGATCTTGTTCGAAGCCGTGTCCAGGAGCTGGTAGCTCCAGTAGAAAGGCTCGATCCGCTGGAAGAACTCCGACTTGGGATAGAAGGCATACATGGCGAAAACGGCCAACCGCCGCAGCCCGGTTCGCTCGAGGAACCCCGTGTCCACCCGGAAGTCCCGGGAGATGTCCTGGTAGCCGATGTCGAGCGAGACGTGCCGGTCGCTGTGGGTGTAGTCCAGGCCGAGGGCGTGCCCGTCGAGAGCGTCCGCCTGGCCCGGATTCCTGGAGAACGAGCCGAACCAATGGAACGAGGCGATGTCGGTCTGGGTCAGGCGGAGCCATCCGTCCGCGCCCCCGACCCGGTTGTAGCCGCCCTGGAGCTCCCGCCCGGCGTAGTACGCGCCGATGTAGGAGTCATCGGTGAGGGCGTGCTTGACCCGGAAGATGGAGAAGACGGGGTGCTCGTCCAGGCCGGTGCCGGGCTCGGTGTCACGGGCGTAGATGGCGGAGAAGGTGTTGGTCACGCCCATTTTCCCGCCCAGCTTGAAGCCGTACGTCGGGTCGACGATCGTCCGCGTGTGGACCAGGGCCATGAGCGGCGCTTCCTCGGTGTTCCCCGCGAACTGCCAGATCTCGTTCCCTTCGAGGAAGAACGGCCGCTTCTCCTGATAAAATAGAGGGTAGCGGAGATTGATGTCGATCTGGCTGGCGTCGGCCTCGACCTGGCTGAAGTCCGGATGGACGGCTGCGTCGAGCGTCAGGTCGTTGCTGATGCCGATCTTGCCGGTCAGCCCGAGATCGGTCTCGCGCTCGTCCGTGACGAACCGTCCGCCGGAGGCCGAGCTCTTGTCGCTGTGGGTGACGGCCGGCAGGAGCTCGACCACCCGCTTGAAGTGGAGGCCGGTCACCTCGACGGGCTGCGTCTGGGCGATGATGCTGCCCTTGTCGGCGAAGATCGGGGGCGCGCTGGCCACCTCGGAGGTCCGGACGAACTGGCGGAAATAGCCGAGGCGCATGGTGATCGTCTTCCCCGCCGGGAAGCGGATGCTCTGGAGCGGAATCCGGTATTCGACGACGTAGCCCTTGTCGTCGATCGTCCCCTTGCTGTACCAGACGAAATCCTGGTCGGCCGACAGGTTGCCGTTGGCGCCCATCATGCCGTCGCCCTGGACGCCCAGAGGATTCACCAGGAAGCCGTAGCCGCTCTGCATGGTGTTGTAAGTGTCGAGGATGACCCCGACGAAATCGTCCGAGAACATGGCATCGCGCTTGCAGAGCGAGGCCTTGATCTTGGACGGATCGGTGTCGTAGCAACGGAAGGCGAAATACAAGTTGTCCGCGTCATAGAGGAAGTAGCCCTCGGTCTTCTGGCTGGGCTCCTTGCCGAAATCCGGCTGGAAGGTCTTGAAATTGTCCATCCGGAGGGCGCCGTCCCATTCGCCGGGGTCCATCTTTCCGTCGATGATCGGCGGCCGCGGCGCGGGGGGAAGCTCGCGCGTGGCCAGCGAGGCGAAGGCCGGGCCGGCCAGGAACGCCGCCGCCAGGAGAGCCGCCGGGATTCGCGCGTTCGATGATGTCTTCATGTCCGTTCTCGTTTCTTTCGATCGGCAGGACGCTTGATTCGCCCCTCCGTAATGAGAGACGAAAATCGGGGCGAAAAGGTTTTCTGCGGGGGAAAAAAGGGCGCGCCTCGGGGAGCGGGCCGGGAGGAAGAGGCGGCGGCTCCAGGGGACCGCCGGCGGCGTCAGCGCTTCTTCGCCTTGGGGGCCGGCTTGGGCGCCGGCGGCGCCTCCGCGGGCTTGAGCGGCACGTCGCGCTTCTCGGCGAGGAGGAGCGCGTCGCGGTTGTCGCGCCAGTGATAGCCGAGGTGGAAAGGCAGCTTGGGGATGATCTCCGCGCCGTCGGCAAACGCCTTCTGGAGGTCGGGCTGGTCGACGCCCGAGAAATCGCGGATGGGCTTGGCGTATTCGCCGTAGAGGCGGACCTGCCATTCGGCGGGCTTGAGCATTTTGAACGGGATGCCGGTGTCGTCCTCGAGGAGGAACTTGCTCTTGGCCATGACCATCTCGCGCATGTGCGAGAACTCGGCGTAGTGAAGCAGGTAGGAGCCGGACTTGATGTAGGTCGTCACGGGCGCGGCGACGAGCTTGTCGAGGTAGAGATAGAGCGGCGAGTCCGCGGTGAAGAATTTATTCTGGAGATCGCAGGAGACGTAGATGATCGTCTTGGGCTGGACTCCCCCGGCTCTCATGAACCGGATCTTGAGCCCGTAAGGCCGGAAAGCCTTCTTCGGCTTGTCATAGGGCGACTCGACGGCCTCGCCCTTGGCGTCGAACTCGAGCCGAGCCACGTCGACGAGGGTGTAGCCCGTCCGCTTGAGGAAGACGGCGATGAGGGGCAACACGCCCTCGACCTGGCCGTAGAGCGTCTCGTCCATATGGGAGGTGATGAAGTAGCTCTTCTCGAAGAAATCCTTGAGCGAGGAGGCCAGGCTGTTCCAGTAGGTGTCGGCCTGAGGGCCTTTCCAGTCGGTCGGCCGGGGCAGGCGGCCGCAGAATTCCAAGCCGAGCAGGACGAACGTCTCGGCGTCGGGGAAGAGCTCGGCGGCGGTCATGAAGTCGGGCCCGCCGAACGGATAGAAGAGGAACCGATCCCAGGCCCGGGCGTCGAAGAGCTCTTTGTCCGCCCAGTCCCTCATGGGCGCGAGGCGCTTCGCTTCGAGCTCGCCCCAGCTCTTCTCCATCGACTCGGCGAACTTCGCCCAGCCCGGCGTCTCGCGGAGCGCTTTGAGGGCGGGCGCCTCGCCCGGCAGGCCGGCGAGAAGGGCGGCGATCTCGTCGAGCGACGGCTCGGGGAGCGGGGCCGGCGGCTCGGCGGGGGCCTTCTCCGGCGCGGGCTTCTGGGCCGCGGGCTGCGGGGCGGCCGCCTTGTGCGCGGGCTTCGGCGTCTGGGCCCCGAGCGCGAGGGCGCCGCCGAGGGCGAGCGCGGCGGCGCAGACGAGGGCGACAAGCGACTTGCGGAGGGCGATCGTTCTCAAAGCCGGGTTCCTTTCTCGGGGCACGGGGCTATCGGGATCGCGCCCCGTGACTATGCCGGTCGGCTATTATACATGAATACCCGCCCGGCTTCACGGTCGCGGCGCGGCAAGAACGGAGCGGGGGAATCCGGGGCTACGGCTTGAGGACGACGATCGTCGCGCCCCACCCCCCTTCGGGGGCGTCGGCCAGGGCGAACGACTCGACGCCGGGCGTGCGGCCGAGGATCGAATGGACGGTCTGGAGCAGGGCGCCGGTCCCCTTCCCGTGGACGATGCGGACGCGCAGGATGCCGGCCGCCCGGCAGGCCTCGAGGTATTCGGGCACGAGATCCTTCACCTCCGCGGGCCGGAACGTGTGCAGGTCGAGCGTCCCGTCGATCGGGAGGTCGACCGGCCCGCCGCCCGCCGCGCCGAACGGGTCGACGACCGCCCCGCAATCGCAATCCACCGTCGATCCGAACTCGAAGAGGGTGACGTCGTATTCGCGGCCGCAGGCGGGGCAGAGAATGGACATGGACGGCGTCACGCCCGGCAGGCCGCGACGAGTCCGCGGAAGAGCGCGCGGGCGGGCCGGGCGGCGGCCTCGTCGGCCGAGTCGACCAGGTTCTCGGGATGCCACTGGACCGCGACGAGGAACGGATGGGACGGCATCTCGAGCCCCTCGATCAGGCCGTCCCGGACGCGCGCCGTGACGTGGAGGGCGCCGACGCGGCCCGGGTATTCGGCGTCGCCCCGGACGGCCTGGTGGTGGCGGCTGTTCACCATGAAATCCGGGGCGCCGGAGAGCGCGGCGACGCGGCTGCCCGCGGCGGCGTAGACACGGTGGGCGAGCGCATCTTTGGGCTCCGGCAGGTTATGGCCGAGGAGCGACCGGCGCTGGCTCGGCATGTCCTGGTAGAGCGCCCCGCCGGCGGCGACGCCCAGGACCTGGAGGCCGCGGCAGATGGCCAGCGCCGGCAGCGTCTCCGTCAGGACGTAGCGCGCCACGGCGAACTGCCCCTCGTCCAATTCGTGATCGGTCGGGCCGAGCTTCGGATGGGGCGCCTCGCCGTAGCGGGCCGGCTCGACGTCGACGCCGCCGGGAAAGAGGACGCCCCGATAGCCGGAGAGCGCCCGCCGCAAGGCGTCCTCATCGCCGCGGGCGGCGGCGCCGGGCAGGTCGAGGACGGGGGCGCCGCCCCCTTCGCGGACGGCGTCGAGGTAGGGCCGGTAATAGGCGGCATTCGCCGCCTTGCCGAGGACGAGGACGCGGGGCGCGGTCATGGCGACACCCCTAATCTACACTTTTTCGGGGGCGGCACAAGTCTATTTTTCAGCGTTCCGGGCAACATTTCCCGCGGTCCGCGCGTATATCTTCATGAACCCACGAGACAAGGCGATCATAGGTCGCAAGTCCTCATGAGACTCATCGCCCGACGCCCGCTCATAGGCCCCAGGAGGATCTCCATGCTCAAGAAAGCCGGCCGCGTCCTCGCGACGTTCCTCATCGCCCTCTCGGCGGCCGCGGCCCTCTCTCTCGCGCTCCCGCCGGCCGCGGCTCGAGCGCCCCAAGCGACGTCCCCCGCGCCCGCCGTCGATCCGGCCGCCAAGCAGGCCATCGTCGACCAGATCGCGGACCTGCTGAACAAGAACTACGTCTTTCCCGAGACGGCCAAGAAAATCGAGGACGCCCTTCGCGCGGCCTTGAAGAGCGGAGCTCTCGACGCGCCGGCGACGGCCTCCGCCTTCGCCCAGGCCGTCTCCCGCATCCTGGCCGACGTCGGCAAGGACCGCCACATGGGCTTCGCCTACAACCCCGCCGCCGCCGAGGACCTCAGGAAGATCATGGGCCAAAGCGAGGACGAGGCCCGCAAGGTCCGCGAGCGCCAGCTCGAGGAGTCGCGGAGGGACAACTTCGGCTTCCGCAGGGTCGAGCAGCTGGCGGGCAACGTCGGCTACCTGGATTTCCGCGTTTTCGACTCGCCCGCCCAGGCAGGGCCGACGGCCATCGCCGCCCTGAACTTCCTGGCCTACTGCGACGCCATCATCGTCGATCTCCGCCAGAACGGCGGCGGCGACCCGGCCCAGATCCAGCTGATGTGCTCCTACTTCTTCGACCAGCCGGCCCACCTCAACGACATCTACGACCGGGCCTCGGGAGCGGTCGAGAACTACTGGACGCTGCCCTTCGTCCCCGGCCCGAAGCCGGTCGACGCCGACCTCTATGTCCTCACGAGCGCCCGGTCGTTCTCCGGCGCCGAGGAGTTCGCCTACAACATCAAGAACCTCAAGCGCGGGACGATCATCGGAGAGACGACGGGCGGCGGCGCCCATCCGACGCAGGGCATGATCGTCCAGAAGGACTACATCCTCCGCGTGCCCTACGCCCGGTCGGTCAATCCGGTCTCCAAGACCAACTGGGAGGGCACGGGCGTGACGCCGGATATCTCCGTCCCGGCCGCCGAGGCATTCGACCGGGCCTACGCCCTGGCCCTCGAGAAGCTCGCGGCCAAGGCCGCCGATCCGCAGCGCAAGGCCGCTCTCGAATGGACGCTGGCTGCCGTGAAAGCCAAGGCCCATCCCGCGGCTGTGGACGAGGGGACGCTCAAGAGCTACGTCGGCGTCTACGGCGAACGGAAGATCACGCTCGACGGCGGATCCCTCTACTACCAGCGCATCGGCCCGAAGTACCGTCTGATCCCGATGACGCCGACGATGTTCCTCGCCGACGGGCTCGACAACTTCCGGGTCGAGTTCACGCTGAAGGACGGGGCCGTGGTCGCGCTCGTCGGCCTCTACGACGACGGACGGCGAGAGCCGTCCCCGCGATCCAAGCCGGAGAAATAGCCGGGCCGGTCCGGACGCGCTGCGGCACCGGGGCGACGCCTTTCCGCGCCTTTCCGCGCCTTGACTTCGCTTCGCGTCCGGGAATATCCTCCCCGCATAGGGTCCTCCCGGCTCAAGGGCGGGAAGCCGGAAGGTTCCATCCCGAGGGAAGAGGGACTTTCCCTGACCCTATGAAAGGGCAGGTCGTTCATGAAGAACCCGAAGAACCCGATCCGGCGCTTCGTCCTGGCCGCCGTCTGCGCGGCCTTGTCCGGGATCCTGATCGTCGCGGCCCAGACGCCTCCCAAGGCCGACGACGCCCTGGCGAGCGGCTTCCTGAACCCGCCCGACGGGGCCAAGCCGCGCGTCTGGTGGCACTGGATGAGCGGCAACGTCACCAAGGAAGGCATCAAGGCCGACCTGGAGTGGATGAAGCGCGCCGGGGTCGGCGGCTTCCAGAACTTCGACGCCGGGCTGAACACCCCCCAGATCGTCGACAAGCGCCTCGTCTTCATGACGCCCGCCTGGAAGGACGCGTTCAAATACGCCGCCACGCTGGCCGACCAGCTGGGCCTGGAGATGGCCATCGCCGGCTCGCCCGGATGGAGCGAGAGCGGCGGCCCGTGGGTCACGCCGGCCCAGGCGATGAAGAAATACGTCTGGAGCGAGACCCGCGTCGAGGGCGGCAAGCCGTTCAAGGGCGCGCTGACCAAGCCGCCGTCCTCGACCGGCTCCTACCAGAACCTCGCCGAGCGGCACGAGGGTTACCGCGAAGGCTCGAACGCGGAGCCGCCGGAGTTCTACGCCGACAGCGCCGTCATCGCCTACCGGGCCCCGGACCGCGACCGTCCCCTCGCCGAGCTCCAGCCGAAGCTGACCTCGAGCGGCGGGGACTTCGACCTGGCCGCCCTCACCGACGGCGACCTCTTCAAGACCGCGCTCCTGCCCGCCGCGGCCGAGGGCCAGAGCTCCTGGATCCAGTTCGAATTCCCCCAGCCCCAGACGGTCTACGGCCTCACGCTCGTCACGGCGGCCGGCGGCCGCCGCGGCGTCCCGCCGGAGCTGCAGACGAGCGACAACGGCCGCCAGTTCCGGACGGTCGCGCCCGTGCCGCCCGGCGCGCGCACGATCTCCTTCCCCGGCGTCACGTCCAGGTTCTTCCGCCTGAGCCTCGCCACCCCCGCCGCCGGCGAGCGGCCGCAGCCGCCCCGCGGCGGCGCTCCGGCTGCGCCGACCGGGCTCCAGATCGCCGAACTCGTCCTCCACACCTCGGCCGTCGTCAACCGCTTCCAGGACAAGGCCGGCTTCTCGGCCGCGACCGGGCTCTACGGGATGGCCACGCCCGCCGCGCCCGCGGGCGCCGCCGTGCCCAAGGGCGACATCGTCGACCTCACGTCCAGGATGAAGTCCGACGGCACGCTCGACTGGACGCCGCCCGCCGGCCGCTGGGTCGTGCTGCGCTTCGGCTACTCGCTCACCGGCGCCCGCAACTCGCCGGCCTCCCCCGAGGCCACCGGCCTCGAGGTCGACAAGATGAGCAAGGCCCACGTCAAGGCTTACTTCGACAACTACCTCAACCAATACAAGGACACCGTCGGCCCGCTGATGGGCAAGCGCGGCCTCCAGTACGTGATCACCGACAGCTGGGAAGCCGGCGTCGCCAACTGGACCGACGCCCTGATCGCCGAGTTCTCCAAGCGCCGCGGCTACGACATGCGGCCCTGGATGCCCGTCCTCGCCGGCCGCGTCGTCGAGAGCGGCGAAGCGAGCGATCGGTTCCTGTGGGACTTCCGCCGGACGCTGGGCGAGCTGACCGCCGAGGACCATTACGACCAGCTCACGACCATCCTCCACGATCGGGGCATGGGCCGCTACACCGAATCCCACGAATCCGGCCGGGCCTTCATCGGCGACGGCATGGAGGTCAAGCGCAACGCCGACGTCCCGATGAGCGCCATGTGGATCCAGCAGCCCGGCCGGACCAGCGCCCAGTACGACGCCGACGTCCGCGAATCCGCGTCCGTCGCCCACATCTACGGCCAGAACCTCGTCGCCGCCGAGTCCCTGACCGCCGGCAGCGGCGCCTGGTCGTACTCGCCCGAGACTCTCAAGCCCACGGCCGACCGCCTGCTGGCCATGGGCCTGAACCGGTTCGTCATCCACACCTCGGTCCACCAGCCGGTGAACGACAAGATCCCCGGCCTCGGGCTCGGGCCCTTCGGCCAGTGGTTCACCCGCCACGAGACCTGGGCGGAATCGGCCAAGCCCTGGACGACCTACCTGGCCCGCAGCTCCTACATGCTCCAGCAGGGGACGTTCGTCGCCGACGTCGTCTATTACTACGGCGAGGATTCGAACATCACCGCCCTCTTCCCCAACGGCCTGCCCGACATCCCGGCCGGCACCAACTTCGACTTCGTCAACGCCGACGCCCTGAAGACCCGCTTGTCGGTCTCGGGCGGGAAGATCGTCACCCCGAGCGGGATGAGCTACGGCCTCCTCGCCCTCGACCCCAACAGCCGGCACATGTCGCTCGGCGTCCTGAAGAAGATCGGCGAGCTGGTCGAAGCCGGCGCCGTCGTCGTCGGCCCCAAGCCCCTGGACAGCCCCAGCCTGGCCGACGATCAGGCCGAGGTCCGCAAGCTCGTCGACCGGCTCTGGGGATCCGGCCTCGCCAAGGGCAAGGTCGCCGGCGACCTGAGCATCGCCGAGGCTCTCGCGGCCCTCAAGATCGAGCCCGATTTCTCCTATGCCAAGCCCCGCCAGGACGCCGCGCTCTTCTTCGTCCACCGCAAGATCGCGGACGGCGAGATCTACTGGATCGGCGATTCCGACAGCCGTCCGGAGATCCTCGAGGCGAGCTTCCGCGTCCAGGGCCTGGCGCCCGAAATCTGGCACGCCGACACGGGCCTCATGGAGCCGGCCGCCTACGCCCTCGCCGACGGCCGGACGACGGTGACGCTGCGCCTCGACGCGCACGACGCCGTGTTCGTGGTTTTCCGCAAGCCGGCCGCCGCGCCGTCGCGCGGCCTGCCGGTCCAGACCGAGGCGCGGCTGGCGAGCCTCGCCGGGGGCTGGAACGTCGCCTTCCAGCCCCGCCGCGGCGCTCCGCCCCGGATCGCCCTCGACGCCCTGGGCTCGTGGAGCGACAGTCCCCTGCCGGGCGTGAAGTATTTCTCCGGAACGGCCGCTTATACCAAGACGATCCAGGCGCCCGCCGACTGGTTCAAGCCCGGGGCGAAGCTCGTCCTCGATTTGGGCGACGTGAAGAACATCGCCGAGGTCGCGGTCAACGGAACGGCGCTCGGCATCCTGTGGAAGCCGCCCTTCCGCGCCGACGTGTCCGGGGCGCTCAAGCCGGGGGCCAACACGCTGGTCGTCCGCGTGACCAACCTCTGGGTCAACCGCCTGATCGGCGACCAGCAGCCCGAGGCGTTGAAGAAGTTTACGTACACGGCCATGCAGTTCTACCGGGCCGATTCGCCTCTGCTGCCCTCGGGCCTCCTCGGCCCGGTCGAGATCGTGCGGATCGAATAGACGATTGGGAGAAGATCATTGGGAGACACAATACCTATTTCCTTAATTCCCGAATGCCAAAATAGGGAATTAGGTATTGTGTCTCCTAATAAAAGCCACGGAGGCGGATGGTAGCGCTCGCCCGCCGACGCGCCTCGGCCGGGCGTTTCTTCGGGAGCCGCGCGGAGTGGCGCGCCTGGCTGGCGAAGAACCACGCGGCCGCGCGCGAGATCTGGCTCATCTACTATAAAAAGGGCTCGGGCAAAGCCTCCGTCACCTACGAAGAAGCGCTCGAGGAGGCGCTCTGCTTCGGCTGGATCGATTCGATCGTGGCCGCGCTCGACGCGGAGCGCTATCGGCAGCGCTATACGCCCCGCAGCCCGAAGAGCGCCTGGTCGACCGCCAACAAGGCCCGCGTCGAACGGCTCACCCGCGAAGGCCGCATGGCGAAGCCGGGCCTGGACGCCGTGGCGAGGGCCAAGAGGACCGGCTCGTGGGGGACGCCCGACGGCGCGGGCCGGCCCGCGCCCGAGATGCCGCCCGATCTTCTCGCCGCGCTGGACCGGGATCCGAAAGCCCGCGGCAATTTCGCCCGGGTCACCGCCTCGCAGCGGAAGCTGTTCGCCGGATGGGTCCTGAGCGCCAAGCGGCCGGAAACCAGGGAGAAGCGGATCGCGCGCGCCGTGGCCCTGATCGCCGCCGGGGCCAAGATCGGCATCGGCACCCGCATGTCCGGCCCGATTTGACGGCGTCCGCGCCTTCGCTTTAAGATGGAACCGGCCGCCTCCGGGACGCGCGAGGGGGCCCGAGGGAGGTCATCCATGGCCAACGCACCGAAGACCGCAAAACTGACGGCCGTCGACAAGGACATCCAGATCGTCATCGCCGGCGCCGGGGGATTCATCGGCGGATCGCTCGCCCGCTACTTCAAGAACAAGGGCTTCACCCGCATCCGGGCGGTCGACAAGAAGCCGCTCGGCGAATGGTACCAGCGCGTGCCGGGCGTGGAGTGCCTCAACCTCGACCTGAGCGTCGAGCGGAACTGCCGCCGGGCGGTCGAGGGCGCGACCGAGGTTTACCAGCTCGCGGCCGACATGGGCGGCATGGGCTTCATCGAGAAGTTCCGGATCGAGTGCCTCCGGAGCGTCCTGATCAACACCCACATGGTCGAATCGGCCTACCGGGCCGGCGTCGACCGCTACTTCTACTCGTCCTCGGCCTGCGTCTACAACACCGACCTCCAGAAGGACCCGAACGTCCGGGCCCTCAAGGAGTCGGACGCCTACCCGGCCATGTCCGAGCGGGGCTACGGCTGGGAGAAGCTGATCTCCGAGATGTTCTGCCAGGAGTACTGGGCCGAGCGGCGGATGAAGACGTTCATCGCCCGGTTCCACAACGTCTACGGCCCGTGGGGCACGTGGGACGGCGGCCGGGAGAAGGCGCCCGCCGCGCTCTGCCGCAAGGTCATCGCCGCCAAGGACGCGGGCGACCTGAGGATCAGCGTCTGGGGTGACGGGACGCAGACGCGGAGCTTCATGTATATCGACGACTGCGTCAAGGGCATCGACATGATCGCCCACTGCGACGCGCTGATCGCGACGCCCATCAATTTGGGGACGAGCGAGCTGATCTCGGTCAAGGACCTGGTGACGCTCTGCGAAACGATCGGCGGGGTGACCCTCAAGAGGACCTACGACCCGACGGCCCCCAAGGGCGTCGCCGGCCGCAACAGCGACAACGCCATGATCAAGCGCGTCCTGGGCTGGGAGCCTTCGACGCCCCTCAAAGTCGGGATGCGCAAGACCTACGCCTGGATCGAAGAGCAGCACCGGCTCCGCAAGGCCGGGAAGCGCACCGTCGAATAAACGCTCGTCCAATTTGAGGAAGGGCGATGCCTCTCAAGCGTAGGCCGCAGGCCGCGATGTTCGCCGCCGCGGCGAGCCTGGCGCTCGTCATCGCCTCCCCCGCCGCGGCGCCGCGCCCGCAGGACGCCGTCCGCCCCGACAAGCCCCTCCAGCACAGCGTCTCGGTCGCGGTCAAGCTCGTCCAGGTCTACGTGACGGACCGGCAGGGCAAGCCCGTCCGCGACCTCGGCCGGGCCGACTTCGTGGTCTACGACAACGGCCGGCTCATGACCCTGACCGGGTTCGAGAAGCACCTGCTCGAGCCCTCCCCGGCCGCCCGGCCGGCTCCGGCGGCCGAGGAAAAGGTCGTGGCCACCGCCTTGCCCTCGCCGACGGCGCTGTCGCGCAAATTCTTCCTCTTCTTCGACTTCGCCAACAACAGCCCGCGCGGGGTCGTCAAGGCCAAGGAGGCCGCCCTCCGTTTCCTGGACACCGAGCTCCTGCCCGGCGACGAGGTCGGCCTGATCTCCTACTCGGTCGTCAAGGGCCTGGCCATCCACGAATACCTCACCCCGGACGCCCGGAAGGTCCGGGAGGCGGTGGACGGCCTCAGCGCCAAGGGGTTGTCGGGCCGCGCGGACGACGTCGAGCAGGAATACTGGCGCCTGGCCACCCAGGACGAGAACAACGATCCGACGAACCCGGACGACCGCTCCCAGGACGTCATGGTCCGCCGCGTGGATTCCAAGAACCAGGCCCGGGCCTTCATCCTCAAGCTCACGGCCCTGGCCAAAGCCTTCCGCTACATCCCCGGCCATAAGAACATCCTCCTCTTCTCGACCGGGATCCCGACCCCGCTCATCTACGGCGGACAGTCGGGCACGCCCCAGGGCACGACGGGCCGCTCCGACCGCTCGCGCTTCGAACTGCCCGACCATATGCTCGTGACCGACTACGAGGACATGTTCAAGGAGCTCGGCGCGGCCAACTGCGCGGTCTTCCCCTTCGACAGCCGCGAGGCGCCCAAGGTCGCGACGCTGTTCGATTACGACGAGCAGACCTTCGGCTCCCGCTTCAGCCGCGACCTGTTCTCCCAGGGCGGCGTCCAGCAGAACCCCAACATGATCTTCAAGGACGAGCACCTCACCGGGCTCGGGACGCTGACGAAGCTCGCCGTGGCCACGGGCGGCAAGTATTTCGGGAACATCAACGAGTACGAGAAGAGCCTGGACCTCCTCCAGGACCTGACGGGCTCGTATTACGTCCTCGAATACGCGATCGGCGAAGCGTGGGACGGCGCCTTCCACGCCATCCGGGTCGAGGTCAAGCGCAAAGGCTGCGAGGTTCGGGCGCAGTCGGGGTATTTCAATCCCAAGCCCTTCACCGAATACACCGGCGTGGAGAAGCAGCTCCACCTGTTCGACCTGGCCCTCTCCGACAAGCCCTTGCTCCAGACTCCGCTCGCCTTCGGCCTGGGGACGCTGTCGTACGCCTCGGGCGAGGAGCCGCGCCTGCTCCTCCTGGCCAGGATCCCCAACGCCGTCCTCGAGAAGTTCGCCGGCCGGAAGGTCGAGATCGTGGCCCTCGTCTTCGACGACAAGGACAACCTCGCCGGACTCCAGCGCCGCGAAGCCGACCTGACGCGCTATCGGGGCATGGACGTCTTCTTCACCTCCGGCGCCGCGCTCGCCCCCGGCGCGTACAAATGCCGGATCGTCATCCGCGACCTCGAGACCGGGGCCGCGGCCGTGGCCTCCTCGCCGGCCGCGGTCGCCAAGCCGGCGACCCTCGGCCTGAGCCTCCACACGCCCCTCCTGCTCGCTCCGGGCAGCAATTTCGTCTATCTCGACGCCGCGCCCTCCAGGACCCGGGACAATCTCTCCTGGACGGACGCCTACGGCTACGACCGGGCCCGCTATTCCCCGCTCGTGTCCGCCGCTCCCGCCGGCGCCCCGAAGATTTACGCCGCGCTCCCCTGCACGGTCACCGGCCTCGTGGCGCCGGACATCGCCCTGAGCGCCTTCCTGGTCCGGTCGTCGACGGGCGAGCCGATCGCCCTGCCCCTGACCGTCCTGAGCCGGACGGGGGCCGGGAACGCCGAGCGTCTGTTCGTCGAGATCTCGCTCGCCGGCGTCCCGCCGGGGAGCTATCGCCTCTACGTTCATGGCGAGGACGCCGCCTCGGGCTCGGTGGCCTATGCCCAGACGGCGTTGATTTTGAATTGAGGGCCTGCGGTCCCCGCAGCTTTCTTGAGCTTGTCCCCCCCGCGTTTCGCGCGCCCTGCGGCGCTCATCCTGGACGGCCGAAGGCCATAACTGAGCGCCTGCAGCCCCCGCGCTTTGCGCGCCCTGCGGCGCTCTTCGTTGACTTTTTTGCCCGAACGGCGTCTATAATAGTATCAGGAGGTTCGCCTCGATGACCGCTTGGAAACACAGGCTCGCCGTCCTTCCCGTCCTGGCCTTTTCCCTGTTCGCCGCGCCGCCCCCGGTCCTCGAGTCGGCCCCGCCGGTCCAGGAGCCGGTCCGGTTCCAGAACCCCCTCGAGCACAACGTCGCCGTCACGCTGAAGCTCGTCCAGGTCTACGTCACGGACAAGAAGGGGAAGCCCGTCCCCGACCTGCGGAAGTCGGATTTCCGCGTCGTCGACAACGGCCAGCCCGTGAGCGTCACGGAGTTCGAGCGCCACGTCCTGGAGCCGCCCGCGCCCGGCACTCCGGCCGCGGAGCAAGAGAAGCTGCTCTCGTCGTTGGCGGCCCCTCTCCAGCCGATGAGCCGGAAATTCTTCCTCTTCTTCGATTTCGCCTTCAACAC